>Ga0209066_10000201_pt1 | contig 91817 bp, 97 predicted proteins | sample All_14_2_FD_187198 | JGI IMG/M metagenome (GOLD analysis project Ga0209066, IMG submission 187198) | Freshwater microbial communities in response to fracking from Pennsylvania, USA - Allegheny Zone_MetaG_DW_15 (SPAdes) (version 2) ...
GACTATGACCTTGGCTATATCGACCTAGATGAAAAAACACTGCAACCGCTAGACAACCCATTTGGAGACATAAAAGTGTAACCTATGTGTCAGGAACTACTTGTAACCTATGTGTCAGGTTCAGACAGAATAAGATTTGGCCCGGCTGGAGGGATTCGAACCCCCGACACCTGGTTCCGAAGACCAGTGCTCTATCCACTGAGCTACAGCCGGATTTGGAAATCGGATAGTACCGGATTGGAGAATGTTTAGTTTAGGGCTAGATTCTGGAGGGTGCGGAGGCCGATTTGAACGTGTCGGGGATTATCGATTTCGCCGTTGGTGATCAGTACGCAAGCAAAAAAGAGTGCCCAGCCTTTTGCGCGGCTCACGAGGCTCGCATCTTCGGTGTAGTAGAAGATCATTGAGGGCTCGGAGAACAGCATATAGAAGGCGGCGAGGTCGGTTGCGGGGTCTCCGGCGCACAGGTCGCCCCAGTCGATGACGGCGGAAATCTCGCGGTTTTGGACGAGGATATTTTGGGGGTGGAGATCGCCATGGATCAGCACAGGGTCTTGGTTGGGCTTTGCCTTTAAGGCATTGCGGAGGATTTGGTGATGAGTTGGAATGATGTATTGTTTAATTTTAGATATGTTTTCATGTATATAGTCACATCGTTCGGCAATTGGTACTCCGCGAAATGGGCTGGATGGAGCGTTAGGAGGGGCGGGTTGGTGAAGGGATTGGAGGAAATGGGCGAGGATCTTTGCTTGTGACATGTGCGGGGGAGCGAGGTCAGCGGGTTCGCCGGGGAGCCAGGGCACGACTGACCAGGCGTAAGGAAAGGTTTCGGAAGGTTCACCGTTTTTGACAGGGATAGGAGTCGGTAGGGTGAGAGTAAGGTTTGGCAGTAATTGTTGTTCTTTTTGAATAGAGTGGGCGAAGTATTTGCGGCGGGGAATACGAATGGCGAGATCGGGGCCAAGGCGGAACATGATGTTGTCCCAACCGGCGGCGACTTCTGTTAATGGGAGGTGGGCGAATTCGGGGTGTTGTTCGGAAAGGAGTTGGCGGACGAGATCGGGGGTGACATCGATATCGGCAGGCGGGGCACCGGACATGGGTTGATTATGCCAAGTTAGGTTTGGGAATCAGGGATTATGCTGGCGATGTTTTGGATTTCTTGACTGAGGGCAGCGGCGCGCTTGGTGTCCGTGATTTCCGTGAGAACGGCAGCGACTTTTTCGGCGTCCATTTTGCTGAGGACGAGCGCAAGCTCGGGGGTTTTGTAGGGGGCAGAGATTCGGACAATTTCGGTAGGTTCGAGGTTGTTCCAGATTCCAGCGAGTTTTTTGGCACCGAGTTCGGGATCGGTGACAGGTTCGGGTTCTTTGGTGATCAAAACTTTGGGTTCGTTAGTTGGATCGTCCGGTTCTATGGAAGCTTCGGGCTCGTTCTTGGCTTTTTCGGCTAGTTTTGCAGCTTCATCATCTTTGTCGGTGTAGTTGGCGGCAACGGTTTTGGTCTTCATGCCAGGGAGACTGAGACCGGGAATTTTGATAAGTCCGGCGTAAGCGGCACCGACGGCTCCGCCAACGATGAGGAGTGGGAGCACCACGGCGAGGACAATGATCAGACCTTTTTTGGATTTGCCTTTCGGCTTCTTAGGTTTTGATTCCCCTTGAGTATCTTCGTTTGATTCATCGATTTCTTTTGCCATTAGTTACCTCCGATGTTGCCTAAGATTTTGTTGACGTAGTTTTGGGTTTCTTTGAATGGGGGGATTCCGCCGTATCGGCTGACGGCTCCAGGGCCGGCATTATAGGCGGCGAGGGCGAGTTTTCGGTCGCCTTTGAACTGTTTGAGGAGCTGCGAGAGATATTTGGCTCCGCCTTCCATATTTTGGGTGGGATCCAGAGGGTCTGTGACTCCGAGGGATTTGGCGGTTCGGGGCATGAGTTGGGTGAGGCCCATTGCGCCGGCGCTGGAAATTGCCTTGGGGTTGAATGCGGACTCTTGTTGAATGAGAGCTTGGAATAGGACGGGGTCGATTCCAAATTTTTCGGCGATTTGGGCGGCTTGCGCTCTTAGATCAGTGCCGGAAGTGATGCCGAGACCGGGATTTACGAATCCAGTTGCGACAGGGTCGAACGGGGCGTTTTCATCCATTGCAGCGTTCTGGAACCCAAGTCCGGCAAGGCGTGGCGGGGACGTTTTGGTGCCGCCTTGGCTAATTTTTCCGCCAAGGGTTGCGGCAAAATTGTTCGACTTTGGCGCAGTTTTCTCTTGGACTCGCCCTTCGAGAGTGGCGATTCGGGATTTGATTTCTTGGATTCGGGATTGGGTTCCTTCGAACCCTCGGATGTTGAAACTCATGCGGCACTCCGGCGGAGGACAGCCCACTCATCGAGTTCGGCTTGTTCCTTTCGATTTAATTCGAGGTTGTATTCGTCGTAAGCTTTTTCTCGAAGTTTTTCGAGAGCTTTGACTTCTTTTTTGGCATCGATCCATAGAGCCATTGCCCGGCTTTCTTCGTCTTCGAGGACTCCGATTGTAGTGAGGATTGCTCGGGATTCGTCTTCGAGGCGTTGGGTGTAAGCTTCGGCATCGAGTCGGGCCTGGAATGAATCGCGTTGCTGTCGACGCTGGCTCTGGAGCATTTGTTTGACTCCTTCGAGATCTTGCTCGGCATCTTCGCGTTTTGATTTGGCGAGTAGGTACGCGCGTTCGGCATTTTCGAGTTCGCCGATGCGAAGATCAAGGACGGTTTGGAGTCGGAACTTAAACATTTCAATTCACAATGTGGGCAAGGACGGTTTTGACTTCTTCGAGCGTGTTTGCTTCGGTTTTGGTTTGTCGAAGGAGGCTGTTGATGCGATCCCATTTATCGATGGCTTCATCGGCAATGGGTTTTGCTCCAGGTTTGTAGGCACCAACGGAGACCATATCTTCTATGTCCGCATAGGCGGCGATGAGTTCGCGGAGTCGGTTTGCTTGCTTGACATGGTCTTCGCTGGTGACCATTGGCATGACCCGGCTAAGGCTGTTCATGATAGAAATGGGGGGATAGTGGCTCTTTGATGTGAGCTTGCGATCGAGGACAATGTGTCCGTCGAGGATAGATCGGGCGGCGTCGGCGATGGGTTCATTTGTATCATCTCCATCAACCAAGACTGTATAAATCGCGGTGATTGCCCCTTGTGGGCCGCATCCGGCACGTTCCATCAACTTGGGAAGAAGGGCGAAAACGCTGGGGGTGTAACCCTTGGTGGAAGGGGGCTCTCCGATGGCGAGTCCGATTTCACGTTGGGCCATGGCGAAGCGGGTGACCGAGTCCATCATGAGAAGGACGTTGAGGCCCTTGTCGCGGAAGTATTCGGCGATTGCGGTTGCGCTGAGGGCGGCTTTGATTCGCATGAGAGCGGGTTCATCGCTGGTGGCGCAGATGATGATGCTCTTTTTCATGCCTTCGGGGCCGAGGTCGTTTTCGATGAATTCTTTGACTTCGCGTCCTCGTTCGCCAACGAGGGCGATGACGTTGACATCGGCTTGTCCGTTGCGGGCGATCATGCCGAGGAGGGTTGATTTACCGACGCCTGATCCGGCGAAGATACCGACGCGCTGACCAATGCCCATTGTGAGGGTGGAGTCGATTGCACGGACTCCGGTTTCGAATGGATGTTGGATCATTTGCCTTTGCATTGCATTGGGGGGCGATGCGAGGACGGGATAGTGATTGTGGACATGAAGCGGGCCGAGGCTATCCATGGGTCGGCCCAGGGCATCGAGAGTGCGTCCAAGGAGTTCTTCGCCAACGGGGACGCGGAGGCAGTGTCCGGTGCCTTTGACGAGACAGCCGGATTTGACTCCGCTGATTTCGCCGAGGGGCATCATGAGGACTTTTTCGCCTCGGAATCCGACGACTTCACACCGAATTCCGGGTTCGCCGGGTTCGGTTTCGATGATGCAGAGGTCGCCGATGCGGGCGGACGGTCCGGCGGATTCGATGACGAGTCCGACAACTTGGGTTACGCGGCCCATGACTTCGAATCGATGAACGGAGTCGATTGCGCGGAGAGCAGACTTGAATTCTGGGAGAGCGGACATTTAGGCGGCTTCCTCACTGATATGTTCAACTAAGCGACCCAAATATGATTCGATGCGTCCATCAACGACGCCGGATTCGGACTCGACAATGACACCGTTTTGGATTGTTGGATCGCTGATGATTTCGATGTCTCGGATGTGGGAGATGGACTGCAGGATTTCTTCTCGTCGGGAGTCGAGGGTTGCGGATTGAACAGGATTGACGCGGAGCCGGATGTGGTTGCCAGTTGTGACTTCTTTGAGAACCTGCTGAGCGATGCCAACGACAGCCTCGGAGTTAAGGCTGAGCTCTTGACCGATGGCGCGTTGGGCGATTTCGATTGCAAGGGCGGCGAGTCGTTTTTCCGCTTCGATATACCACTGCTCAATTCCAACTTTAGTGGTTGTGAGAGTGGCTTGAAGGTCTTGAGCAAAGGCAGCAATTTGTTCTTGGTGAGTGGCTTCGAGTTCTTGGCGGACTTGAGTGATGCCGTTTGCGAGTCCGACTTCAAGTCCGTTTGACTCTCCGCGGCGGTATCCATCGGCATATCCGAGTTGGGCGCCTTGAGTGTGCGCTTCGAGGAACTTAAGTTCGATTTGCTTGCGATTCCACTGGGCTGCGGGAGTCGCTTCGGCCACGGCGTGCGTGGTTTTGAGCTGGTCCATGAAGGTGCCAGTGAGGCCCGAGTTACGGATTATGTTTTTGCTGAAGAGGGTACTAGACAAGGATTTCCTCCTCGTCGCGACCAATTTCGATTTCTCCGGATTCTTCTAGGCGACGAATTGCGGCAACAATTTTTTGTTGGGCTTCTTCGACAGTTCGCATTTTGACGGGGCCCATGAATTCCATGTCTTCTTTGAGCATGTTGACGGCGCGTTCAGACATGTTGCGGTAGATCTTTTCTTGGACTTCGACTTTGACGCCTTTGAGGGCGGTGCCGAGGTCTTTGGAATCGACTTCCTTAAGGACTGATTGAACGGCTCGGTCGTCGAGCTGCACGATGTCTTCGAAGACGAACATCATGTTTTTGACTTCATCAGCGAGTTCGGGGTTGTTTTCGCTGAGGGCATCGAGGATAAGTCGTTCGGTTTGGCGATCAACTCGGCTGAGGAGATCGACGAGCGCTTTGGGGCCGCCGGCTTTGGTCATTTCGGTATTGATGACGTTGGCGACTTTCTTTTCGAGAATTGCTTCGACGGATCGGATGACTTCGGGTGGAGTTTGATCCATTGCCGCGATTCGCTCGGCGACTTCTCCGCGTAGATCGGCGGGAAGTTTGCCGATGATTGTCGCGGCCTGGGTTGGGCTCATGTAGGCGAGGATGAGCGCGATGGTTTGGGGGTGTTCTTCTTGAATAAAACTGAGAAGCTGTTGGGGATCGGCTCGTTTGAGAAATTCAAACGGGACGACTTGCATGGCGGAGACGATTTTGCCAGTGAGTTCGTTGGCTCGTTCTTCGCCGAATGCCGCGATGAGGGCTTTTTTGGCACTATCGACGCCGCCTTCGGAGATGAACTCTTGGGCTTGCGCCATTTCGTGGAACTCGGCTATGATTTTGGCTTTGAGTTCGGGCGAAACTTTTTCTAGTCGAGCGATCTCCATGGAGATTGATTCGACTTGTTCATCGGAGAAATTTTTGAGGATTTCTCCGGCGAACTCTGGCCCCATAACGGCGAGGATGATGGCCGCTTTTCGCCGTGATGTGAGTTCAATTGTCTTTTTTCGCACTTACTTCGATTCCTCCATCATCCAGCTCTTGAGGAGCATTGAGACGGCTTCGGGGTTGTTTTTGGCCATTTTTCTAATCTGTTCGAGAGGGACATCGACTTTCTTTTTGATTGATTCAATGCTCAAATCATCATCATCATCTTCGTCGGCATAAATGTCGGATTTGCGCTTCTTCTTCTTTTTGCGAGTTGTGACGACGGTGTCACCGTTCTCGTCGATGGTTTCTTCGACTTCCTCGATTTCTTCTTCGTCGTCGTAGGCTCCGCCGGGAAGGGAAGAGAGCATAACGGGCCGGCTTGCTTCTTCAAGCATTGCGAGGAGTTTGGGATCGGAGTTGACGGGGATGGTGAGCTTGTCGCCGTTTGAGAGGACGAGCGTCTGGTTTTGGGTTTTCTTGATGGTGCTAGAAAGCGATTTGATGAGGAGTAGGGCGACGGCGACTAAGGCACCGACGGGGAGCAGGGAGATGAGCTGTTGCATCTTTGCGGAACCGGCGGCGGCTTTTGCGGCGGCAGCTTGAGCCTTTTGAGCGGAATCGCTGAATTCAACTGAGGTCACGTTTTGGGTGAATCTTTCGTTGCCTTGCCACGGAGCGATATATGAAGCCATTCGAGATTCGAGGGGTTTGGTGTCGGTGATGGCAGTGCTGTTTGCCATGACATTGACGTTCATGCCAATGATTTCGCCGGCCGCCTTTTCGATCTCGGTTTGAGTTTGGCTTGTAGGATATTGTTTGGTTTTTTGTTCGTTTTTATAGTTGCTAGCTTTATCAGTTTTATCGGTGGTGGTGGCTTGCCCGGGGATGTTTGATTCTGCACCGGTTCCCACAACGGGTTCATTGGTGTTGCTGGACATGCTTTCGGTGGCGGATTCTTCGATGACGGGGTCGCCGCTGCGGATGGTTTCGTCCCGTTTGATGCTGGTGGTGTCCATGTTGAGCTGGACATCGACTTGGACGATGGTGTTGCCTTTTCCGAAGACTTGGTCGAGCTCACGTTGGAGTTCGGCGGCGCGTCGTTTTGACTCGGCGGCTTCGGCTTCCATTTTGTGGTTGGCTAGAGTTGAAGAGGAATCAACTTCTTGTCCGTCGTAGATCATTTTTCCGGAGTCGGTGAGGACGGTGACGCCTTTGGAGGTCATTCCGGTGATGGAGTTTTGGACAAGTCGGGCCATGGCGATTCCGGATTCGGTGGAGAGTTCTCCTTCTCCGGCTTCGGTGACGCGGACGGCGGCGGTGGGGGGAGTTGTTTGATCGCCGAAGGGGGAATCTTTGCCGAGTGTGAGGTGGACTTGGGCGGCGGCGACACCGGTCATGGTGGCGATTGATTCTGCGAGTTCGGCTTCTTTAGCGGCGATGATCTTTTCGTTTTCCTTGCGTTGGCTGTCACCGATACCGATTGAGTCGATCATGGTGAGGCTTTGTCCGCCAGATTTGGGAAGTTTATTTTTGGTCGCGAGGTACATCTTCGCTTTTGGAACTTCTTTGCTGGGGACGACAACTTCGCCTTGGGGGGTGATTTCGACTTGGAAACCGCCTTTTGTGAGTTCGTCATAGATGCTGCCCCTTTCGGCATCCGACAATCCGGGGATGACCGGCTGCAACTTTGGCTTGCCGGCAAAAAAGATGGTCATGGCGAGCATGATGATGAGAAATGCTCCGCCGAATACCGTGACCAACTTTTGCGTTCGGTCGGCGGTATCCCACCATTGTCTTATTCGATCTAGGATTGCACCCATTTGAGTTCCGTAGACCGGGTTTTATTTTCCACGAGTTTTCGCAGTTTGCGAGTCGTTGTCTAGACTTGCATGCGGCTCAGTTCTTGATAGGCTTCGAGCGTTTTGTTTCTCACTTGCATCATAAGTTGCATTGAGGTGCTGGCTCTTTCCATCGCGATGAGCAGGTCGTGGGTTTCCACCGGTCGATTCGCCATCAGGTCGTTTTGGAGTTTTGTCGCGTCGGACTGGGCTCCGTTGACTTCCTTAATGGCGTCCATCAACATGCGGCCAAAGTTCTCGGAACCGGGTTCCGTTTGAGTGGCCTTGAGTGGGTTTGTCAGGTTTTGTGCGGGGGACTTAGCTACGTCGATTCTCATTGATTTTCTCCGTTGCTAGTCTTTAAATTCTTCCGATTGAAAGGGCTGATTGGATCATGCCTTTCGCGGAATTGAATGCGGCGACGTTTGCTTCGTAGGCTCGGGTGGCGGACATCATGTTCACCATTTCGATTACGGGGTTGACGTTGCTGTATTCGACATTTCCGTCGGAGTCGGCCATGGGGTGGTCGGGCTCGTTGGAAACTCTGAGGGGGACATTTTCGTCGATGATTCGTTCGACAGTGACGCCGTTATCATCCGATTGGAGGACAACGACTTTACGGCTGTAAGCTGGTTTATCGGGGGTGGTGACGCTGTTTGCGTTGGCGATATTTGCGGAGATTACGTCGAGTCTCATTCGCTCGGCGTAGAGGCCGGATGAGCTTGAACGGAGGGCGGAGTTAATGCTCATTATCTACCTTCCCGGATGACTGATTTCAGTCCTTGGAAATAACGTGAGGTGATTTCGGAAAGGAGTTGGTATCTCATTTCCATTTCGGCGATGGACATGACTTCGTTTTCGAGGTCGACGCTGTTGCCATCGATGCGGATTGATTGTCCGCCGTTGGTTTTGTTGCGGCCGAACTTATCGTTCATTTTGGAGAGGTTGGATCCGCCGGGGTTTGAATCTGTTTCTGGGGTGATGGCAACGTCGATATCTTCGCGCTTATAGTTAGGGACATTCACGTTCGCGAGATTGCGACTGAGCAGACCAGCGCGTTGGCTGGTGAGACTCATTGCTTTCTCGAGGTTACGCGATTGCGGCCCGAAGAGATTTTTCATTATTTGCACGGCAGTTTTTCCTTTCTGTCGCGCCATCCGTTGCGGTTTTCCGGCCCGATCCTTGGGCTGGTTGTGCTGAGGGCAAACCCCGGCACATGTTCATGTTCGGCAGAATTACTAGGAGAATTGAGGGTGGTTTATGGAATTTATAAAAGAAAATCCCCGCGATCAATTTCAGTGCAGGGATTTGTTTAGGTTTTTGGATTTTTGCTTAGAACTGGTAGCCGACGCCGAAGCCAAATATGAGGTTGTTTCGGTTAGGGGCACCGGCGAGGTGGTTTTTGTTCAAGAGGGTGGTGTAACTCAGCTTGAGGTATCCGGTGGTTTGTTCGCCAAATTGTCGGCTGAAGGTTGCTTCGAGACCGAAGTCGGCGAGCCCGGATTTGTTGTTGCCGTATAGGGCCCCATTCATGTCGTCGTCGCCGAACCCAAGCCAGGTGTGGAGGTTGAGATCGCCGGAGGAGGTAGGGATGCCTTTTTCGATGCCGAAACGGGCGTAGAGACCGTCGACTTCGTCGTTGTCGTAGTTGAGCTGAATGTAGGGACTGAGTTCGTGATTGAAAGTGAAGCTGGCGAAGAATTCGCGCGTGTGTTTGATTGTGGATTGCGGGTTGGCGTAGTCGATGTATCCGGCAGACCATGATCCTTGAGGAAGTTCGCCTGAATAGCTGAAGGTTATGTCGTATTCGGTGAACTGTTTCAGGTTGTCGATGTCGTAGTTGCCCCAGAGGTTGAGGTTCCAGCCTTGGTATTCGAAGTTGACGCTGGGTTGGAGGACGGGATCATTGACGAGGTTAACTCCACGCCAGACATACTTACTGAAGAATGGGAAGTCAATACTTGTACTGACAGGTGTCTGGGCGGTTGATAGCACAGGAACGATGATGATGCTTGCGGCGGCAAGAGTCTTGAGGTTCATGGTTTGCTCATAGGAAGCAGCTTTGCTTCTACGAGCACTATAACGGTATGTTTAAGGGGAATCGATAGGAATTTAGGTCGGCGACGTGACTCTTGATAAAGAATTTACAAGTTTCAATAGTCCCATTATGTGAGGAAATTGTGAGATTATGGAACTCAATTGCTGGGGTTTTATGTAGTGGTTACTATCTTGTGAGGGGAATCCGGTGACCACTCGAAAAAGGTCAAAAAATGGCTGTCTCCAACACCCTTTAGCCGTTTTCCCCTCAGAAGAGTTGTATTATTTTAGCGTAATTATTTGAATGTATGCATGTTTTGCTTGAACTCATTGTGCAAAAAAATGGAAGAAGTTATTGTTAGACCTCAACAGACAATTGTATGTTGAGGTCTTGCATGTTTGAGATTGCTTATTTTGGAAGAGGGAGTCCCATTGCTTCGAGCCACTCTCGGAGTTTGGCGATGCGATGGGCGTGGTCTTCGGGGAGAACGAGGGGTCGTCCGCGTCCGTCAATGACGATTCCGACGGTTCCACCTTCCAGCTTGGCATCGACTTTGTTGCCTTTACCGGCACCGACGTCAAAGTTTTTGGTGGGGGTGATGGTGACGTTTTTGAATTCGTGGCGACCGAGGGGAATGACTTTGATTTGTCCGACGGTGATGGATTCATTGATGCCATCGCCGACGACGGTGACCATGGCATCGCCTTCTTTTCCGGTGCCGACGGGGCTGATACAGTGACCGCATTTGACAATACAGTCGTAGTCGAAGACTTGCTTGGCGGCTTCGAAGAAGTGTTCGGAAAGGACGCCGAGGTGGGGCATCATGAAGATGCTATCGATAGTGAGCATGGTGACGCCTTCAGGTTGGTAGGCATCCATCATCATGAGGGCGGATTGGGCCCGCATGGGGGCGTGGGAGAGAACTCCGCCGCTGCCGATGATCATGTCTAGTTTAAGCATCTTGATAAGAGATGATCCTGACTCGACTTGGTCGAAGATTTGCCCGACATCGCGCTGTTGTTGAACCCCTTTGAGGTTGCGGGCAAGCGACTTGTGGTGGATGAATGCGAGGCGAAGGGCTTCGCGGCTGACGGCTTGTTCAATGAGGAGGTCTTCGTACGCTTGGGGGATGGTGGTGGGCCGGATCATCTTGTTTCGCAGACGATTTCGGACTTCGTACGGGTCTATTTCGAAGGGGAGCCATCGTGCGATGTTATCGGTGCCGGTTTCTTTGAGTACGTTACAGATTGAGTAGCTCATGCCAAGGTTGGCGGAAACGGTTCGGTTATAGATGCCATCGAAGACAGAGAATACGTCAGTGGTAGCACCGCCGATATCGACACCGAGGATATTGATTCCTTCTTGGTCGGCATAGGATTTGAGAAGTTTGCCGACGGCGTTCGGGGTTGCCATGACGTCGTAGCTCGCCCATTCCAGGAGTTTGTTGTATCCGGGGGCTTGTTGCATGACGTGCTCGAGAAAGAGTTCGTGGATTTCTTCGCGGGCGGGGTCCAGGTTCTCTGTGTCGAGAGTGGGGCGGAGGTTATCGACGATGTTGAGTTCGATTGTTTCACCGAGGACTTCTTTGACTTCTTCGCGGACTTCGACGTTTCCGGCGAAGATGACGGGGAGTTTCATGTCACCGAATCGGGGCTTAGGGTCGGCGCGGCGGATGACTTCGGCCATATCGATGAGGTGGATTTTGGTACCGCCATCGGTTCCGCCGGACATGAGGATGATATCGGGACGAAGTTTGCGGAGTCGTTCGACTTTTTGGAAATCTTTTCGGCCGTCATCGACGGCGAGGGTATCCATGAGGATGGCACCGGCACCGAGGGCAGCACGTTCGGCGGATTCGGCGGACATTGATTTGACGACTCCGGCGACCATCATTTGCAGACCACCGCCTGCGGATGATGTGCTGACGTAGAGATCAGAGCCTTCGAATTCGTTGGTTCTTTCTGCGTTGCGGTTGCCTTCTTTGATCATTCTCCAGACTTGTCCGTCTTTGATAAGTGATCGTTTTGCGGCTTTGAATCCTTCGGGGACTTTGGTTTCGCTGACTTCCTCGAGTTCGTTCATGGCGTTTGTGACGCCGATGGTGACGTCTTCGAACGGTTTTTCGACGGTGGTGGGTGCTTCACCTCTTGCGACGAGTCGGTATTGTCCGGCTTCGTTGCGTTCGATCATGATTGCCTTTGTTGTGGTTGATCCACAGTCTGTGGCGACGATTCTGAGGATGTCTTTGGACATTACTTTTTATTATGCTTGATGGGGGTTGTGGAGTGCCACAAAGTTGGAGCGGGAAACGAAGATGGACCGGAGAATATCTCCGATCCATTTCTTAGATTGCACTATAAGTAGAGTGCAGTGGTTGCTACCTGTTTAGTCTCCGTCGCCTTCACTCTTGCCTTCGCGTTGTGCGGCGGCTCGTTGTTCTGGTGGAACCATGTTTGGGTCGGCCTGAATTACATCAGGTTTGGTTCCTTTGGGCTCCGGTTCCTTGGCTTCAGGTGCTGCGCAACCAGTGGCTGCGAACACTACGACCATTGCGGCTGAGATCAGTAAGAGTTTTTTCATTATTCTTACGGCGCTTGGAGAGCAGTATCCCATGTTGCAAAGTCGTGATCCGGTCGGAAGAGGTAACCATGGCAGTAGTTTGCGTCCCACCATCGTGATGCGTTTGTGCCGGTTGGAACTTGCTCACCGTTGTAGAGTGCAAATGGATCGGTTCGAGGATCGGTTGGTCCGGTTGAATAGACACCGATTTTTCGAGTGGCCGCGTGACCATCAGCATAGGAGTAAACAAGGTTTCGACTGTAGAGGTCGTAACCTTTACTGCTTGAGCTTCTTGTGTAGAAACTGATTGCTCCGTTAACGGCAGTTGTTCCACAACCGGCCGCTGCAGGGACGTATCGACAAGGTTGGGTTGCCGTGTTACAGATCAGCTGAGGTGATGCGTAGCCAGCACCTTTGAGCGCACGTTTCCCTTGACCTGGCCACCAAACGATTAGGGCGGCAGGGTTGTTGATCGCGGTTGCACTATAACTGTCAAGCATCCCGTTGTAGGTGTAGCTAACGTCGGGTGCGCTTGCCGGCACGGTTGTTATTCCGGCAGCCGCAAATGCGCCAGCGGGCAATGGGCTTTGGCTCATCCCAGCGGGATCTTTTAGGATTTGTCGATTCTTGATATACGGGTTGATCGCGTTGTAATAGAACGTGTTGATTCCATCGCGAGTTGCAGCTGGTGCAGCGGCAGGGACGATTTCTGCTAGCGGAATAAATCGATCCCATGCGTAACCCGTTCCAACGCCTGCGATGAGCGGCGTACCAATGCCGTAGGTGTCATCGTAGTCTGTGAGATAGAGTTGGCTCGCGGTCGTCATGTTTTTGACGTTGTTGATTGCTTGAGTCTTTTTGGCGGCGACTTTGGCTTGTGCGAACACAGGGAATAGAATGGCTGCGAGAATTGCAATGATCGCGATAACGACCAGCAGTTCAATGAGTGTAAATGCATTTTTTTTCATGGCTTTGAATGGGTAGCGCGAAAAAAAACGCTCACCCAGCCCCTCTATGATACGAGGTATGGGGGGTGATTGTATATGCGTTGTTCGAAATAGTAGCGAAACATCGGTTTGAAATCATATTTGCGATTTTGTTGCGGCGGTTTGCTATACTGAATTTTCGCGGTCAGGCAATGGCGCCTGGTCAAGATCAAAGGAGACTTGAAGATTGGCCGGAGTCACGTTTAACAGCATCACGAAAGTTTTTGGCAAAGATGTCAAAGCCGTCAACGATTTGAATCTGGGGATTCACGACAAAGAGTTTATGGTTCTGGTTGGACCATCGGGTTGTGGAAAGACGACGGCACTGCGAATGATTGCGGGGCTTGAAGAAGCTACGGCGGGGGATTTGATGATTGGGGATCGGCGGGTGAACGATGTTCCGCCGAAAGATCGCGACATTGCCATGGTTTTCCAGAATTACGCTTTGTATCCGCACATGTCGGTCTATGACAATATCGCGTTTGGTTTGCGGTTGCGGGAATTGAAAGGGTTTTTCTGGCAGATTGCGAACGGCGCAGAAGCGAAAAAAATTAAAGAAGATATTGATCGCCGGGTGCATGAAGCGGCGAAGATGCTGGATATTGACCATTTGTTGCACCGTAAGCCGAAGGAACTTTCGGGTGGTCAGCGTCAGCGGGTTGCTTTGGGCCGGGCGATTGTTCGGAAGCCAAAAGTCTTTTTGATGGATGAGCCGCTTTCGAACCTTGATGCTAAGTTGCGGATTCAGACGCGTGCGGAATTGATTCGATTGCACCGAGATTTGGGGATCACGACGATTTACGTGACTCATGACCAGGTTGAGGCGATGACGATGGGTCAGCGGATTTCGGTTATGAACAATGGCGTTTTGCAGCAATGCGATGAGCCGGAGGTTGTTTATAATCGTCCGGCGAACAAGTTTGTCGCGGGCTTTATAGGGGCTCCGCCGATGAACTTTATCGACGGAACAATTCAGGGCGGGAAGTTTGTTTCGGATGCTTTGACGGTGCCGTTGGCAGCAGATCATGCGGCAGCGGGCATGGAAGGCAAGAAAGTCACATTTGGGATTCGTCCGGAAGATGTGAGCGATGCTGAACTGGCAGGAAAGGTAGATGATACGCACTGCTTTACGGCGACGGTTGACGTTCTTGAGAAATTAGGGGCGGAGGATACTGCTTATTTGAAAATGGGCGATGTTGCGATGATTGCGACGCTTGATCCGGCGAACCGACTGGAGATGGGCAGCAATCACAAGTTTGTGATTGAAGTGAATAAGATTCACATTTTTGATGGCGAGACGGAACAAGCGATTCGTTAAAACTTGCAACCTGTTGGGTGAAATCGCGCTATGATTTGTTGATCATGGCGCGGTTTTTTTTACATGCATTTCTGGGCATTGCAATGATTGGGTGCCAGGGTTCGGGCGGTGCGACGGCGGTTGCTCCGGCGGTGGTTCCGGAAGGTTGGAAGAAGGAATCGGTGGGGAATGCGAAAATGAGCTTGGCTTTGCCGCCATTTTTTAGTGAGGATGCGGTTCCGGCGGAGAGTGCAATGGGGGAATTGTCAAAGCTGTTTCGCGATGAGCAGGTGTTGTCACGAACTTATATTGGGCCGGATGCACGGGGGAAGGAGTGCATGGTGATGGTGACGGCATTTTCGCATCGTGACAATGGGACAAATCCGGAGGGGGCAGCGAATGAATATGTGGAGATGGCGGGGATGTTTAGTTTTGGGGGGGAAGTGAAATCTTCGAAGCGGAAGGTGGATTTGCCGGTTGGGCCAGCATGGCGGGCGGTTGTAACTATGGGGGCGGGTGCGGAGGCGACTTCGACGATTCTCTATGCGGGGAAGGCGAAAGGGCAGTATTACCAGGTGATGTTTATGGAGTCAGGGGCGGGGGATGTTATTTTGATTCCGGACGAGGAGATTATGGCGAGTTTGCGATTTGAGTGAAGGTTGCTTCGGAGGGATCGGCGCTTAGGAATTGAACAGGGATAGAGAGTTTTGATCCTTGACTGGATGACAAGGACTCGGGCGGTTGGAGGCTTTTCATTTTTGTTTGATTTTTGACCCTTTTTCTGCCTTTGTCTCATCTTTGAAACGTGAAGTCACGTTCAGAACTCTTATAAGGAGTTTTCTATTCTTTTCTTTATTGCACCAATCCCCCCGAAGCTTTTTTATTCTGCGACATCGGGGATTTCGAGTGTGGTTTTGGCGTTAAATTCGTCGAGTTCATCTTGAAGTGCTTCGATTCGTCGGGTAAGTTTTTTGATTTCTTCGTTGATGAATGTTCCGCTGAGCTCCGCGTTGTAAGAGGCGATTTCGCCGGAGTATCCGATTGCAGATGCGCCCTGGGCGGTGTTGAGTCTTTGCAGGAAAAGTTTGCGGCTCCGGAGTTCGCTGAGTTCAAAGATTTTGTTTTGGACAGGGTTGTTGGCGATTTGGATATTGGCTTTGATTTGGATTAGGGTTTCGGTCTTTTGGTTGAGTTCTTGGTAGGCGTCAGCGGTTTTGCCGGGTCGCTCGGCTCCATCGACGACGGAGTTCCATTTGTTGATGAATTCTTGGAGTTCTTTGATGCTGGTGGCGACGCGGTTTTTGGTTTTTAGGGCTCGGGCGAGAGAAACCTGTGGCATAGCTGTAACTCTTAGTATATCGAGAGAGTGAGTTGTTTGAACAGTGATGATGATTAGGCGTCAAAATTTATTGAATGGCTGGAACGAGTGAGCAACCAAAACAGTGGCCGGTCTGGGCGAAAGGATTAGTTTGGTTCGGATTTTTCTTTGTGACCATGTGCGTTTGGCCAATCTTTGTTGGGTGCAATCGGATGGGCGAGATTGAGGATGTCAGCAATAAGTTAGAGAGTGCCGTTTCATCTGTGGGCCGCTATGATGATATGATTGTGAATTCAAGCTGGTATTTCGTTGATAATGGAACGTCATTCAGTCGATATGGCAATTATGCGTTTGCAGAGATGGGAGTATCTTTAAGTCAGGAGGAATATGGTCAACTGCTTCAGGAACTCGGTTTTAGCGAAAGTGAAAAGAAGGGTCGTAATCCTTTAGAACAACGAACTGACGGTTATTGGATCGAAGTGAGTCCAATTGATAAATGGGAGGACACTGAATCAATTGCTCGATCAGTTTATAAAATCAGTGTCTCGAAAGAAATCGGGTTACTCACCCCATTTGAATGGATTCAGACTCTGGATTAATGGCCTCTGCAATAAATTGTTTTGGTAACGGGTTGTTCGCCGGGGGCGCCTTTCGCGATTGCCCGTTCGGGGGAGCGGGTGGCGAATGTTCCACAGTAGGCGGTTAGGAAACTGTTTCGGTCACGAGTGGTGAGATTTTTATCAAGGGCGGATGATCCTTGGAAGTACATATTGTCGGCTTGGACATCGCTATGGCCCTGGAGGAAGAGAGCGTGTCCGAATTCGTGGGTGGTTGTTCCGCGCAGTCCATCGACGAATTGGGCGCGGGTCATTCCAGGCCAGGTGTTGATTGTGACTTCGGCACTGACGATCTGACCGGTTGAGGGGAAGTAGGTGACCTGGGTGTAACCGAGGGTTCCACCGCCGCCGGGAGCGGAGTTGAGTTGATTGACATTGACGACAATGTCGGCATTTGTGGATGTGGTAATTTGGCTATATGTCATGTTGCCGGTGCTGGCATCGGACCATCGCTGGAGAGCATCGAGGAAAGTATCTGTAGTGTCGTATTCGGTGCCGCTGAAAGTGGCGGTTTGGTTACTGGCGAAATAGACGCGCAGAGGAAATGCGGGCCAAGTGAGGACCTCGTTTTCTTCATTATCACCGGGATCGGTTGCGGTGACATAGTTAGGAGTGAGGTAGTTGGGGCCGCAGGCTAGGGGAGTTGTTCCGTTGGATGATGAACCTCCGCCTCCGCCACAACCGATTGCACCGATCGTAAGAGCGGCAGAAAGAGCGATCCAGAATGCGGCGTTGAACTTCATCTTGTTTTATATTGTTGGTAGACGTTCCGGGGAAGCTCAGTGTTTTTACGGGGACGGGGAATAGGGGCGGATTAGAGAGGTTGGGTCGAAAAAATGTGATTTTCCCCGGTCATTCCCATGGCTGCCGGCGGTATTCGGAAATACCGGAGTAGGTCGAAGTGAGCCAGCATTGCCCAACTAACCTCACCCCCAACCCCCTCTCCATTGAAACGGAGAGGGGGCTTTAGGTGCCGCTGACTTTTGATTCGGCTTTGCCTTTATGGATGGCAATTTGGGCGGTGAGGAGCTCGGCTTTTTTCTTGGGGATTCCAGTGAGGAGAGTTTGGGGGAGGTCTTCGATGATATCTTTGACTTGGTTCCGGTTGAGGGCGAGCATTTGTTGGAGAGTTTTGACCATGTCTTCGGAATCGGGTGCACTGAGAAGGATAAGGTCGTAGGGTTGGTCATCGTCGTGGACGGTATAGGCTTCGAAGACTTTTTTTGCGTGGGTTTCTTCGTCGGTGGCGATCGGGATTTCTCGGTCGCACGATTCGCAGATGAGCCCGGTGGATTTATCGCTGTAGAAATTGAGGGTGTTGCAGTATCCGCATCGGACTTGGTAGACGTTGAGAATCTTGCCGTTTTCGACGGGGACGTCTCGATTGCAGTGGACGCATCGGAAATCGTGCTCGGGTTTTTGGGTGAGGATATTGGTTTTTTCGCAGAAAGGACAGTCGATAGGGTGGCCTTCGATTTCGCGGACTTTGTTCATTTTGAACAGGCCGTAACCGATGAGGGCAACGCCGATTACGCCAAGAACAATGCCAAAACTGGCAAATAACCCTTGTTGGTTTTTTTGGTAGTAATAGACGATGACAGCGATAATGAGTACGATAATGCCAGGAGCGATGGCGGTGAGGGCATCAGCAGCGACTCGTTCTTTGGCGTTGGCCGCTTGTTCGAGGACGGGGGACTCTTCATTGATATCGGGGGTCGTGTTTTCGTTGTCGCTCATTTGTGCTACCGGTTGTCATTATAGTGTTCTTTAATGTCTGAACCGTTGTCAACTGAATAAAAAAGAATCCAGTTCTGGAGTAGAACTGGATTCTTTTTTATTCTGTCCGTACTTGAGGGGTTATCGGAATCGCCAGATGACATTGCCGAAGGTGTTGAGTGAGTTTGCACTGTACGATTTTGCGTGACCGTCGGCAAAAACAATTGGTGAGCGACCCTCGTTTTTGCCCGATGCGCCAAATGGACAAAGGATGGGTTTTAGTGCACCAGGCGCTAGGGAAGGTGACGTGGGATAGTTGACATCGCCTGTTTTTGTGACCAGATCTCTATCTGAGATCATTGGAAGACCTTTGTAATAGTCTCCGCCCGGATCATTCAACCCGTTGTAGGGATTGAAAACGTACCCGCGATGTTTCGTTGTGGTCACATCTTTTGGTGCATTTGCAGTTACCGCGAAGAGGGCGGTTCGCGCGACTTCTTCGGCCTGGCTGAAATTCGCGGAAGAAACAAATCCTTCGGTACCGGGGGCGGCCGCTCCGGGAACGGCAGTGCTGAGAGGATCCACCCCTGTCGCATCGCTATAACCGACGGATTGATGCCGTCTTGAATTCCAATCGGTTGCATACCAACCGTTTGATCCTGGAGTGACAAAAATCTGCGGGTTTCGGACATAAGCGTCTATCGCTTGTGTCCAGATAACGGGGAGAACTGCAGGATTGGCATCGCGGGCAGATGCGGGAACAAAATTATCGTCGTAATCTCCTGCGTACATCATAACGCTCATGCTGAGTTGCCGCATTTGTGCGAGTGATTGGGTTTGTTTAGCGGATTCTTTGGCACGGGCGAAGACAGGGAACAGAATTGCGGCGAGGATGGCGATGATTGCGATGACTACGAGCAGTTCAATGAGGGTGAAGGCGAGTTGAGTTTGACGTTTCATAATACTCACCTGGAATTGTGACAAATTGTTAATATGATTGTCGCGGTCGGCTATCAATAATTCCGCGAATTCCATCAGATTCGGGTGATGGAACGGGGAGTAGACCGGAGTCGTCGCCCGGGTTTTCGGTTGCGGAGCCAGCGAATCCGGGGAGTTGGTTATTGTTGGGGCTATTTGGATCGCGGGCAGGGATGAGGAGGATTGAGTTTTGGGTTTCCACCATGGGGGTGAACCCGAATTGTTGTCCGAGGCTCTGAAGGACTTGGATGGCTGGGATGTCGCGGAAATCAACGGTGATTTCGGGATCGGGCATTCCGGGGGCGGAGTTGAGCCGGATTCCGGCCTGGATTCCGATATCGTTGAGAGCGGTGGAGAGGGAAATTGACTTTGCGACGAGGGTTACGGGCCGATCGACGGCGCGGACATCTTGTATAGGCTGAACTGTGTTGGGATCGCTCGTGATGGGCGGATTGTTTTCGATAGTTGGCAGTTCTTGTTTGGGCCGGGCGTTGTCGGTACTTGTGGAGAGGTCTTTGACTTGGTTGACGCTCAAGGGTTGTTGCGGGGTGGTTTGGTTCTCAATGTATTTGAGGGTGCCAACGGTGGCGAAAACTGCTCCGACGACCAGGACAGATACGGCAAGGGCGGCGGCCCATCGGTTTGGGCCAGAGCTGAGGGGCTTGGGAGAGGGCATGAAGCGATCTTTAGATGCCGTTTTGTTTTCGGGTTTTGACCCTTTGATTCCACTGATCATTTTTGATCGGGCTTGGAATTCGGATTTGAGCTCGGGGTGTTTTTTGAGAAATGCTTCGATTGCTTTGGCATCTTGGCTTTCGGTGAGTTGCCAGAGCTTTTCGCTTTGATCGGGGGGGATGCTCATTTAATTCTCCCTCCGTTCAGATTTTTCATATATTTCTTTAAATCGTTCTCGGGCTCGGAAGAGGCGGGTTTTTGCGGCGTTGGCGGAGCATCCGAGGCTGTCGGCGATTTCTTGGAGGCTGAGTTCATCCCAATAGAACAAAGTGAGAATGGCTCTGTCATTGGGGTGGAGGACGGTCATTGTTTCGGTAACCTGCGGATCGGTGATTTCGGTGGGTGGTTCTTTGTCAGGGATTGTTTCGACAAAGTTATCGAATTCGGACTGTTTCTTTTTGAATTTGAGTTTTCGCGCTTGCTGGATTGACCGGTTTACGGCGATGCGGAAAAGCCAGGTGGAGAATTTTGATCGGCGGTCGAATCGGGCGAGGTTTTTGTAGACGAGGGTGAAGATTTCTTGGACAGAGTCGGCGGCTTCTTCGTTGTCGAGAAGGATTCCTCGGGCGATGGCGAAGACTCGGTCGTAATATTTTTCGTAGAGAGTTTGGAAAGCGTGGTGGTCGGACGACAGGATGCGGTCAACGAGGACGAGATCGTCGTCGAAGTTTTCGGACACTGCTCTATCGTAGGAATGGGACAACACCTGCTATTTTGGACGAAGAATGGTTTGACGGGGTTACCAGGGCCGGGTACTGGGTTTTTATGGTTGACGGAGAGGAAATCCGGATGTGATTGATTGGATGGCGGCAAAGTTGAGGAGTCCGAGGAAAATGGCGGGGACGAGGTAGGCGAGCTCGGGCTTAGATTTCATGAGTCGGACGGCACCGAATGCGAAGAGATATGCGAACGAGACCATAGCGGGGAAAAGGTAGCGCGCTTGCCCCTGGAAATATTGGAGGTTGAAGCGGATGAAGAGGATGGTGGTGAAGGCAAGGAGGACGAGGTGAAGGAGTTGGAACCGTTTTGGGTGGGGGAGGGCTTGGTCATCGGCTTCGGCTTTGATTTCTTTGAATCCGAGTTGACCGAAGAGGGCAATACCAGCGGTTATCAAGAAGATTGCGCAGTAGAGGGCGCCGGATTGATCGGTTCGCATGGAGTCGAACAAGAAGATATCCATGTATCCGAATGCGCCGATGAATGATCGGGCGGTCCACCAGAGAACCATGTTCAGCCAATAGCCTTGAGGGCCGAACATTTCGATGAATGTACTGGCTTGCGGTGAGCCGGTGAAGGCGGCGTTGAATACGGAGACGGCGAGGAAATCGCCGTAGATTCCTTTGTTACGGAGGAGCCACGGGAGGGCGATGAGGATTCCAGTGCCGAGAGCGGCAGCCCAGATGACGGCGGCATTTTTGGGACGGCGTTCGGGGTCTGGATCTCGCATCAGGAGCGCGACTCCAACTACGGGAAGGCAGACCAGGCCGGTGGTTTTTGTGAGGATGGCAAGGCCGGTGAGTGCGCCGATCATGAGGGCAAGTTTGAGGCTCCAGCCTTGTTGCAAACCTTTTACGCTGAGGGCAAAAACCCAAGTGACGAGGGCGTAGAGCAGGGGGTCGTTTGAGATGGCACTGTGGAGGGCCACGTTCATGGGGAGGAGAGCGGCGAAAGCGGTGGCGGCGAGGGCGATATCTTGTCGTTGGAGACCCCAGATTCCGGCGAAGTAAATGCCGAGGAGGCCGGCGAGGCCGATGATTGAGTTGAGAAACCTAAGGCGGAATCCGGCATTGGGATCGGCGGGATCAGCACCGGTGATTTTGCTCCATCCGGCGGAGATGATGTAATAAAGGGGAGGTTGGTGGGATTGATAGTTTTCGTAGGCTTCAGGGTCGCCGACTTTTAGGACGGGGAACCCTTTGCTGGAGGTGAGGTGGGAGATGTAGTTGGCGTGCTGACGTTCATCGGGGGCGCCAATATCGTTGGCAGTTTGCGGAACCATTCGGCCGGTGACGGGGTCTTGCATGCGTTGGAAGCGGAGGATTCCGGGTTCGCGATAGGGAGTAATCGAATTGTAAATTCCGGTGAGAATAAGAAATGCGGTGAGGATGATATAGAGGGCGCCGGGGAGCTTCATGCGGAGGTTATTTTATTCGAGTTGGCGGTGGAAAAACTTGACAATTTAGTGCTCATTGCAACTTGCGACATCGATTCTTGGTAGAATGGGGGGAACAAAAACTCCGTTTTTGGAATGAGGTCTAGGCATTATGAATGGAAAACGCATGTTGATAGCGGCTCCGGTAGTTGCAATTTCGGTTGCAGCGTTCGCACTTTTCTCAGCTCCATCGTTCGACTCTTTTAAGTCGACGTTGTTGAAAGCTGAGGGAGTTTCGGCTACGGTTCAGGTGAACGTTGGTAGCACGAAAAGTGAATACAAGATTGATTTGGCGAAGCCCGATCGTGTTCGTCTTGAGACAGATGCGCAACTGATTGTTGCGGATGGTAAGGAAATTACAACTTACATCAAAGCAAAGAATCAGTACTACACGGTTCCTCAGACAGCTCAGGCATTGTCTGAAGTGATGAGCCCGATGGAGTATCAGGTTTGGTCACCGTTCTTTAATGAAAAAGCATTTGCAAAAGTTGCCCGCGTTGAAAAATCGGGTGAGCGCAAGTTTGCTGGTCAGGCGCACGACGTGATTCGCGTTGAAGCGGATGCGAAGGGCGACACGGTTATGGACTTCTACATTAATCAGAAATCCAAGATGCCGACTCGACTCTCGATCAATAGCAAGACTCTGACGGGCACGGTTGAGCAAATCGTCTCGATGGATTCGGTTGCTTTGGGTGCTAATTCGGCTGATCTCTATGCTTTTGCTGCTCCTTCTGGTGCAGAAAAAGTTGACCTGAGCGCAATGAACCTTGGCGTTTGGGGATGGGATTTCCAAAAGGCTTTGGATACGGCTCAGGCAAGTGGCAAGTTGGTTATGATCGACTTTATGGCTGACTGGTGTGGCCCCTGCAAAATGATGGAAGCGCAAGTTTTCACCACCGACGAGTTCAAGAAAGCAACGGCTGACATGGTGCTTGTGAAAGTTGACGTTGATCGTTCGACGGACATTGCAGCGAAGTACGGTATTGAAGCAATGCCGACCTGCAAGTTTGTGAACGGCAAGGGTGAAATTGTTCACGAGTTCGTTGGCTACGGCGGATTTGATCAGGTCATGGGCGAAGTTGAAAAAGCTAAGTCCAAGTTTGGTAAGTAAGGCTTACCAATAAAAATACGGAAAAAGCCCCGAGGTTGATATAGACCTCGGGGCTTTTTCGTCCGATAGAAAGGGTTAGGCATTTGGGTTCGTTTTGCCCGGGTGTCTGACTGCAGAGCGGTACAATTCGCGAACTTTCCACCCGGATTGGCACGAGAACAATCCGAGCTGAGAAGGAGACCAACAGTAGTGGCGACAACGACAACGGACACCGACAGCACCCAGACGAATGGGGAGCAAAGTCCGGTTAGCCGACCTAGCGATCGGCTCACCCACGATGATTATCGCGAACTCTTAAAACAGCTTTATTTGGCTCGTTATTTTGATGTTCGCTTGATCAAGGAGAAGAAACGTGGGCGTTTGCGCGGCACGCTTTATAGCAGCCATAACCAAGAAGCTATCTTGGTTGGTTCTTTGTTTGGCTTGGAGCCGAACGATTGGATTTCTCCGATTCACCGGGATATGCCCGCGTTTTTCTTGAAAGATTGCCGAAGTGGTTGGGACAATCCGGATCGTATGGGGATGACGATCGAAGAATTATGCTCTCAGGTTTGGGGTAAGGCGACATCACCAGGTCGCGCTCGCGATAACTGGAGTCATATTGGGAGCAAAGCTAAACATATTATTCACTCGACTTCTATGTTGGCGGGAACGATTCCGGCAGCAGCGGGGGTTGTTTTGGCGGATCGTCTGAACGGTTTGAATACGATTGCGATGACCTTCAATGGAGAAGGTTCAACGGCGCAAGGAGTTTTTCACGAAGCGATTAACTTTGCGGCAGTTGAGAAGTTGCCGGTTGTTACGATTATTGAAAACAACCAGTGGGCTTATGGAACGCCAACTCACTACGAATATGCTCAGGAAGATTTTGCCCGACGCGCTGATGGCTTCGGGATTCCAGGATTTGTAGCAGATGGTCAGGATGTCATTGACGTTTTTGATAAAGTCATGACGGCGGTTGAGCATGCGCGAAGTGGGAAGGGTCCGAGCATCGTGGAATGCAAGACGTTCCGAGCTTATGGTCACGGCGACCATGACGATGATCGTGCGGACCGATATCGTCCGGCGGAGGAAGTTGAAGAAGGTCGGAAGCGCGACCCGCTTGCGGTGATGAAAGCCCGAATGATTAAGATGGGAATTTTGACGCAAGAAGAAGCGGATCAACATCCGGCGGAAGGAAAAGGTGCGGGCGAAGTGACCGATCACGATTTTCCGGAAGATGTTGTGGCTTATTTGACGCGCGGCGTTCAATTTGCAATTAAGGCTCCGGTGCCGGATGAAGCAGAAGGCGCGATGTGGGTTTTCCGGGAGGAGAATTAAGATGGCAGCTCCGGTTTCAACAGAGATTAAGTCGAACTATTTGACGGCTTTAAAAGAAGCACTTGCGGAAGAAATGGAACGCAATCCGCACATGATTTGCATGGGCGAGGATATTGGTCCGCTCGGGGGCGCATTTGGCGTTACGGACGGTTTGCATGCGAAGTACGGTCGCGAACGCGTTTATGATATGCCGATTAGTGAAGCGGCGATTGTGGGAACGGCTTGTGGACTTTGTTTGAATGGCAAGACGGTGATGGTGGAAATGCAGTTTATCGACTTCATTTCTTGTGGATTTGACCAGATTGTTAATATGACGGCGACTTATCACTACCGCACCGCGGGTGAAGTGAGTATGCCGATGGTGATTCGGGGACCAGCGGGAGCCTATGGTGGTGGTGCGCTTTATCACAGTCAAATGAATGAGGCTTGGTTTGCGAACTCTCCGGGTTTGAAGATCGTTTGTCCCAGCACGGTTTATGATGCGAAGGGCTTGATGAAAGCGGCTCTGCGTGATCCGAATCCGGTGATTTTTTATGAGATCAAGGACTTGTATCGACGACGTGAGATTGAAGAGGTTTTGCCGACGGAGGATTACATTGTCCCGCTTGGCAAGGCTCGGATTGCTTTGGAAGGTGATGACCTAACGATTGTGACTTACGGTCAGAACGTTTATCATGCACTTTCGGCGGCGGAAAAGTTGAAAGAAGAAGGATATTCGGCGGAAGTTATTGATATCCGGACAATAGTTCCGCTTGATGAAGAGACGATTATTGAATCTTTGAAAAAGACGAATCGCTTGGTGGTTGTGAACGAAGCTCCGATGACTTGCGGATTTGCGGGTGAGATTTTGAGCCGGATGGCGGAGAAAGCGTTTGAGTATTTGGATGCGCCTCCGGTTCGGGTGACTCGCTTGGATACGCCAGTGCCGTGGGTGAAGCCTCTTGAACTTTATGTTTTGCCGAGCGTGGCAAAGATTGTTGAAGCGGGACTGAAAGTCTGTAAGTTCTGACTTTGGGAGAAATGAGCCCTCGGTCTTTATGATCGGGGGCTTTTTTATTTGGGTGTGTGTTTGCCGATGAGGATTGGCATTTCAGATTTTTTATCGAGGACGGCATAGCTGATTGGTTCAGAACCCTCAAAAGGGTTTTCGCCTTGGAAATTGAGTGTGAGGGCGGCATGTTGCCGGAGATAGGGGATCCCGATGCGGTCGCCTTCGGGGATGATTTCGACGCTGAGGTTACGGAAATTGTTCGGGCCGGTGAGAATTTGATTGCAGTCGAGTGCTTCTAGTGATTTGGTGAGATTTGTTTCGTGGTTTGTTACAAATCTTGATTCTTTCCCCGGATGGGGGCTAATTATGTTTTGAAGAAGGAGGTGAAATTGCTTAGGTGAGAGGATGTTGAGGTTGTTGTCGGCTTTCCAGGCAACGAATGCGAATTGATCGTCGGTGGCAATCCATACTTTTTGGCCATCAGGAGTTTCTGTTTTTGATAGGGATAGATTGAGTGTCAGGGTTGTGACACCGACGCTCATGATGGATTCATTTCGTTCGAGACCGGGGTTTTTAATTTTGATTTCCGGTTCAAATTTTTGGAGCCAGCGATCCATGGCGTTGTGGGCAGTGACGCCGGTGTTACCGAGGCGGATAATGTCGCTACTGAGTTTCTCGGCCATTTCGAAGGAAAATGGTTTTTCGAGGGGGATTGGCCAGATCATCCAGAGGGACGAACCAAATTTGAGGTTTTGCCTCTTTTTGAGGTCGATGAGGATGGGGTTGAAGCATTGGACGAGAGGGTATTCGTCGGGGGCATCGGTGCGGAGAAATCGAGCGGCTTCTTGGTAGGATTTGGATTCAGCGGATGCGAGGATTGTGAGTCCGGTTTGATATGAGGAGAGGACGGGGAAGAGGAAATTATCATTTTCGATCGCGTGCTCGTCAGCGTTTTGTTTAACAAAAGCGTTGTAGCTGTTATAGAACGGTTGGAAGTCTTCTTGCGCGGGGGTTCGAGCGCGCATAGAGATCGTTTCGGTGGGAAAACTGTAGGTGGTTTTGCTGTTACAGGCGGTGAGGGTGAGGGCAAGGAGGGCACCGATTTGAATCAATTGGAGGGGCCTCATGACGACAGTTTATAATGCGTTCGGGAATTTTGATGAGTCATTCAGATGTTTTATAAGATAGGGACTCCCCCCGTTGAATTTTCCTGTATACTCGGCCTGAACTGAGGAGACCTCAAGTTTGAGTTATTTGGGGCTCAACGGAGGTTGTTTGGATTGATTATGAAAAACGGATTGCTTCAGATTGCGGCTTTATCGCTCGCACTCGTATCGATGAGCTTTATTGGTGGATGTAAAGATCCCAATGCAGCAGGAACGGATAAGCCGGGAACCTCGGGTTCTGGCAGTGGCTCGGCGGCATCGGGCGACACGATTAAGATTGGAATGGTTGCCAGTTTGAACGGTGAGCAACGCCCCTGGGGGGTTGATTGTGAAGCTGGTGGATTGCTTGCAGTCAAGCTTTTTAACGACGCGGGCGGTGTGAACGGCAAGAAGGTTGAGCTGGTCATTGAAGACAGCAACTCGAAACCGGAAGAAGGAAAGTCGGCAGCTTCGAAACTTGCAGGTGACGGGGTTATTGCGATTATCGGTGAAGTTGCAAGCGGTATTAGCCAGCAAATGAAGCTGGTGGCATTGGATGCAAAGATTCCGATGGTTGCCGTTGGAGCAACGAATCCTGACGTGACAAAAGATGGCAACGGCTTGATTAGCCGTGTTTGCTATACGGATGACCTGCAGGGCCCCGTTATGGCGAAGTTTGCGATTGACAAAGGCTTGAAGCGCGTTGCGGTTATGACCGACAAGAAATTGCCTTATTCAACTGGTTTGAGCGCGACATTTGTCAAGCGATATAAAGAGTTGGGTGGTCAGATTGTTGCGGAAGAAAGCTATCAGGCAGGCGAAACCAACTTCGGTGGTCAGCTAACGCGAGTGAAAGCAACCAATCCGGACGGAATTTTTATGTCGGGTTACTTCAATGAAGTTGGTCCGATGTCTCGCCAGATTCGCCAAGCAGGCATGAACAATGTTGTGCTGATGGGCGGCGACGGTTGGGACAGCGCAGATTTGATTTCGAACGGTGGCGATGCGATCGTTGGCGGTTTCTTCTGCAACCATTACAACGATAAGGAAGATCGACCGGAAGTTCAAAAGTTTTTGACGGACTTTAAAGCGAACAACAATGGCAACTTGCCAGGAACGACAATGGGCGCACTTGGCTATGATGCGACGGCGCTTGTTTTGGACGCATTGAAGCGATTGGGCGCAGCGAACAAAGAGTTCACGGCGGAAAACTTGGCCGCAGAAATTATGAACACGGAAAACTTCCCGGCAATTAGCGGAAGCATTACTTTGAAGGGTACGCAAGGCGACCCGGACAAGCGAGCGTTGATCGTTGAAGTTAAAAAAGATGGCTTCCAGTTCTACAAGTCGTATGAACCGGCAGAAGTAATGGCTCGCTAAGGCGAGCCATTAAATATTACTCATGGAAGCGGTGTTCCCCCTTGTCGCAGGTTTAAACCTGGACTTCAATGCGTTGCCTCAGCAGTTGATCAATGGGATCATAGTAGGTTCAATCTACGCTCTCATTGCGCTGGGTTATACGATGGTTTACGGCGTTTTGCGCTTGATCAACTTTGCGCATGGTGAGGTTTTCATGCTTGGGGCTTACACCGCCCTTTTGACTTCTTATACGATGGGGTATTCGCCGGAGGCGGTGAAAAAGATATTTCAGGATGGCGGTGAGGTTTCGAGTAATCCGCTGAATTTGGTTATTTTGATTTTGATTTCGATGGCGGTTTGCGCAGTTATTGGCGCGCTCATTGAATTTTTTGCTTATCGTCCGATGCGGGGTGAATCTCGGACGGCAGCATTGATTACGGCGATTGGGGTTTCGCTCTTTTTACAATATGCTGGTCAGTTATTCTTGCCGGCAAACCCACCACCAAGCATTTCGGACAAAGTTAATCCTTATTCGGGTTCTTTTTCTCATGTCTTTAAGCCCGCTCAGATTGCAGAAGACGGGAACGTGATTAGTACGGCGATGGAAGTGAGCATTACTCACGGTCGATTGACGATGTTGGTCACGGTTATTGTTTTGATGTCTCTTTTGACTTACTTGGTTATGTATACGAAGGCGGGTCGGGCGATGCGGGCCGCGAGCCACGATTTTGATTCAGCTTCCTTGATGGGGATTAACGTGAACCGGGTTGTGACGTTTACGTTTATGTTGGGATCGGCACTTGCGGGGGCGGGGGCAATGATGCTGGCGACTTTTGAGGGTACGGCACTTCAGCCGTTCTTTGGCGTTTTGCCGGGGGTTAAGGCGTTCGTTGCGGCCGTATTGGGTGGAATTGGGAATATTCCAGGGGCGGTTCTGGGAGGGATTGTAATGGGATTAGCGGAGACTTTTGTGACCTGGCTTGGATTTAGTCAATACAAAGATGCGGTGGCATTTGTGATTTTGATTATCGTTCTGCTGTTGAAGCCGGGTGGATTGCTTGGTTCGAGCAAGGTGGAGAAGGTATGAGCCTCAGCAAGATTTTGGGAACGCGGGTCATTTCAATCATCGTGGCGGTTGCGGCTTGCGTGATTTTGGACATGGCGTTGAGCTCGGTTATAAAGGATGCTTACTACATTCGGCTCGTCATGCTGGCGGGGATATATGTGACGCTCTCGGTTAGTTTGAACTTGATTAACGGGATCACTGGTCAGTTTTCGATTGGGCACGCAGGCTTTTATATGGTGGGTGCTTATGCCGCTGGATTGAGCAGTAATGCATTTTTTGACAAGCAGCCGTTGGCGATGCCAGCTTATTTGATCGTTTCGATTTTGATCGGGGCAGGAGCGGCGGCGGTTGCGGGGCTCATTGTTGGGTTGCCATCTTTGCGATTGAAAGGCGACTATTTGGCGGTTGTGACGTTGGGATTTGGGGAAATTATTCGCATTGTGACGTTGAACCAAGAGGCATGGGGTGGCTCCTACGGTTATAACGTAACGAACAAATATCAGTCAATCGCATTGGTCTTTTTACTTGCGATCGTCTGCATTGCAGTTTGTCGGAACTTGCTGAAATCGGTTCATGGATTGTCATTCTTGGCGATCCGGGAAGATGAGGTCGCGGCTCAGGCCATGGGCGTCAATTTGACGAGAACGAAGGTTACGGCGTTTGTTGTGGGAGCGGCATTTGCGGGTGCGGCGGGAGCTTTGTTCGCGCACGATTCGGGCTTTATTAACCCAGATTTGTTTAAGATGGAAGTTTCATTCTTGATTTTGACGATGGTTGTTTTGGGTGGTACGGGATCGATTACGGGATCTGTTTTTGCAGCGATGACGCTGTTTATTATTCCGGAGATGGGTCGAATAATCAAATTTGAAGTAAGCCAGGGGATGCTGGTGGCGTTGCTTCTGGCAGTTGGAGCGATGGTATGGGCGATCCGTCGCACGACCAATCATTTTCACGGGGCGAAGCCGCAAAAAAGTTTGCGTTATTTGCTTTCCGTTCTTGTTCCGATCGGTGTTGGGTTTGGTGTAGGGAAAGTTATTGAAACATATACAATTTTGGGTGACAAAATTTACAAAGCGAATGATCTTCGGTTTGTGATTCTTGCGCTTGTCTTGCTTGTTGTAATGCTGATTCGACCGTCGGGGCTGTTTGGGCACCATGAGTTCAGTTGGGATTGGGTGAAGAGTTTGTTTAATCGGCGCGCAGTCAAGGTGGAGGCTTAATCTGATGGCAGTCTTGAGTATGGAACAAGTGACCATCAAGTTTGGTGGTTTGACGGCGGTCAATGAAGTTACATTTGATATTGAGAAAGGGGATTTGTATGGCCTGATTGGACCGAATGGGGCGGGAAAGACGACTTGCTTTAATATGATTACGGGGGTTTATACACCGACGAGCGGAAAGGTGATTTATGATGGTCGAGATATTTCGGGGATGCCGCCTAACAAGATTGCGGAAGTAGGGATTTGTCGAACGTTTCAAAATATTCGGTTATTCTCGGCTCTGTCGGCGCTTGAGAACGTGATGGTCGGGGCGTACTTGCGGCATGAGACTTCGTTGCTGAGTGGATTTTTGCTTTCGCCAAGGGCGATTAAAGAAACGGCGGAAATGCGGAAGCGCGCGATGGAGTTTTTGAGCGTGGTGGATTTAGCCGAGGAAGCACATTCGCGTGCGGCGGATTTGAGTTATGGAAAGCAGCGGAGGCTCGAGATTGCGCGGGCAATGGCGACGAATCCGAAATTGATTTTGCTGGATGAGCCGGCGGCGGGGATGAACCCGCAGGAGAAGGACGAGTTGCGCGAAGTTGTTTTGCGGATCCGGGATGAGTTTGAGAAGACCGTGCTTTTGATTGAGCACGACATGAAGTTTGTTATGAATTTGTGTGAGAAGATCGTGGTTTTGGATCACGGGGAAGAGATTGCCCGGGGCGGCCCAGCGGAGATTCGGAGTAACCCGAAGGTTATTGAAGCTTATTTGGGCGAAGCGGTTTAGCGGCGATGTTAGGCGGGATTGTTGCATTTGGACTCTTGGCAATGAGACCAGCCGACGATGTGCAGATACGTGTATTGAGTTATAACATTCGGCATGGGGCAGGAATGGATGAGCGAGTTGATATTGGCCGGTCGGCGGCTTTGATTAAAAAGTTGAATCCAGATCTGGTGGGGCTTCAGGAAGTCGATAACAACGTTGAACGGAGTGGCTCGATTGATCAGGCGGCGGAGATTGGTCGCCTGGCGGGGTTGAGTCCGGCGTTTGGGTCGTTTATGGATTATCAGGGAGGCCAGTACGGAATGGGGGCGTTGTCGCGATTCCCGATAGTTGCGACGGAGAGTATTCGGTTGCCGGAGGGGAATGAGCCGAGAGTGGCTTTGATGGTGCATGTGAAGCTTGGAAGTGGGGAGACGATGGCTTTAGTGAATGTGCATTTTGATTGGGTTGCGGATGATGGGTTTCGGTTTAAGCAGGCAAGCTTTCTGGCGGAGCGGTTGAAGCAGTTGAAGATGCCTTATGTTTTGTTGGGAGATTTTAATGATGAGCCGGGATCGCGGACGATCAAGCTTTTTCAGGGGATGGCTCGGGAAGTTGTGAAGCCGGTTGGGGATCGGTTTACATTTAGTTCGGTGAAGCCAGCGAAGGAGATCGACTTTGTGTTTGTTGCGCCGCCGGAGCGTTGGGGTGTGCGGTCGATGAAGGTTTTGGATGAGCCGGTAGTTTCGGATCATCGTCCGGTTTTGGCGGAAGTTGTTTTGAAGGGGCGGTGAAACCGTTCGCAGTCATTGCCGTAGCACTATAAAGATGAGACTGTTTCTAATAATTGGAATTGCTTCAGTTTTTCTGGTGGGCTGTCAGATAGACAATTGCGGTGATAATTGTTCTTCGGATTCTGTAATTGTGTTGGAAAAGTTACCGCCGGTTAAAGAGGGTTCTGCGCTTGTTGCGGCGGTGAAGGCGAATGATTTGGATGCGGTCAGAACGGCATTGGAGTCTGGAGAATATCCGAATCAAACGCAGAAGTCAAATTTCACAAGCTTTCAATATGCGTGTTCGTTCTGTTCGACCGAGATTGTAAAAGTAATGCTTGATGCTGGTGGCGACGTTGAGAAACGAGAAACTTGGCTGGGAAGGACTCCGATCATGCTTGCTACAGATGGGATGAATGTTGATTCTGTTCGGCTGCTGATAGGTGCCGGAGCGGACTTGACAGCAGTGACGCCAAAGGGAACTTCGGTTTTGGAATTTGCCAAGCACCGTCTGGCTCTGACCCAGAGTGATGAGAAATTGAAGGGAGAGGTTGGTTCGGCGATGGAGATTGTCGAGATGCTGAAGTCGGCGGGTGCCAAGTAGTTTATAAGTGAGAATCCGTTAATAGAGCTTGCATGAGGTCGATGCGGAGGACGATTCCGATCAGGATGTTTTCATCGACGATGGGGAGGATTGTGTGGCCCTGGTTCAGCATGAGATAGAGGGCGTCGCTGATTTCGGCGTTGGGAGTTGCAACGGTGGGTTTTTCGGTGGCGAAGAGGTAGGCGGGTTCGTTTGTGATTGCGGTGATCTTGCCGGATTTGAGGGTGGCGCGGGCGAGGTCGCCTTCGGTGATGACGTGGGTGGGATTTTGGTTTTGGTCGACGATGACCAGGGCAGGAAATTGGTAGATGTCCATTTTGTCCACGGCGTCGCGAACGGTGCTTTCGTGGTTGAGGGTGGGGATATGAGCGTGGAGGACTTCCCTGAGGATCATCGGGGAGAGTTTAGCTTGTTCTTTGTTTGTGAGTCCGGGGCGGAGACCCGACTTGATGTCGCAGTTTGATTAAAACGGACGATTACTAAATGAAAGTAATTTGTAATTGCCCCTCCCTCTGTCCCTCCCCGAGGGGGAGGGATGTTTGCGTCGGGCCGGACTCACATGAGTTATCGAAATGATTAACTTTGAATCTTGTTATCGTGAAAAAGGACTTACCAATACGGTGGGAAGGTGACACCATCTTTACCGCGATCGAACGAGTCGATAAATTCGTATCGGTCAGGTTTCCAGCCTTTTTTGGGATCCTTTTTGAGGTGGGCAATCAGGACGCACGACTCAGAATTGTTGATGGAAGTTTTTTCTTTAGAGACAATAATGACTGTCGCGGTGGTGCTATTAGATTTTTGGAGACGGTAATAGGCGAGTTTTCCGTTGACCTCGGCGGATTTGAGGGTTGCTTCGACAGCTTTTTGCATGTCGGCACCATCCATTTTGGTTTTGATTTCGGAAAATACATAGGGTGCGATGGCTGTGAGAATGGCAAAGAGTGACATCCATCGCCAGGAGCGAAAATCGTCGTGGCTTTTCACGCTTCGAAAAATTGACATGAATAAAGTCAGTATCACCCCTATAATTAAGGCTCCTACCATATATGCGATCATTCCGAGGGCGCTCATTTGCTCTTCACCGTATTGGATTATTGGCAGAAACTTGGCGTTTTCTCATAAGTTTTGATTTGCTGGCAAAATTGCTGAGGATTGAGGTGAGGGTTTCCAAAGATTTTATTTGGGTGTTATGCCAAAGACTCATTTAGTTCACACGACCATGGCGCATTTGAAGGATTGGTCATCGATTTGCAAATTGAAAGCGTGTCCGCTTTGCGGCTGCTTGAATGTTGCAGAGAACGATCAGTGCTTTGCTTGTAGTTGGCAGGGTGGATTTGAGACGGATATTCGCTTGATTCAGTTGCGGATTGCGGAATTGGCTTTAGCACGGCCAGAGCTGCGTTTGCTGTGGCAGATTGAAGCACCTCGGGGAAAGGGATTTCGTAAAGGGTATCGGGCGGTGTGTGACTGGGTTTATCGTGTGTTTTTGCGGCGTGATCTTGATCTGAGTGTTTAGGGTGCCGGGGGGAACGGACTTATCTTGTCGGGGCTAATTATAAGTATGCTCAAACTATGAAATTTGTGCGTGTTGGCGCGGCGATGTCCTTTTTGGTGGCGGCAGGATTTGCGGCGGCTCAGACTCCTTTTCCGGCTCCGGCAGGTGATTCAACGCGGGTGATGACATATAACATCCAGTGGTTTCATGCCGGAGATGATGCGCAGCGGATTTCAAATATCAAGCAGATTTTGGCGGATGTGAAACCGAATATTGTTTGTGTCCAAGAGATAGAGGGGAAGGCGGCGCTGCAGCAGATATTTGATAGTGAATGGCGGATCGGAATCATGGATTTGCCGGAAGAGTTTCAGGAAACCGGAATTGCGGTGCGGAAACCTTACGTTTTGGAGAGCTATGAGTTAGTTTTTAAGGGGAAAGAGTTGGACTTTGCGTTTCCGGGCAGTCGGGACTTATTGCGGGCGGTCGTTAAGACTCCGAGTGGGAAGAGTCTGGTTGTTTATTCTCACCACATGAAGAGCCGAAGTGGGGGTCGTTTGCAAACGGATGTTCAGCGGCAGATGGCGGCGGGCATGATTGCCAGTTACATTGCGAACAAGAAAGATGAGAATGTGATTTTTGCCGGGGATATGAACGATGCACCTAACGATGCTTCGGCGAATATTTTGGAGAGTGGAAATTTGCTGGCGAAGGGTGGGGACGAGAAACAGTACAACCTGTTGGCGAATTTGACGGAGGAATTGGCGGATCAGGATTATGCTTCGATTGGGGTGAACGAGCTGTATTTTGGTGAACCAGGTGTGACGGCGAAGGTGCCAGGAGCTAAGGCGGATAACGACAGGTTGAGAGGGAAGGATTACCGTTTCCCGGCGGATGTGAAGGTGCCTCAGACATTTTTTGACCAGATTTTCTGCTCGCCGAATCTGTATGCCCGCGGAGGCAAGGCGTATGTTTACGACCATGCTCCGGCTCTACGTGGTTTACGAGGTCGGGTTCGGGTGAGTGAGGATGAGACGACGGGGGCTCGGACAGTTGAGTATTTGGAGAAAGGGACGCTTTCGAGTGATCACTTGCCGGTGTTTGCGGATATTCGGATCAACTGAGTCTTTGCGAGAAGGTGACTTTGGCCGGGCTAACGAACCATTATTAGTTGACCCGTCTTCTTCGTGACACCTGTCCTTAATTGTTGGGGTCAAGCGTTTTGGGTCAAGGATTCCATTGCGGAGCGGACGTTCCACTCATTCTTTTCAAGAAGTTCGCGGGCTTCTTCTTGGGTTGTGGGGGTGAGGTCGCAGAGGATACGGATGCAACGTTCTTTGAGTTTGGCGTTGGTGGCTTTTACATCAACCATCAGGTTTTCGATGACTTTGCCGGAGAGCACCATTGCACCGGTGGAAATGCGGTTAAGGACAAGTTTCTGGGCGGTTCCTGCTTTTAACCGGGTTGAACCGGTGAGGACTTCGGGGCCAGTTTCGATGAGGATGCTGTGATCAACTTGATCGAATAGAGGGGATTTTGGGTTGTTGGCGATGCCACAAGTCCATATTCCTTTTTGTCGAGCGTGGCGGCAGGCGGCAATGACGAAGGGGGTTCGTCCGGATGCCGCGAGGCCAATGACGATATCGTTTGTCGTGAGATTGATTGAGTTGACAGCTTGAATAGCAGTGTGCTCTTCATCCTCAGCGTTTTCAATGGCGGATCCGCTTGCTTGCGCACCTCCCGCGATTACCGCGATAAATTTGTCGGAATCGATGCCAAATGTGGGCGGCATTTCTGCGGCGTCCATGGTGGCGATCCTTCCCGATGTACCGGCACCGATGTAAATGATTCTTCCGCCTTGTTGGAATGCGGCGGCGGCGTGGACGATGGCGACAGCGATGTCTGCCTCGGCACTTTGAAGCGCGCGCATGACCGTTTGCTCTTCCTCGTTCATGAGTCTTACGATTTGCTGGGCGTTGAGCTTATCTAGGCCAATTGATCGAGGGTTTCGGGCTTCGGTGTTCATTGTTCGTTCGTTTTCGCCATTGGTTTGGCGAGGTTTGCGGCTCCGATTACTGGCTCCGTAGACAGTTTTTCAACGGTTAGATGGAGTTGGTGGTTCCGTGGTTCGGCGGAAATGAGTTGTTTTTTGAATTCTTCAACGAGGATGCCGTTGTCGATTTCCCAGAGTCCGCCGGCGAGTTTGGCGTGCAAGGGTTTGCTCTGATCTGTGTGAGCAATGATGTGTTGCCAGGTTGATTGGGCAAGTGCGGAGAGCGCCTCGTCGACAGATTGCCGGGCATAGTCAAGTCCGCGTTGGGCATCAATGACGATTGCGGGGGCGAGTTTGGCGACTCGTGCGGCGGGGGAGACGGATCGATACACGGCGGCGAGGATTTGGTTGGGTTCTTTGCTGCCAAAGAGCTCGATCACGGATTCCCAGAACATGGGACTTGCGGTTGGAGGAGCGGGGTTGAGGACGAGTTTGTTGAGGGCTCGTCGCCCGAGATCGAACGCAGAGCCGTGGTCTCCGAGGAGAGGGCCGCCACCAGCCGACTTGACGACTCCGGTGGGCGATTTGGATGCGATAAGGGCACCGGTTCCGGCGATGATGATGAGGTCGGTGTTTGGTTCGGCAGCAAGGCTGGCGTGGAAATCGGGGTAGGCAGAGATTTGGGTCTCGGGGAGAATATTGGCGATGAGCTGAATTGCGCGTTGGCGATCTGTGTCCGTGAGGAGCCCAGCAAAACAACCGCAAGTAAAGTCGGGGTTGGGGGCATCGGCGATGGCTTCGCGGATGTGTCGGTCGATTTCGACCTGGGGGGTGGATGCTAAGTTACCCGGGCCGGATTGACCTCGGTGGAGGACATTTCCGTCCGAATCTATGAGGTAGGTTCTCGTCGTTGAGCCTCCGCAATCGATTCCCAGGAAGGTGGGCATTGAGCTTGGAAAATTTACCTGAGAGTGCGGGTGGTGGGGTGTAGACTGGGGCTATATGCAGAGGTACATGGGGGAACGGCTGAAGCCGGGGGCTCGGATCGCGCTGATTGCGAACGATGCGCTGGGCAATTTTGCGGTTTCGAGCCCGGTTGCGCAGGTTTTGCGCACGATGCATAATCCGGCAGTTTTGGATGGGTTTACGGGGAGTCGAGTGATGGAGATTGCCACGGAATGTCCGTGGTTTGATGAGGTTATTACGGTTTACGGGGATGGGCCAAGGGTTGTGGCGGAACGGATTTTGCGCCGGGAACCTTATGACTTAGTTGTCAATATTGAAAACGCAGCGTGGGCTAAGAGCTTGGTGCCGTTGCTTGCTGGGGAGAAGGGATTTGCGACGGGTCCAGCGACAAATCGGGATGGGCGAGGGGATTTGGCTTATGAGAATTCGCCGGAGGGACGCTTGTGGGCGGATCCGAAATGGACAAGGGATAGTTTGCGGATTGACTTTCCGTTTTTATCGACGGGCCATATTAGTGAGATTGTGAGTCGATGCTGTTATTGGGATGGGCCGATTCCGACTTATAAATTGCCTCATCATGATCCGGGTCGGGAGATTCCGGATGTTTTGATTTCGGTGACGGCCAGTTTGCCGGAGAAGCTTTGGCCGGTCGAGAATTGGCTGGATTTGGCTCACCGGTTGGCGGAGTCGGGGCGGACGATTGGGCTTTTGGGGGCGAAACCGAAGGATTCGAGTCAGTTTTGGAAAGGGGGCGATGATGAGAGCCGCATTGTGGCGGAGTCACCGGTTGAGGATTTGCGGGGCGAGTTCACCTTGCCGCAAGTCGTGGGTGCCCTTGGCCGGGCGCAGATGGTTGTGACTTTGGACAATGGGATATTGCATTTTGCTTGTTCGACGGATACTCCGGTGGTGGGATTGTTTCGGAATGGGATTCATCGGCTTTGGGCACCGCCGGTTAAGAATCTTAAGGTGATTGAGCCGGGGAATGGTGGTCATGTGAGCGAGCTTAATATTGAGCGGGTCTGGGACTCGCTTAATAATTTTCAGATACAATTGGCCTAATATTCAGAAATTCTTAGGTTGGCACGCATCCTGGTGAAGAAAGTCTGAGTAGAAGGAGACATGATCGGGAAGATGAACAAGGGCGAAATGCACGAATTACCACGTGTTTGTCCGATTACGGGCGATGCACTTTATGTGAGTGAACTATCGTCGTTGAAATCGGGGATTACGATTCGGGGGAAGTTTGCTTTGCCGGAAGAACCGGATTTGAGCGATGAGCAAAAGGAATTTTTGACGGTATTTTTGCGTGCGCGCGGCGTCATTAGTACGATGGAGAAAGAGTTGGGCATTAGTTACCCAACGGTGCGGAATAAGATTGATGCGCTTCTGGAAGCTATGTCGCTTGACCCTTATAAGGCGGATCGCCGACACGAGGGACGAGCGGAAGAGCGGGCGAAGATTTTGCAGGAGTTGGAAGACGGGAAGATTTCTGCGACAGAAGCGAAGGAACAGTTGAAAAAGGTAGGGGCGAAATGAAAGACGAAGTACGAAGAATTATGCAATTGGTGAAGGATGGCAAACTTTCACCGGAAGATGCGGCGGAATTGATTGAGGCGTTTCAGGATGCACCAGATGAGCCGGTTTCAGCGAAGACTGAGGAAGTGAAGGCGGAATCGGTGAGCGGTACGGTTCAGGATGAATCAGAATTGCCGCCGAAACAAGAAGTTCCGGGGGCAGACCCCTTCAAGAATTTGATTGGTTCGATTGAGAAAGCGACGAAAGAAGTTGCGAATTCTGTTGATTGGAAAGAGATTTCGAGTCAAATTCGGCTCGGCGTGGGTAAGGGTGTTGACGCGATTAAGGAAGCGGCGAATGAGGCGAAAAAGGGCAAAGGCCCGTTTGGTCAGATTTTTACACCGCAGGTTTCGCGAACGGTGGAATTGCCCCTTCATGTTCCGGAAGGGAAGCTGTTTAAAGTTGAGGCGTTTCATGGAGATATCCGCATTGAAGGCGGTCATGATATTGGCTCAGTTTCGATTGAGGCGGGCTTCCGAAGTTATAACAATACGGAGGCGGAAGAGATGGCAAATAAGTTTATGCCGAGCTTGGAGGAGAGCGATGATTCGGTGACTTTGAAGCAACTTGACCAGAATGGTGTGGTTGCGGATATTGTTGCGCGGGTTGCTAAGGGTACGGCGGTTTCGATCCGGACGGCAAGCGGTGACGTATTTGTGGGTGATACGTTTGCGAGTGTCACAGTGGTATCTAGTTCGGGCGATGTTCGGATTGAGCAGGCATCGGGGGCAGCGGAAGTTACGCTGAGCTCGGGCGAAGTTCGGATTCGGCATTCTGAACTGAAGAGTACGGTTGTTGAAACGAAGAGCGGCGATGTTTTGCTGGATCATATCACGGGCACGGCGAATGTTCGCACGGCAAGTGGCGATGTGACGCTTTATGGATTCCGGGGCCGGTCGCTTTCAGTTGAGGCGGCGAGCGGTGATGTTACGGCGGATTTGCTTGAGCCGGTTAAGGGCACGACTAGCATTCGCACGGTGAGTGGGAATGTGACTCTCCATGTTCCGGATGGATCGGATGCTCGCGTTGGCTTGAGTACGCTGCGTGGTCATGTGGAGTGCAAGTTGCCGTTGCTGGATGAAATGCGGGAGCCGATGCGGGTTACGGGTCGGTTAGGTGATGGTTCGGGCGTGCTTGATGTGAGCGCGGTGAATGGTGACCTGTTTATCTCGTTGGCGGGTGCGGAGTTGCAACCGGATGAGCCGGTGGAAGTTGTTGAGCCGGTTGATCCGGAGTAGAGTTGAATCGGACGACCGCTAACTCAGAGCAGTTAGCGGTCTTTTTTTCCCTGGTTGCACTTGTGGCGTCCGACTTCTTCATTCACTTTGATTTATAGATTGAGTTTATTGAGATGAAATTTGGCCGGTAAAGATCTGCGAACAATATCGTTTTGCTTTGTGTCATGGAATCGTGATTTTTGTTCTTCAGTTGCAACTTTTAAAGCTTCGATTGAAATCGGGGCAATTGTCAGGATGATTTTTGCGTCACCCGTCACATCCAACGGGATAAGGTGGGATTTGAATGTGATGGGGTGAGTTGAGTTAGGGGTGATTATTCTGATATCTGTGGCCGATGGTTTATCGAACAACTGAAGGGCATTGATGTCAAGAGGCTTTGAGGTGGCGGTGCTATAGACTTGTGCTCGACAGTCACTCAGACTCAACATGATTGGCGATGATGTGTAGTTTGTGATTTCTGCTTGAGCGGTGATTTGGGAATTTTGGGAGATGTCGTGTCCGCATTTTCTAGGTTCACCGTGATGCTGAATGGAAATAATCTTGATGGCTAAACCAGATTTAGGAGGATTCTGATTGTAGGTTTGGAAGTTCCTTGAGCTAAATTCGATAAGTGCTCTTGAGATGAAGTACAGGATTACAGCTCCAATTATTAGAAGGATGAAAATGGCTTTGCGGTTGAAATTATCCACTTTGATTCTGAGTGCGATTGCTCTTAGATTTTTGTACGTTTGATTATTGAAGACTGAAATTGAAGAGTTTCTGGTTCCCGGAGTTGCCTATGGCAATTCCGGGCCATGGGAGTTGGTGGAGATTGGAGGATGGATCCCGGATCAAGTCCGGGATGACGACTACGCAGTCCGGGATAACAACTACGTAGTCCGGGGTGTCGACTCTTAAGTATTCCGATGTTTATCATGGCGGTGGGCACCTAGCGGTTCCTCTTTCGGTTCCACCACCAAATTCCGATGGCGAAGGGGAGCCAGAAGGGGGCGAGGACGAGGATGTTGATTGCAGCGCCGATGAGGTATTGGCCGATGCCGCTGAATCGGTTGATGGCGCGGATCCAGGAGTTGCTGAGCCAGTCTCGCGGTGGCGCCGATTTGATGGTTTCGCGTTGTTCTAGGCTGAGGGTGATGGTGCTGAGGCTGGCGAGGTCTTTGAGGGATTTGAGTTGGGCTTCGGTGGCTTCGATCTCTTCGCGGATATCGCTGATGTACTGTTTGACCTGGAGGATGTCGTCGATCCGGCGGGCGGATTTGAGGACTTCTTGGTATTGGGCTTCTTCGAGCCGCTTTTGTTTGAGACGGGCTGCGGTATCGGCGACTTGGCCGGTGACATCGCTGCCGGTGATTGATTCGGCGGTGACTTCGCCGAGTTTCCGGATTTCCGTCATAGCTTGGTCGAATTTTGCGCTTGCGACCCGGATGGTGTAGCTGGCGTATTTGGAGTTGCCCTGGTTGTAGCGGGAACTGTTTTCGACGAATCCGCCGAACTGTTTGGCGATGGCTTCGGTGCGGGTTGTGGCGGGTTCGAGTTGTTTGACGCGGACGCTGAGGTCGGCGGTTTTGATTATGAGTCGGTTATTGGGGATGCCTTGGGTGGTGTTAGAGTTTGGTTTTGGGGGAGCCTCCCCCGCACTATCTCCATAGGGTTGGGCTGAGCTTGCGGTCTCGTTGGGGGCTCCGAAACGAGGAGCTTGCTTTGACTTTGTCTCGCGTGCACTGGATTCTTCGTTTCCTGAGTCAAATCCTCCAGATTCATTTAGTAAGCCGTTTAACCTTTCCAACTGACTATTCTGCGGAGCACCCGCTTCGGCAGCGGGCACATCGCGTAGAGCTGGAGTTCTTGCAGTATCAGCGGCAGAAGTTTCAGCAGATTTTGACATTGGCGAAGACGCGGCGAGACCGGCTTTTTCGCCTGCAAATCCTCGAGTGATGTTCGGATTGTTCGTCATCACCATGGCCATGATGACGGTGCATGCGGCGAGGACGGCATAGGGGGAGCGGAACCACGGGAGCTTGGCGCGCTTTTTGGAAAGGGCGGTGAGAGTTGATTCGAGTCCTTTGATTTCGATGGGAGTTGAGCTGGCTTCAAGGTATTGGGAAGTCTCCTTGAGCTCTTCTAGTTCTTGTTGGAGGGCGGGATTTGTTTGAAGCTCGGCTTCGAGCTGAGTTCGCTCCTCGGGAGTGAGAGCATTATCGAGATAGGCTTTGAGTTGTTCATTCATGATGTTGCTCCTTCGGGAGTGGGAGCATAGGTTTGACGGAGTTGTTGGAATGCGTGGTGGAGGCGGGATTTGACGGTGCCTTCCGGGATGTTGAGGAGGACGGCGATTTCGGGGTACGTGAGTCCGTCGAGTTCATGGAGGACGATGACTTCGCGGTGTTCTTCGCTGAGTTTTGCGAGGGCGGTGTTGATGAATTCCGTGTTGATGATTTCGCTTTCGAATGAAGCGGATGGAGAGAACCAAGTTTCGAGCGGAAGCCATTCGGCTTTGGCTTTTCGGGAATGGTTACGGCAGTGGTTGTTTGCGATACCGAGTAGCCATGTTGAAAAGCTTGAGCGGGATTCAAAGCGTTTTATGGTTTGTTGCATGGTCAGAAACACCTCTTGGGTGACATCGGCAGCGGCCTGTTGTCCGATTCGGCGGGCGCAGAATCGGAAGACTTGCGCGTAATGCTCGCAAACGAGCTTGCGCAAGGCTTCAGGGTTGCCGGTTTTGGCTTGATCCGCAATAGAGCTCATTGGGCCGATCCGTTAGTTCTGTGTTAGGGACGTGGCGGATCGTTCAGAGAATTTCAGATTTTTTTTCGAGATCGGTACGGACACGGACAGTATTGCGGGCTTTGAGTAGGAGTTTGACGCTAAAGAAGAGCAAGATGAGGTGGAGAATGGTGCACATAATGCCGAAGCTGACGGCGGTACCTCGGAAGCTGACGCCCAGATTCATGGCGAGGACGATGGTGAGGTTGATGATGGTGAGGACAGCACCGGCGAAGAGAGGTTCGCGGGATTGGGGAAGGTTCGTGCGGAATCCGGGGTGAAGATCGACGGGGGGAAGGAGGGATTCGAAGCTGTTTTCGGGCGGCTTTTTGAGCCAGTTGAGTGTGGAGTTGTAAAAATTTGCGGCTTGCCGTCGGGTGGCAAAATCTTCGTGAGAGTCGAGAACTTTGAAGTGGATTTTGAGTTGGCGGTCGTCGTAGGGGATGGGGATTATTTCGGGCATCCGGTTTGTGCCGGGGTTAGGTCGATCCTTTTTTGACCAGAGGGATAGGGCGGGTACGTCCTCGCGGTTGAGTCGGAAGGTGGTTTGTCTTCCTTTGTAGAGGAGGGCGCCTTCATCAATCCACATATATCCTTCATCGATTCCCGTGGCGGCTTTTTGTTGGAGAATGGTGAGCCGAACGGGTACGGCAGTGTCGTTGGGAAGTTTGTGTTTGAGAGCCTTGAGTCCGGGGCCGAGATAGAGGTGATTGAGTTTTCGATTGTAGATATAGAAGAGGGCTATGTTCATGATTGTGGCAACAAAATAGCCTTTAATGTGGATGATCCAGACGACATCATCTGTGAGATCAAACCTGCGAAGGAAAGTGAGAATATAGGTTGTTGAGACCGCGAGGAGAACCCAGAATATGGCGCGGATGAAGAGGGTTTCACTGTGGGATTGGAGAAGGTGATCTTCGACCCTTGAACTGAGCCGCCAGAATGAGGTTGGGCGGGCGGGCGCGTCGGATTCGTTAATTCCCAATCCTTCGGTCAGCTTCACAGGATTATTTTATCTGATTGTGGGATGGAGGCTTTGGCCGAGGGAGTGGACTTGGGTGCCCCAAAGGGCGAAATAGAATGAGAAGGCGATCCATGTTCCGGCTTCGGCACTGTGGGGGTGCTTGGTTCGGGCGTATTCTAGGATGGCGATTGGGCCGGCGAGGAAGGCGATTTTGGCGAAGGTGAACGGGGCGATTCCATGGTTGAGGATGGAATTGAAGAGGGGGTTGCCTTCACGTCCGCCGAGATTGAGCCAGGCGATGGTGCTGAGGAGGTCTACGGTGCCGAGGATGGTGAGCAGAACGGTGCTGAGGTGGACTTTGGAATTGAGGATGCTGCTCTTCATATAGTTAGTAAGAGTTTTTGCGGAGGATGTGTTCCGAGGGTGGTGATATGTGGGTAAATAGGGGACATGGAGTTTCGCAATTTAGGCCGGACGGGTGTGAAGGTGAGCAATCCTTGCTTGGGGACGATGACCTTTGGGTGGGAGCCCAATGATTGGGGTTCGAGTGAGAAAGATTCGTTTGCGGTGGCGGATGCGGCTTTGAAGTTGGGGATTAACTTTTTTGATACGGCAGATGTTTATGCGCGGGGGGTGAGCGAAGAGATTTTGGGTCGGTGGATGAAGGATCGCGGGGTGCGAGATCAGCTTGTGGTGGCGACTAAATGCCATGGGAAGATGAGTGATAGTGACCCGAATGCCTGGGGGAACAGCCGTAAGCATGTTGTGGAAGCTTGTGAGGCGAGTTTGAGACGTCTTGGGACGGACTGGATTGATCTTTATCAGATTCATCGTCCTCAGCCGGAGATTCCGATTGATGAAACATTGCGGGGACTGGATGACTTGGTGCGAGCGGGAAAGATTCGGTATGCCGGATGTTCGACGTTTGCGGCTTGGCAGGTGACAGAGGCGCATTACGTGGCGAAGATGCTGGGTACGGCGGGTTTTGTGAGTGAACAGCCCCCTTACAATTTGCTGGATCGGAGAATTGAGCGTGAGCTGTTGCCGTTTTGCCGGACTTATGAGTATGCGGTTTTGCCGTGGTCGCCTTTGGCGGGCGGTCAGTTGAGCGGGAAATACCTGAATCAGAAGCCGCTTGATGGACGGTATAGCAAGAGTGATCCGCAGGGCCGGGTGAATCCGACAACTTTGAAGTTGGTACAGAAACTTGCGACAGTGGCGAAAAAGTTTGATTTGACTTTAACGGAGTTGAGCTTGGCGTGGGTTGCGAATCAGCCGGGCATTACGGTGCCGATCGTAGGTGCCCGATCGGTGGATCAGTTGGAATCGAGTGTGAATGGGTGTCAGATTGTGCTTTCGAAGCAGTGTTTGGAGGCGGTTGATAAAGTTGTGGCACCTCAGAGCTGCACGGTTGAATATTACAATGCCAACTTTGGCCCGAATGCGAGGCCGAATGTCTGAGCTTCAGCTTGTGGCGAAGGCGTTAGAGTTCTGCGTGGATGCTCATCGGGGTCAATTTCGGGATGGGGAGGCGGCGGTGCCTTACGCTTGTCATCCGGTTGAAGTGATGTTGACTTTGCGGCACTTTGGAGGGGTTACAGACGAGACCATTTTGACGGCTGCGTTGTTGCACGATACGGTGGAGGACACGGAGACGACTTTGGACGATATTCGCCGGGAGTTTGGAGATGGGGTTGCGGCACTAGTTGATGCCGTAACACGGGTGGAGCCGGAGCGACCCGAGGGCATGAGTAAGGAAGATTTTTGGCTTTTGAGGACGGGGTTATTGCTGGAGGAGATTGAGAGGATGCCGCATGGTGCCCGGCTCATCAAATTGAGTGATCGGCTGAGCAATATTTCGGAAAGTGAAAAGACACGCAGTGGGAATAAATTGGGGCGGTATCGGCGGCAGACGGTCTGGATTTTGCAGACGATACCGCGAGATACGCATTCGGGGCTTTGGGATGCGATTGCCAGTGTTTTGGGAATGAGTGAATCGCAAATAGAGACGGCGGATCGTTTTCCGGCAAAAAAGTAGCCAGCCGGTTGGAGAGGACAGGGCCGGCTGGCCGAAAGTTGGCTCTTGTTGGAGCCGTTTAAGTTTTAATGCACGTTTTCGCTTTTGGAGGAGCTTTGTGTGCATGGCTCTCTGGCTTGGAGAGCTTGTCCTGAGGGTTATTGATCCGTCAATTTCCTCAATAACTGTTTAGACTCCCAGTCTATCGTGTTGATTGCAGTGAAGGCATTGTATAGGTTTATATAAAGACTCTTGTATGGTGTCGGAAGTTGCGGACTTTATGTCAGTAAAAACATAGACGGTGGAGGAGGCAAAAAAATTCAGTTCACTTCGCGTTGGAAGTGAACTGAATTAGCTGTACTAACCGAGAAAGGGAATCAGCTTTTCGCAGCGGCGGCGTTTGCAGCTTTTGCGACTCGGCTTTTGCGGCGAGCAGCTTGATTCTTGTGGATGATTCCGCGCTGAGCGGCTTTGTCAATCTTTTTGGATGCCAGTGCGACAGCGGCAGCGGTGGCGGTTTGGTCACCGGCTTCTACGGCGAGTCGGACTTTTTTGACGTAGGTTTTGATTTCGGTGCGGATGCCTTTATTGACAGCGGTTTTCCGCGCGGTTCGTTTGACGTCTTTTTTGGATGATTTTAAGTTTGCCATGTTGTTAATTCTCGGTTAGCCTTGCAATGATGACAGAGGGTTGGCTTTAAGTCAACCCTCTTGGGGCATAGGTCGGTTGTTTGGTTAGGACTTGATGAACTTTTTCTTCGACTTATCGAAGCCTTGTTCGACCTTTTTGTGATCGTAGTGCCAGACTGGCGAACCGGACCGTTGATAGAAGCAGACATAGCTACTGAGGAGCGATGCGAGCATTCTTCGGCTGGTTCGTCGGACGACATTGATTTCCCACAGGACTGTGAGGAAGTCGGCACCTTTTGGCCAATGGGCCATGACTTCGGTGAGCAGTTCGAAGGTTGATTTGCCTTCGGAGTTGCTTGCGATTTCCCGGAGTTCTTCGATTCGTTGGTTGGAGATGTAGACGACGGGGTCGGTTTGATCAAGCCAATTGAATTCGAGAACGTTGGGTTCGTCGGTCTTGGTGAGTTGGAATACGGAGCCGGATTCGACGGGTTGGTCGAGCCACCAATCGAAGAGGTTGAAGAGGAGTCGGGCTTCGTGGTTGAGCCAGACTTGAAGTTCGCGATCTTGGGGATCTCGGAAAATCAACTCTTGGATATTGGGTTCGTTGCCGAACCAGTTGGTGGGGAATTGGCTAAGCGGGAACGTTCCGAGTTCTCGGTGGATTGGTTTGAGAACCAATCGCATGGATTCCGGCATTGTTTTTGGCGCGGGCTGGATGTCTTCGTCGAGGACATCTGTGGCGAGCGGGTGAACAATGAGTTTTCGGAGAGACGAGCTCAAACCTTCATCGGTGAGTTCGGCATCGACCGGATCGCCATCTTCTTGCTTGTGCTCGGTTTGAACAAATTGGAAGGGAAGCGGTACTTCTTTGGCGAAGTCGGGAGCAAGGCCGGGCTTTTGGAATCGGTCGCCACCGACCCAGAGAACACGTGAATCGGCACGGAGCACGTTCATCATGTTTTCGAGGTCATCGGGGAACGTTTTGATGTTCGGCGTGACTTCGAATTTCTCGGACAGAAGGTTTGTTGCGGTGCTTGATGCATCGCTGCTGAGGATCTGCTTGATACAAGTCTCGATGTCTTCTTTTTTGAGTTCGAGTGGGGTTGCGTCTTCGATTTCGATAACGGCTTCCAGTTTTCCGGCGATTTTTGCGGCGGCGGCGATCCAGTTCTTGATTTCAGATTCTGGATGAATGCTGCCATCGACGGAGAGGATAAATCCTGGGATGCTGAGGAGCTCAGCGTTGAAGGCTTTCCAATCGTAGAGAAGCGTTTTGTAGGGGTCTTGTGGGTTGAGGACAAGCCAGGCGGCGGCACCAAGTGCTTTGACATTGACGGGCGCGGTTTTTTCTACAGCTTTAACGATTGCGTCTTCGACTCTCCAGTCGAAATTGCCGAGAGCTTTTTGAACAGCTTCGACTTCTTCTTCGGTAACGCCGTTCATATCGTAGGCGCGCTGAATGTCTTCGTCTTTTGCGGCGAAGACGAGTCCGGAGAAGACGACATGCTCATCTAGAGTCATGAGAAGACGGGAGTCGGATGCGGTGTGAGCGCGAATAATATCTTCGGCTTTTTCTTCGTCATCGTAGCCAAAAGTTCGGCTGAGTTCGATTGCGACGAGGGAGAGCGGCATGGGCGCACCGAATTTGGAGGCCATGCTAACGATGGCTTCGGCGACGGGTCTACCTTCGCTATCAATTCTTGAGGCGGGCACCCACCGTCGTTCTGCATAAGCAAATCTTTCGGGGTTTGATGCGAGGAGGGCGCGCACGACGGCAAGGCTAACGCCTTGGCTAGCGAGTTCTTCTGAGATCTCGCTGGGTTTTACAACTTCGTACAATTCGGTGAGTTTTTGCAGAACCAGTCGGTCGGCATAGTCACGGGCGATAGTTTCTTGAGGGTTCGTCTTCTTGGCCAAAATACGGACTCCGCGTTCAATTAGGAACAATTGAAGCGTAGTATTTTGGCATTATTGCGGCTTGTGAGGTTAGGTCTTAGCTTTGAGATTGAGAATGAGTGGGACCAATGTTAAGTTTTTGTTGTGTTTTTGGTTGTGGAAGAATTTTATCGGGCCCCGGATCACCCATTTCTGGAGATCGAGGCCCGACTGCGTTACCCTCTGGAAAAGTCGATTTTTTAGATTTCTTGCGGATTAGTTGGGGTTATGGGGACAGTTTTGGCGATGGCTTTGTCGCCAGTTGGGCGAGCGGCGGGGGATCGGAATTCGTAAATTTCGGCTCGGTTTCCGCGCCAATTGAGATGTCGGTAGTCATCACCCGTGTAGCGGTAGATGACTTTGCCCCAAAATTTAGCTCCATCTTCGTGTTGGGGAACGATTTCGATGTGCCAAAGGCCGGGCGATTCATCGAAGACCATACGGGCGATTTCTTCGCCAATGCCAAATCCTCGGTAACTTTCTAGGATGAAGAGGTCGGTCAGGTTTCGAGCAATGATTTGCCCGTTTTGAAATTTAGGTTGGACGATGGCAAATCCGGCGAGCTTGCCTTTGATTTTGACAAGGTAGGCATCTACTTCAGGAGAAGATATTTTGTTGATGATGGACGAGGTGTCGTATCGGCCATCATCGGAAATCTCTCGCGGGGAAAATTTTGAGGTTTCGTGCATGTAGAGTTGCATCAAATTACTAAGAATTTGTGCTTCCTCTTCATTCACTAATTTCAACGTCAATGGCATGCGACTGATCCTCTAATGTTCCCAGCTTGGGGATTAGACAGTGTGAGATCAAGTTTTGTTCCATTGGTAGGAAAATTTTCTTTTTAATTTTTGAAAGCGACTTCGAGGGCTTCTTCGAGATCGCGGAGGATGTCTCGGACATCTTCTAAACCGAGGGAAAGTCGGACGCCTCCGGGTGAGATTCCGGCTTTGATTTGGTCTTCTGGTGGGACGACGGCGTGAGTCATTGAGGCGGGGTGTTCGATGAGAGAACGGATTTGACCGAGTGAGACGGCGAGAGTAATACTAAGGGAGTTTTGGGCAATGTGATTGATGAGCTTTTTGGCCCGCTCGAAACTTTGTTGGGGGGTGCCAGCAATTTCGAAATAGATCATAGCTCCGGGAGCGAAATCGCCATCGATATCACGCATTTGGGTGTGGGCAAGAGACTTTTGAGGGAATGAGTCGAGACCGGGGTAAGCGACACGCGCGACCTTTGAGTTGACGTCGAGGAACTCTGCGACTCGGGTGGCCGAGATTTGCTGGCGTTCCATTCGGACGGCGAGGGTCGGGATTCCGTACGTGAGGATGTGCCAGGCGGCATCGGGAGATAGGGAGCCGCCGAAATCCTTTCTATAAAGGAGGAGGCTTGTTTCGGCTGATTTTGGGCCGACGACCACGCCGCCCATGGTGGCACCAAAGCCGCCAATGTGTTTTGTCAGACTGTGGAGCACGAAGTCGATTCCCATTTCGATCGGCCTTTGCCCGTAGGGAGATGCAAAGGTGTTATCGACGATCGTGACAACCTTGTCTTCGGGATTTCGGGTGGTATTGATTTCACTGACTAGGTTTACGATGGCTTTGATGTCAACCAGTTCCATAGTGGGATTGGAGGGAGTTTCGAAGTAGAGGACGCGGGTTTCGGGTCGGATGTTGGCTCTGAGCTCTTCGAGGTCGTTGAAGTTGACACTGGAATTTTCGACACCGAATCTTTTGAGCCAATGGGTGATGTGTCCGTGGGTGCAACCGTAGATTGCGGGGTGGAAGATGATGTGATCACCGGATTTTACGTGGGTGTCGATGGCTGCGGCGATGGCGGCCATTCCAGTAGCAAAACAGACGGCGCATTCACCCTTCTCGCTGAAGGCGAGGGTTTCTTCGAGCAGGCTCTGGCACGGTTCGTCAAGTCTTTCGTAGATGTAGATGGGCTCGGTGGTGGAGCGATCAATGTCGGGATTAGCGAATTGCTGAAATCCTTGAGCACCGCGTTCGGCGGATCGGAGCCGGAATGACACGGCGGTGGTGATGGGAGGAAGAATGTGATCTTGGAAATCCCACTTTTCAGATCGGAACTTTCCGTGGATAAGGACGGAACGGTCTCGGTAGGTGTTTTCGCGGGCCATGCGATGATTATTGGATAAATTTTGTTCGTCTTGCAAACGGGGAAGTTGGAATTAGTTATGACATCAGTGGAATTTGGATAACTTTATGATGCTTTGACGGCTATGGAAGAAATTAAATAAGCCGTACGGCTCTCAGAGTCATACGGCTTGAAATGACCGACTTTTTTGAAGAATATTTACTTTTTGACGTTGGCGTAGCGTCGCATAAATTTTTCGACGCGTCCTGCGGTGTCAACGATTTTCTTTTGTCCGGTGTAGAAGGGGTGGCTGAATGCGCTGATTTCGACTTTGATTACATAGTGATCAACTCCGTCGATGCTTCGCGTTTCGTTGCTTTTCATGGTTGAAATGCCTTGCCATTCGTTTTCACCGTCAACGAAGAGTACGGGGTGGTTAGTCGGGTGGGTGTCGGTTTTCATTTTGGATATGTCTCCTTGTCGGTCAAGGCTTTACATTATGGCTCAGAGTTGGCTGAGTTCGCAGTTGTATTGGGACCGGAGATTAGTTGTACCTGGAAATTTATGGGTCTAAGTGTCAGGAATAGTGGTTTTGCTTCCGAAATTGTACTAGGAGAAATTGGATCAGTTGAAAATAAATAGCAGCAAGATATTGATTATTGATGATTCATTTGTTGGTCATTCTCCGATTGAGGAGCATTTGTCACTTGAAGATGCGGAGTTTGTGATTGAGCCTGACCCGAAGAAAGGGTTGGAGTTGATCATGCAGGATATGCCGGATTTGGTTATTGTTGATGTGGCATATGCGGGGATTGACGCTTGGGCTTTGATTGACCATATTCGACGGACGAAAGAGATTGAGGATTTGCCCGTGGTGATGGTGACGGGAATTGCGGATGTGGAACTGCGCATTCGAAGTTTTGAAATGGGTGCAGACGCGGTTGTTCAGAAGCCGTATAACAAAGCGGAGTTGATTGCGATGGTTCGCAATGTGACAAAGTTGAACCGGTTTCGGAAGTTGGCGGAACAGCGAAACGAGATTCAGCGGTCACTTTTGGGGATCAAGCAGGCTTACGATAAGACGATTCAGGGCTGGGTGAAGGCTTTGGATTTGCGCGACCATGAAACGGAAGGGCACTCGGTGCGGGTTGCACAGATGACGATCCACATGGCGCGGGCGTTTGGGGTTCCGCAGGGGGAACTAGAGCATATTTGGAGGGGAGCGTTGCTGCACGATATTGGGAAGTTGGGGGTTCCGGATTCGATTTTGAGGAAAGCCGGTCCGTTGACTTTGGAAGAGCGCCGGGTGATGGAGAAACATCCGATGCATGCGCATGAGATGCTTTATTCCATTGAGTATTTGCGTCCGGCGTTGCCGATTCCGGTTTATCACCATGAGAAGTTTAATGGGACAGGGTATCCGTTTAAGATTGGCGGCGAGAGCATTCCATTTGCGGCGCGGATGTTTTCGGTGGTTGATGTCTGGGATGCGTTAAGTTTTAATCGACCTTATCGAAAGGCTTATCCTCAGTGGAAGGTTCGGGAGATGCTTTATGCGGATAAGGGAACTCATTTTGATCCGGACTGTGTGGATATGTATTTAGAATTGCTGGAATATTTTGATAAGAGTGTGCCTTCGATTGCCGCGATTTGGCAGGGTGCCTGTGCTGAAGAGCCAGTGGCGATTGAAACGCCGGTGTGGGCAATCGATGATGAGACTGAGGCGGCATAAAAAAGAACCCTCGAACATAAGCTCGAGGGTTCTTTTCGATTTGTCAACGATTACTTGCGTCGTCGTCGAAGAGCTGCGACTGCAAGGCCACCGAGGACAACCATGGTTGCCGGTTCGGGAACTGCGTCGGTGTAGCTGACAGTGTCGATGCCGATGTAGTCAGAGTTGAGACCGGACGGTCCACCATTCGGAACGAAGTAGCGCAATGCCAAGCGACCAGTGGTCGGAGCAGCAATTCCGGTGAGGTTCACGGTGAATTGCGTCCATGAGTTGGGATAGCCAGCAGTTGTCAAACCGGAATTAACCGAGAGGAGCAATGTGGAGAAGTCTCCAACAGCCGCAGAACCTACACCTGTGTTTACGCTTGAGCCAGCAAGGCTCATGCGAACTTCCAATTGATCGGGGAATGCTGGGCTATCAACAGTTCGTGTCCAGAAGCTAAAAGTCGCGCCGTTGTCAAGGTTGACTTCCGGTGTGACGAGCCAGTTGCTGATGGTGTTTGCACCCGTGGTGTTATTGAAGTTTGCACCAATGTATGCAGTTGGGGCCCCAGCTTGTGATGGGAAAACTGTGTCGTTACCTTGGAACCAGTTGGTTGAACCAACGGTCGTGGATTGGTTGGACTGTGCCCAACCGCTCCCCGCGAGGGTGGTGATATCGTCGAAGCCTTCGGTGAAATCGGCGGTTGCGAATGCGCTAGTAGCTACGAGCGCGATAATTGTGAGCTTTTTCATTTTTCTCTCTGAATTAGGTGCTACACCCAGTCGACGTAGCAACTTGCCTTTCTACTATAACTCGAAAAGTTCGCGATGTTGATAAAAGTCATAAATTTCGGCAATAAGACTAGCAAATATACGAGTCTAGTTCGGTTGGAAACTGTCCTGATGGTTAGAGGAGGCGGCTGGATATACTTGGTTACCGTAACACCCACCGTTTTTGTCAGCGGCGCCAGGGCGAGTGGGCATTCCAGTTGAGATACAGGAATCACCCATGAGCGAAAAAAGAGTTTATTTGTTCCGAGAAGGGAACCAGACGATGCGGGACTTGCTTGGCGGCAAGGGCGCGAACTTAGCAGAAATGACCAATATTGGACTTCCGGTACCCCCGGGGTTCACGATTACGACGGGCGTTTGCACCGAGTATTACGACAACGGAAAGCAATTGCCGGAAGGTTTGCGGCCAGAGGTTGAATCGGCGATTGCTGACCTTGAAAAGCAGATGGGACGAACCTTTGGGGGATCGGACAAGCCACTTTTGGTTTCAGTTCGTTCTGGTTCAAAGTTCTCGATGCCGGGCATGATGGATACGGTTTTGAACCTTGGTTTGAACGAAACCACGGTTGCGGCGCTGATTAAAGAAACGGGCAATGCTCGTTTCGTCTATGACAGCTATCGTCGCTTGATTATGATGCTCAGTGATGTGGCATTTGGTTTGAGTAAGCACCACTTTGATAACGACATTTTTGCCGCCTATAAGAAAAAAGTTGGCGCGAAGGGCGACCTTGATCTTTCGGCCGAGCAGTTGCGCGAAGTATGCGATGAGTTTTTGGCTTATGTGAAAGCAGAAACTGGCAATGACTTCCCGGCTAATCCTTGGGATCAATTGATGGCGGGAACCGAGGCGGTTTTCCGTAGTTGGAATAATGACCGCGCGATTGTTTATCGCCGTTCGGAGAAGATTCCGGATGAAATCGGTACAGCGGTTACCGTGCAGTCGATGGTTTATGGAAACGCAGGGGATGACTGTGGAACGGGCGTTGCGTTCACACGCGACCCGAGCACGGGCGAGAAGTATTTGTTCGGCGAGTATTTGATGAATGCGCAGGGCGAAGACGTTGTTGCAGGTGTTCGAACTCCGTTGCCGATCAGCGAATTGGAAAAGCAGAATCCAGAGGTTTACAAAACCTTCACGGATACTTGCGATACGCTTGAGGCGCACTACAAGGATATGCAGGATCTTGAGTTTACGATTGAGCACGGGAAGCTTTATATGCTCCAGTGCCGCAATGGTAAGCGGACGGGTCCGGCGGCTGTTCGAATTGCGGTTGAAATGGTTCATGAAGGCTTGATTGCCCGCGAAGAAGCGATTCAACGCGTGACGGGGAGCCACCTTGACCAGTTGCTTCACCCGAGAATTGATCCGGATGCGCTTGAAGCAGCGGTTGAGTTGGCGACGGGATTGCCAGCTTCACCAGGTGCGGCAGTGGGACAGGTTGTGTTCACGGCTGATAAGGCGGCAGAACTTGGCGTTCACGGCGGTGCAGGCGGCAAAGTGCTTTTGGTTCGTGAAGAAACGAACCCAGATGACGTACACGGGATGCTGGCAGCTCAGGGCGTTTTGACGGCCCGGGGTGGAAAAACCAGCCACGCGGCAGTTGTTGCTCGCGGTTTTGGTATTCCTTGTGTTGCGGGTGCGGAATCGATTTCAGTCGATACTAAAGCGCACAACTTTAAAGTTGGCGAACACATTGTTAAAGAAGGCGAAACGATCACGATGGATGGTTCGAGCGGGAAAGTTTATCTCGGCGAACTCAAGTTGATTGCTCCGGAAGTAAGTGGTTCATTTGGAGAATTGATGGCATGGGCGGATGAGTTCCGAACCCTCAAGGTTCGCACGAATGCTGATAACCCCCGCGATGCTCAGCAAGCCCTTGAGTTTGGTGCAGAAGGGATTGGCCTTTGTCGAACCGAGCACATGTTCTTTGAAGCTGACCGGTTGCCATTGGTTCAAGAACTGATTTTGAGCAAGGATCCGGCGGTTCAGCAAGAGATGTTGGATAAATTACAGGTTGTTCAGCAGGGCGACTTTGAAGGCATTTTTGAAGCGATGGACGGCAAGCCGGTCACGATTCGGTTGATTGACCCGCCGCTTCACGAATTCTTGCCGAGCAAGGATGATTTGATTCGCGAAGTTAGTGATTTGAGTCATCGCGTGGCGACGAACAGCGAACTGAAAGCAAAATTGGAAGAGCGTCAGAAATTGCTTCATGAAGTTGAAGCGATGAGCGAAGCGAATCCAATGATGGGTTTGCGCGGTGTTCGGCTTTCGATCATTTTGCCGGGCTTGGTTGTTATGCAGACGCGGGCAATTTTGCAAGCCGCATGTAAGCTGGCGAAAGCGGGCAAAAAGGTTCTGCCGGAGATTATGATTCCACTCGTTTCGACAGTGAATGAACTCCGGGTTGTACAGAATCAACTTGAAGCCGAAGCGAAGAAGATCATGGAAGAGCAAGGGATTGACGTTGCTTACCAATTTGGGACGATGATCGAAATTCCTCGGGCAGCATTGACCAGTGGCGAGATTGCGGAATATGCGCAATTCTTTAGCTTTGGTACGAACGACTTGACGCAAATGACCTTTGGTTATAGCCGAGACGATGCGGAAGGGAAGTTCTTGCAGACTTATGTCGAGCGCAAGATTCTGAGTACGAACCCATTTGAGTCAATTGATCAGACCGGTGTTGGTCGGTTGATGAAGATGTCGGTTGAAGAAGGTCGGGCAGCGCGTCCGGGCTTGAAGTGCGGCATTTGTGGCGAGCATGGCGGTGATCCGGAATCGGTTCACTTCTGCCACGAGATTGGCCTGGATTATGTGAGCTGTTCACCGTTCCGGGTTCCGATTGCTCGACTTGCGGCGGCTCAGGCGGCGGTTAAGGATCGAGTTAAGGTCGGCGCGGCGGACAAGTAGTTCGCTAGATAAGAGAGTGCCCCGAGTTCACTTTGGATTCGGGGCATTATTGTATAATGTAACGGTAGATTGCATCACGCAGGTCGTTAGCTGATGAGCAGAACGAATTACAAAATTGTGGGAATTTTTTTATCGTTTGTGGGGATTGTTGCTTTGGCCTTTGTTGGTTTAATTCCGAAAGCGGCAAATCCTAGAGATACGTCAAGTCAAAAATCAGTTGCATTCGTTGGTACTGTTAATCTTAGGGCACTCGCCGAAGGGATCTACTTTGATGAGTTTAATGATCCTCAAATTTTTGATTCTTATGGCTTATTGTATACGTTTAATAATGCGACGCGGTCGAACTTGTGGCTGGGAGGAGAAGGGCTAAATCTATTTTATTGGCAGTTTTCCGACGGTTTTGCTCGAAGTACCACGAGCGAAGGGTTTTTCAAACGGAATGGGCTAACAGTTAGCATTGGGGAAGTCTATGATGCAAGACTATTTTGCCGCGAAGAGATGTGTGCACTGATTGCTAGAGATAACAAGCTCCATTTTGTGGATATGACTGTGCCTGCAATTGAGGAAAATAGGGATTTATTTGTTTCGGAAAACTGGTCAGCAATAGTGCCTTTGAACTTTAAAGAACGAGAATATATTTTCTTTGAACCTGACAGCAATCAATCCAGAATTTATATAGCTAAAGGCGGTAAATCAGTCTTTCTCGGCGAAGTAGAAGGGACAACCTTAGAGGCTAAAGTAAACCGTAAAAACCTTTCTATTGCAACAACGGAGGGATGGTTTAGCTTGCAAATTGATCCTGTGCTAGGGCCAAAAAGTCATGCCGTCGGTAAATTTGATAGAGTGAGGCTGAGCGAAGATGGCAAATTTTTTGCGAGCTACGACTTCAATGAATTCGTTAGGGTGTGGAGTGTTAGCAGAGATGGGCCTTCAGAGTTTAAATTACCAACTGACCAGCCGATAACAACGGTTCGGTTCTCGGAAACTGAGGAGAAACTTTTTGTCCTTGTTGCATCTATGTCAAAAGCAACAATTTATTCAATTGATTTATCACCACTGTAATGTTGATCGCGTTGCTCAACTCACGGCTTTTTGTCGAAACTCTTTGAAGATGGGGATGTAGAACGCCCAGTCTTCCCGTTCGATGGCGGTCATGTATTTTTGAAGGCTGAGGTAGGGGACGTAGTGGGGTTGTTTGGGTTGCTTTTTCAGCTTCATGTTGGCTTGTTGGGGAGTTTTGTCGGCCTTCTTGAGATTGCATTTGCGGCAGCAGGTGACGAGGTTTTCCCAAGTGTGTGGCCCGCCGGTCCATCGAGGGATGACGTGGTCGAGGGTGAGGTCGCGGGTGGATCCGCAGTACTGGCATTCGTAGTTGTCGCGGGCAAGGATGCTGTGTCGAGAGAGCCTTAGTTTAGGGATTGGACGTCGAACTTGGTAGCGCATTCGGACGATCGAGGGGATTTCGTGAACATCTTCTGAAGAGAGGAAGTGGGTACCAGTTTCGTCGATAACTTCGGCTTTGCCGACAAGGACGAGGGAGACCGCGCGCCTGAGGTTGCAGACATTGAGCGGTTCATAGTTTGCGTTGAGCAGAAGAACTTCGTGTTTAGCCATTGGGATCACCTCTCTCGATGCAACGGGATTGGTTAGTACAAAAAAGCCCCGATGGGCAGTCGCCAATCGGGGTCATTTTGACGCAGACAACCGGGCGTATGAGGGTGTCGAAGTGTATGGGGGGACACCCGCTGTGGTGCACCAGGTTATGGTCGCAAAGTTGCATCACTTTCTCTATAAACGTATGATATAGGTGATTTGACTCGCAAAATATTGTTGTTAACAGAATCATCAAAAAAATAGGGCCTTGAAATTCTGCGCGTCATTCTCATCTAGCCCTTCGTCCGGTAGAATGCACTGGTTGGCCCGCGGGATTGCGGGTATCGGGAAGACGACCAAGGATGGATGGAATAAGCATGAGCGTTTTGAGGATTAAAGGTGGAACTCCGCTTAAGGGTGAGGTGAATGTTGCGGGAAGTAAGAACGCGGCATTGGCGATTCTGGCTTCGGTGCCGTTGGTGGATGGAACGGTTGTATTGCACAACGTGCCGAACATTAGCGATATTCGGATTAAATTGAGTTTGCTGGAGCGACTGGGGGTTGTTTCAGAATTTCGCGAAGGCAGTTTGTTTATTGATACTAAGGGTTTGAAAGCGGCGGATTTGCCGGAAGAAGATGTGCGGAAGATTCGCACGGGTTTTTATATGTTGGGGCCGCTTTTGATGCGGTTGGGTTCGATTTCTTTGCCGATGCCAGGGGGATGCAAGATTGGGGCGCGTCCGGTGGATTTGCACTTGGATGGTTTGCGTTCGATGGGCACCGAGATTGAAACGGTGAGTGGCAATTATGTTGCGAAGTCGGACGGGATGCAGGGGACAGAACTCTTTTTGAAGATGCCGAGTGCAGGGGCGACTCAGCACTTGCTGGCGACGGCGACTTTGGTTCCGGGCAATACGGTTATCAAGAATGCTTCGATCGAGCCGGAAGTTGTGAGTCTTGCAGGATTTTTGCAGGCGGCAGGGGCGAAAATTGAAGGTGCCGGTACAAGCACGATTACAATTTCGGGAGTTGAGCGGCTGGATAGTTGCCAATATTCGGTTCCGGCGGATCGAATGCAAGCGGGTACTTATTTGATTGCCGCGGCGATTACAGACGGCGATGTGACTTGCCGTGGGATTTTGCCGGAAGAGCAGACGGCGTTGGTCAATACGCTGAAAGAAGCGGGTTATTTTGCCGAAGAAGGGCACGATTGGGTGCGAGTTTGGTCGGAAGGTCGCGGTCGCGGCATTCGGGTGAAAACGATGCCTTATCCGGGTTTCCCGACAGACATTCAGCAACCGATGGCGGCATTGCTCACGCTTTGCACGGGGCCGAGTTCGATTGAAGAAACGATTTACGAAAGTCGGATTGGACACATTGGCGAATTGCAGCGCATGGGAGCAAATGTTCGCAGTGAAGGTCGGTTTACGATCGTAGAGGGCATTGACGAGCTTCAAGGTGCGGTGGTTGAAGCGAGTGACCTTAGGGCGGGAGCGGCACTATGTTTGGCGGCATTTGCGGCGCAGGGTGAGACCGTGATCAAGAACGTGGTTTATATTGATCGCGGTTATGAAAATTTAGAAGAGACGTTCACGCAATTAGGTGGGCAGATCGAGCGTATGACCGAAGAAGAGTGGATTCGAAGTAACGAAACCATTGGGCAGAAATGAATTGAGATTAATTCCGCAGATTGGCATCGACCTTGGGACAGCGAATTTATTGGTGTTTCGTCGAGGCAAAGGGATTGTCCTCAATGAACCGACGGTTGTTGCGATAAATAGCAAAACGAAACGCGTTTTGGCGGTGGGGAACGATGCGCGAGAGATGTTGGGTCGGACTCCGGGCAATATCACGGCAATTCGTCCGATGCGGGATGGAGTGATTGCGGAATATACGGTCATTGAAAAAATGCTGGAATATATCCGGAAGAAAACCGTTCCGGGGCCGGGGTTTGTTAAGCCGATTGCGTTGATTTGTGTTCCGAGCGGGATTACGAACGTTGAAGAGCGCGCGGTCTTGAAAGCCGCACATGCGGCGGGGTTCCAACGTACTAGGACGATTGAAGAGCCGATGGCAGCGGCTATTGGAGCAGGTCTTCCGATTGCTACGGCGGGCGGCAATATGGTTGTCGATATTGGTGGGGGAACTACCGATATTGCGGTGATTAGCTTGGGCGGAATTGTGAAGTCGGCGAGTATTCGCGTGGGCGGGAACAAAATGGACGAGGCGATTATGCGCCACATTCGCAACGTTTATAATTTGGGGATTGGCGAGCCAACGGCAGAAGAATTGAAGATTCGGATCGGCAGTGCGTTTCCGCTTGATCCTGAGTTGCAGATGGATGTTCGGGGCCGGGATATGGTTGCAGGATTGCCGAAGACGGTTGAAGTGAGCAGTGTTGAGATCCGAGAAGCTTTGAGCGAACCGGTTCGGCAGATAGCGGAAAAGCTCTGTCAGGTTTTGGAGGACACGCCTCCGGAACTGAGCAGTGACATAATTGAGCGCGGAATCACCCTTACAGGCGGTGGAGCGTTGCTGAGAGGTTTGAGCACGTTGCTGGAAAACATCACTCAAATTCCGGTGCGGGTGGCCGATAATGCACTTGATTGTGTGGCGATCGGTACGGGTCGGGCGCTTGAGCACATGGAAGAAATTGAACGATCGGGAGCGGTAACAAGAATATGAGAAGCATGCTTTTGGTGATTGGGCTGGGATTGTTGACCTCGGGAGGGGTTGCTCAAACTCAACCATCAGGAGCGTTGCGTAGTGACTTTGTGATTGTCGTGACCGAACTTGATAAAGCGGCGAGTACAAAGTTGGGACTTAAAGCTTCGGAGTTTAAATCGAAAGACGGGGCGGTTACTCGTGACGAAGTTGTTGCGGCACTCGACTTGTTGTTCAACAAGTATCAGCCTAAGTTTAGAATTACGCCACGGCCGTATGATGTTTATCCCGAAGTGATCGACGAGTTTAACAAGGACGCCAAGACTCGGGAGAGTTTGCGGAAGCTCTCGAAATGGGGCGTGATTAGCCCGGTTTCTCGCTTGGTGGCGAACAAAGGCACTTCGATTGCGGAGGAAGACCTTGGGGATGCGATGGGTTATTTTTATGCTCAGGTCATGGTTTATTGTCATCAGCCTGATCCGAAGTGGTCGCCTTCCTTGCAAGGCGGAGAATAGGACTGATTATTAGGTTCATTTGAACCGATACTTGTTCCATAGTGGCGGCACAACCTCGATGGTCACAGGCTGACTTATGGGATCTCTTTGATCTTAGTCCAGTCTCGGATACAGACATTCAAAAATACTTGGACATTACGTTAGCCAAGTGTGTGAGCTGGTTTCGGGCGAGTGGAGGATCGATATTTTTGGAAGATGGAAGTGGCGAATATTCGCTGCGAGCAAAGTTTGGAGAGCAAAGTCGGTTGCCCCGTGATGCGACGGTTGTTAGGGGTTTTGGGATTGCGGGGATTGTGGCATTGAGTGGCGTTGCGAGGTTGATTGACGATCCTTCGCTTTATCCTGATATGGCAAATGTTGAGGGAAATCGGGGGATTGCGAGTTCAATGGTTTTGCCATTGCTTGACCCAAGGAGGAAGGTAATTGGGGTTTTGAATATAAGTCGTCAAGCAGGAGAGCAGACCTTCCGGATTGAAGATTTGGCGCAGGCGGAGGCAGTTTCGGCTCATGTATCTTTGGCGGTGGGGAATGCAGAATTGGTTAACCGACTGAAATCGAGTTTGGAGGCGACGGCAGTTGTGAACGAACAACTTGTTGCTGTGTTGGATTCAGTGGGAGCAGCGGTTTGGGTGGTTGACGCGAGTGGGCTGGTGGTCAATGAGAACTTTCCTGCTGCGGAAGCCCGACAAGATCAGGGTGCGACAAGATTAGCGGAGACATTTCCGGGTTTGGTGGATTCGGCATTGGGGTCGGGACGAGATTTTCGAGAACGGGTTTATGATGCGAGCAGTGACCGGACGTGGTTGGTTCGGGCGACGCCGTTGGAATCGGGCGGGGCGGTTGTTTCGGCGCAAGAGATTAGCGAGCATGAACAGCAACAGCGGGAATTGGGGCGGGTTCGTCGACTAGCAGAGATTGGTCAGATGACGGCGGCGATTGCACATGAGATTCGTAATCCATTGACGGGGATTCGAAGTGCGGCACAGATGATTCGGGAAGATCATTCGATGGTCGGTGAATTTATCGGATTGATAGAAGAAGAGGCGCTGAAGTTGAATGCTTTATGCGACGAATTTTTGGAATTTGCTCGTCCTACACAGCTAAATATGGGACTTGCGAATTTGAATGAAGTCTTGCGGAAGGTTGTTCAGCTTTTAGGTGCGATGGCGGCGGAACAAGGGGTGACCATTGATACGAGATATGAGGTGGAGGAGGGTGTGTTTAATTTTGATGAGCGCAGGATTGGGCAGGTTATGAATAACTTGTTACGGAACGCCTTGGAAGCATCCGCTTCTGGTTCGGTTGTTCGGGTGGGGGTGAGGGGGCGAAGCTTTTGGGTAAGTGACGATGGATCAGGCATGGATGGGGATGCTTTGGAGAAATTGTTTTCGCCATTTTTTACGACCAAGGCGCATGGGACGGGCCTTGGACTTTGCACGAGTAAGAAGATCATAGATGCTCATGGCGGTGAGCTATATGTGGAATCTACAAGTAGGGGCACGACGTTTACCGTCCAGTTAGAACGAGATCACAAATGAGCATTAAAAAACGCGTTTTGGTAGTTGATGACGAATTGAATATTCGTCGCATTTTGCAAGCCTCTTTTGATAAGAATGGCTGGGTGGCGTTGACGGCAGAAAGTGGTCATGAGGCATTGACAATTTTGGGTCGAGAAGAAGTGGACTGTGTTTTGACAGATGTAACCATGCCGGGGATGAGTGGATATGATTTGCAGAAGGAGATTGCCGATCGGTATCCGTCTATTCCGGTGGTGATCATGACGGCTTACGGGACGATTCCACAGGCGATTCAGGCAATTCGGAACGGGGCCTACGAGTTTTTGACCAAACCGTTTGATTTGGATTCGGTGAAGAAGATAATTCAGTCGGCTTTGGATGGGGTTGAAGTCGGCGGCAAGAAGCAAGCGAAATCAAAGAAGAAAGTCGGAGGATTTGTTGAGCGTACATTTATTGCGGAATCTCCGGTAATGCGTGAGATCCTGGAGATGGTTGAGCAGGTTGCGGATAGTCGAGCGACGGTTTTGGTGACGGGAGAAAGTGGTACGGGGAAGGAAGTTGTCGCGCGAATGATCCATAGTGCTTCGGCTCGAAAAGAGAATCCGTTTGTTGCGATTAGCTGCGCGGCGCTGCCGGAAACTTTGCTGGAAGCGGAATTGTTTGGCCATGAGAAAGGGGCTTTTACAGGAGCTGATCATGAGAAGGCGGGTCGATTTGAACTAGCGGACACGGGAACGCTCTTTTTGGATGAAGTCGGGGATATTCCGCTGCCGATTCAGATTAAGTTGTTGCGGGTTTTGCAGGAGCGGGAATTTGAACGGTTAGGAGCGACGAAGCCTACGAAGGTGGATGTTCGACTTGTAACGGCGACGAACCGAGATTTGCAGGAGGCAGTTGATGCGGGCAGTTTTCGGCTTGACTTGCTCTATCGGTTGCAAGTTGTGGAGATTTTGTTGCCACCGTTGCGCGACCGGCATGAAGACATTGCACCGCTTTGCGAGCACTTTTTAGCAAAATATTCGGCAGAGAATGGTCGCGACTTGGCAACAGTTGGGCCGGAGGCGCTTTCGATTTTGCAGGGATACAGTTGGCCAGGGAACGTTCGGGAATTAGAGAATACGATGGAGCGGGCGACGGTTATGGCGGCAGCGGGTGAGATTGAAGTGTTGCCGAAGCATTTGCCGATGAAGTTGCGGGCAGCAGCTTAAGGGTTCAGGGCTACTTTGGTTGAGGGGTGTACGCCCAGATCGTGCCTGATTTGATGCCTTTAAGGTTGAGGGTGTCGCGGGTTACGTAACTGCGTCCTTGGCTGTTTTGTTCAAGGATGCTCAGTTCGCCGGTTTCGACATTAAATTTTTCTATGATAAGCGTATGTTGACTGGCGTTGAAAGTAAAGGTTGCAAAGCCGGATTTGGTAACCACTTTGACATCACGCATTTGGAGAATCATTCCCGGGGCTAGGGTGGGAATGGGTTCAGATTTTGTGATTGTGGCGACTTTCTTGCCCCAAACGTAATCTCCTTCGGAAGGGAAATCGGGGTATGTGCCAAAAGGCTTAGCTTGGATTGCATCCAGGCCCTGAGATATGAGCTCGGCGCATTGCCCAGACCCAACTTTTTTACCGACATTGTTGACGGCATATTCGATCAGGTCTTGTCGCAATTTTGCTTCGGCTTCAAGGGTTGAAGCAGAGGCAATTGCAACAAAGGCGAGGGCGTTGATCATGTCGTTTTGCTGGAGGTCATTATGAACGACGTTTCAAGCGTTATTACGGATATAAGGTTTTATTGACAGTTTTCTAACAAAACATGACATCGACCCAGGAAAAGCACGTAATAAGGACAGGTACCATTTTGTTCAGTTCGCCCGAGCATCCTGGGTGAGCGTTCCTCCGAGTAAACAATGGCGTTTTGCTCGGTTATTGAGCAGTTCTGGTGGTTTGAGAGTTTCGTGCAATGCTGAATTACGACAAATCGATCGTTGATGAATTGGAAGAGAACCGTCCGAAGGTTCCGGTTGGGTTATTGAGCCGGGAGGAGAAGGATCGGTTGATAGAGCGGGGATTTTTAGCGTTGTATCGATGGTATGTGGATCGGAGCCAGGCGTTGCGGAATTGGAGCCCAGATCGGGATGTTTTGTGGAAAAAAATCCGGCAAGATCACAGCTATGAAGTGAACCGGATTTTGGAAGGATTTTTTGCGGTTGAGCAGTACGTGCCGGACTATGTTGAAGACATGGTGAATCTGATTCGGCGGAGCCATGGACGATCGCACTTTCAGATTCGGTGGGGGAGTGAGGAAGCGAAACACGCGGATTTGTGGCATAACGCCTGTTTGTTTAGTCGGTTTCGGTCGCCGGAGTGGTTGCGGAACTACATGGGTGAGTTGCGTCAGAATCAGTGGACTTTGCCTTGGGAGGGTGACCCGATGCGGATGATTTTTTATACAGTGTTTCAGGAACGGGCGACGCAGATCAATTATTTGGGGATGGGCGTGATTGCGAAGGGGCAAAGCAAAGTTGAAGGATTTAAGGATTCTGCCGATCCGGTTTTGGTGCAGGCTTCGCGGCTGATTGCGATTGATGAAGCGGCGCATTACAACTTCTTTTTAGAGGGGGCGCGGCTTTTCCTTTACTACTATCCGGCCCAGGCTTTGGAAGCGATGCATGATGTGATTAAGTACTTTTCGATGCCGGCGGGGGCGATTATTCCGAACTATGATGAGTTCAGTACGATTGTTCACCGCGCCGGCATTTATGGTCCTCGTGAGCATGCAAAGGATGTGATTCAGGTTGCTTTGAATAATTTGGGGATGTCGAGTAAAAGGATGTTGGAGGATGGGATTCGGAAGAGCAGGTTGGTACCGGATGCGGATGGGAATTTGCGGGAAACGGCGATTTTTCCGGGTCTGGACTTTTCGCATATTGAGGATGCGGTGAAGCGGATGTTTGATCGGGCAGGGAAGTTTGAGGCGGAGATTGGGTTTGACGAGGTTGACTTGCTGGAGTTTAAGCCGGGTTATTGATGTCTGAGGAGCCGCCGACAGATGAAGTAATCGAGCGGTTTGACGCTTTCCTTTTGAGACAACACGAATCGAGGCAAGCACATACGATTGAGCGACGGGCATTCATTGATCGAGAATTAGCAGATTTGAGAGAGTTGTGGTGGGGATTTGATCCACTTGGCTTGACTGTTCATCGAGAACTGATTGAGGATGAATACGATGACTATGTGATTTCTAGTTATGGTGCCCTGAGGGATGAGGGTGATTTGGAGCAGGTTGTTATTGACGCATTGGAGAAGATGGCCATGCAAAAGAGAGTTTCGATGTACCGTATTGTGGATTTTTGCCAATCTTTGAGGAAGTGGTGGTCAGGATAATGGGCTGAAGTCAGGGGGGCAGTTGCTAGCTCATCAGATTTTGGATCCAAATTATACAAAAAATAGTAGACAAAACCGCAAAGACGGAAACGCCAATTCATGCAATAGCTTTTAGTTCCCGATATTGGTCTCGAACTTCAGTGGTCAAATCAGGATCCTGAACTGCTCGGATACTGAGAAACAGGACAAAGAGGCTCGGAATTCCAAGAAATATTGGTGTCCAGAACGCGATTTTGCGCAGGTTCGGTAATGATGGGACTGCATTTGAGCGGGCCAATAGAAATGAAAAAGTTAAGATCAGTGACGGTAGCCAGAAGGGAAAGAGCGCGTAGATATACGAGAGCACTTGTGAGATTTTGACGAAGAACCGTGCTGCGGTGTTGCAAGTGAGATATCCCGGGTGTTGCCACCCGGGCGACGCAATATTTGAAAAAATACCCGACTTTGCCGTTCGGCAAAATCGGGGCACATGGCCTGGCTGACAGTCAGGAATCCCGACGTTGCCTGACGGCAAAATAGGGGCACTTATCTCCTTGACGTTCTACCGAGCTTTGGTCAGTGAGAAGAGATTGTCTTGGCAGGGTTGAGTGAATGTACAGTTCGGGGGTAGCAGGTCGCCGAGGTTGTGAGGTTTGAACATGCTTTCGTTGAGCCCGTAGCCGAATGAGCCGGATCGCAGAGTTGGGCGGAGACGGGAGGCATGAGAGTCGGCCCAAACGATGAGAGCTTGGAGGCTGGCCCGGCCGTGAGCGGTCGGGTATTCAGAACTGGGTGGTTCGAGGTATGAGTTGGACTCAAAGGCTGGGTTTGGGCCGGAGAATGTGTTGATTCGGGCAGATGTTGCGAAGGCGATTGTATTTGATGTTTCTTCGATCTGGGTTGCGGAAACCGGCACGGGTACCTCTGCATAGGTGGGTGCAGGATAATCGGATGGACTGAGGTAGAAATAGTTGTATCCGTAACCTGTATCGCCGATGGCGGATCGATTTTTGAGAGTAAACAGAGGGTCGGCCTGGATTTGTTTGTTACGGACATAAGGGTAGAGCAGAGCTTCTTCAACTCTGAGGGTTGTGCCATCGAATCCGCCCCACCAGTAAAAGACTTTTCCATCGCCGGGGATGCTGGCTCTCATGACGGTGTCGTCGTAATCGTTGAGGTAGAGATTCCAGGCGAGTCCGAGTTGCTTGAGGTTGCTGAGGGACTGGGTGGCTTTCGCGGCAGTCTTGGCCTGGGCAAACACGGGAAAGATGACGGCGGCGAGGATCGCGATGATGGCGATGACGACGAGAAGTTCGATAAGCGTGAACGCTTTTTGTGTTTTCATAAGTTCTGACCTTGTGGTGGTCAGAAGGTTTTGATACGAAGGGGGTGAGGCACCGTTGCCTGATCCTAATGCTCGTAGGTTTGGCCTTCTGATTGTGTTTGAAGCGCGGCAGGCATTCGGACTTCTCGTTTGATGGAGTTACCGTTGCGGCACAGTGCCGGATTTTCACCGGACTTTCCCTGGTTGCCCTTTTGAGGGGCTTATTGATCCACGACAGATCAAGCGGGCTTCTTGGGTGCAATGATACCGACGAAGATTAGGTGTGCTCATGCCCAGTTTGGAATGACTTTTGCCGGGTAGGATTGAACGATTGACTTATGGGAAATGCCGTGGTTTCTGAGATGAAAGTAAAGCGCGAAGATTTGAATCCTTCGACGGTTCAGCTTGCGATTGAGTGTAGCGAGGAGCAGATTAAAGCGGGTTTTGATCGGGCATTGCGTGACTTGAGCAAGCGAGTGAAGATTCCTGGTTTTCGACCGGGTAAAGCTCCGAAAGCGATGGTTGAAGAAGCGATCAATCCGCAGGCGCTTTATGAAGGTGCGGCGGAGAATATTGTTCGCAAGGCATATGAAACGGCAGCTGAGCAAGAAATGCTGAAGCCGGAAGGTCAACCGAGTGTTGACATTACAGAATTTTATCGAGGCGGCGAAAAGCTGGAAGACGGCAAGATTGCCGACACATCGTTCAAGTTTACGGTGAAGGTTCCGCTGGCTCCGGTTGTTGAACTGGGCGAAGTCAAGGGTTTGAAGGCGATGCAACCGCCGGTTGATGTTACGGACGAAGAGATTGCTCATCAGATTGAAGAGCTACGACGTGGACAAGGCAAGAAGAGCGAAGTGTCGGATCGTGGCATTCAGGAAGGCGATGCGGTTGTTCTTTCGCTAACAGCCGGCGACGACGAAACGTCTCGCAGCTTTATGGTGATTGCGGGTCAGACTTTCCCTGAACTAGACAAGGCGATGATTGGTCTGGCAACGGATGACGTGAAAGCGGCGACTTTGAACTTCCCGGAAAACTTCCAGCACGAGGCTTGGAAGGGTCAGAAGTTGAAAACAAAGATTTCGATTAAGTCGGTCAGTGCGTTCCAATTGCCGGAACTTGATGACGAGTTTGCAAAGGGCTACAACTTCGACAATATTGATGCTTTGAAGGAGCGTGTTCGAGACGGGATTACTCAGGTTAAGAACAACGCGGTTCGCGATATGATGCGCGACCAGCTTTTGGATGCCTTGCTTGATGCGAGCACGGTTCATGTGGCGGACAATACGTGGGAGAGCGTTGTTGATCGACGAATTCGCGAGATGGGTCAAGAGTTGCAGAGCCGAGGGACGACATTTGAAGCTTATTTTAAAGCCAATGATGTTTCGGAAGAAGAGTTTATGGATCAGCTAAAAGCGGACGCGCAATTGAATGTTCGCCGCGCGGTTGTGATTCAAAAGTTGTTCACCGAGCACAAGATGACCTATGATCAGAACGACGTGAATGAGATTTTCCGGCAAGTTTTGGCGGAAAATAACGTTCCTGCCGATCAGGTGGAATCGTTTACAAAGCAGTACGGCGGTCAGATTCGAGAGGAAGTTATCTTCCGTGCGATGACGAACAAAGTAACAGATTTGCTGATTGAGAATGCACAGATCACCGTGGGTATGCCGGGTGAAAGTGGCGGTACGAAGAAAAAGGCTGCGCCGAAGGCTGAGAAAGCTGAAGCGAAGCCGAGCAAAACGACTAAGGACGCAACAAAAAAAGCGCCGAAGAAGTAAATCAATTGGGTCTGCACGGATGACCGCCCAGACCCGACAATAAAAACAAGAGTACAGGGATTGACAGAATGAATGAGATGAATGTTGGCGTCCCGTTTGTTATTGAGCAGACGGCACGAGGTGAGCGAAGTTATGACATTTGGTCGAGACTTTTAAAGGATCGCATTGTCTTTTTGGGGACGCCGGTTGACGACTATGTTGCGAATCTTTTGATTGCGCAGTTTTTGTTCTTGGAAAAAGAAGATCCGGACAAGGACATTGATTTTTACATCCATAGTCCCGGAGGAAGCGTGAGTGCAGGTTTGGCGATCTTTGATACGATGAAGATGATTAAGCCAGACGTTGCGACGATCTGCGTCGGTCAAGCGGCATCTATGGGTGCAGTTTTGCTTGCAGGTGGTACGAAGGGCAAGCGTTACTGCTTGAACAATGCTCGCGTTATGATTCACCAAGTCAGCGGTGGCGCACAGGGCCAGTTGACGGATATGAAAATTGCGATTCAGGAAGCGGATCGTTACATGCAGATTTTGATGGGCATTCTTTCTGAGGCGACCGGTAAAACGGTTGAGCAAGTGAGCAAGGATTGTGACCGTGACAAGTTCATGTCGGCCCAGGAAGCCCTCGATTATGGCTTAGTAGATAAAGTTCTGAAGCCAGGCGAACGATAATAAGGAGAAGCTCATGGCAAAACCAGATGAACGCAGGGATCGTTGCTGCCTTTGCGGTAAGAAAAAGGAACAGGTACCCAAGCTAATTGTTGGGTTGCACGGAGCCGTTTGTACGGACTGTGTTGAATTGTGCAAGGAGATTTTGAGCAACGACGGAACTAAGCGTTCTGATGTTGCACCGACGGCAGCGGCTTCGCTTGAAGCGGTTGGTTCGGGTTCTTCGACGCGCATGGATGAAATTCCTAAGCCGAAAGAGATTGTTGAGTTCTTGGACAATTACGTAATTGGTCAGGATCACGCTAAACGGGCCCTTTCGGTCGCGGTTTACAATCACTACAAACGCATTAGTACGAAGGGTGAGGATTCGGATGTTGAGCTGCAGAAGAGCAACATTCTGATGATTGGCCCGACAGGTAGCGGTAAGACGTTGCTTGCACAGACATTGGCCCGGATGCTTGAAGTACCGTTCGCGATTGCGGATGCAACCGCTTTGACGGAAGCCGGCTATGTTGGTGAAGACGTTGAGAACATTTTGCTGAAGCTGTGGCAGAGTGCAGAGGGCATGGATAACCGTGATCCGAAGACACTTTGTGAGCGCGGCATCATTTATGTTGATGAGATTGACAAGGTGAGTCGCAAGAGCGATAATCCTTCGATCACTCGCGACGTGAGTGGGGAAGGCGTTCAACAGGCGTTGTTGAAGATTTTGGAAGGTACGGTTGCGAATGTTCCACCCCAGGGTGGACGGAAGCATCCTCAGCAGGATTACATTCAGATTGATACAAAGAACATTCTGTTCATCTGCGGTGGTGCATTTGATGGTCTTGAAGAGATCGTGATGCGACGCCAGAAAGAGAACGTAATTGGCTTTAGGAGCGAACCTCAGAGCAAAACTGAACGCAAGAAAGATGTTTTGCGAGATGCAAATCCGGAAGATTTGATGAAGTTTGGATTGATTCCAGAATTTATTGGTCGTCTACCAGTTTTGACCGCTTTGGATCAGCTGGACGAAGAAGCTTTGGTTGAGATTTTGACCGGTCCGAAGAATGCGATTATGAAGCAGTATGCCCGGTTCTTCGAACTGGATGGCGTTGAGCTTCAGGTTGCTTCGGAAGCGTTGCGAGAGATTGCCCAAGAGGCGATGAAGCGCAAGACGGGAGCACGAGCGTTGCGCGGCATTATCGAACAGATTATGCTTGAGGTGATGTACGAAGTTCCGAGCAAGACGGATGTGAAGCGCGTGGTTATTCCTCCTGGGGTGATTTCACGTAAGATTCAGCCGATCTTGATGACCGAAGAGATGATTGAAAAAGCAAGCTAAACGTTTGCGATGAGCGAACGAAAGTCCCCTGTTGGCGAGTGCTGACTGGGGACTTTTTTGTGCCATTTTGAACGTGAAACTGGTAAGAATTTCACGGCAACAGTGCGTGAATATAGTGAGCCTGTTAATTTGTGGGGGGTGCGGGTTGGGGTTTTGTTGAATAAGAACTGTGTACCCGGGGAGTCTCTTACCCTGGAGATCGGGTGCATTTTGCTTTTGCATTGAGGCGAGAAAACGCTATGTACTTACTGACCTGGAACAACATTGACAGACAAATCGAAGCGAGCTTCGGCGGCCATATCACACAGCGTGAAGCGGAGGTTTTTATTGATGAGCTTCGCGAGTTGGTGAAAGAGAAGGATGACCGACATTTTGATGTGTTGGTGGACTATTCGACGACGAGCCACATGGAAGAATCGGTGGCGCAGACTTTGGAGCAGGCACGCGAAATGTGCTTGTTTGGAGGAGCGTCTCGGATTACCTTCTTGACACGCAATCAGACTGAAGCGTCGGTTTTGACGAACAATCGGTTGCAAGGTGTTTTGGAGGGCCGCGAGCGTTACCTTGCGCACGCGGCATAGAGCGAACATTTTTTAGACGAGTCGCCCTTACTTGGGCGGGCATCGCTCCTCTCCTCAACGCTACCCCGACATTGCCGTCGGGGTTTTATTCGTTTATCCGGTGACTCTTTCGATGGGAAAAGGCGGTTGGACGAGTGGTTTTGCGGCGAGTTGTAGGAGAACGAACGGATTATCATCGGCGGCGATGCGGTTGCTGCTGAGAGCTCCGCATTCCGCACACCGATGGATGATGGCCCATTCGTTACCTTTTCTGACCCAGATTGCGACGGGTTCCATTGTTGATCCGCACTCGGCAGATCGATCTCCGGGCGTACGGTCGAGATGGACAGAGTGGAGGCAGTTGGGGCAGTGGTTTCGGTGGTGGGTGCCGGCACCGATCGTGGGCACCATTTGACGACAATTTTGGCAACGGAACGGTTGATTGAGTTTTTTACTGTTCTTCAATTGGATCCTGATGTGTGGCGCAGTGACGCCTTGAAAAAGCCCATGGAATGGGTTTGGGAAATGTTTTAATATGGGTGGCACGCGACGTGGAGCTTGTGTGCTTATTGTCTACGCGCCGATCAGGATCGGGCTTGTGTCATACGATTCGGTGTGGATCATACCGTTTACTTGCTGAAGGTGAATGTGCCTTTTGACAGAAAGTGGTTAAAATCCACGACGCTTCGATCTACCCAGGCAGGGAGGATGTTTTGAAAGAATTCAAGGGGGATAGCGACGAATTCGTTGATGAGCATGAGTCGCCGACCTGCTATGAGAGATTCAAAATCGCGTTCAGAGAGTCCGTAATCGGAGTAGTGACATCCGTAAGCGGCCCAGAATTCGGGTTCAAGATCACGGAGTTCGGGCTTAGTTCGGAAATAGTAGAAGCTGATGGCGATGTCCATTAGGGGTGGTGCGATGAGACAATCATCAAAATCGAGGACATGGACAATATTGCCCTCGCGCTTAAGGTTTGAACGGTGGAGGTCGTAATGAATGATCTGCGGAGGGTTTGTTTTCGCTAATTTCGTCAGCGTAGAATTGGCGTGATCTCGAATTTCTTGAAAAAGTGGGTAGTGTTTGATGTGCTCAGGCTTTGTGAATCGGAATTCATAGTCATGGCAGCAGTCAGTGAGGGTCGGGAGGTTGGCGTTTGCAGGAAGTTTAGGCGTGTTTTCGTGAAGAAATCGAGTTGTTAAGGCGAGGGAGTTGTATAGGTTTTGGGACGGTTTGGCGGGGAAGCGCTGACCGCCGAGCCAGTGGTAGCAGACGGCGGCGAGAGGTCTGGGGTGCCCGGGAAGCGTGTCGTGAAGGATGTATTCGCCGTTCAGGGCGGGATGGGGCCGGGCAGCGGAAACGGGGGTATCGACAAGTTGAGATGTCCATGCGATTTCGGCGTTGAGATTTTCGGGCGTGCGGATGGAATGGGTGTTGATTCGAAGGGCAAATGTTTCGGATTCGGTGGTGATTTTGAATGTGGAATTGAAACCGTGGTTGACAATCTGGATTTTGGTGGGTTTAAGACCGAACTGAGATGCAAACGATTTGGCGTAAGGGTGGAGGGCGGCAATTTGCGAGCGGTTGGAGCGATCGGCGTAGTTCATTGGCTCAGATGGTTGATGCAAGAGCATACGTGTCATTAACGGGCGTTGATTCCCTTGTTTATGAAAAAGCGGGCCGAGAGTGACCTCGACCCGCTGATTTTGACGCGCTTCTTCTGGATTTACTTCTTGGAACGTCGTCGCCATGCGGCAACGGCACCGAGTGCGAGAATTGTCATTGTCGCAGGTTCGGGTACGGCTTCAGCTGTGAGGGTGAAGTCATCGATGACGAATGCTTGACCGCCTCCAGCGGGATTGCCCATTGCATTGACCATGGAGACTCTTGCCCGCACGTTTTCCGTACCGACCGGAGCGGCGCTTGTGAGCGAGTAGAGCTTATAGTTGAAAGCTTCTCCATTTGGAGTAATGAGCGTGGGGAGAATTGAGAGTTCTGCGCTGCTGATTAAGTTGTTGCTACCATCAAAAAAGTCGATGGCAAACAGTGCATCTTCCATCAATGCATTTGATTCGCTGCCGGCCCATCCGGAGAACGTGTAGGTTGAACCAGCGGTACCGGCGACCGTTTGGTGCAGGTGACCCGTGGCGAGATTGGTTGCAGTTCCGCTGAAAGGTTTTAGAAAAACCGCCCAGTCATCTCCGGCAACGCCACCCGTGGTGACGGGAGTTGGTGCGGGCCCAGCCCACGGTTCGGAGGACATTTCGTCTTCGTACGCGCCAGTGGTTGATCGGAAACCTTCATTAACCCAGTCTGCGGGTTTGGGCAGGAAGAAACCAGGGACGATTTCTTGTTGGTAAGTAGTGTCTAGACTGCCGTTGAGCAATAGATTTGCTGTTGCGAGGCCGGGAGCGGCACACGCCACGATAACCGCCAAGCCGACGAAGTTTGATTTCTTCATTGAATTTTTTCCTCTTTGATATTCAGAGCTTGCTGAACCGTTTCAGCAAAGCCTGTCACTAGTATATTAACAGATTGTTTGGTTGGTTGAGAGTGTTTTTTACATAAGGGTTTCAGACCAAGTATTTTTACTGTATTGGTGACAAATGTTAAGGGAGAATTGAGGGGTCGTATTGATCGGTTTTGTTGAAGTGATCGACTAAGAGGATAGTTCGTTCGAGGTTCCGCTGCTGGATTTCGATGAGTTTGGGATTGTTGGTGAGAAAGAGGTCGTTGCAGAAAAGAACTTTGCGCATGACGATGAGTGATTCGAACTGTCTTGAGGTCAGCCCGAAGTCTTTGTATGAAAAGTCGAATGCCGACCAGATGACCTGCCGCGCGTCGTAGATTGGCTTTTTGAAAGTGAAGTAGAAGATGAGGTTAGCGACTTCGAGGAGAGGAGGCGCAATATGGGCATATTCGAAATCGAATGCCGTTAGTGTTTGGTTGAGTTTGAGGACGTTCCAGTTGTGGAGATCGAAATGGAGGGCAGTGGCGGGCTGAATTTTCCAGAGCATATTAAGTGTTTCATCGCATTCTTTCATACACTCGAGGAAAGTAGGGTCGGAGATGACGAGGGGCGATTCGCCGAGGGTTGTGCGGTATTCGGGGAAGGAGTTGGAGCTTGGTGGAGGAGGGGATTCGTAGATTGAACGGGTGAGTTTTGAGATGAGGAAGAGATCATTGGGGTTTGGGCTTTCAGGAAGTTTTCGTCCGTAGATCCATTCGTTGCAGAGGGCGTAGACAGGTTTGGGAAACCCTTCGAGCTCGGTTTTTGGAAGGTGGGTGGATATTGGTCGGGCGACGGGAATGTTGCATTTTGCGAGGTGGTGGCACCATTCGATCTCGGCTCGGAGGTGGGATTCGGTTCGGGGGGTATCGAGGATTAGCTTGAGAGAGTAGATTTTCCCGGATTTGTCAGTGAGCTTATAAGTGGTGTTGTAACCGTAATGGACAAGTTGTAACGCGACGGGATTAAGATCAAACTCTCTAGCAAAGTGGTGGGCAAGAGGTCTGAGCCTTGCGGTTTGGGTTCTTTGGGACAGTTGAGCAAAGGGGGTGGTCATTTGGGCGGGGCTACTTGGGCGGTTTGGTCGGTAGACTGATCGGCATGAAAGTCGGCACCTTTAGCTATCCCATGCCCGTCAACGAACCCATTTTGAATTATGCACCTGGAAGTCCAGAAAAACTGCGTCAGAAGAGCGTTTTGAAGGAGCTGAAAGGCAAAGTTGAAGATATTCCGATGGTGATTAATGGTGAAGAGGTGCGGACGGGTGAGCTGAAGGAGATTCGACCTCCCCATGAATTGTCTCACTTGTTGGGTCATTTTCATATGGGTGATTCGAGTCATGTTTCGGCAGCGATTAATGCGGCGTTGGCTGCCCGAAAGGCGTGGGCAGACATGAGTTGGGAGAATCGGGCAGCGATCTTTTTGAAGGCAGCAGATTTGATTGCAACTAAATATCGACCTTATATGAATGGCACGACGATGCTTGGTCAGAGCAAGAATGTTTATCAGGCTGAGATTGATTCGGCGTGTGAGATTATTGACTTTTTAAGATTTAACGTTCACTTTTTGGATCAGATTTATCGGCAACAGCCGATTAGTGGTCCAATGATGCACAACCGTTCGGAGTATCGTGGTTTGGAAGGTTTTGTGTTGGCGGTTACCCCGTTTAACTTTACGGCGATTGGGGGCAACTTGCCGACTTGTGTGGCGATGTGTGGAAACGTTGTGGTTTGGAAGCCAGCGAATACGCAGATTTATTCGGCGCACATGTTCATGAAAATTCTGCAGGAAGCAGGCTTGCCGGACGGCGTGATTAATTTGGTCTATGCGAGCGGCCCGGTGGTCGGCGAGACTTGTACGAGCCACCCGGATTTTGCTGGCGTTCACTTTACGGGTTCGACAGGGACGTTCAATTATTTCTGGAAAACGATTGGCGAGCGGATTGCCACTTATAAGGGTTATCCTCGGATTGTGGGTGAGACGGGCGGTAAGGATTTTGTGATCGCGCACAAATCGGCGGATGTTGACCAGGTTGTTACGGCTTTGTTACGCGGAGCATTTGAGTATCAGGGTCAAAAATGTTCGGCGGCGAGTCGTGCCTATATTCCGTCGAACATGGCTGAGGAAGTTAAGTCGAAGCTGGTTGAGGGTGTGAAAAGCTTTAAGATGGGGGTTGTCGATGATTTCAGCAATTTCATCAACGCCGTGATTGATGAGAAGTCGTTTGATACAATTGCCGGATATATTGATCAGGCGAAGGCGGATGGTCAGGACATTTGGGTTGGCGGCGGTTATGATAAGTCGAAGGGCTACTTTATTGAACCAACAGTGATTGAAGCGAAGGATCCGAAATATCGAACGATGTGCGAAGAGATTTTTGGCCCGGTTGTGACAATTCATGTCTATGATGCTGAGAAATTTGAAGAGACACTGGATGTCCTTGATTCGACTTCGCCTTATGCTTTAACGGGTGCGGTTTTAAGTCGTGATCGGGCGGCGGTTGAGCTTGCGGTGGAGAAACTTCGCCATGCGGCCGGGAACTTTTATATCAATGACAAGCCAACGGGTGCAGTGGTTGGTCAGCAGCCGTTTGGTGGTGCACGGGCGAGTGGGACAAACGATAAGGCGGGTTCGGCGTTGAACTTGTACCGCTGGTTGAGCGCTCGGACGATTAAGGAGACTTTTGTGACTCCGACAGATTATCGTTATCCGTTCTTGGGCGAGGAGTGAGGGGCGGTTGCCTACGGGTCGTAGAACAAAACTGTTGGGCCAGGCGAGAGAGAATCGCCTGGCGTCAACTGGTGCCGAAGCACGTCTCTATAATTTGCTCAAATCTGCGAATGCAGGGCGAGTGCGCCGGCAAGTTGACATCGGGAACTTAATTGTTGACTTAGCTTTGCCAGAACGTATCCTGGTGATTGAAGTCGATGGGGAATGCCATGTTGGTAAGAGTGAAAAAGATGCGCGTCGAGATGCCTGGTTACGTGGAGTTGGTTTTAGGGTTTTACGTGTGGCGAATGAGCAAGTTTTGGAAGATCGTCACTCAGTCGTGGAGCAAGTTTTGGAGTTTCCTGCTTCGGCTGAGAATCAAACATTTTTTAATATTGGGTTGCGGGTGGCTAGAACTATGACGGACATGACCCACACCCCCCAACCCCCCTCTCCCTAAAGGAATTTAGGGAAATGGGGGCTTTATCTTCGCTCTATCGTGAGAATTGCGACTTCAGGCGGGCAGAAGAGGCGGGCGGGGAGGAAGGTTGTGGCCAGGCCGCGGGTGACATAGAGTGGTGTGGGAGCGTTTGGATAGAAGCCACGGAGATACTTTTTACCGTTTCGGGTGCGCATGGGCGCCCAACCCCAGGGAGTTGTGAACTGTCCTCCGTGGGCGTGACCGGAAAGCATGAGTTCAGGGCCGACAGGCAGGTGTTCAACCATGTCGGGCTCGTGCCATAGAACGACCATTGGGTTTTTGGGGTTGGCTTGTTCGACTGTTTGATAGGGTGATGGTCGGCCACCGTTTGCGCTGTCGATTCCAATCCATTCGATTCCATCTTGCTGATGAACTTGATTGAGAAGGAACTGGCAATTATGCGACTCAACAATTTTCCGGATATGTTGGACATCGCCACGATCGTGATCGCGGTTGCCGGGGATAGCGATTGATTTTCCGGCAAAGTGAGATAAGTCTTGCAGGGCGAATTTGAGGAGATGGCGGTAGTAGGGGATGTTTCTATCGACGAGATCGCCACCAATGATGAGGATGTCGGGGTTTTGGTCTTTGAGCCAAGCGAGGGCCGCTCGGGTGAGAACGACGGTTTGTTTGTCGCGGATGTGGAGATCGGCTATTAAACCGATTCGGTATCCCGAGAGGTGCGTTGGCCAACCGGGAATGCGGAGGGTATGGCGTTCAGCTTTGAGGCGGTTTGCTTCGACAAGGGCGCCGTAGGCAAAGGTTCCGGCGCCAAGGGCAAGCCATGGAAGGATTTTTTTCAATAAGGTTGTTGTACCTGTAATACAAATGGGAGGAGCCCGGTCGCGGGCAAACCGAACCGGGCGTTTGGGGATGGGGTCAGAAAAACCTTAGTGTTTGTATCCGTGAGCGGCCTTTTGCGCAAGGCAGTTGTTGGATATTTGTTGTGCGATGAGGCGAGCCTCTCGGAGAGCACCGACTTCTGTTTCACTTGGTTTGGTGATCGGATTTTTGAGGTGGAGTGGCCCCATGACGTCGCCGAAGTTTGGGCTGTCCCACAGTCCTAAGAGGTGACCAATTTCGTGACATGCCGAGTGGATGATTGCGCCTTCGGGCATATCCCGTCCGGTTGGGGTTTTTGACCGGAGACTGATATCGCCGCTGAGTTTGGGTGAGTAGTTGCCGTTGCCCCAATCGTAGACTTGGCGTTGCCAGACGGCGTATCCGGCGACGGCATTGCCTACGCTTCGCACTTCGGATTCAAACTTGATTCTAAGATTCGCCTGGCTCGGTTCGACTTCGGTGAATTTGACTTCGCCATTGAGGGCATCAGTCCAGGCGTCGATAGCTTTGTGTGCGGCGGCGCGGGAAGAGTCTCGTTGGTTATCAGCAATGTTATCAGTGTTGATCGAATATTTGATTTCCGATTGAATGAGGATTAAATCGGTGTAAGCGATTGCCTTCTCAATATTGCCTGAGTTCATTGCTTGACTAGCAACGTTGATCATTTCGCGCATTTTTGGTTGCACGAGATCGTATGGCGCCGCGGCTTGAGCGCTCCCGAGAAGGGTGAGCGCGAAATTGAGTAGGAGAACTCCAGATTTGGTGTTCGTTGAATTCATTGATTTGCCCTGCAGGTTGCCGAGAGGACTCGGACGGTTTTCCAGCAAAGGGGTTGTTCCGCTTGCGATGGGGTTGTTTCCCGGTTTTGGTGCGGGGATTGGATTTTGCGGGTGGAACTCCGGAATGATTACGGGGATTGGTTGGGTAAAAGGGGGTGTGGCAAAAAGTCCGCGCTTAATAGCGGTGATGGGGCCGACGGGGTCGGGGAAGAGCGATTTGGCGGAGTCGTTGGCTGATCGGTTTGATGCAGTTTTGGTGAATGCGGATGCGTTCCAGGTTTATCGGGGATTTGATATTGGAACCAATACGCCGGAGAATGCGGGCCGCTATGAACTCATTGATATTTGTGATCCCGAGGAGCAATTTGGGGTGGGGGAATGGTTGCGCTTGGTGGTTCCGATATTGGAGCGGGCATGGGGAAATCAGCAGGATGTGATTGTGGTTGGAGGAACGGGGCTCTACGTTCGAGCTTTGTTTGAGGGGTATTCGGAAATGAGTGGAGCCCCTGATCCGGCACTTAGGGAAGAACTAATGCGGCGCGAACGGGAGGAGGGCATTGGGGCTTTAGTAGCGGAGTTGCGGAAATTGGATGCAGACCGCGCGGATCGTGTTGATTTAAATAATGCAGTTCGAGTTAGGAGGGCTTTGGAGAAAATTTTGGGGGGTGGTGAGTCGATTTCGGTAGAGATTCCGCCGTTTTTGAAGCTGAAATACGGTTTGGAAGTTGATCGAGAGTTGCACCGAATTTTATTAGGTGAACGGTTAATTGCGATGGTCGATCGGGGCTGGATTGAAGAAGTTCGGCGTTTGCGAGAGGGGGGAATTTCAGAAAGTTCTCCAGCGATGCGCGCAATCGGGTATCACACTTGGACAAAGTACTTGTCGGGCGCAACGACGTTTGATGAGGCGATGGCTGAAGTGTTGACCCTTACGGTTCAATATGCGAAGCGCCAACGAACTTGGATGCGTAAGGAACCAGGTCTAGTGGTGTTTGATATTGATCCCACTTCAGGCGAGTTGAGGAACAGGGTTTTGGCGATGATTTGTTCGTCAATCTCTAATTTGAGCGGATAAGAAAATGGGCAAAGCAATTAACTTACAAGACATGTTCTTGAACCAAGTTCGGAAAGAGAATATACAGGTGACGATTTATTTGATGGGTGGCGTTCAGCTGCGGGGAAGTGTTCGCGGTTTTGATGCGTTTACTGTCCTTTTGGATTCGCCGGGTAAGCCAACTCAGTTGGTCTATAAGCATGCGGTGACAAGCATTGTGCCGAGCAAGCAGGTTGGACAGAAGGAAGATGAGGATCGCGGTCATGCTGCTCCGAGTAGTGAACCCGCGTCAGACGAAGATTGAGTTTAACTTTTGAGAAGTGGCATGGGATCGGAAACGATTTTGTGTTGATTGAGCGAGTTCCGGCAAATTTAGGGGAATGTGATTTGCCGGAGCTTGCGAGGGCTATTTGTCAGCGCACTTTTGGGATCGGAGCGGACGGTTTGTTGTTGGCGTTTCCGAGCGAGGTTGGGGATATTCGCATGGTGATGCTGAATCCGGACGGATCAGAAGCGGAGATGTGCGGGAACGGATTACGTTGTTTTGCTCTGTGGCATCATGGAAAGTCGGGTGGAGATGGGGATTATCGAATTGAAACCGGTTCTGGAGTTCTAGATTGTGTTGTTGATGGAGATTCTATTTCGGTAAAGATGGGCCGAGCAGAGATTCTTAGAGACGGATATCCGGAATCAGTTGAAGTTGGAGGGATGACTTTTGATTCGATTTCTGTGAGTATGGGGAATCCTCATTTAGTGGTTTTTGTTCCGGAGGAATTGGAGATTGAAACGGAGAAATGGGGTCGGGAATTGGAGTTTCATCCGGCTTTTGAGAACCGAACGAACGTGCATTTTATGAGCTTGTTGGCGGATGGTAGTTTGCGGCAGGTGACTTGGGAGCGAGGGGCAGGTGTTACTTTGGCATGTGGGACGGGTGCTTGTGCCTGTGCGGTTGCAGGACGAGAATATGGGTGGAGCGGGGATTCAGCTTTGGTTCACTTACCGGGCGGAGATTTAAACATTTCTCTGGATGGGCTTGAGGTTACGATGACGGGGCCGGCAGTTCACAGTTTTGATGGGAAGTGGTTGGGTAAGCGGGGAGCCTGGCCGGATGAGGATTAACGTTCGCGATCGAGATCACGTTGTTCATCGCGGGCTTTAATGGTTTCGCGTTTGTCGAACATTTTTTTACCGCGAGCAAGAGCGATTGCGACTTTGACTTTTCCGCCTTTGAAATAGACTTTGAATGGAATGATAGCAAGTCCTTTTTGTTCAAATTTTCGCTCGAGATTTTCGATTTCGCTTTTATGCATGAGGAGTTTGCGAGTTTTTCGGCGTTCGTGTTGGAATGCGGAGCTGTATTCGTAAGGTTCGATATCGAGGCTGTAGAGAAAGAGTTCTCCGTTTTTGACTTGACAATATGCGTCGGTGAGGTTGGCGCGACCGAGGTAGAGGCTCTTAACCTCGGAGCCGACTAACACGATTCCCGCTTCAAATGTATCTTCGAAATGGTATTCGAACGATGCCTTTCGGTTTTGTATTGTTGCGGGTCCAGTTTTTTTGTCTTTCTTGGAATTTTTGGACCCCATGGGTCGTTGAGTTTACCGTGAGTTCAGAAAGGTACCATTGGGGTATGCGTTTTGTCGGCGGTTCCGCTTTGGCGGTGATGAGTTTGTTGCTGGTTGGTTGCCAGGGTGGCGGTGCGTCTGCGAAGTCGGAATATGACACCGGATTAAAGGAACTGGTTAAGAAAGATACGGTTGTTGGCAAGGGGCGTGAAGCTGCGGAAGAAGATGCCGTATTTGTGCTTTATCGAGGAACTTTTATTAAAGATGGTAAACAATTTGATGCCAACATGGATGATGTTGAAAGTAAGACTCCGCTATCATTTGTAGTTGGCCAAGGTTCCATGATTAAGGGATGGGAAGAAGGGGTCATCGGCATGAAAGAAGGGGGAACTCGAGAGCTAGATGTTCCGTATAAGTTAGGTTACGGAGATGCCGGTCGAGATAAAATTCCACCAAAGTCTGACTTGCACTTTGAAATTAAGTTGCTTTACGTATTAAAAAAATCCGAGGAAGGTGTTTATGACGTTTTTGATGACAAAGTTGGAACGGGGCCGGCGGCGAAAGCGGGCGATACGGTTACAATTCATTATGTAGGAACCTATTTGACCGGAAAGGTTTGGGATGACAGCCGTGAACGTGGTAATCCGGAGACTTTCCCTTTGAAGGTTACCGATGAAGCAATGCCGGGATTGATTGCGGGAATTGAGGGCATGAAAGTTGGCGGTAAACGGACTCTTGTTATTCCGCCACAGTTGGCTTTTGGAATTGTCGGTACGGCATCAGTTGAGGGGAATCAGCCGCTGAAGATTGTGGTTGACCTACTGCAGGTCAACGGCAAGGCGAACTAGAACGTCATTTGGAATAGAACAATGAAAAGAGCATTTTTGGTCGCAGGCGCGGTATTGAGTTTGGGTTTGGTGGCAGTTTTAGGGTCTGCGCCGAGTCAGGCTCAGGTTAAAAAGGTTGGTGCAAAGTATCAGTTGCGCGTGAAATGGGTGAAGGGAACGAAGCTTGGCTACAACCTTTCTATGCAGCAGTTGAAGGGATCGGCAGCGCCAACTCTGACGGGCTTGGACTATAACGTGACGGGCGTGAAAGGCACGACTGGAACGGTAGAAGTGACCGTTCGGCAAGGTGGGGCGGCACCGCAGAAAGAAAATGTTTCGATTGATGATCGGGGCCGAGTTGTGGGCTCGTCATCGGTAGCAGGATTTTCGAACATTTTGGAATTTCCAGCAGAAGCGATTGCAGTTGGGGGAACCTGGACAACTAAGGCTTCGATGCCGGGTGTTGCGGGTGGAACGATGAACGGGACATCGAAGAATACATTCAAGGGTATTCGGACAGTGGACGGGAAGCAGTTTGCGCACATTTTTTCTGACTTGAAGACTTCGGGTGGTGGACTTGATGGAGCAGGGAAGACGGATACGCTGGTGGCGTTGACGGATGGTCAGCTTTATCGGATGACGATGAATATGAAGATGTCTTTGAAAATGAAGGACTCGAAAGGCAAGACTCAGACTCAAGCGATTGATGTTGTTGTGAAAATGACCCGGAAATGAGCTGGACAGTTCGCCCGGTTATTGATGCGACTTTAGGAGCCCGATTGGCGGCTCATCCCGAATTTCAGGTTCAGGGTGAGGTTGCGGATCGGGTTCTTTTTACGAATGGGAGTTGGGATCGGGAAATTTTGGTTGGGGTTCCGGGGCATGAGGCGATTAATGGTTCGCTTTTTGGTTTGGTTGAGCTGATTGATAATAATCCTTTAGTTTGTGCGGATGTTTTTAGTGTGCCATCGGCGGGAGCAACGCTCGGCTTGATTGGGCTTGGACCGTTGATTCGCGCGGGATTGATTTTGGAGGATCCGGTTGTTCAGCTTTCTTTTGAATCTGAGTCGGCGGATTTGATGCCCGGTTTGAGGGAAATGGGGTGGGATAAGGGCGTGGTTTTAAGCTCAGATCCGCAGGATTTGGGTTCAGTTAGGGCTGCAGTTTGTATGGCAGAAATTGATTTGATGGATGATTATTCTGAGCTGGATGGATTGTTTGAGGAGAGTTATGGCCGATCGTTTTTTGTGCGTGGAGTTGATGCTTTGGAATGGGACGCGGAGCAGGTTCGGGGGTTGGATCATGCGGCTTATAGCTTGCGCGTGAGTTCATTTGAGGATCGGGCATTGGTTACGGTTTTGGTTATGGCGGATGCGGATGGGAAATGTGGGGCGGCGCAGGTTGCTCATGCGATGAATGTGATGTGCGGATTTGAGGAGTGTTTGGGGCTCAAAGTTCCGGGGTGACTTGGGGAGGTTTCGGGAGTTTTGGGGAGATTTGGGGCGTTTTGAGGAGTTTTCGGGAGGTTTTTGGTGTGGGTTGGTGTAGGCTAGGTTATTGTGGTGATGGCTCGGGTGGTTGTCAAGGACTGTTTGCACGTGGATGTTGCATCTGATGCGTTTGGAAACTTGCTTTCATTTTGTTACGCTAGGTTCGACTTTTTCACGTTCGGTGATGAATGTGTCAATCACCGACAGGTTGTTTTGAGAAGACTTTTAAGTTGCTGGTCTTGGAGGGCATTAGTTTGCACATGAATAGAAAAAACAACCTTTCGACTTCGACGAAAACGTTGTCTTCGTGGAAGGAGCCGAGAAGCAAAGTTCCGTTCGTTGTAGTAGCGAGCCTTCTCCTTGCTGTTGGTTGTGCCAAGGCTCCTCTTTCTCCCAAAGCACTTCAAACAATAGAGCGCGACACGGGAATGCGTGTTGATGCTAAGAAGATTCTAAACTACAGACAGAACTTTTACAAAAATGGAGAACCGCGTAGTGTCTGGATTGACTACGATGCGACCGGTCAAGAGATTGTCTGGAAAGGAGCGGCATCGGGAAAATGGCTCCCTTGTTCATTTGAATCGTTTCACGGTGAATTGGTTAACTCTACTTGCACAGTCGCAATAGTCGAAACAGCTAGATACAACTATTCGATTACTCTAACTGAGAACAGATTGAAATCATTCATTGGAATACATAGGTCAACTCAGAATTAGCATTGTTAAACCTCATTGAGTCGGAAGTATCATATGATAGGGAATTTATAGAAGCGACGCTTCCGGATTTAGGTGACCATCTCCCATGCCAATGAAGATCGTTAGATTACGCACAATTTGGCGGGAACTGATGTTGCAAATAGTTCTGATGGAGGTGAGTTGGGGCGTTTTGGGGAGGTTTCGGGAGTTTTGAGGAGTTTTGAGGTTGTTTTTGGTGGGGGTTGGTGTAGTCTAAGTTATTGCTGTAGTGGCACGGGTGTTTTTTGATGGATGATGGTTCGGTGGCAAAAAGTAATTGCAGACCATTTTGGGGATTGGGCAAATCCTCGAAATTTTTTCAAAAGAGTTAAAAGTGAAATTCCGGCATACGCAAGAGACGACGCAAAATCGGTTTCCGGGAATATTTCTTGGAGCGATCGCAATACTTGCGTTTGCAATTTACGGATGCTCCGCACAGGTGCACAAAGAGTTTCTTGGGTTTTGGGAAGTGGATTTGATTTCAATGGGACTTGATCCTTCACAGTCTCCAGAAAAGAATCTCGGATTAGATATTAAAGCTCCATCAGGTCTGTCGACATTTTGGGATGTTCCCCTGCCTGAGTTAAATTTCAGTAGTGATGAGGTTGTCTTTAAGACGAGCATACAGTTGACATTTCTGGAGCTTTCTGGATATGGGAGCAAATCTGGCGAAGGGACATTATTCATGGCGAAGCGGAGCGGGAATTCATTGATCATTAAGCATTCAAAAGGCGGTCGTGATCTCGTTCTGACTAGACGTGAGGGGCGGTAGTGAGGTGATGATTTTGGGGTGGGGATAAATAAGTGGGTGAGCAAAGGTGGTTTCGATGCATAGGACATGTTTGACGGTGATTGGAAGGATTTGGCGTGACCAGGGCACTGGTGAATCTGGTTCACGTCACATTGGCTATGATGGTTCTGGGAATGTGGTCTGGAATTTTCGGAGTAGACGGCATAAAACGATGTGCCAAATTAAAATCTTAGGTGAGACTTTATGATAACTGACTCTCTGAGCCAACGGCGACAGCGTAACTTCATGCTCCTTGCAATGTATATGATACTCTCACTATGCGCGGGTGGAATTTACAGAGGTTATCGAAATGCATTGCAGAATGAGTACTTGAAGGATGGACTATCAATGAGTCAAGTAGTCAATTCTTTGCAGTACAACACGCATATTGGAATGTTTGGCGTATTTTTGTTTTGGGTATGGGTGGTGGCAATCGTCATTGCCACTTACTTCGAGCCGCAGATGTCTGACGCAATCATTAGGTTTGTTAGAAGGAAATGATCGATCGAAGGTATGAGAATATTTTTTTTAAAATTCAGTGTTACTTGCCTGATCGTGTTTGAGCGGGAGTTTCAAGTGGGCGGATGGTCGAGCGAACAGGACCCCGCGGGCTTGAACGTGAACGAACTGCAGTTTGGCATTGCCAGAGCAAATCGCCAGATTTTGCATACCGTGGTTGGGATTGCTGTAACCTATTGTTGTGGAGCGGTTGGTTTTTGATGAGTGGCGAGTCTGAGTGTAAAGAATAATGAGTCGACTTGAGTTTTTGTCACCGTGCCCAGAAAAGCTCGTACCAGGGGAAGTTAGTTCTTTGTTGGAGGCGTTTCCGAATGGGGACAAAGATTGGTACACGCTTGAGCACTTGTTCTTGTATCGAGATTATTTTGCGTATCTTGGTTCAGATGCCTTATTGGAAATGTTGCCAATTGCCTATGGGCTCGCGGCTGATTATTCTGGAACTGATTTGGATTTAGTCTGGGAGTTCGTGATCACCTTGGAGGATTTGATGAGAGAGTCACCAGAAGTTTCTTCGGAACTGGTGAATAATTCCGATTTCGTTGAAGCCAGAAAAGTGGCGATAAGGTATTTGGAGAGGAATCCTAGTGGCACCAACGAATAACTTCTCGATTGATGGTCAGATCGCGGTCAGCAGGTTCAGGGTGAATTTGAGCGACCCTCTTTGGAGCAAATGAGTGATTGACTGTTTGATTCTGCTTGGTGCATTAGTTCCAATGTCCCCACGATTAGAGGTGGAGGGCATCGTCGATGATTTGCAAGCATACGAGTATGAGAGAATTTCTGGATGTGGGTACTGGTATTTATTGCCAAATGGAATAATGGATGAATTCGTCGATAAATGTTATCTTAGTAAGGAATTTTTAGCTACAGCCTTACCAGCGATTGTCAGTGATGCCGTACAGAAAATTAAAGTGGGTGGAGCGGAGACATATTTGATTCAAGTCTCAGAGATTTTCTTGCTAGCTGACAATATGGTGGAACTGAGGAGGTTTTGGCCGCCTGCGGCATTAAACATACTGGCAAGTGCGTTGTTAGAGTACGTTGAGCATTCTGACTCTTGTTACGAAGAGGAGCGTGACATAGTTATTTCATTTACGAAGCAGTTATTCAGTTAATTGTGTCCATCAACTGTTCATGTCTTTGCAACTGTGGTTGTGCATGGATGCGCTACTTTCTCATGACGACTTCTGAGATGTCAGAGGAATCGAGCCTTGTGACCACCATGTCATACGGTTATGTTCTTTCGTTGGGGGATTGATGGAGGAGGACGGGGGAGCCGAGTTTGAAGAATCGGGTGCGGAAGGTGATTGAGGTTGATTCGCCTTGGGCAGTTTTTAATCCGCTGATTTGGACTTCGTATTCAGTGTTTTCGGAGTAGAGGTTTTGACCTTGAGGGCGGAAGATGATGGAAGGGCCGAAGCCATATTGGCGACCGCAGAAGTTGGCTTGGAATTCAGCATCGGTTCGTCGGACGTGGTTATCTTCGGGTTGAAAGGTCCAGGATTTGCCGGTGGAGCTATCGGTGAGTTCAATGGTGAGGTTTTGGGCGATGGGTTTTTGGTATTGGTCAGGATTGAGGGTGATGGACCAGGGCATTGATGGAGTGGTGAGTTCGAGAGGGAAGGCGTGGGGGCTGGGCCAGGCGACGAATGCGGGGGGATTTTCGCGTGATCCGGATTGGTCGGATACGACGACGGCGCCGTAGCTGGTGGGGATTTGCCCGGACTGGACGAATCCGAGACCGACTTTGCGGAGGTAGGGGTTGAGGAGCCAGCGGCGGTGTCCGACGTTCCAGACGTTGGCGCGGTCGTCGATCATTTGGAGGTGGATCATTTCGACGAGATCGGTGCGTCGTCCATAGAATTTGCTGATGTTGCTTTGAGCGGTGCCTTGGCTGGCGATGGCGTACTGATCCATGGTGAGTTGTGATGGTTTTGGTACGCGGTGATCGATGGAGCCGTGGAGCCGGAGGAGGTTTGCGCCCCATTGGGCTTTGGTGTTAAGATCGGGGAGGATTTGGATTGTGGGGTCGAGGCCGGCGGTGAGGCGGATGAACTTGATGAAGTTGGAGGCATCGAGCGCGAATTCTGGGTTCAGTTCGCCGGGGTTGGAGAAGGTTTTGAAATCGGGGGATTGGGCGAAGGGGGTTCCTCGGTGTTGGGGTCGGAGTTCATCCCAGGCGGTGAGGAGGGTTTGTTGTTTGTCGAAGGATTCGGTGGTGAATTTGGCGGTTAGGGCGGATGCAAAAGCAAGGGAAATCATTTCTGTCTCCTATAGGATCCAGCGACCCTATAAGTGACTTATTGGCGGGGATTGGTAAAAGTTCAGGTGGAAAAGTTGCGGTTAAAATCTCAGAAATTACTTGAACTTTTGGGTTGGAAAAGCTCGTCCAGCATTTGCAAGGCCAAACCCTTGGGCATCCCTCTTCCCCAAAGACTCCTTGGGTGTCGTTTGGCATCAACTGTGCAGGGCAATTGCCCTCCCCGCCCTGCCGCGAGCGTGTTGTTTGCCGATTGATGTGGCCTTGCGAATTTTTTAAGATTGGTCGCGTCGTTTTTTGAATTGGGCGTACCAGGATTCGTAGTCGGTACGACGATAGATTTTGTAGAGATTGGGCTTGTTTTCGGTTAATCGGGTGGCGTTTGCATTGAACTGGTTGAGGTCTTCCATAACGACTCCGCCATGGGATGAGGTGTTGTGGACGACCCAGAGTCGGTTGTTGTGCCAGGCGACAACGCCGGTGTGGCCGCGCCATTGATTGTCGGAGTTGAGGTAGCGGTAGACGATAATGTCACCGGTTTTGGTGACTTGATCGGTTTGTCGGAATCCGAGGTCGCTCATGAATTTGGTTTCCATGAGGGTGGCGGTGGTTGGTCGAAACGGCACCTTTTTGTCGCAGGCTTTGAGGTAGTTCATGACAAATACGCTGCAATCGTTTGGCCCCCAGATGTATTTGTTGCCGTTTTTGACATAGGTTGCATAGGCGGATTTGATTTCGGGTTGGAGGGTGAAAACTTGGGTAGGGACTTCTTTATAGAGCTTTACAGGGTTGTTAATGTAGTGGACTATTCCGGCGGTTGCGATTCCGGCGCCGAGGAGGGTGGTTGCGATGATGACTTTGGCAGTGCGGCTAGCCATGTTTGGTTTACTCGTGTTTTGAGATTTTGGTTGCGGAATTTAGAGACCGAGAACGTGTCCGAAGCCTCGGAAACGGTTGTACCGGTGTTCGCGGAGTTCTTGGGGCGTGAGGGAACTGAGTTCGGTGAAAGCGGTGAGGACTTCGGTTTTGACGGTTTGGGCGGCTTCGACGGGCTGTCGGTGGGCTCCGCCGAACGGTTCGGGGAGAACTTGCTCGATGAGTCCAAGTTCGAGAGCGGAGTCGGAAGTGAGTTTGAGAGCAGCGGCGGCCTGAGCTTTCTTCATGGGGTCGCGCCAGAGAATTGCAGCGCAGCCTTCGGGTGGGATGACGCTGTAGACGGCGTGTTCTTGCATCATGACCTTGTTGGCGATGGCGATGCCGATTGCGCCACCGGAGCCGCCTTCGCCGATGACGACGCTGACGATGGGGACGGTGAGTTCAAACATTTTGAGCATTGAGGCGGCGATTGCCTCGGAGATGCCACGGGATTCGGATTCGACGCCGGGGTCGGCGGCGGGAGTGTCGATGAATGTGACGACGGGCATCTGGAACCGCTCGGCCATTTCGAACATGCGGATGGCTTTTCGGTAGCCCTCGGGTTTGGCCATGGCGAAGTTTCGGTAAGCGCGGTCTTGGATGTTTCGGCCCTTTTGGTGACCGACGATCATGACGGCTTTACCATCGAGTCGGGCGGGGCCAGCGACGATGGCGTGGTCTTGTCCGAAGCGGCGATCGCCGTCGAGCTCGGTGAAATCGGTGAAGATTGCGGAGATGTAATCGAGGGTGTATGGTCGGGGTTCGGCGCGGGCGAGGAGAACTTGCTCCCAGGGGCCGAGGCGGGAGTATCGAACTTGGAGGAAGTGTTCGATACGTTTTTCGAATTCTTCAACGCGGGCTTCGAGGGCTTGGCGTTTGACGGCGTCGGTTTCTTTGTCGGCCAGTTGTTTGAGTTTGGCGACTCCATCTTCGAGGTCGAGCACGGGTTTCTCCCATTCTTTCCAGCTGTTGGCCATTAGCTTTTCACCTCGGTGAGGTTATGTCCGAGCATGGAGCAGAGGTCTCCGAGGGTGGCTTTCATTTCTTTGCGGTGGACAATTTTGTCGAGCATTCCGACGCGGTAGACGAATTCGGCGGTTTGGAAATCGTCGGGGATTTTGAGGACTTGGGCTTGGGCGCTGACGCGGGCTCCGGCAAATCCGACGAGGGCTTTTGGTTCAGCGAGGATGACATCGGCGATGGATGCGTAGCTCGCGAGGACTCCAGCCATGGTAGGGTCGGTGAAGACGGAGATGTAGGGGATTCCGTTTTGCCTGCAGCGGTCAACGGCGGCGGTGGTTTTTGCCATTTGCATGAGGCTGAGGAGACCTTCTTGCATGCGGGCTCCACCGGAGGAACAGAAGATGACGACGGGGCATTGGAGCTCAACGCCGCGCTCGAGGGCTCGGGCGACTTTTTCGCCGTTGACAGATCCCATTGATCCACCCATGAAGTTGAAGTCGGCGATGGCGGTGGAGATGAGCTGTCCGTCGATGCGGGCGGTGCCGGAGACGAGGCTATCTTTTTGTCCGGTTTTGGTTTGGGATTGAAGATATTTTTCTTCGTATTCGGGGAATTCGAGCGGGTCGCCGGAATAAAGATCGGCGTCGTATTCTTTGAATGAGTCGATGTCGAAGGTGACTTCGACTCGTTGCTGCCAGGTGAGTCGGTGGTGGTGGTCGCAGTTGGGACAGACGCGCAGGTTTGCTTCAAAGTCGGCGACGAAGAGGGTTTTCTTGCAGCCTTTGCATTGGATGAAGTTTGGGTTGGGGGCAGAGGCCTTCCGCAAGGGCATAGGGGGTGAGAATACCTTGGGTTTGGTTGGGGGTTGGGGATGGATTCGGGAGATATCCCCAGGGGTGGTAGGTTCTGCTTCTGACTGGAATGTGGTTGTTGGAGTTATTTTTGTTGTCAATCCTGCCTCACCCCCTAACCCTCCCCGCTCCCTGCCTTCGCAGGGACAGGCACTGCGAGGATAGGCTGTTACTATTGAAAGAGAGTGGAAAAATCTACCTCACCCCCTGGCCCCCTCTCCATTAAAACGGAGAGGGGGGAATTATTTGCCTCACTCCCAACGTCTCCAATTGTAACGGAGAGGGTGAATTGTTTGCCTCACTCCCTAAACCTCGCCTCTTCGTTCTTTCGCAGGGACAGAATCCGCGAGGCCAGGCTCTCTCCATTGAAAGAGAGTGGGAAACTCTACCTCACCCCCTTGCCCCCTCTCCATTAAAACGGAGAGGGGGAATTGTTTGCCTCACTCCTTAACCCTCGCCGCTCCGTGCCTTTGCAAGCACATGATCCGCGAGGACAGGTTCTCTCCATTTAAAGAGAGTGGAAAAATATGCCTCACCCCCTGGCCCTCCCCGCTTTCGCGAGGACAGGCTCTCTCCATTAAAACGGAGAGGGGGGATATCTTAGGGGAGGTTGACCATGATGCTGTGGTTTTGGGGGCCGTTGCCGGTCCAGACGACGAACTGGAGTTGGGCGATGGAGCCGGGGGTGGCGGACGATGCGGGGAAGGTGTAAACGCCCATCCTGGAGCCGCTGGGGGTGATCATGCCGAGAGTTTGGCGGTCGGCGAGGAATTGGGAACCGAGTTGGGCATCGCCGAGGCGTACGGCGTAGGCTTCGATTGTTCCGGTGTTGCGAAGGGTGATTGTGACTTTATAGTCGTTGTTGGCTTCGCGGATGACGCTGACGTTGGCGGGCGTTACGTTGATGAATCCGGGGTTGGGGGAATTGACGCCTTCCCAGACGGCGGGATTCCAGACGTTGAAATCGACGCGGCCACCGGCTAGTTGTTGGTCGAGGAGATATTGTTTGCCGCCGCGAACTTCCCAGCCGCCATAGGGCACCCAGGCGCCGGCGTTGCTCATGGTGAGGTGGTCTTTGTAGACGTTGGAGACAAGTTGAGGTTTGCTATCCCAGAGCCAGAGTTCGCGGAAATCGGTGCTTGAGTCGGTGTATTGGTTCCACCAGAGATTGAAGCCTTCGTTGCGGGTGTAGATCATGGGCCAGAAGCCGAGGTTGCGGACATGCTGGACGGCTTCGGCGATTCGCTGGACTCGGTTTTCGGGAGACATAGTTCCTTGGTAGGAGTTTTCGATATCGATCATGAAGTATTTGAGATCGTAGGGGAGGGAGGATTTGTTGTTGACGTAGCCGATTGCGCGGAGCCCTTGATCGACTTGCCATTGACCGGTTTGGTTGGCGGGGGCACCGGCGATGGTGGATCCGTTATCGAAATTGAGGAACGCATAGGCGGCGACTTTGAACCCCGCGTTGTGGGCGCGGACGAGATTGGTTTGGGCGGGTGTCCAGATGTTGCGGCCACCCCATGCGGCGGCATAGAAGGTTGACCATCCGGCGTTGCGCATGGTGTTGAAAAAGCTGACGGATCCGCTTCCGGCCATATCGATTCCGCCGAAGACGGGATTTGTTCGGGTTGTGCTCCAGGGGCCGGGGCGACCGCGGGCATCGAGGGTTCGGATTCTCCAGTTGTAAGTTCCGGGTTGATAGCCATCGAGTTCGGAAGTGTAGTGGGTGAAGGTTGTTCCGGTGGTTTGTGGCGGGAGGGTGATGAGTTTGGTGGTTGGCCCACTCATTTCGATTTGGTAGGCGACACTTTGGGGGTAGGGGGAGGCGAGTGAGCCTTGGAATGCGGG
>Ga0209066_10000202_pt1 | contig 91583 bp, 67 predicted proteins | sample All_14_2_FD_187198 | JGI IMG/M metagenome (GOLD analysis project Ga0209066, IMG submission 187198) | Freshwater microbial communities in response to fracking from Pennsylvania, USA - Allegheny Zone_MetaG_DW_15 (SPAdes) (version 2) ...
CCCCTCACCCTCTCACAGCTGTTGCCGCCCACCCGCTGCGCACCCGCACCTTGGCTCATCGCAAAGCTGCGGCATTTTTTGAGGCTTCAGGACCGCTGAAGCTCATACCAACAACACACCCCGTCTTTAAAGAGCCGGTTCCGTTTGCGGCTTCACGGCAAGACGTCGCGCACGCGACCAGCAGCCAGGCCGACACACGGATGACCCAGAAAGGACGGTCTGTCCCGCCGATCAAAGACCGGAGAGCCGCGGCCCTTAACGCCCAACCGGAGTCACAGGTGGCCGCGTTTGATGATCAGCGCAAGCACCGCCACGTCCGCCGGATTTACGCCCGGGATCCGTCCGGCCTGACCCAGGTTTTCCGGCCTGACCCGCAACAACTTCTCGCGGCTCTCGAACCGGAGCGAAGCGATTTGCGCATAGTCGAGCCACTCCGGGATACGCACCGACTCGGCACCCTTGGCACGCGCCGCGGCCTTCTCTTCCTGTGCGATATACCCCTCGTATTTGGCGCAGATCTCGACCTGCTCGACAACCGACGCAGGCAAATCGGCGCGCCGCTCCGGAAGGTCGAGATAGCGGCCCTCCGGACGGGCCAACAGCGTCGCCAACGGCGTCCCGCTCACCCGCGTCTGCGCCAGACGGGTCAGCTCGGCTTCCACCAAGCGCGCATATTCCCGAGTCTGGGTCAAACAGCGCGGATCGGCCGCACCCAGGGTCTCGGCCTGGGCCAGCAGACGGTACCGGGCATTGTCCTGACGCAGAATCAGCCGCCGCTCGGCCCGCGACGTGAACATGCGGTACGGTTCGTTGGTGCCTTTGGTCACCAGATCGTCGATCATGACGCCGATGTAGGCGTCCTGACGGCTCAGCGTGAGGGGCTCGCGACCCTGCACGCGCAGCGCAGCGTTGGCGCCGGCCATGAACCCCTGTGCCGCAGCCTCCTCGTAGCCGGTCGTGCCGTTCACTTGTCCGGCGAAATAGAGGCCGGAAATCCGCTTGCTCTCCAGAGTGTGACGCAGTTCGCGCGCGTCGATGCTGTCATACTCGATGGCGTAGGCGTAAGCCGCGAACTCGGCGCGCTCCAACCCGGGCACACTGCGCACCATCGCGACCTGCACCTCGCGCGGCAAACTGTTGGAGAGCCCGTTCGGATAGATGAGATCGGTGTCGCGACCCTCCGGCTCCAAGAACACGTGATGACGCTCCGCATCCGTAAACTTCACCACTTTGTCCTCAATCGAGGGACAATAACGCACGCCGGTTCCCGTGATGGAGCCTCCGTAGAGGGCGCTGTGCTTCAAATTCTCGCGAATAATGGCGTGTGTCTGCTCGTGGGTGTGCGTCAGCCAGCATGGAACCTGGTCTTGCCCGGGCCGCCACGGGGCGAAACTGTTCCACGTGGAACATTCTGAAGGGCCAGAATCCGCTCCCTGTTGCTTTTTGCCCGCTCTAGCCGCGCGCTCAGAACCCATCTTCCTGTCCTCCCGGTCGGCCTCAGCCTCCCATTGTTCCACGTGGAACAATGCCGTCTGTAATGAAAAGAAGGGGGGAGGCTGCTCACCGGGCTGTATCACGGTCTTCTCCCAGTCGATGCTGCCCGCTTTGAGCCTCGGCGGCGTCCCCGTTTTGAGCCGGATAAGCTCAAAACCGGCCTGCCGGAGCGAGGCCGAGAGGGCGTCAGCCGCCGGACGGCCGTCACCGCCACCGGGAACGGCCTCCTTACCGATGTGTATTCTCCCCGTGAGCGCCGTCCCGGTCGTCAAAACCACCGCCGAGGCCATAATCATTCCCGCTTTCGCGGTCGTCACGCCGACAATCCGCCCGCCCTCTGTCGCGATCCCGGTGACCTCGTCCTCCCACACGGACAGCCGTGCGGTGGCGGCAATCACGCGCTGCATTCGCCAAGTGTACTGCTTCTTGTCGCATTGGACCCGAGTGGCTCTCACGGCTGGCCCGCGACTGGCATTCAGCGTCTTGAACTGGATGCCACACAGGTCCGTATTGACGCCCATCTCCCCGCCGAGCGCATCCAATTCGTGCACGAGATGCGATTTGGCCAAGCCGCCGACCGAGGGATTGCACGGCATCTTGGCGATCGAAGCGACCTGACCCGTGATCAACAGGGTGTCGCTGCCCATGCGGGCCGCGACCAGCGCCGCCTCGGCGCCCGCATGTCCACCGCCCACGACCAGCACATCCCACGGTTTGGCGCGCACCGGGTCCGCGATAGGGATTGAAGAGAAATTCATGGGAAAGAAGTATACCATCGTAGGCCCATAAAAACCATGCCGTCTTCTGGGCAGGCACTCCACTTCGCACGGCTTTCCAGTTGGATTTCGTCATGCATACGAGAATGTTCGCTTCGGAGAAACGACCCGACCGAATGACCTCGCAACTTGGCTGACAACGCATAGACAGGTAGGGCGGTTTGACGCTTCGCTCCCAATCTTCGATTGGGCGATCCGGAATACGGGATATTCCCGAAACCGTCGCCAGGCGTTCCAAAGGAATACGCCGTGACTCCGCTTCGTACGGCTTAACATATTGACCCGGGTGTACCGGCCGCAGGAGGGGCGTCAAAACGGAACACGACCCTCCTTTCTCCGATCAGACGCACAGATGCGCTTGGCGGTGACGCGGGGGCGCATCCCCCGGACATCCGTCCGGTCCAAGCTAGAACAGGTTTGACTTGAGGATCTCTGTTCAATCATCAGCCCCGTCTTACGGGATAAGGCTTGCAGGATGTCTTTTACGCTGGAGCGAGCTCCATGACCGCGTCGCCGTTTCATCCATGGGTAGGGGTCCGCGGCTCGGCGCCATCCCGTGGTACCGGCTGCTGGGCCACCCGCGTAGGTCCAAAAGTCCATCCTCTGAGAGCTGAATCCCGCGATTCTGTATCGGTCAAAACCTCCTCGGGTCCGGCCCAAAAGCATAAACTATTCACAGGCTAGATTTGGCGAATTCGATACATATTTATCGTTTATAAAGGGCTGTTTAGGTGTTGTAACCTGTTGATGTTAAACATGTTATGGCTCTATTAACAAATCGTGAGCGTCCGAATCAAGAAAAAACCGTAAACACTTATCAACGAGTTATGAACAGGCTGTTCATCGCGCAAAAGCAAGCAAAAAGAGGAGACAAAAAAAAACGGGTGCCCGTTTCCGAGCACCCGCCTATACGCTCCATCAGCGTGCTTCCTATAGCCTCAGATCGGAGGGCGGCGGCGGAATGACTTCCGGTTCAATGACCGCGCTGTCGGCCCCGAACACGCTCTGATAGCAGCAGGCCAACATGCAGTAGGAGAGCGGAATCGTGAAGAACACGCCCACCCCGCAGGCGATCACGCCCAGACCCGAAATGATGTTCGCGAGCAGCGCGAGGACCAGCGGCATCGTGAACTCGCCAGTCTTGGCGTGTTCGAACACCTTCTTGAGCGCATCGATGGCCGTCAGTTTCTGGTAGGTCACAAACATCATGGCCCACATCATCACCGCGCCGACCGCGATGCCCGCCAGCTGACCCACCACCGGAATCATCGCCAGCACGAAGCTGATCACCAGCGCGATGATCACCAGCAGCAGCGTCTGGACAAAAAAGTCGAAGCCCTTGAAGACGTCGCCGGCCTGGGGTTTGACGGGATCGTTCCGCATCAGACGATCGAGGATCAGGAACATGCCGGCCGTCAACGGTCCGGCCAGAATACCGCACGTCACGACCGCAACCAGCGTCGCGAGCAAGCCGGCCACGATCAGCAGGCTCATGTTGTCTTTAAACAGCGTCCACCCTTTACCCAGCTCGGTCCCGATATCGATTTTGTTCAAGGCCATAGCAAACTCCAATCCGTGTCCCTTACACTTATCATGAAGACGATTTAAACGATCAAGAACAACCGTAGCTCAAATATACCCTTTTCAAAAAAAACACGCCACACATTTAAGGAAGTTGGGCGCGCGCTCCAGACGCAGGCGACCGCCGCCTCCGCAGAGCCTTCACTTGCCCACGCAGAAGCGGCTGAAGATGGTGTCCAATAGATCGTCGGTATAGATGCGGCCCACGATGCGGCCCAACGCCTCGGCCCCGCCGCGCAGATAGCCCGCCGCGATCACCAGCATGTCCGGCCCCGCCGACAGCGCGCGGCATGCGGACTGCGCCTGCGCCACGGCCTCGCGCAGCTCGCTCACGTGCCGCAGCGATACGACCGGAATCCCTCCGCTTTCGGCGTCCAGTTCGAGCAGGCGCGCCAGGGCGGCCTTCAGTTCGTCCAGCCCTGCGCCCGTCTTCGCGGAAAAACGCACGTGGGGCATGCCGCGCGGCAGCGCCACCTCGCGGGCCGGCGCCACATCGCACTTGGTGAAGCCGATCAGCGTGCGCGTCTTGGGCAACGCAACGAGCTCCTGCTCCAGCTGACGCTCGTCCGGAGGACACGACACATCGACCAGATGCAGGTTGAGGTCCGCCTGCCGCATCAGGCTGCGCGCTCGCGCAATGCCTTCCCGCTCCACCGCGTCGCCCGTCTCCCGCAGCCCCGCGGTATCCACCAGACGCAGCGGAACACCGTTCAGAGAATAGCCCTCTTCAATCGCGTCGCGGGTCGTGCCCGGCACCTCGTGCACAATCGCCCGATCGCGGCCGAGCAACGCGTTCAGCAGCGACGACTTGCCCGCGTTGGGGCGTCCGCTGATCACCACCAGCGCGCCGTCGCGCAGCAGATGGCCCTCGTTCCACGTGGCCGCCAACCGGCGAAGGTCATCCATCAGACCCTGGACCGCGTCTGACGTCCGCGACAGGAAGCGGTCGGGGAGCACGCCTTCATCGAAGTCCAACAGGTGTTCGACGTCCGCGCACACCGCGGTCATGCGCTCATAGAGCGCCAGGATCTGCCGGCCGAGCGCGCCGTCGAGCTGCGCCCGAGCCACCTGTGCGGCCCGGTCGGTTTTGGACTGGATGAAATCGCAGACCGCTTCGGCCTGCGTCAGATCCAGCCGGCCGTTGAGGAAGGCCCGCTTGGTGAATTCGCCGGGCTCGGCCAGCCGCGCGCCGGACGCCAAGACCGCGTCGAGCAGCCGCCGGGAAGGCACGCCGCCGCCGTGCCCTTGAATCTCGAGCGTATCCTCGCCGGTGTAACTGTGCGGCGCGCGATAGACCAGCAGCACGGCGTCATCCAGGCGCTCGCCGGAAAGGGGATGCAGCACCGCGGTATGGAAAAACGTGCCGGCCGCGCGCTCCGAAGGCCGGCAAACGCCGGGCGGCATGAGACGGTCGCCGAGCTCCAGCGCGCCGCATCCGGAGACCCTCACGACACAGACGCCCGCCGCGCCGGACGCCGTGGCCAGCGCCGCGATCGGCAAGTCTGTCTGCTCCGTATGCATGCGTTTAAACCTGCAGACCGTCGGGGGCCTAGAGCCGGCGCCGCCTAGAGTCCGGCAAAAGGATTCACCGAAAAACCGCCGCGGGACGGCGGCCGGCCGGAGGAGCCTCCTCCCCGGTCAGACCCCGGACGATTCGCGAAACCGCCCCGGCCGGACGCCTCCTGCGCACGGGCGGGCTCGGGGCGCGGGCGCGTGCCCGCCGCCGCCAGCGTCTTCGCGCTGAGCGCGATCCGGCGCCGGGCTTTGTCCACGCTCAGCACGCGCACCTTCAGCTTGTCGCCCGTCTTGACCACCTCGGCCGGATCGCGGATGAAGCGGTCCGAAAGTTCCGAAACGTGCACGAGCCCGTCCTGATGCACCCCGATGTCCACGAACGCGCCAAACGCCGTCACGTTCGTCACGACGCCCTCCAGGACCATGCCTTCTTTGACGTGCTCGAACTCCGTGACGTCGTCGCGGAAAGCCGGCTTTTCAAAGGTCGCGCGCGGGTCCCGGCCCGGCTTCTTGAGCTCCGCGATAATGTCGCGCAGGGTGGGCTCGCCCACGCTCTCCGACACGTACTTCGAGACCGGGATCTTGTCGACCAGCGCCGCGTTGCCGATGAGCTGCGCGAGTTCGACGCCAAGGTCCGCCGCCATCTGCTCCACCAGCGCATAGCGCTCCGGGTGCACGGCCGAGCCGTCCAGCGGATGCTCGCTGCCGCGGATGCGCAGAAAGCCGGCAGCCTGCTCGAACGTCTTCGGTCCAAGCCCCGGCACCTTCGAGAGCTGCTTGCGGCTCTTGAAAGCCCCATTCTCGTTGCGGAACGACACGATCTTTTTGGCCATGGTCGCGCCGATGCCGGACACGCGGGTCAGCAGCGGAGCGCTGGCGGTGTTCAGCTCCACCCCGACGTGGTTCACGCAGCTCACGACCACCTCGTCGAGCTTATCCACGAGCAGCGGCTGATGCACATCGTGCTGGTACTGTCCCACGCCAATAGCCTTCGGGTCGATCTTGACGAGCTCGGCCAAGGGATCCTGCAGGCGGCGGCCGATGGAAATCGCGCCGCGGATCGTGAGATCCAAATCGGGAAATTCCTCGCGCGCCACTTCCGACGCGCTGTAGACCGACGCCCCGGACTCGTTCACCGAAATCACCATGACGTCCTTGACGTTGGCCTCTTTGAGCACTCCGCGGACAAACGCTTCGGTCTCGCGGCCGCCCGTGCCGTTGCCGACCGCGATCGCATACGGCCGGTATTTGGAAACCAGCTTGCACACGTCGACCTTGGCCTCGATCTCCTTGCGCTCGCCCTGCGAGGGATAGATCGTGCAGGTCTCCAAAAACTTGCCGGTGGCGTCCAGCGCCACGCATTTGCAGCCGGTCCGCAGTCCCGGATCGATCCCGATGATCTTCTGCTCGCCGAGCGGCGCCTGCAGCAGCAGGTTGCGCAGATTCTCCGCGAAAATCTCAACGGCCGCACGGTCGGCCTTCATCTTCATCTCGACCGTCACGTCGATCTCGACGCTCGGCGCGATCAGCCGCTTGTAGCCGTCTTCAATCGCCTCCCTGAGGTGCGGCGCCGCGGGAGAGCGCTCGCTGAGCTTGTACATCTCGGCGATGCGCCGCAGGAGGGGCTCCGCTTCGCACGTCAGGCGCACGCGCAGAACGTTCTCGGCCTGGCCGCGTCGGATCGCCAGAAAGCGGTGGGACGGGATCGCCGAAACCTTTTCCTTGAAATCGTAATACTGCTCGAACTTCGTCGGCTCGGCCGGCTTCGGGTCCACCACCTCGGACACGACGACGCCCTCGTTCGCAAACGCCTGCCGCACCAGGCCGCGCACGTCGGCGTTCTCAGAGATCATTTCCGCCACGATGTCGCGCGCCCCAGCCAAGGCAGCGGCAACGTCCGCGACCCCTTTTTCTTCGCTGATGAACGCGGCGGCCTCGGCCTCCGGATTTTGGGCGCCTTGTTCCAGCAGCAGCAGGGCCAGCGGCTCCAAGCCTTTCTCGCGGGCAATCATGGCGCGCGTCCGCCGCTTCGGCTTGTAAGGAAGATACAGGTCTTCCAGCGCAGTCTTGCTCGTGCAGGACAGGATGCGCGCTTTCAACTCGTCCGTCAGCTTGCCCTGTTCATCGATCGACTTGAGAATCGTCCCGCGGCGGTCTTCAAGTTCTCGGTAGTAGCTCAGGCGCTCCTGGATCTTGGAAATCTGGACTTCGTCGAGATTGCCGTGGACCTCTTTGCGGTACCGCGCGATGAAGGGAATCGTGTTTCCTTCGGCCAGCAGACGCGCAACCGCCGTGATCTGACGCGGGGTGATTGACAGCTCTTCGACCAGCCGCGGCAGCGCGTCCAGTCCCATGTCCTGATGGCTATCGGTATCCGACATCGACTCCACTCCTCAACGCGAAACGCGCGTCGCAAAAAGAAAAAGCCCGAAAAACCGCAGGGATCTGGTTTCATCGGGCTTTCAAAATGGTTGCCTCATTAGGATTTGAACCTAAACAAGCAGATCCAGAGTCTGCTGTGCTACCGTTACACCATGAGGCAATGAACTTCGTCTCTCAAAGAAGGAACAACATGATACCCAAAACGGAGGGCCTAACGCAACTCCGTTTTACCTCTTTTTATCAGTTGATCCGCAGAGGCATCAGCACGTACAAGAAAGGAATGCCGCATTTCAGCAACGCGGGGCTGTGTCCATCGTTCAGTTCGATGAAGACCTCGTCGTCGTCCATGTTCTTCAGCGGATCCATGACGTACTCCGGATTGAAGATGATGGAGATCTCTTTGCCCGCATATTTGACCGGCACGGTGTCGCGCCCCTCGCCGACGTCGGGCGTATTGGTGCTGATCGTCAGCTGGTTCGCGCCGAAGGTCAAGCGCGTGGCGTTCGATTTGTCCGTGGTGACCACGGAAACGCGCCGCAGCGCCGAAAGCAGCGCTTCCCGCTCGATCACGACGCGCTCGTCGCACGCGCCCGGAATCACCTGCCGATAGTTGGGATACACGCCGTCGATCAGCTTGCTGCTCAGCATCGTTGTCCCGACCTCGAACACGACCTGATTCTTCTGCGCGTAAATCTTGAGGTCTCCCTCGCCGCCGAGAATGCGCATCAGCTCGCTGACCGCTTTGGTGGGAAGGATCATCTCCGTTTCGGCTTCGGGCGGAAACTCGATCTCCTGTTCCACCAGCGCCAGCCTGCGGCCGTCCGTCGCCACCATCGTCAGCTTGTTGTCTTTGAACGCCAGCAGCACGCCGTTCAGCACTCGCCGCGTCTCGTCCTGCGAGACCGCATAGCAGGTCTTGCGCAACATCTCACGGAACTTGCCCTGGTCGATCCGGTAGCAGAATTTTCCTTCGGTTGCGGGCACCGGCGGAAAATCGCGCGTGGGCATGCCGATGATCTTGAAGTACGAGGAGCCGCACTGGACGCTCGCGAGATCGTCGTCGTTCACCTCGACCAAAATTTTGCCTTCATCCAGTTCGCGGATGATGCTCGCCAGCCTTCTGATCGGCAACGTCGTGCTGCCCGGCACCTCGACGTCGCACTCGACGAAACAGCGCTCGGCGATATCGAGATCAGTCGTCGTGATGCACACCTGGTTGCCCTCGGCATGGATCAACGCGTTCGAGAGAATCTGCAACGATCCTTTCGCGGTCACCACGTTTTGAACCGTCTGCAACCCATCAAGGAACTTTGAACGGACGATGGAAAACTTCATTTCCGCTACTCCTCTGTGACTGATGACTTTCTAACCTTTTAAAAGTTCGATTGTAGACTATTAAGGGTATTAAAGTAAAGTATGATTAGACGTAATAGTAGGATGATAAAGAGCTGTTGATAATGTCATAAGTGTCTTTATTTCAATTATTTGTGACATACTGAAAGGACCTAACAACCTGTTGATAAGAAGATGAGGAGAGCGGATAACTTAAGCGTCGTTGAACGGGTCTGTCGACAAGCGGACGGAAATTGAAAAGGTGTGAACGGGGAGCCGTCAGGTTGTCGACAGGTTGTTGAAAGCGTCACAGTTGAAAAGCGACCGGATCGCGTCCGAGTTTGCGGGTGATTTCGCGCACGGACGTGCGCAGGTCATCCTCGACTTGGATGCGGTCCTGGATCGTTTTGCAGGCGTGGACCACCGTGGCGTGCGTCTTGCCGAACGAGTTGGCGATTTCGGGCAGCGAGGAGCGCGTCAGTTTCCGGCACAGGAACATCGCGACCTGCCGCGGCGCCGAAACGGACCGCGGTCGTCGCTTGCTCGACATGTCGGTCAGTCGCAGGTCGAAGTAATCGGCGACCATGCGCTGAATATCGTCGAAGGAGAGGTCCTTCTGCCGTTCGTCGCTGAGCTGGTCCTTGAGCAGGTTGCGCAGCATGTCGAGCGTCAGGGTCATCTGGCTGTTCAGCGAAGCGAACGACACCGCACGCGTCAGCGCGCCCTCCAGGCTGCGCACGTTCGATTTGATGTTGTCCGCGATGAAGGTCAGCAGCTCGTCGGGCAAGCGCAGTTTCGTGATGGACTGCTTGTAACGCAGAATCGCGAGGCGCGTTTCAAAATCGGGGGATTCGATCTCCGTCACCAGACCCCATTCGAAGCGCGAAACCAGGCGCGGTTCCAAGCCGGAGAGCTCGCGCGGCGGCAGATCGCTCGTCATAATGATCTGCTTGTGGGCATCGTAGAGCACGTTGAACGTATGGAAGAACTCTTCCTGCAAACTGTCCTTGCCCGCCAAGAACTGGATATCGTCGACGAGCAGCACATCCGTGTTCCGGTACTTGTTGCGGAACTCCATCGTCGTGCGGTTCTTGAGCGATTCGATGTATTCGTTGAGCAGCGTCTCGGAGGAGACGTAACTCACGCTCATTCCCGGCGATTGCAGGACGCGGTGTCCCACGGCCTGCATCAGATGGGTTTTGCCGATGCCGGTCTGCCCGTAAATGAAGAGCGGATTGTAGGCCCGGCCCGGAGACTGCGAAACGCCCAGCGCCGCCGCGTGGGCAAAGCTGTTGGAAGGCCCCGTCACGAAATTCTCGAACGTGAAGTTCGGGTTGAGCGGGTTGGACGACGTCGCGCCGTTCTGCTTGTGACGGCGCTTGGCGATGTGGGCCGGCTTGGCTTCGGGCTTCAGCAGCAAGGCCGTGTCAGCCGGTACCAAGTCGGGCAGCGTGTCGCTGGCCTTCACCACGAACCGGAGACTCAAATCCACGGGCGCGCCTGCGGCGCGCAACGCGTCAATGATGACGTGCTGATAGTTGTCTTCCAGCCAGGTCTGACAAAAGTCATTGTCGACGTTCAGGACAATCTGACTGTCCTTAATCGCAACAGGCTTGATGATTTCGATCCAGCGCGCGTAGACATCACCGTTTAAAACACACTTCAAGTGATCGCACGCTTTCAACCACAATTCGGGAGCATTCATAGGACTCACAAAAACAGGTCAAAAAACGGGGAAAGAGGAGAGGAAAAAAGAAAAAGTCCCCCAACCAAACAACAGTACTGTTGAACCATATTTTCCCACTCCCGTTCAAGGGGAAAAAATAATCAATCGGTGAACAGGTTATGAACAGGCCTGGCAGGGGGCTATAACCCCGCTCTTTTTAGGCAGTTACGCCAAAAGCAAAGGGGCGCGAGACGGTCCGCCGGCCGAGACCGGCAAAAGTTGTTAACAAAGTGGCAGAAACCGCCACAAACCCGATAAGTGTGTAAAGCGAAAAAATCAGAAAGTCACAATCTTTTGATCATAAATAGTTTATATCAAATTTACTAGTCCTGATAGGGGGTCTAAACAAGGAACAGGACCGGCGACCACAGCATCCAAAACGCGCGAACAGGGCTGGAAACCGCTTTCAGCCGCCGCTCGCGACGGTCTCGGCAGACGGCCGTGCGGCGGCGGAAAAACCGCAAAATTATAAACAAGGGGCAATAAATGATGGAAAAAAGCGTTTGCCCTAACACCCAGTGAAGTGTTCCGTGATCGTCAAGGAGTAAAACATGTCGCCCCGTTTCATTTTCGCGTTGTTCATCCTGTCTGTGGTCTGTGCGTTTGGGCAGCAGCCCAACATGCACGGCGAGCCGCCCCGCATCTCCAGAAACCTGAACTACGGGAACTGGGTGGGCAAACGCGTCCTGACGAAAGAGTTCATGGAACAGGTCGGCATCGGCGAAGAGCAGGCCAAAAAGCTCAAGGAAGAACTCGACAAGCTCGACGCGCGCTCGGGGAAACTCGAAGAGGAAATCAACACGGCCGCGCTGGAGCAAGCCGAAATCGCCAAGAAGGTCCTGGCTGAACCGGGTGCCAACACCGATGAGGTCATGAAAAAAATCGAGCACATCGGGAAGCTGCGCACCGAGCAGGCCAAATTGACCACCCTGGTGCTGGTGGCGATCCGCGACAACCTGACGGAAGAGCAGCGTAAAAAGGCGAACGAACTGATCACCGCCGAAGGCAAGAAGCGCATGCAGGAGCGCATGCTCAGGCGCGAGCGCGAAGACCGCAACGGTCCGCAGCAGATGCCGAATCGCCCGGCCGCGCCCAAAGGGTGGTAAACGGAGCATCTTTTTTTCCCCGCGCATGCTTAACGGTTGTTAAGAACCGAATGCAGGACGTATAATGCGCGTTTGGCGATGACTATCCTGCACATATGCTGGCAAGACAACCGTCTGACCGTCTGGGGGGAACAAGAGCCTCTCTCCGCGTCCGGCGAACGGCCGGCTTCAGGTGCGGGCCCGCGCGTCAGCCGTTCCCCTTTCGACGTGGACAGTCCGGCGCTGTGCCGCATCGTGAAGGGGCTTTTATGGGAGGGCGAGTCCGCCCGCCTGCAAGCCGAGCCGCTCGTCCTCTCCTTGCCCACGGTCCGGACCGCGCATGCGGCGGTTCCGCTGGCCTCGCACGCGTTTCTGAACAACGGCGCCGACGAGGCGGCGTCCGGGCAACCGGCCGCGCTGCGGCCGTGGCGCGTCACCGCGCTGCCGCTCTCGTGGAAACAAGCCTTCACCCTGCTGGGGGGCTGTCACGAAAAACGGCTGGTCGAGGGCGTTTTCGCCGGCGAGGACCTGCTGGCGTGCGTCGACCTGTTCCGGTATGCGGGCGCGCTCGCGGCGCGCGGGCGTTTCCTTCCCGGCCTGCGCAGGGGCGCGGGCGCCACTTATGAAGCCTGGTGGCAACCGGCGCTCGACTTCGCGGAGAGCCAGCGGCTGGCGGCGCTCGCCGCGCGGCTGCCGCCCGTGGCGGTGGGCGGCCAGGCGCCGCTGCGCGCCGCCGAAACGCTGCTGGAAGAGATGACCGACCACCTCGTGCGGTTCAGTGTCATCACGACGCTCTCCCGCGCCCAGGCCGAGCGCGGCAAATTCTACAGCGCCCATGACGCCTGGTTCGCAGCCCTGCGCGGCGAGACGCGCACCCTGCGCTGGGAGTCGGCCGAGGACCTCGAGCAGCTGCGCCAAAGCGTGCGTCTGTGGCGGCGTCCCGTCGAAGGCGGAACCGCGCAGGCCTATACCCTGAACTTCGAGCTGGCCGAGCCCGCCGCGCCGGAGGCGCCCTGGTTTCTGTCCGTGGCCATCTCGGACGGGACCCGCACCTTCCCGTTTCCCGCACACCTCGGCGCAGCGCCCGGAGCGCCGCCGCCCGGAGAACGCCTCTTGATGGCGCTGGGACAGGCCGAGACGCTGTTTTCGCCGCTCGCCCGCGCGGCGGCACACCCCCAAGGCTTCGGCTGCCTGCTGACTACGGAGGAGGCCCACGCCTTTCTGGCCACCTCTTCGGCGTTGCTGGAGGCCTCCGGCTACGGCACCCGTCTGCCCGCCTGGTGGAAACGCGGCACCGATTACGCGGTGGCGCTGGAGGCCGAGGCCGCGCCGCATGCGGCCACGGAGTCCGAGACGCACAGCCTGGACGAAAAGGTCGACGTCAGCTGGTCCGTGACGCTGAACGGCGAGCGGATCACGCCGGCCGAGCTGGCGGCGCTGCTGCAGGCGCAGTCGCCCCTCGTCTTTTTCCGCGGACAGTGGATTCAGGTGGACGTGCGCAAACTGCAAGACGCGCTTCGGGTGTGGCAGCGGAAAACCGCGGATACGCACTCGGCCCTGGATCTGGTACGTCTGGCCCTGGGCAGCGAGGGCCACTGCGGACTCGACGTGACGCGGGTGCGGGGCAGCGGCTGGCTCGACCCGTTCCTCAAACAGTTGGGCGGCGACCAGACCTTCGATGTGCTGCCTGCGCCGCCGAGCTTCTGCGGCGAGCTGCGCCCCTATCAGCAGCGGGGCTTCAGCTGGCTCGCCTTTCTGCGCGAGTGGGGCTTCGGCGCCTGCCTGGCGGATGACATGGGCCTCGGCAAAACCATCCAGGCGCTCGCGTTCCTGCTGCGCGAAAAAGAGCGCGGCGAAAAAAGGCCGGTCCTGCTGGTCGGCCCCATGTCGGTGCTCGGCAACTGGCTGCGCGAGGCGCAGCGTTTCGCGCCCTCGTTGCGCTGCCAGCTCCACCACGGGCCGCAGCGCTGGCACGGAGACTCCTTCGCCCAGGACGCCCAGAAAGTGGACCTCGTCATCACCAGCTACCACTTGCTCTACCGCGATTACGCGGACCTGCGCAAAGTCGCCTGGGCCGGCATCCTTTTGGACGAGGCGCAGAACATCAAAAACCCCGACACGCAGCAGGCGCAGGCCGCCCGCGCCCTGCAGGGCGCGTACCGGATCGCGCTCACCGGCACGCCGATGGAGAACCACGTGGGCGACCTCTGGTCGATCATGGATTTCCTCAACCCCGGCATGCTGGGCAAGCGGGCGACGTTCCGCGAAAAATTTTTCCGGCCCATTCAGGCGGGCACCGATCCGGGCGCGCGGGCGCGGCTGCGTCAGGCCACGATGCCCTTCATCCTGCGCCGCCTCAAGACCGACCGGCAGATCATCGCCGACCTCCCCGAGAAGATCGAAGGCAAGGTCTTCTGCCCGCTGACGAGCGAGCAGGCGCGGCTCTACGAGGAGGTCCTCGAGACCTTCCACCGCGAGCTGGAGCTCGCCGAAGGCATCGCGCGGCGCGGGCTGATCCTCGCGGTGCTCACGCGCCTCAAACAGGTCTGCAACCACCCCGCCAACTATCTCGGCCAGACGCAGGCGCTGGCCCGGCGCTCGGGCAAACTGGTGCGGCTCCAAGAGATGCTCGAAGAGACCTTCTCCCGCGGCGAGAGCGCCCTGGTCTTCACCCAGTACGCCGAAATGGGGACGCTGCTCAAAAAAGCGCTGTGCCAGGCCTTTGCCTGCGAGATGCCGTTTCTGCACGGCGGCGTGGCGCGCAAAGAGCGCGACCGCCTGGTCCAGGAGTTTCAGGAATCCGCGCAGCCGCAGGCCTTCATCCTCTCGCTCAAGGCGGGCGGCACGGGCCTGAACCTCACGCGCGCCAGCCACGTCTTCCACTACGACCGCTGGTGGAATCCCGCCGTCGAGAACCAGGCCACGGACCGCGCGTTCCGCATCGGTCAGACCAAGAACGTCATGGTCCACAAGTTCATCTGCGGCGGCACGCTGGAAGACCGCATCGACGCGCTGATCGAGCACAAAACCGCGATGGCGGCGGAGATCGTCACGAGCGGCGAAGCGTTCCTGACCGAGCTTTCGAACGCGGAGCTGAGAGAGCTGCTGAGCCTGGACAAAACCCAGGAGTACTGGAGCGACGAGAACGCATGAGCCGAAAGAAAAAACATGCCTTGCGGACGCCGCTGAGCGTGAAGGGCGGAATCCGCGCGCAGAGCCCGCACAGCGGGAATCTGCGCGTCTGGTGGAGCCGGCGCTGGACCGAGGTCCTCGAAAATTTCCGCCTCGGCGCGCGGCTGGGGCGCGGACGCAACTACGCGGTCTCGGGGCAGGTCAATTCGCTGACCATCGAGCCGGGCCGGGTCACGGCTTCGGTGCAGGGCTCCAACAAAGAGCCGTATGCGAGCACCATCCAATTCCGCGCCGTCGAAGGCGCGGCCAAAGAGCAGATCATCCAAAGCCTGCGCCAGCGCCCGATGTGGGTCGCGCGGCTGCTCGTCTCGGACCTGCCTTTCGAGGTTGAAACGCTGTTCCGCGAGGCCGCCTGCCCCTTCTTCCCGCAGCGCCAGAACGATCTGGTCAGCCGGTGCTCTTGCCCCGACTACGCCAACCCGTGCAAACACCTGGCCGCGATTTACTATCTGCTCGGAGAAGCCATCTCCAAGAATCCGCTGCTGCTGCTGGAGCTCAGGGGCATCCGTCGGCAAGAGCTGCTCGGCGAGTCCGGCGAACCCGACGAGGAGGAGGTCCGCGCCGCCGGCGCCGGGCCCGCAACGGTCGCGACCGACGCGCCGGCCGTCACGCGCGAGGCCTTTTACGGGGCGCACCGGGAGCCCTTCACCAACTTCGGCCAGACCGTGAAAGCGCTCACCCACGCGCCGCTGGTCTACCGGCTGGGCGCGCTTCCCTTCTGGCGCGGGCAGGAGCGCTTCATCGACACGCTGGAACACCTCTACGCGCGCGCCGCCACGCGGGGCTGGTCGGTCTGGGCGGGCGAGCCGCTGGACCTGCGCCGCGAAGAGGAGAAGGTCATCATCAAAGGCGCCACCCTGCAGCTCAAGCACCGGAAGATGCGCGTCGACACGTCGTGGGCGTGAGGCCCGGTTAAAGAGGGGCCTCAGGTCCCGTCCGCGCGCGGGGTCGGGGGCCGCTGTCTTCCGCGGAGGAACGCGAGCGCGCCCAGCATGTTCACCAAGGCCACCATCAGGTGGCTCGCGAGACTGAACGTCACCAGATGGGTGTTGTCGATCGCCAGCGGGCCCGAGAGCCACTGGGCCACCAGTTCGCGCACGCCCAAACCGCCGATGGAGACCGGCAGCGCGGAGACGATGCCGAAGACGGGAATCACGTACCACACGGCACCCGTCGGGACCGCCAGGCCCAGCGCAAGGACCACGAACACGTTCTGCCACGTTTTCAGGACCTGCGAGAGCAACGCGGCCAGCAGCGCGGGGAAAAGCAGGCGCGGGGTTGACGCCAAGTCGCACACGGGGACCAGCCAGCCCGCCGCCTTGCCGCGAAGCCCGGCTTGCGGCCACGTCTGAATCCGGCGCCTGAGCCGCACGGCCGCCGTCATGCCCCCTGCGGTCCCAAGGCCCAGCAGGCCCACCCAGGCGAGCGCCCCAAACGGGTGTCCGAGGTGCAGCAGAAACGCAAAAACACCGATGCTCAAAAGCATGCCGAGATTGAGCGCCCGGTCCACCAGCAGGCTGGCCACGACGAAGCCGGTCTGGCCCTGATCGCGCGACACGATATAGCCTTTGACCACGTCGCCGCCGACGTTGGAGGGCAGAAAGCTGTTGAAAAACATGCCCTTCCAGTGGCACGCGGCGACCGTGCGGTAACCGAGTTCCGGCAGGCGCGTCCGCAGCACGCAGTACCACGAGGCCGCGCCGGCGAAGCCGCCGAGCGCCAAGAGCGCGCCCGCCGCCGCCAGGGTGCCGGGCCGCGCGTGACGCAGGCTCTCCCACACCGTGCCGAGGCGGACCAGCCGGAGAGAAACGGCCAGCAGGGCCAGCGTGACCGCCAGCTTGCCGCCCGCCTTCAGAAGCTCTTTCGTTCGCGGTGTCACGGGGCTCCTTTGCCGGCGCCGACCTAGAAGAGCGTGAGTTGTCCGGGGATGTCGCCGGCCTTGCGCTTGCCGCGCTTGGCCAGCTTCGGCAGGCCGGACTCCAGCTCGCCCTCTTCGAGGTTGGAGAGAATCTCGCGCGAGCGGTCGATGACGTCCGCCGGCATGCCCGCGAGGCGCGCCACGTGGATGCCGTAACTCTTGTCGGCCGTGCCCTGCGCGATGCGGCGCAGGAAGACGACGCTGTCGCCGTGCTCGCGCACCTGCACCGTGTAGTTCTTGACGCCGCCCAGCGTGAGCGCCAGGTCGGTCAGCTCGTGGTAGTGCGTGGCGAAGAGGGTCTTGGCCTTCACGCGCGGGGTGTTGTGCAGGTACTCCGCCACGGCCCACGCGATGCTGATGCCGTCGAACGTGCTGGTGCCGCGTCCGATCTCGTCGAGCACGATCAGGCTCTTCTCGGTCGCGTTGTTCAGGATGTTGGCGGTCTCCTGCATCTCCACCATGAAGGTGCTGCGGCCGCGCGCGAGGTCGTCGCCCGCGCCGACGCGGGTGAACACGCGGTCGAGCAGGCCGATCTTCGCCTGGCGCGCCGGCACGAAAGAGCCGATGTGCGCCATGATCGCGATCAGCGCCACCTGGCGGATGTAGGTGGACTTGCCGGCCATGTTCGGCCCGGTGATCAGCATGATCTGGTTGCGGTGGCAGTCGAGCAGCGTGTCGTTGGGCACGAACTGCTCCGCGTCCGGCAGCTGTTCGATCACGGGGTGGCGTCCGTCGCGGATCTCGAGCGCGTCGTGCTCGGCGATCTCGGGGCGCACGTAGCCCAGCGCCAGCGCGCGGTCCGCCAGCGAGGCCAGCGCGTCGAGCTGGGCCAGCGCGTCGGCGGTCTCCTGGACCACGGACGTCTGCGCGACCACCTGGTCGCGGATGGCGCAGAACAGCTCGAACTCCATGGCCGTGGAGCGCTCCTGCGCGCCGAAAATCTTCTGCTCGTACTCCTTGAGCTCGGGCGTGATGTAGCGCTCGGCGCCCACCAGCGTCTGGCGCCGCTCGTACTCCGGCGGCACCGCGCCGGCCTGGCCTTTCGAGACCTCGATGTAGAAGCCGAAGACTTTGTTGTGGCGCACCTTGAGGGTCTTGATGCCGGTGCGCTCCTGTTCGGCCGCCTGGTATTTGGCGAGCCAGGCGTGACCCTCGGAGGCGAGGCCGCGCAGCTCGTCCAGCTCGGCGTTGTAGCCCGGGCGGATCAGGCCGCCGTCTTTCAGGCCGACCGCCGGGGTGTCGGCGAGGGCGGCCTCGATCAGGTCGACCAGCTCCGGCAGGGGGTGCAGCCGGGAGGCCGTCTCGCGCAGCAGCGCGTTCTCGGCGCGCTCCATGCGCTCGCGGATCGCGGGCACCGGCAGGAGCGAGCCGGCCAGCGCTTTGACGTCGCGCGCGTTGCCGCGCCCCGTGTCGATGCGCGCGATGAGCCGTTCGAGGTCGCGCACGCCGGCCAGCTTCTCGCGCAGGTCGTTCAGCAGCAGGCGCTGCCGCGTGAAGCACTCGACGGCGTCGAGCCGCTCGCCGATGGGGCGGGCCTGGCGCAAGGGGCGCAGCAGCCAGGTCCGCAGCAGCCGCGCGCCCATGGGCGTCTGCGTGTTGTTCAGCACGCCGAGCAGGGTCACGTCCAGGGCCTTGCCGCGCTGCGGGATCAGATCGAGGTTCACGCAGGTGCTCTCGTCGAGCGTCAGGAACGCGTCGGCGTGGCGCACGTGGATCGCCCGGATGTGGCCGACGTTGTGGCGCAGCTCCTCGTGGACGTAGTGCAGGAGCGCGCCCGCCGGGCAGACCAGCGGGGCTTCGCCCTCGCAGCCGTAGCCCTGCAGCGAGTGGACCTGGAAGTGGCGCAGCAGGCGGTCGTAGGCGCAGTCGTATTCGAGCGTCCAGTCGTCGATCTCGGTGAGCGCGCCCGCCGCGCCGCCGGCGCAGATCTCGGCGAGCCGCGGCTCGTGGCGCTGCTCGCGGCCGATCAGGCACTCGCTCGGGGCGTAGCGCTTGAGGTGCTCGGCGAGCGTGGCGGCGTCGGCCACGGCTTCGACCGTAAAGGCGCCGGTGGAGAGGTCGAGCAGGGCGAGGCCCAGGCTCTTGCCCGCGTAGAGGGCGGCCAGATAGTTGTTGCGGGCCGCGTCGAGGATCTCGTCTTCGGTGACCGTGCCGGGCGTGACCACGCGGGTGACCTCGCGGCGCACGATGCCTTTGGCCTGGGCTGGGTCCTCCATCTGGTCGCAGATGGCCGCTTTTTTGCCGGCGCGGATGAGCTTGGCGAGATAGGCGTCGATGGCGTGGTAGGGGACGCCGCACATGGGCGTGCCGCCGCGCTGCGTGAGCGCGACGCCGAGGACCGGGGCCGCGGCGCGCGCGTCATCGAAAAACATCTCGTAGAAATCCCCGAGTCGGAACAGCAGGATCACGCCCTCGGGCAACTCCGCCTTGATGCGGCGGTACTGCCGCATCATCGGGGTCAGCTCTTCACCAGCCATGTGGAAAAACTCCTCAATCCGGGCAGCCCCGGTCAGCTCGTGAGGAGTTTCGCACGTTCGCGCCGTACCCGTCAATATGGGATACGGGGATAACGCAGGGGCCGCTCTCTAGACGGCGCTACCGCACCAGGCCGGCGAGCCAGCCGACCATGACGTCGGGGAAGAGGTTGAGCAGCAGATAGACGAGGAGGTAAGCCGGCAGGAAGCGCATCGCGCCGCGGAAGACCTGCGCCGAGTTCGCGTCGGGGCTCATGCCGGCCACCACGAAGCAGGAGACGCCGACGGGCGGCGTGATCGCGCCCAAGGTGGTGACCAGGCAGACCACCTGGCCGAACCAGACCAGATCATAGCCCATGCGGGTGACCAGCGGCTCGAACAGCGGCAGGGAGATCAGCAGGAAGGCCAGGGCGTCCATCAGGCATCCGCCGATCAGGTAGCAGACCATCATGAAAAGCAGGATCAGGGCCGGGGCGAGGTTCATCTGCGTGACCCACTCGGTGAGCATGAACGGCAGGCGCGTGAGCACGAGAAAGCGGCCGAAGACCGTGGCTCCCGCCAGAATCAGGAACACCATGGCGGTGATGCGCAGGGTGGCGCTGAGGGCTTTCATGAAAGCGGCGCGCGACAGCCGCCCGCGCGCGACGCAGCCGACAATGCCGAGCAGCGCCCCGAGGCCGGCGGCCTCGGTCGGCGTCACGAGGCCCGAGAACATCGAGACCATGATCACGCCGAACAGCACGGCCACGTCGATCACCTGGGGAAGCATGGCCAGGCGGCGTTTGCGCGAGCCGCGGACGCCCGGCTGGGCCCAGTCCGGATGGCGCCAGACCGTGGCTTTGACGGTCAAGACAAAGGCGGCGGTGAGCGCCAGGCCCGGCAGGATGCTGCCCGCGAAGAGCTTGCCGATGCTCAGGCCGGTGTAGAGGCCGTAGACCACCAGCACGATGCTCGGCGGGATCATCGCGCCCAAGGTCGAGCCGGCGGCGATGCTGCCGCACTTCAGCTCGGGGTGGTATCGGTTGCGCGCCATGGGCTTGAGCGCCACGGAGCTCATCGTGGCGGCCGTGGCGGTGTTGGAGCCGCAGATCGAGGAGAAGCCGGCGCACGCCAGGATCGTGGTCACCGCCAGGCCGCCGCGCTTGTGGCCGAACCACGCCTGCGCCGCCCGGAAGAGCCGGTCGCTGTAGCCGGCGTGGAAGATCACCTCGCCGAGCAGCACGAAAAGCGGGATCACCGTGAACCCGTAGTTGGAGAAGACCGTCCACACCTCCGCCCCGACCGTGCCGTTGAGCAGCGCGCCGAAGGTCTGCGGGGGATTCAAGGCCAGCAGCCCGGCGAACCCGGTCAGCAGCATGGCCAAGCCCGGGGACATGCCCGTGAAGAGAATCAGGACCAGCATCGCGCCGATGCCGAGAAAACCGATGGTTGTGGGAGACATGGAGATGGGAGGGGCGTGAGGAGTTAGGAATGAGGAATCAGGAGGTGGGCGGGTTGTCCCGGATCGGATCCGGCTCGTCGCAAGACGGGTTGATCTGCTGGAGTCGCCGCTGCTCATAGGCGTTCTTGTCCAGGTGGCCCAGCACCAGCAGGACGAAATCGGTCAGGAAGGAGGCCGCCAGCAGGAAAAGGCCGAACGCCGCGCCGTACATGAGCCAGGGATAGGGGAGCTTGAGAGTCTCGGACACCTCGCCGGCCTCCAGCAGCACCCGCGCGCGGTTCGCGAGCTGCAGCCCCAGCAGGACCACCAGGAGGGCGCCCATCAGCACATTGAACGCGCCGATCCAGCGCCGCGTGGCCAGCGAGTAGCCGCGCGTGAAGAGGTCCAGCTCGACATGGCCGCGCTTGCGCTGGGTGTCGGCGAGCGCCAGGGCCGCAATCAGCGCCCCGAACAGGCCGGAGAGCTCATAGCTCGCGCTGATCGGGTGTCCGGCGAGGCGGAAGGCCACGTTGCAGCCGGAGAGCAGGACCAGCGTGACGAGCAGCGCGCCGGAGACGGCCATGCCGGCCGTGCACAGCCCTTTCTCGACTTGGATCAGCTTGAGGAGCATGGGGAGTTAGTTCGCCATTTTGCCGCGGATGAAGGCGATGACCGCCTGGCCGTCCACGCCCTTGGCCTTGACGCGGGCGACGTACTCTTCGATCAGCGGCTGTGCGGTCGCGCGCAGCGTGGCGCGGTCCTCTTCCGAGGGTTCGTTGACCGCCAGCTTGTGCTGCTCTTTGGACCACGCCAGGGCCTCCTGCACGTGCTGGTCGACGTAGCGGCCGGTCCACTCGGCCTGTTCGCGGTAGAGGGCGTCGAGCACCTGCTTCACGTCGGCGGGCAAAGCCTCGTACTTGGCCCTGTTCATGACCACCGCGAAGCTGATAACGCACAGGTCGGTTTTGAAAACAAAGGGGCAATACGCGGCATAGTTCATGTCTTTCAGCACTTCGCCGGAGGAGACGTTGCCTTTGACCACGCCCTTCTGCAGCGCGTCGGGGACGTCCGACTGCGGCATGGCGACCGGGGCCGCGCCCAGCCGCTTCATGACCTCCGCGCCGGTGCCGGAGGAACGCAGAGGCATGTTCTTGAGGTCTGCGAGCGTTTTGACCTCCTTGCTGCTCATCACCAGGGCGGGCGGACAGGTGAAGACCGTCAGCACCTTGACCTTCTCGAACTCGGCGGGTTTGAAGGTCTCGATCAGGTCGGCCAGGATGCGGCTGGAGGTTTGGGCGTCCGCGAAGAAGTGCGGCAGGTCCATGCCCTCGGACACCGGGAAGCGGCCGGGCTGGTAGCTCATCGCGAAGTTGCCGATATCGGCCGTGCCGGCGATCACGCCGTCAAAGATGTCTTTGGCGCCGAGCAGCGTGCCGCCGGGATAGGTGTTGACCTTGACCTTGCCGGCGGTGCGGCGCTCGACTTCCGCCTTCCAGCGCTCCATCTGCACGCAGGGGAAGGTCGAGGCGGGCGGGAAATTGGCGTAGTTCAGCGTGATGGCGGCCGCGGCGGCACCCGGCACCGCGGCGGCGTTCGGGTCTTTTTTGCCGCAGCCGGCGACCACGGCGAGGGCGCAGGCGGCGAAGAGGGGCAGCTGCATGTTCATGGAAGTCCGTCCTTTTCCGTTTCTTTAAAGAGTAACGCATGATACCGGTTCGGCTCGGCAGCCGCAACGCTTTTTATCCGCCCCGGAAGCCAGGCAGGGGGCGCGACAAAGTCAAAAGCACCCTGAGCCGCATCGTGACAGCCGGCGGATTTTCATGTTATAGTGTTCCTTTCACATGAGCAAGCAACCGACACAATTTGATTTCTGGTTCGCCGTCAACAACACGGAAATCGTGGTGCCGCCCAAACGCCATCTCGAAACCTTCGGCAACACCATCATCAACTACCACATGGTGAGCGAGCTGATGGACGCCGTCGGAAAGGTCCGCGTGCGCGAAGGCCGCATGCAGGCGCTGCGCCCCCAGATCATCACGCCGTCCTCGTATTCCACGACGATCCTCGAAGGGTTCGGCGAGCAGGCCAAGCAATATCTGGAGTGGCTGAAGGAGCACGAAGACTCGGTCCGGATTCTGCGCTACGGGTATACCCTCAAGCAGGAGGCGTTCAGCGAACAGGTGCTCACCGACTCGATGGACGCCGTGCTCGAGCGCGTCAAGGCCGAGGTCGCCGCCAAGAAAGACCCCTTTTCCGCCGTGATCAAAGGCGTGGACGACCCGTGGGACGTGTGTCTGGTGCGTCTCTTCTGGACGGTGATCCAGAACTCGGCGCACGCCAACATCCGCGAGCTGAACGAGCGCCGCATGTTCGAGATGCAGGACGGCCTTCCGGCCGCCCTGCGCGAAGAGATCGAAAAGGGCTTCCAAGCCGCCGCCAAAGACGCGAGCCTGATCAAGCCGCTCGGCAAGCTGCTGCAGGACAACGGCCTTTTCGAGCGCTACCAGGACCGCTTCTTCAACCTCGTCCAAGGGCGGGGCTGAAAGGCGCGGACGCGCGGGCCGCACGGAAACGGCGATTCATTTGGAGAACAGAACGATGACCATCACTGAAAAAATCCTGGCCCGCGAGTCGGGCGCGAAAATCGTCTCCCCCGGAGACAACATCTGGGTCAACGCCGGCATTCTGCTGACGCACGACGTCTGCGGGCCGGGGACTATCGGCATCTTCCAGCGCGAGTTCGGCAAAGAGGCCAAGGTCTTCGATCCCGAGAAGATCGTCATCCTGCCGGACCACTACATCTTCACGGCGGACGAGAAGGCCCACCGCAACATCGACATCCTGCGCGCGTTCGTGAAGGAGCAGAAGCTGCCTTACTTCTACGATCCGGGAACTTCGAGCTACTGCGGCGTGTGCCACGTGGCGCTGCCCGAGCTCGGCCACGTCCGCCCCGGCGAGACGATTTTCGGCACGGACTCCCACACCTGCACGCACGGCGCGCTCGGCGCCTTCTCGACCGGCATCGGCAACACCGACGCGGGCTTCATCATGGGCACCGGCAAGCTGCTGGTCAAGGTGCCGCCGACCCTGCGGTTTGTGCTGGACGGCGAGATGCCGGCCTACCTCTCCGCCAAGGACCTGATCCTGCACATCATCGGCGACATCAGCGTCGACGGCGCGACCTACTGCGCGATGGAGTTCACCGGCTCGGCGATCGAGGCGCTCAGCATCGAGGAGCGCTGCACCATCTGCAACATGGCCGTCGAGGCCGGCGCCAAGAACGGCATCATCGCGCCCGACATGAAAACGCTGGCCTACGTCAAAGCCCGCACCCGCAAGCCCTTCGAGCCGCTGTTCAGCGACCCGGACGCCAAGGTCCAGGGCGAGCGCCGCTACGACGTCTCCAAGCTGGAGCCCGTCGTGGCCAAGCCGCACCTGCCCGACAACAAGGCGCTGGCGCGCGCGTGCCGCGACGTCAAGGTCACGCAGGTCTACATCGGCTCCTGCACCGGCGGCAAGCTGGAGGACTTCTACATGGCGGCCAAGGTCATGAAGGGCCGGAAATGCGCGGTCCGCACGATGATCGTCCCCGCCACGCGGCAGGTCGAGCAGGGGCTGGTGGACACGAAGATCGACGGCCAGAGCCTGCGCCAGATCTTCGAGGCGGCGGGCGTCGAGCCCATCGCTCCGCCCTCGTGCGCGGCCTGCCTCGGCGGCCCGCTCGACACCTTCGGCCGCACGCACGGCAAAGAGGTGGTCGTCAGCACGACGAACCGCAACTTCATCGGCCGCATGGGCTCGAAGGAGTCGCAGATCTACCTCGCGTCGCCCTACACCGCGGCGGCTTCGGCCGTCACCGGCCACATCACCGACCCGCGCGATGTGTGACCCGGTCAACATGAAGGACATGAAGACGCGTGAAGGACATGAAGAAGCAGGGATAGGAGCTGAGGACCTCTTCAAGAGGGCCAGTCAATCCGCGCCCTCCTCTTCAGGCCCTTCATGGCTCACTTTCAACAAGGAATTCCCCCATGCCTAAAGACACCCTCATCCGCGGGCCGGTCTACGTGCTCGAAGACAACATCGACACGGACCTGCTGATCCCCGCCTGCTACCTGAACCTCGTGCCGACGATCCCGGAGGAGTACCGCAAGCTCGGCTCGTATGCGCTGGCCGGCCTGCCGGACAGCTTCCCGAAGTTCGCCTCGAACGCGGACGGCACCACGCCCTACCCGATCGTCATCGGCGGCCGAAACTTTGGCTGCGGCTCGTCGCGCGAGCACGCGCCGATCGCGCTGGGCGCCGCGGGCACCAAGGCGGTCGTGGCCGAGAGCTACGCGCGCATCTTCTTCCGCAACTCGGTCGCCACCGGCGAGATCTTCCCGCTCGAGTCGGCCACGCGCCTCTGCGGCGAGTTCAAGACCGGCGACGAGGCCGAGGTGGACATCGAGAAGAGCACGATCACGCGGCTCTCGGACGGCAAAGTCTTTTCGCTCAAGCCGATCGGCGCGGTCGCCCCGGTGATCGCCGCCGGCGGCATGTTCGCCTACGCCCGCGAAATAGGAATGATCAAAAAATGAGCACTCGGAGCACACGCGTCATCGCGATCGCCAACCAGAAGGGCGGCGTCGGCAAGACCACGACCGTGGTCAACCTCGCCGCCGCGCTGTCCCAGCTGAAAAAGACGGTCTTGGTCATCGACCTCGACCCGCAGGCCAACGCCACGAGCGGGCTCGGCCTGCCGCGCCAGCAGGGCGTCAGCCTCTATCCGGTGCTCACGGGCGCGGCCGACGTGGCGGACATCATCCAGGCCACGCCGTACGAAGGCATCAACATCATTCCGGCCGAGCTCGACCTCGCCGGCGCGGAGATCGAGATCGCGCGCCAGGAGAACCACCTCGCCGTGGTGCGCAACGTGCTCGACCGCGTGCTCACGGCCGGCGTGTTCGACTACGTGCTGATGGACTGCCCGCCCTCGCTCGGCATCCTCATGACCTCCTCGCTCGCGGCGGCCGACGGCATCGTCGTCACCATGCAGTGCGAGTATTACGCCATGGAGGGCCTGAGCGTCATCACGTCGCTGATCGACCAGCTGCGCAACAACGGGGTGAATCCGGACCTGCAGCTCGAAGGCATCCTCATGACGATGTTCGACGGGCGCACGCGCCTCGCGGCCGACGTCGTCACCGAGGTGCGCTCGCACTTCGGCGACAAGGTCTACGAGACGGTCATTCCGCGCAACGTGCGCATCAGCGAGGCGCCGAGCTTCGGCCAGCCCGTGATCTTCTACGATCCGTCCAGCCGCGGCGCGGAGGCCTACCGCTCGTTCGCCACGGAATTCGCGCGCCGCACCGCCCCGGCGGTGCATGCGGTGCCGGCCCCCGCCGCCGCGCCCGCGCCGCTCGCCGTGGCACCCTGAAACGAAGAACGTCCGTTGCTCTCCTACGCCTCGAGCCCCGCCAGCCACTCGGGTAAGCGCCGGAGAGAGACCCCGTCGCGATCCTCCTCCACCCGCAGGTCGCGAACGAGCTGCACACGCTTCGCGCCGGGGAGTTTCGACCCGAGCAGGATGAGATCTTTGTGGAGGGAAGCATCCGAGGTCTTCACCTCGATCAACGTTTCCGGTTGGCCGTCCCGCACCAGTGCAAAATCGATTTCCTGTTTCGCCTTCGTGCGAATGTAACACAGTTGCAGCGGTTCGCCAGCCGCATCGGCGCAATAGTCCGTATGTTTCTTCAGGCAGACCGCCGCCGTATTCTCCACGCGGATGCCCTCGTCGCCTTGCACGTAGCCGGAGTCGTAAAAATAAAGCTTGGGCTCTTTCCGAATGGCGCGGGCAAGGTTCGCGTGATGCGGATGGACGAGAAACACGATGTGCAGCGCCTCCAGAATCTCCACATACCGGCGCACCGTGTTCGGCGCGATCTTCAGGTCCCCGGCCAGTGATGCGTAGGACAGCGGAGAACCCACGCGCTGGCGCAGCAGCTCGACCAGCAGCCGCATCGCCCGGATCTCCTGAAGGCGCCCAAACTCCAAGATGTCCTCGCGGATCAGGTCCGTGTAGTACTGGGCGCGCCAGCGGTTCGCCTCCGCTTCCGAACCCGCAAGAAAAGGCTCCGGAAAACCGCCGAAACGCTGAAGCAGCCGAAAGGCCTCCTGCGGCGCGCACACGCCCCGCAGTTCGGCGACGGACAGCGGCCACAGCCGAAAACGGAAGTAGCGCCCCGCCAGAGACTCGCCCGCCTGCCTGAACGTGTCCATTCTCGCGCTGCCCGTCACCAGCAGCGAGCAGGCCGCGGGGCGGGTATCGTACACGCCCTTCAGAAAGGATTTCCAACCGGCCATTTTGTGGATCTCGTCCAGAATCAGCAGGTCCGTGTCAGCCGGCCACGACTGTCGGTTGATCACCGCCGCATCGGCGAGACTGTCGTAATTGAGGTAGCAGGTCCGGGAGAAGCGCGCCGCAACCTGCCGCGCCAGATAGGTCTTGCCCACCTGCCGCGGCCCCGTCAGGACCACCATTTTGCGGTGCAGATCGTCGAAAATCCGGTCTTCCAAGTACCGTTTCATATCTGACTATTATGCATCGCTTTGCAGAAAAGTTACGACCAAACGCTCAAGCGCTGCGTTTTGGTCGTATCCCAGCCGCCGACCCTTATTCCCGGCTTGACGACACGGCGGCAAGCATGAGGTGCGGCTTGACGGACACGGAGTGAAAACCTACACTTGCCGGTGTTGAGTAACCTCCCAAACGCGGCCATGATGGACCCCATGAACCTGTTTGACTTCCTTCTTCGTGCACCTGCCCGCAACGCGGGGCGGGCCTGTGCGCTGGTGACGCTGCTGCTCGCGGGCTGCGCCACGCACGACCGCAAAAGCGGCTCTCCGGAGCTATTGCCGGACCCGACTTTCGCGCAGTGGTTCGACCTCAACGGCCTGGGACAGCCGGACGACGACGGCCAGGTGAAGGGCGTGTTCCGCAGCAGCGAAGCCAGGGTCAGCTCGCCGGTCTGGACGTTGGCGCAATGGAGCTCGGCGTACAGCTTTGCCGACGCCGCCGTGACGCGGCAGACGCAGCTCGGCAAAAACCGGTTCCAGATCGCCAATCCCTCCAAGCGCGTCACCGTGGACAGCCGCCGCGGCGAGATCGAGCTCGGGCTGTTCGCCTCCGCCTGCTATGCGCAGCCCCGGCAGAAGAACGAGTCCTGGCCGCATCTGCTCGTCTCGACGGCGCTCACCGACACGCGCTACGCGTCGGAGCGCTGCAGGGTCAGCGGCCTGTCGCGCCTGGACGTGTCCATGGAGTGCCGCCTCACGGCGTTCGAAGACCGCCACCCCGGCGCCGATCCGGATCTGCACGCCGCGCAGTTCCAGCTCTTCCTCTACGTGCAGAACCTCAACCTCGACAGCCCCGGCTACGGCGACATGCTCTGGTTCGGCGTCCCGGTCTTCGACAACCGGCGGCCTGCGAGCGAGGAGCGCTACCAGCGCGACGGCGGCAAGGCCGACGCCTCCGGCAAGTTCATCTACACCTTGCCGACCCGGAGCTGCCAGCCGCGGGGGAACGCGTTTTTCAAAGACGGCCGCGTGGCCGCCGATCCCGACGGCCGCTGGACCGAGATCCGCGTCAACGCCGCTCCCTGGATCGTGTATGCCTATCAGCTCGCCCGCAAGAACGGCTACCTGAAAGACACCGAGCTGGCCGACCTCTACGTCAGCGGGCTCAATTTCGGGTGGGAAATGCCCGGCACTTACGACGCCTCCATGCAGGTGCGCGGCTTCTCGATCCGGCGCCAAGCGAAGTGAGCGGACGCCGCGTCATTTGCGGTTGCGCAGCCCGCCCGGCAGTCCCAGCGGCGAGGCGTTTCGGGAGTGGGAGGTGCGGAAGTGGCCCTCTTGCGCGGTCTTCACGTCCTCGACGGTGACGAAGGCCTGCGGATTGTGCTCCCTCACGATCGCCATCAGGTCGTCGAGGTCTTTGCGCTTCGCGATCGCGAAGATCATCTTGAGCTTGCCGGACATGCCCTCGATGTCGACCAGCGAGGCGCCGAAGCCCGCACGGCGCAGGTGCTCGCTCAGCTCCGTGGTATCGACCTTCGGCACCACGCGCACGAGCACGGTGCCCAGCGAGAGCCGCTCGTCGAGACGGATCCCGATGTAGTTGCCCACCGCGAAACCCAGGCCGTAGCCCAGATAACACATGGGGTTGTTGATGTGGTTCATGATCTGCCGGATCGCCAGCAGCCAGATCACCACTTCGAAAAAGCCGAGGATCGGCGCATACAGGCGATAACCCTTGGCCACGAAGATCACGCGCAAGGTGCCGATGCTGACATCGATGATGCGCGCGAAAAAAATCAGGAGCGGCACGACGCACCAGTCGAACACCCACGGCGGCAGATCGGAGAAGAGGTCCATAGGCCCTTATCTTATTGAAAGTTCGCCCGCCGCGTCTACTCCGGACCGTCATAAGACGAGGCGCGCGCGGCTGCGGCCGGGCCGGATGGCTGGAAATGCGAAGCCCGGTTTGCTACTCTCAAGCCGTGAATCCCATTCCCTACTGCCTCAACATCCACCCCGGCGAAACGCTCGGCGCCGTGCGCGACGCGATCACGCGTCACGCGCTGGCGGTCAAGGCGCGCGTGGCGCCCGGCGGGCCCTATCCGCTCGGGCTGCGCCTCGCCGCCGCGGCCGCCGACGAGCTGACGGCCGACCCCGCCGCGCTCGAGGCCTTTAAAGAGACGCTCACCACGCACGACCTCTTCGTCACCGGCATCAACGGCTTTCCCTACGGAGCCTTTCACCAGACGGCGGTCAAAACCGCCGTTTATCAGCCCGACTGGACAACGCCCGAGCGGCTGGGCTATACGTCGCGCCTGGCCGCGATCCTGGCCGAGCTCTTGCCCGAAGGCCAGACCGGCAACCTCTCGACCGTGCCGCTCGGGTACAACTGGCGGAGGACGGAAGACGGAGGACGGAGGACGGAAGAGGAGGAGCGACGGACGACGATGTTCGTCCGGCAGATCGCGGTGATGGCCGAATTTCTGCACCTGCTGCACCGGGAGAAAGGCCGCGAGATCGTGTTGGCGCTGGAGCCGGAGCCGGACTGCCTGCTGGAGACCACCGACGAGGCGATCGCCTGGTTCGAGGACGAGCTGCTGCACGAAGGCGTCCGCTGGCTCAGCCGGAACGGACGGCGCACGCGGGACGAGGCCGAGGCGCTGCTGCGGAACTACGTCGGGCTCTGCCTCGACACCTGCCACTTCGCCGTGGCGTTCGAAGAGCCGCTCACGGCCCTGATCCGCTTCGAGAGCGCCTGCATCCGCGTGGCGCGCATCCAGGTCAGCGCGGCGGTCCGCACCTCGGTGTCGGAGGCCTCCCTGCAGCGTCTGGCCGCCTTCATCGACCCGGTCTACCTGCACCAGACCAAGATCCGTTTGCCCCGCGGCCAGATCGTGTCGCTGCCCGATCTCACCGCCGAGACGCTGGCGCGCGCGCGGGACTTCGCGGGCTGCGAGCTGCGCACGCACTTCCACGTGCCGCTCTTTTACGAGGGCGACGCGGTGCTCGGCTCCACGCACACCGATCTCACGCCCGGCTTCTTCGAGCATGCGAGGCGCGGTCAGTATCCGCTGGAGATCGAGACCTACACGTTCGACGTGTTGCCCGCCGAGATCCGGCCTTCCGACGTCGTGGAGAGCCTGGTGCGCGAACACGCGTGGCTTCAGGCGCGCGTGGGCTGAAGCGGTTACGGGATGTTTCCGTCGACGGCCTGCGGCTTGTCCGTGGTGTTCATCTCGTCCAGCTCGCCGGTCACATCCAGGATGCGGCTGGCTTCCGCGAAAAGCGGATGCTCGCGGTCCTTGTAAATCTCCTTCATGATCGGCACCTTGAGGTCCTCGTCGCGGTTGAGGGCGTCCGAGAAAATGTCGTCCAGCACATCCCGGTTTTCCTTCTTGTCGAACAGGATCGGGTAGAGCAGCGGGAACTGCTCATCGGGCAGCAGGTTCAGCGCCGTCTGCAGGCCCTCCATCTGATCCGCCGGGTCGAGCTTGTGGAAGGACTCTTTGAACTCAAGCGCCTGCTCCGCCGTAGGCTTGGCGGTCCGCTCGGCGACCTCGTCGATGAAGGCTTCCCAGACCTTCACGGCCTGCACGCGCACCTCGCTCGGCGGCTCGGCGGGCACAGCGGCTCCGGGGGTGGACGCGGCGTTGCGGGACGACGTGGCGGCCGCACCCTTGGCGGGGCGCGCGGCCTTGGCGGCGACGGTTTTGCCTGCGGCTCCCGCCGCCGATTTCGCGCCGCCCGCCGCGGCCGTCTGAGCCGCCCCGGCGGCCGCCGGCTGCGGCGTCTCGAGGGCCGCCGGTTGCGTGCGCGACGTCAGCGACAGAACAGTCAGGATGGCGATCACGAGGAGCGCTGCGGCTGCACCGAAACCAAGGACACTCTTTTTGTTCATGGGTCTGGATCCTTTCACAATACGATCACAGTTTAGCGCAAGGCGCGCGGAGCCGCAAAAGAAAAGCCGGGACGGACGTGAAGAGGGCGCATCCGTTTCACTGGCAAGCCGAAAGAAAAGAGGCGCATTCGGTCGGCCCGGAGGTCCGACCCTACCTGCGAGGGTTATCGTTCCGGATTCGCATCGCGGGTAGGGCGCGACCTCCGGGCGCGCCGCTGGTCATCAGCCGGTCAGTGAAACGGGATGCGCCCCGTGAAGACGTGAAGCGGCTGCGCCCGTTTCGGTTGTGACAGCTGTCAAAGTGTGGTAAAAATGAACGGACATTCAAAAAGGGAGGAGCAGTCCATGAACGTTATTAAGGCGGGGAGCATCTGGGGCGGCGTGGCGGCCGTGTTGGTGGCCGGCGCGCTCCAGGCGGGCGCGGCGGAGAAGGGCCGCTGGTCCGAGGAGCAGGCGAAGACGTGGGGCGCGGCGCATCCGTGGCTGGTGGGCTGCAATTTCTCGCCGGCCAGCGCGATCAATCCGCTGGAGATGTGGCAGAAAGAGAGCTTCGACCGCGCCGGGATCGACCGCGAGCTGGGGTGGGCCGAGTCGCTCGGGTTCAACTCGGTGCGCGTGTTCCTGCACAGCCTGGCGTGGCGGCAGGATCCGCAGGGCTATCTCGCACGCCTGGACGACTTTCTCGCCCTGGCCGAGCGTCATCACATCGGCGTGCTCTTCGTCTTCTTCGACTCCTGCTGGCATCCGGAGCCGAAGGGCGGGCCCCAGCCCGCACCGAAGCCGCATGTGCACAACTCGGGGTGGGTGCAGGACCCGGGCGCGGCCGTACTGCAGGACCCCGCGGCCTTCGAGGCGCTCAAGCCGTACGTGCAGGCCGTGGCGGCCCGCTTCCGCGACGACAAACGGATTCACGGCTGGGACGTGTGGAACGAGCCCGACAACACCAACGATTCGTCCTACGGGCCGCTGGAACCGAAGGGCAAGGCGGAGCTGGTGCTGCCCAAGCTGGCGCAGGCCTTTGCGTGGCTGCGCGAGGTCAACCCCTCTCAGCCGCTGACGTCGGGCGTGTGGCGGGGCGACTGGAGCGCCGACGAGAAGCTGAGCCCGATGGAGCGCCTCCAGCTGGACCACTCCGACATCATCAGCTTCCACTGCTACGGCAACGCCGCCGAGCTCTCGAAGCGCATCGACAGCCTGCGCCGCTACGGGCGCCCGCTGCTCTGCACGGAGTACATGGCGCGGCCGGCGGGCAGCACCTTCGACCCGAACCTCGGCGTCATGAAGCTCGCGGGCGTCGCGGCCTACAACTGGGGCTTCGTCTCCGGCAAGACGCAGACCATCTACCCGTGGGACTCCTGGAAGAAGAGCTACACGGCCGAGCCGCCGCTCTGGTTCCACGACATCTTCCGCACGGACGGCACGCCGTACCTCCAGAAGGAGGTCGACTACATCCGCACCGTAACGGGAAAAAGGCCGGCACAGTAGAGTGGCGAGCTCGGCTCTAACGGACCATGATGAGCGTGCCGAAATCGTAGACCAGATAAACCTTGCGCGCGGCCGTGTCGTATTTGACCAGCCAGCGGTTCGGCAGCGGTGCGGAGAGGAAGGGGCCGGCCAGCGTTCCCGTCCACGTGGCGATCACATATTTCTGGTATTTCTGCAGGGCGCCCGGGTTCGCCACACTCAGGGTTAAGGCGGTGATGTTGAGATCGCCGTTCACGTGCAGGCGGTCGCAGACGCCGTTTGTGGCGACATCGACGACCAGCGTGCCGCTGAGCGAAGCGGGCGTCGCGGCCAGTGTCAGCGTGCCGACCGCGTTCGTGCCGCCGGGCGCGACGCCCGCCGTGACGGCCAGCAGGCTGTTGTTGGTCACCAGGCCGCTGCCGGCCAGCGTCGCGAGCGTCTGGGCCGTGCCGTTGACGTCGAGAACGGCGTTGGAGGAGACGAGCACCCGGTTGTCGGCCATGAGCGTCTGAGCCACACCCAGTTTGAGCGTGCCGGCCTCAATGGACGTCACGCCCGTATAGGTGGCGTTGGTCGAGAGCGTCAGCGAGCCTGTGCCGCGTTTGATCAGGCCGCCGTCCGGTTCTGCTCCCAGATCCGGATCATGTTTCAAGACTTGGTTGATCGAGATCGTGTAAGTCTGACTGTCGATGACCGCGCCGCCGCTTTTCACATGGGCTGCGGTCAGGTGCTGATTCATGTCCGTCCCGGAACCGCCGATGAGACGTTCACTCGAGGTGGCCCGAAGCGTGCCGCCGTTCAGGTTCAGGATCGCGGTTAACGAATTCGGACCATCAGCGAGCCTGGCACGCGACAAGATGCGGGGAACGGCGACGACCCCGCCGTCGAGGTTGCAGACGGTGGTGAACCCGGCGAACTCGCCGAGCGAAAGGGTGCTCGGCAGGCTCAGAAAGGCATCGCCCGAGACCGTCAGCACGGCGCTGTTCTTTCGGCCGACCAGCAACCCGCCGCCGGACGCCTGAGTCCAGGCCCCTCCGCTGAGGAGGATGGTCGAAATCTTATTCGTTGTGGGGTCAGCACTCCATCGCACACCCAGGTAGACCCATCGTGGCAGGGAGAGGGAGCCGCCGGTCTGCTCGAAGGTGGCGCCGCCAGCGACCCAGAAAGGGGTGGCGTCCTCGCTCTCCTTCGAGGCCGTATGGATCGCCCATGCGCCATTCGTGATGGACATCTTGCCCTCCAGCGTGCCCAAGGCTCCCAACAGGGGGACGTCCGTGCCGCCCGCGAGGATCAAGGTGCCGGCTCCGGTCTTGCTGAGCGAGCTGTTCGTGGCCACGTTGCCTTTGATGGGACCGGCCAAGGCCAAGGTGAAGTTGGTGGGTACGTCGAGGGTGGCGGTATAGGCGCTGGCATTCGTGAGGTTGAGGATCCGGTCGGCGGCCAGGCTGACGTTGGTCGCGCCGCCCCGAAGCGTGGCGGAGGCCGTGAAGGACAGCGGGTTGTTTTCGGCGCCGAGCGCGGCGTTCGTGGTGATGCTGAGCACGCCGCCCTTGACGAGCGTTCCGCCGCTATACGTATTCGCGCCGGAAAGCGTGAGCGTGCCGGAGTTGAGCGTGATGCCGCCGCTGTTCGCGACGGACCCCGCGAGCGTGAGCGCGCCGGAGCCGGATTTGGCGATAGTGCCGTTATTGACCACCGGGCCGGGGACGGTCAAGGTGGAGGTGGCGGGGATATCGAAAGTAAGCGTACGGCCCGCATAGCTCGTGAAGCTTCGGCTGGGGGCCAGGGTGATAGCCGTGCCGTCGGCCGTTTGGAAGTTCATGGAGTAGACCGCCTGAACCCCGTTGTTGGTGTGGCCCATGGCGGCGTCCGAATTAATGTTGAAAGTCGGAACATTGCCGCTGTCCGTCGAGCGCAGAGGGTCGGTGAAGGTGTTGGTGCCGGTGAGGATGACCTTTCCCGTGGCCATCCGCAAGCCGCTGCCGCTCACCGTTCCGCTCAGGGTCAGATCTCTCTGACACCAGAAATCGCCGCTGCTTCCATGATTCAGCAGGACGTTCCCGCTCAAGGTCAGGTTGCCGGCGGTCTTGCCCGCGACCGTATAGTTGACAGGAACGAACCGGAACGTCCGCATCTCCACGTCGTTGGTGAGCGTGATGTTCCCGACCGACTGCACCCAATGCGTCCCTGACCCCGCGGTTGCGCCGAAGATCACCTTCCCGGTGCCGAAGGCGTTGGCGTGGCCGATGGAGAACGAGTTGTTGCCGCTGGGATTCGACGCAGAGATGACCGTGTCGCCCGTGTATGTGTTTGCGCCGTTGAACTGGATATAATTCTGTCCGGAGGTGGTCAGCCCGAACGGGCCGCTGATCGTCCCGTTGATGATGAGTGCGCCTTTGGTCGAGTAGGACGTGGCTCCGCCCACAAGGGCCGAAGACAAAACCACATTCTTGCCCAGCGTGACGGGCAAGTCGAGGGTCTGGTCGTTCGTCACGCTTCCTCCGGCATTGACGGAAATGTTGCCGCCCAGCGTGACGGCAAGGCCTCCGAGCGTGAAGGCTCCCGCGCCGGTTGCGAAGGCGAGGTTGGTGACGGTCGCTCCAGGCAAGTCGTTCGTCGGGGCCAACCGGGTACTGCCTGAGAAGATGAGCGAGGCGGGAAGCGTCGGGGCGGCATCGCCGACCCAGTTGGTCGCGTTGCTCCACAAGGCGTCGTCGCCGCCGCCGTCCCAAGTGTCGGCCGCTTGCGCCGCCGGAGCGAGAGGGAGGAAAAGCGGCAGCGCCAGCCATCTCGCGGCATTCAGATGGCGGAACGACCTGACGGTGCGGGTCTTACTTCTCATGTGTCGGATTCCTTGAACATACGCCACGCCACTCGTGACGGGACGCATTTCTCTTGGTCGCGCACGAGATGACCATATTCTAGCAATGCTTAAAGGATAGACAGAAACGAAGCCGGTGTCTTGTAAACTTCGCGTAAAAACAGGTATGGAATCCGCATGCGAAACGACACGGTCACCGGATTTCCGGAATGACCCGCACCAGCAGGTTCGTCACCTTCTCGGCGTTTTGGCGGAACACCTCGACGATCGCGTCCCAACTGACCGGCTCCTCGTCGGTTTTCCAGCAGTCGTAGTCGGTGCTCATGGCGACCGCCGCATAGGGGATGCCCGCCTCGTTGGCTAGGGAGGCCTCCACGGCGATCGACATGTTGATGATGTCCGCGCCCCACAGGCGGAACATGCGCGACTCGGCGCGCGTGGAGAAGCGCGGGCCTTCGATGGTGACCACGGTGCCGGCCTGGTGGTGCTTGTAGCCGAGTTGCCCGCAGGCCGCGATCAGCAGCGCGCGCAGCTTGGCGTCGAAGGGCTCGGCCATCGGGGTGTGGACCGGCGCGTGCGGCTCGAAGGCTTCGTGGAAAGTCATGTGGCGCCGCTTGGTGAAGTCGATGAACTGGTCGATGATCACCAGGTCGCCGCGGCCGATCTCTTCGCGCAGCGAGCCCACGGCGGTGGTCGCCAGAATATGCGTGCAGCCCGCCTGCTTGAGGGCGGCGATGTTGGCGCGGTAGTTCACCTGCGTCGGGGGGAGGGTGTGGCCGCGGCCGTGGCGGGCCAGCAGCACCACCTCCGCGCCGCCGATCCGGCCGTGCTTCAGCGGCGAGGAGGGCTCGCCGTAAGGCGTGGTGACCGCCTCGTCGCGGGGGTTGACGAAAAGCTCCGGGTTGTCGAGGCCTGATCCTCCGATGATGCCGATTCTCATTCCGCGTCTCCTTGTGTGGCCAGGGCTTTGACGAGCGCGAGCGCGTCGCCGACCGAGGCTCCGTAAGCGATGATGCCCTCGTCGTGTCCGGCCGTGACGAAAAGGCCCTCGTTGGCGTCGAGCGAGCGGACCAGCGCTTCGATGGCGCAGGCCAGCTCGGGCGTCCCGTAGGGGATCGACGCGTCCGTCTCGGGGGCATGTGCGGCGCGCAGCCGGTCGAACAGCCGCCGGCTGTGGATGTGGATCACCGCGTTCACGCCGGGCAACGCGCGGTAGACCGCGCCGTGGCTCATCGATTCCGAAGACGCGTCGATCGCGCCGACCGAGGTGACGGTGTTACGCGCCAGATCGAACGACTCCACGAGCGCGTAGTGCGCGGGCGTCAGCTCGCGGAGCGCGCCGGTGGCGCTGCCGGAGATGATGAACTGCGAGGCGTTCACGCGCAGGCTCACGTTGCCGTAGCCGATGCCGCTCGGGTAGACGCCGATCAGCCTCATGTCGAACAGCTCCGTACGGCAACGGTTCAGCGCTTCGAACGCCGGATGGTGGGGCAATGGGCCGGGGCGCCGCTGCGCCCGGTATTTGATGTAGCCTTCGCTGATCATGGGCGCGCCTCCGGAAAGAGACCGAGAATTCCCGCTTCGGACGCCTCGCAGACGCCGCGCTCGCAGATCAGGCGCGTCACGAGGCGGGCCGGCGTCACGTCGAAGCCCCAGTTGCGCGCGGGGCTGGAGTCGGGGCAGAGCTGCACGGTCTCGAGGCTGCCGGAGCGCGTCTTGCCCGTGATGAAGCGCACCTCGTCGGCCTCGCGCTCTTCGATCGGGATGCGGCTGACGCCGTCGGTCAGCGAGAAGTCGAAGGTCGAGGACGGCAGCGCCACATAGAAGGGCACGTCGTTGTCCTTGGCCGCCAAGGCTTTGAGATAGGTGCCGATCTTGTTGGCGACGTCGCCGTTGCGCGTGACCCGGTCGGTGCCGGTGATCACCAGGTCGACCAGGCCGTGCTGCATCAGGTGTCCGCCGGCGTTGTCGGCGATCACGTCGTGCGGCACGCCGTGCTGGCCCAGCTCCCACGCCGTGAGGCTCGCGCCCTGGTTGCGCGGCCGGGTTTCGTCGACCCAGACGTGCAGGTCGATGCCGGCGTCGAACGCGGCGTAGAGCGGGGCGGTGGCGGAGCCGTAGTCCACAAAGGCGAGCCAGCCCGCGTTGCAGTGCGTCAGGACGTGGACCGTGCCGCCGCGCTTCTTTTCGGCGGCGGCGCGGATGAGCGCGAGGCCGAACTCGCCGATGCGCCGGCAGGCGGCGGCGTCTTCGTCGGCGATGGCGCGCGCGGTTTCCAGCGTCGCGGCGATCGCCTGGCTGCGGGTCTCGCAGGCGCTGAGTGCGGCGAGCTGGCGGTTCACGGCCCAGGCCAGGTTGGAGGCCGTTGGACGCGTCGCCACGAGGATGCGTCCGGCCTCTTCGACGAAGGCGCGGAAACCCGTTTGCGGCGACGTCAGCGCGGCGATGTAAAGGCCGTACCCGGCGGTCGCGCCGATCAGGCCCGCGCCGCGGATCGCCATGTCCTGGATCGCCGCGCGGACCTCCTCCACGGTGCGCAGGTCGAGGATCTCAAAGGCGTGGGGCAAGCGCCGCTGGTCGATCACCTGGACCGTGGAGGGGTCGTGCGGCTTGAGCCAGATCGTGCGGTAGGGTTTTCCGTTGACATTCATGGGCGAGCTTTCAGCGCGGTGCGCGGTGCGGCTAGTTCAGGTACGCCTCCAAGCGGCCGGTGACGGAGGGGCAGGCGCGCTGGCGGAGGGCCGCGAGCATGTCGCGCAGGGCGTCCTCGACGGCGGCGCGAAGGTCGGGCGCGAAGGTTTTGCAGGCTTGGAGCGGAGCGATGATCCGCAGCGTGGTGAACTCGCTGACCGGCGCGAGCTTGATCGCGGTGTCGGTCATCCAGCGCAGGCCGCGCGGCGTCCAGATCTGCGCGTTGTTGAGCGACAGGGGCACGTACAGCGCGCGGGTGAGGCCGGGGTGGCTGAGCGAGAAGGTGGGGCGCCGCTCCTCTTCCGCCACGGCGTCGAAGACCTCGTCGCGCGGCGAGAGTCCCACGACCTGCAGGTAGCCCAGGTAGCCGCCCAGCGTGGTGCGCAGGGACTCGCCTTCGCGCAGGAGCAGGGCGCGACGCTCGGAGTGTTTGCTCTGCCAGAGGGCGGTGAGCGCGTTGAGGCGGTCGGTGATGTTGACGGCGCGGCGGAGCTGCTCCTCCAGCGCCACGTGCGCGCCGACCGAGCCGGACGCGGCGAGCAGCTGCAGCAGGGCGTTGCGCAGGAAGCGTCGCTCGATCGCGGCGGCGCGGTCCAGCGTCGCGGGCTTGTCCGCGAGCGCCTGGAGCGCGTTGAGGACGGCGGTGTCGCCGCAGCCGAGGGATGTGGCGCGCAGCAGGCGCTGCCGGATCGTGAAGAGCTCGCGGATATGCGGCAGCAGGGTGCGGTCGAGGGGCTGCTCGTCGATCTTGAGCAGGTAGCCCTTGATGCCGTCCGAGAGCGCGGTGTCGCGGAGCAGGCAGCGGTACAGTTCGAGCCACGTCTCCGAGACGGTGGCGATCGGGCTCGCCAGCAGACGGCGGCGCTCCTGGTCGGTCAGCTGGCGCATGGCTTCCACGCGGTTGAACGCGTTGCCGTCGAGCCGCACCTGCCGCACGAGCTGCTGCGGCGTGGCGGAGAGATCGGTGCACGTGCCGTAGAAGCCCGCGTCGCGGTTGATCGAGAGGAAGGCCGGCTCCGGAATCCCGGCGAGGATGATCTCGGCGTCGGGCGCGTTGAACGGGACGGTCTGCGCGGTGCCGGGAATATCCCGGCCCGAGGCGTCGACCGCGGCGAACGAGAAGGGCAGCGTGAAGACGCCGCCGCGGCCCGAGCGCGTCTGGCTCAGGGAAAGGCGCAGCTCGCGGCGGCCGGGGTCGTAGGCGTAGCGCACGGACACCTGCGGGTAGCCGACGGTGAAGAGCCATTCGCGGCTGAAGTCGGCCAGCGAGCGGCCGGAGACCTCTTCGAAGCAGGCGAGGAACTGGGCGGTGTTGGCGTTGCCGCCGTCGTAGCGCGAGAAGTAGAGGCGCGCGCCGGCGTCGTAGACCTCTTGGCCCAGAAGCTGGCGCAGCATGTTGAGCACTTCCGGCGCCTTCACGTAGGTCACGCCGTCCACGAGCTCGTCGGGGTCGTTGAAGCCCTCGCGCACGATCTGGCCGAACTTGCCGGCGTCCTCGACGGCGAGCGGCCCGTTGCCGGGCGCGCGCATCGCGTCCGCCTCGCGCAGGCGCATGAAGGCGGGGTCGAAAACCGAGGCGGTGAACTGCCGCTCGATGTCCACGGTGAAGGCCTCGTTGAGCCACATGTCGAAGGGCGACTGCATGGTGACGCCGCTGCCGCAGTGGTTGTGCTCGTACTCGTGGACGATCACGCCGTGGGCGTAGATCAGGCGCGCGTCGGCGGTGGTTTCGTCGATCAGCGCGGCCTCGGTGATGATCGTGGTGTTGCCGACGTTCTCCATGCCGCCGTAGTTGGATTTCTCCATGCAGATGGTGCGGTAGGTGTCGAAGGGGTAGACATAGCCGAGGCGCTCGTGCTGCCACAGGATGCTGCGCTTGAGGATCTGCATGGGGATGCGCGCGCCCGCGGTTTTGCCGGGCGGCACGAGGTACTCGAGCGCGATGCGCCGGCCGTCGGGATAGCGCACCTCGTCGGCCAGCACGTCCCAGGTGCCGGCGCAGGCGATGAAGAGGTAGGGGGCCATGGGCACGTTGTTGACGAACGTGATGACTTGCCGCAGCGGCGCGCCGGGCTTGGGCACGGGACGGCCGGAAGGGTTGGTCGTCCGGTCGATGTCGCCGTTCGAAATCAGGTGGGTGTAGCGGATGTCGCCCTCGAGGGTGGTGCGGAAGGTGCACTTGGCGGTGCAGTCGTCGATCACCGGCAGGATGCGCTGAAAGCCCCACTGCTGGCACTGCGACATGTACTGCTGGGGCGCGCCCGGCGGCGTGACGTCGCGGTACAGGCCTTCGAGCAGCGTGTCGGAAGGGCGGCAGCGGCAGCGCGTGAAGAGGCGCACCGTGTCGCCTGCGGCGAGCGGGCGGGGAAGGGCGACGATGAGCTTGTGGCGGCGAGGTTCGAGCACGTAAGGGCAGGCGGCGCCCGAGTCGGCGTCGGTGACGGCGAGGACCTCGAGGTCTCTCGCGTCGAGCTCGAGGTCGCTCAGGGCTTCGCGGGCCGTGAGCGTGAGCGTGGCCTGACCGTCCACATGGGTCTCATGGAACGAGAGGGCAATCTCCATGTGGGCGAGCTGCACGGGGGGGAGGCGGACGTCGGAGCGGTTGCATCGGAAAGCCATCGGTTTCTCCTCTTGCGTTCAGGGCGTCATAATAAAAGGAAAAACGCGTGCCGTAAACGGCTAATCGCGGGGTCCGGCGCGGGTTCAGGTCTTGACGTTTAGGCGCGGGCTTGGGACAATTCGGAAACAAAGGAGATTTTGAGCGATGGAACTGACCGAACAACAGCGTCAAGCTGTCAAAGCGTGGCTGGCTGCCGGAGCCACCTTGTCGGATGTGCAGAAGAGCCTGAAAAGCGAGTTTGGCCTCACGCTGACTTATATCGACGTGCGCTTGCTCGTGCTCGAAATCGGTGCGGAAGTGAAAGACAAGCCGGAGCCGAAGCCCGCCAAGACCGAGGTCGTGCCGCCCGCCGCCGGGCCCCAGGACGAGGACCCCTACGCCGACGAGTTCGAAGACGAGCCGCTGCCGGGCGCTGCCGACGAGGCGGCCCCGCTGCCGCAGGAGGGCGCAGGAGGCGGCCAGGTGACGCTGTCGCTGGACCGCCTGGTCGTGCCGGGGGCGATGGTCAGCGGACAGGTGACTTTCTCGGACGGCGTGAAGGCGCGCTGGCTGATCGATCAGTACGGACGCTTCGGGCTGGAGCCGGAGACTCCGGGATACAGGCCGGCGAGTGCCGATCTGCAGGCCTTCCAGGTGCAGCTGCGCCTGGAGCTTCAGCGCCACGGGTATGCGTAATCGGAAGGTGAGGGCCGGCCTGCGGGGCGGCCCGGAAAAGCAGTAAGGAAACAGACATGACAATCGGATTTTTGGGTGCGGGCAAGATGGCGGAGGCGATTTTGGCCTCGATGGTGCAGACCGGGCTCAGCGAGCCGTGGGACGTGGTCGCGTGCGACAAGAGTCAGGAGCGCCGGGACCTCATCGCCAAACAGTATGGCGTGGCGGTGACGGACGACGTGGCCCAGACGGTCAAAGACTGCAAGGTGCTGATCGTGGCGGTGAAGCCGCAAGACCTCGACGCGATGCTGGCCGAGGTCAAGAAGCTCTTCACCGACAAGCACCTGCTGATCTCAATCGCGGCCGGCAAGACGCTGGCGACGCTGAAAAAGGCGGTGGGCAGCAAGCCGCGGCTGGTGCGCGTGATGCCGAACCTCGCGCTGATGGTGCAGGAAGGCATGAGCGTCTACTGCGCGGCGAAGAACGCCAAGGCGGCGGACAAGCAGCTGGTCGCCACGCTCTTCGGCGGCGCGGGCGCCGTGCTGGAGCTGGCCGAGAAGCACTTCGACGCGGTGACGGCGCTGAGCGGCTCCGGCCCGGCGTTCTTCGCCTACGTGATGCAGGCGATGATCGAAGGCGCGGTCGCGCTGAAACTGCCGAAAGATGCGGCGCGGCTGCTGGCCGAGCAGACGCTGATCGGGACGGGCATCTACCTGCAGAACACCGGCCGCGACACGGCGGAGTTCATCCAGGCCGTGGCCTCGCCCAAAGGCACCACGGCCGCGGGCTTGGCGGTGCTCGAGAAGTCGTCGGTCAAAGCCGCTCTGGCCAAAACCTTGGCCGCGGCCGCGAAGCGCAGCGCCGAGCTGAGCCAGGCGTAAGCGCGATAGAGGCCGAATCGGGTGGAGCTGCGCGTCCCCCCGTTTTTTTCGGGAGAGCTTCCATGGAGCGTCGGACGGGTTTTGTCGGGATTATCCTGGAGAACCGCGAAAGCGTGGACGAGGTCAACCACGTGCTGTCTGAGCACGCGGAGCTGATTCTCGCGCGCGTGGGGCTGCCGCGCCGCGAAAAGGGACTCTCGGTCATCACGCTGGTCGTGGAGGCCACGACCGACGAGCTGGGGGCCCTGACCGGGCGTCTGGGGCGGATCGACGGCGTCTCGGTGAAATCCGCCCTCTCGAAGCAGGGCAAGTAGGCGCACAAACAGCGCGCAAGGAAAAGGATCGCATGAAGCAGGCGTTGAAGCTGGCGTGTGGGCTGGGGGCCGTTCTTCTGTCCGCGTGGACGGCCGGGGCGGCCGAGCGCCCGGTGGTGTTCGTTTCCATCGCGCCGCAGGCGTGGCTGGTCAAGCGCTTGGCCGGCGAGGCGGTGGAGGTGCAGACGCTGTTGACCTCAGGCGCCAACCCGCACACGTTCGAGCCCACGGCCCGGCAGGTGAAGAGCCTGGCGGGGGCCTCGCTCTACTTCACCGTGGGCCTGCCGTTCGAGGTGTCGCTCGCGTCGCGCGCGGGACGGCTCAACCCCGCCCTGAAGGTGACGGGGATGGACGCGGGCATCGCGAAGCGCGGCGCAGGTGAACACGACCACGACCATGGCGCCCACGGCCACGTCTGCACCGCCGGCGGCGACCCTCACATTTGGCTCGCGCCTCAGCTGATGTGCGCGATGGCCTCGAACACGGTGGCCGCGCTGGAACAGCGGATGCCGGAGCAGCGCGCCGCGCTGCAGGAGCGCCTCGGACGGAGCGTGGCGGAGATCCTCGCGGTGGATCGCGAGGTGCGCGCGAAGCTGCAGCCACTGACCCTGCGCACCTGGGTGGTCTATCATCCGTCGTGGGGCTATTTCGCCGAGGCCTACGGGCTGACGCTGCAGGTGATCGAAGAGGACGGCAAGGCGCCCTCCGCCCGACATCTGGCGGAGGTGATCCGGGCGGCGCAGACCGCCGGCGTGAAACGGGTCTTCACCGAGCCCCAGTACGACAAGCGCCCGGCCCAGACGCTGGCGGCGCAGCTCGGCGCCCGGCTGGACGTGATCGATCCGCTGCAGGAAGAGTGGCCCGCGCTCATGCGGGAGGTGGCCTCCAAGCTGGCCGGGGAGTGACGCGGAGCACGCATGCCCATGGCGAAAAACGGGACAGTGATCGAGGTGCGCGACGTCTGCTTTGCCTATAACGGGCAGGAGGTGCTTCACAACGTGTCGTTTCAGATCGCGGCCCAGGCGTTGGTCGCGGTGGTCGGCCCCAACGGCGGCGGCAAAACCACGCTGCTCAAGCTGCTGCTGGGCGAGCTGTCGCCGCGGTACGGCTCGATCCGGATCCTGGACGGCACTCCCGAGGGGGTCCGCACGCGCATCGGCTATGTGCCGCAGGCCGTGCCGTTCGACCCGCGCTTCCCGGTCTCGGTGCGCGAGGCGGTGCTGATGGGGCGCGTGGCCAAAAACCGGTTCGGGCGCTACGGCCGGGCGGACCATGAGGCCGCGCGCGGCGCGCTGGAGCGGGTCGGGCTCGGGGGCTTCGAAAAACGCGCCTTCGCCGAGCTCTCGGGCGGCGAGCGGCAGCGCGTCCTGATCGCGCAGGCGCTCGCGGGCGGCTCGGAGCTGCTGCTGCTGGACGAGCCCGTGGCCAACGTCGACCCCGAGCATACCAGCCTGCTCTACGAGATGTTCAAGGCGCTCACCGCCGAAGTGACGGTGATGATGGTCTCGCACAACCTGAGCGTGGTGACCGGCCACGCGACGCACGTGCTCTGCATCAACCGCACGGCGGGCCTCCACGCCATCGGCGACGTCGCCTCGGCGACGTTCAACGAGGCGTTCGGCGGCTGCCTGACCGCCATCCGGCACGACGCGGGCTGCCACGTGATGGATCCGACCGCGGCGCTGCACGCGCCGCACCAAGGGTGCGGCTGCGGAAAGGAGCCCGGCTCATGTTGAGCTTCTTCCAGGACCTGCTGGCCTACCCCTTTCTCAGAAACGCCGTGCTGGCGGCGGTGCTGGCCTCGGTGGCCGCCGGGCTGACCGGCAGCCTCGTGGTGGTGCGGCGTTCGACCTATCTGGCCGGCGCGGTCTCGCACAGCGTGCTGGCGGGCCTGGGGCTGGCGAGGCTGCTGCAGCGCCGCTTCGGCTTCGACGGGCTGACGCCCATGATGGGCGCCGTGCTCGTGGCGGCGGCGGTGGCGGTGCTGCTGGCGCGGCTGACGCGGCGCGGCGAACACCGGACCGATACCGTGCTCAGCGCGGTCTGGACCGGCGGCATGGCCCTGGGCGTGCTGTTTGTGGCCGCCACCCCGGGCTATCAGGACGACTTGATGAGCTACCTGTTCGGCTCGATCCTGCTGGTCTCCGGCGAAGACCTCGCGTGGATGGCGGCGATGGACGGGCTGATCCTCGGCGTGATCGCGCTCTGCTACAACCGCTTTCTGGCGATCGCGTTCAACGAGGAGCTGGCGCGCCTGCGCGGCGTGAACACTGCGCTCTACGAGTTGGTCTATCACCTGTTGACGGCGCTGACCGTGGTGTTGCTGGTGCGCGTGGCCGGCATCGTGCTGGCCGTGGCGCTGCTGACGCTGCCCGCCGCCGCGGCGGGCCTCCTGACGCGCCGCCTGGACCGCATGATGGCGGTGGCTGTCGGCCTCGGCATCGGGGTCAGCCTGCTGGGGCTGGCCGTCAGCTACGGGCCCGGCTGGCCCCCCGGCGCGACGATCGTCGAGCTGGCGGTTGTCGTCTATCTGCTCGCCTCCGGCTTCCACCGCTGGCGCCGCGGCGCCTCTCACGCGTAAAGCCGAAAGCGGGGCGTCCGGCGGCCGTTCGGAAATCACGTTTTCGCGGGCGGGGCAGGCGGCGCACCGTCCCTCACGCGCCGCCGGTATTCGGCGGGCGGGAAGCCGAAAGTGCGGCGGAAGAGGGTCGTGAAGCTCTGCACGCTGCCGCTGCCGGTGCGCGCGGCGATCTCGGCCACGCTCAGGTCGGTTTCGGCGAGCAGCCGCTGCGAGAGCTCCAGCCGGCGCGCGCGGAAGACGTCGGCCGGCCCCTTGCCGAAGGCGGCCCGGAAACGCAGCTCCAGCGTGCGGCGAGAGACGCCGGCGCGCCGCGCCACCTCGTCGACGCCCGGGTGCTGCGCGAGGGTCTGGAGGGCCGCGCCCAGGGCGCGCGCCACCACCTCGTCGGGCGAGGCGAAGCACGCGGACGAACCGCGCACGATCAGCTCGGTCGGCGCGACGAGTTCCCGCACGAGGGTCCGGTCGCCCTCCAGCAGCCGCGCCAGGCGCGCCGCCGCGCGCCGCCCGATGGCGCGGGCCGGCAGCGCCACGGAGGTCAGGTCGAGGCCCGACACCACGCGGTCGGCCAGCGAGTCTCCGACGCCGGCCAGCACCTTGACGTGACGGCTCTGCGCGGCGACATCCGCCGCGCGGCAAAGCTCCCAGAAGCGGCGGGCCAGGGCGTCGCTGGTGCAGAAGACCGCGGTCTCCGCGCGCAGCTCCGCCAGCCAGCTCTGCCAGCCGGATTCGTGGCGGAAGGAGGCCTCGGCCGGAGGCTCCGCCACCTCGATGCCCTGCTCGCGCATGAACGCGATAAACCCCTCGCGCCGCAGCTGCGACGCGAGGGTCGCCCGCTCGGAGACCACGCCCGCGTGGCGGTAGCCCAGCTCGTGGAAGTGGCGGGCCGCCAGCCGGCCGGCGGCGGCATCGTCCGGCACCACCGAACAGACGCGCTCGACCTGCGACAGGTTGGCGGTGTTGACCACCGGCAGGGACGGGGGAAAACGGCTCTCGATCCAGCGGTCGCTGATGAAGGCGCCGACCACGCCTTGGAGCTCGTCCGAGCGCACCAGCCGGGCGAGCAGGCCCTCTTGCGCATACGGGATAGGCAGGACGCGCCAGCCCGGACGGCCGCGCGCCGCGTCGCGCATGCCCTCCAGCACTCCGACCCCGTAATCGAAGTCGGCATCCAGCAAGACCCCGATGGTCACCTGTTTCATGCCCAAGAACGTAGCGAAACTGCGCATTTTAGTAAATATTATTTGCGTATATACGCAATAGACGCCGGAAATCGATCTGATATGCTGGTGACATTGAAATGAGGAGGAGATTCTATGAAACGCGCGTTCATTACCGGCATCACGGGTCAAGACGGCTCTTATCTCGCCGAGCTGCTGCTGGCCAAGGGGTATGAGGTCCACGGCATGATCCGCCGCTCGTCCAGCTTCAACACGCAGCGCATCGACCATCTCTACCAGGACCCCCACATTCTCGGCACGCGCCTGTTTCTGCACTACGGCGACCTGTGCGACGCGGGGCGGCTGACCAAGATGATGTACGAGATCGCGCCGGACGAGGTCTACCACCTCGGTGCGCAGAGTCACGTGCGCGTCTCGTTCGACGTGCCGGAGTACACCGGCGACGTGGTCGCGCTCGGCACGATCCGGCTGCTGGAGGCGCTGCGCGAGACCGGCATCGGCAAAAAGGCGCGCTTCTATCAGGCCTCCTCCTCCGAGCTGTACGGCAAGGTCCACGAGACGCCCCAGCGCGAGACCACGCCGTTCCATCCGCGCTCGCCCTACGGGGTCGCGAAGCTGTACGGCTACTGGGCCACGGTGAACTACCGCGAAGCCTACGGCATGCACGCGAGCAACGGCATCCTCTTCAACCATGAGTCGCCGCGCCGCGGGCCGACCTTCGTGACGCGCAAGATCACGATGGCTGCGGCGCGCATCAAGATGGGGCTGCAGAACGCGCTCTACCTCGGCAACCTCGACGCGCGGCGCGACTGGGGCTTCGCGGGCGACTATGTCGAGGGCATGTGGCGCATCGTGCAGCACGACTCGGCCGACGACTTCGTGCTGGCCACAGGCGAGACGCACAGCGTGGGCGAGTTCTGCGAGGAGGCCTTCGGGCTGCTGGACCTCGACTGGAAGGCCTTCGTCAAGCACGACGGGCGCTACGAGCGGCCGAGCGAGGTGGACCTGCTGCTGGGCGACGCCTCCAAGGCGCGGCGCGTGCTGGGCTGGACGCCCAAGGTGACCTTCAAGGAGCTGGCGCGCATGATGGTCGAAGCCGACCTGCGCGTGGCGCGCCAGGAGCTCGCCGTGCAGCAGGCCGGCGGCGTTCTGGAAAATGCGGAATGACAAAAGGCGGGAGTTAGGAATGAGGAGTTGAAGAGTTGAGAACGAACCGTCGACTCCTGAACCCCAGCGCATCAACCGGAGACCGATATGTCTGAGACCTTTGACCGTCTGTATGTGGCCGGCCACCGCGGCATGGTCGGAGCCGCGGTGGTGCGCGAGCTCGCGCGCCTCGGGCTGCCGCCGCCGCTCACCGCGACGCACGCCGAGCTCGATCTGACCGACCAGGCGGCCACGCGCGCCTTCATCGGCCGCCACCGGCCGACGTGCATCATCGTCGCGGCGGCGCGGGTCGGCGGGATCGAGGCGAACCGCTCGGCGCTCGGCACGTTCCTCTACGAGAACCTGATGATCGCGGCGAACGTGATCCACGCCGCCTACGAGGCGCGCGTGCCGCGCCTGCTGTTTCTGGGCAGCTCCTGCATCTACCCGCGCCTCGCGCCGCAGCCGATCCCCGAGGAGGCCCTGCTGTCCGGTCCGCTCGAGCCCACCAACGAGGGCTACGCGCTGGCCAAGATCGCCGGGCTCAAGCTCTGCCAGTTCTACCGCCGGCAGCACGGGCTGCTCTACCACTCGGCCATGCCCACCAACCTCTACGGCACGGGCGACAACTACCACCCCGAGCACTCGCACGTGCTGCCCGCGCTGATCCGCAAGTTCGAAGCGGCGCGCCGCTCCGGCGACCGCGAGGTGACGCTCTGGGGCACCGGCACGCCGCGCCGCGAGTTCCTGCACGTGGACGACCTGGCGCGCGCGCTGCTCTATCTGCTGCGGCTCGACAACCCGCCCGACTGGGTGAACGTCGGGTCGGGCTCGGACCTCACGATCCGCGCGCTCGCCGAAGCGGTGCGCGCGGCGGTCGGGACGGACTGCGGGCTGCGCTTCGACCCCTCCAAGCCCGACGGACCGCCGCGCAAACTCTGCGACACCTCGCTGATGCGCGGCCTCGGCTGGCAGCCGCAGATCGCGCTGCCGGACGGGCTGCTGCGGACGGTCGCGGAATACCGCGAGGAAGTCGCGTCGGGCCGCGTGCGCGGGTAGCGCCCGCGCGGCCGGCGCTCCCCGCCCCGCGCCGATGGCCGCGATCCGCCCCGACCGCGTCTTTGGGATTGTTTTTCGCCCCGCAGGTGCGTAATCTTGTTCGACATTCTGAACAGAACCCAGGAGGATCCGCATGAAGAAGACGACGGTTGCTGTGCTGACGGGCATTGTGGCGATGGCGGGCTGCACGTCGGCCCCCTGTCAAAAGGCGTGTGAGGCGAAGCCGTGCGACGCGGCCGCGTCCTGCGCGGTCTGTCCTTCCCTGAAGGGGGAGCCGGTGCATCCGGACTCGCGCAACTGGCGGTCGCTCTTCAACCTCAACCTCGACAACGCGGTCTACACCAAGGGCGTCTGGTTCCTCAACGAGAAGGGGGATCTGACCGCGAACAAGGACGAGGCGATCTGGACGGCCCGCGACTACGAGAACTTCGTGCTCGACCTGGAGTACACCTGCGATCCGGCCGCGAACAGCGGCGTGCTGATCTACGGCAGCGATTTGGCGAACTGGATCCCCAACACGGTCGAGATCCAGATCCTGGACGACAACCACCCGCACTGGTCCAAGGAGGCGCCCTTCACCAAGAACGGCGGCCTGTACGGCCACCTGCCGCCGAAGGTCAACAACGTCAAGCCGGCCGGCGAGTGGAACCGCATGACGGTGACGGCGCAGGGGCAGCGCATCAAGGTCGCGGTGAACGGCGAGGTCACGGTGGACACCGATCTCGCACAGTGGACCTCGGCCAAGAAGAATCCCGACGGCACGGACATCCCGCCGTGGCTCAGCCGTCCCTGGGCCGAGCTGCCGACCAAAGGCCGCATCGGATTCCAGGGCAAGCACGGCAACGCGGCGATCTATTTCCGCTTCGTGCGGATCAAAGAGCTGTGAGGCGACAGGCGCAGACCCCCGGCCCCCTTGTGAAAACGAGATTGCAATTGCGGAATCTGCCCGATGTGGTATGATTCGACCCCGTTTTTCCCAAGAAAGTGAAGGGTTTGCACATGAAACAGTACAAAGTCGGTCTGGTCGGTATCGGAGCCGTGGGCACAGAGATGGTCAAGGTGCTCCGTCAGCGGAAATTCCCTGCCAGTGAGATCCGCATCCTCGCCACGCGCGAGCGCGACGAAGAGGTGGCAGGCGAGACGTTCCATGTGCTGGAAGCCAAGCCCGAGGCTTTCGACGGGCTGGATATCGTGCTGTTCGCCGGCACCGAGGGCTCGAAGGGCGCCTCCAAGCTGTACGGCTGGGAAGCGGTCAAGCGCGGCGCCGTCGTGATCGACAACGGCGACGACTACCGCATGGACGACCGCGTCCCGCTGGTGATCCCCGAGATCAACCCCGAGGCGCTCGACAAGCACCAGGGCTTCATCGCGAACCCCAACTGCAGCACGATCATCACGCTGATGGGCATCGCGCCGCTGCACAAGAAGGTCCCGCTGAAGCACATGACCGCGGTGACCTTCCAGTCCGTGAGCGGCACGGGCCGCGCGGCGATCGAGGAGCTGGAGCAGCAGGCCCGCGCCTATGCCGCGGGCGGCGAGATGGCCGTCAAGGCCTATCCGCACCAGATCGCCTTCAACGTGCTGCCGCAGATCGGCAGCGCCAAGAAGGAGATGCCGGGCTTCACGACCGAAGAGGCGAAGATGACCTTCGAGTCGCGCAAGATCCTCGGCTGCCCGGACCTCCGGGTCGCGAGCACCTGCGTGCGCGTGCCGGTGTTCTACGCCCACTCGGTGGCGGTGCACGCGGAGTTCAGCGCGCCCATGACCCCCGAGGCCGCGCGCGAGATTCTGGCGGCGTCCGAAGGCGTGAAGGTCATCGACGACCTCGCCAACAGCCAGTATCCGATGCCGCTCTTCATCGGCGGCGGGGATGATGTGGGCGTGGGCCGCATCCGCGTGGACCCGAGCGTGGAGAACGGCCTGGCCCTCTGGTGCTGCGGCGACAACATCCGCAAGGGCGCGGCGCAGAACGCGGTGCAGATCGCGGAAGTGATGATCAAGCGCGGCCTGATCTAAGGTCCCGCGGGATCGCCCCCCCAAAAAAAGAGCCCGGCCGCCGAAGCGGTCGGGCTCTTTTGCTTTCCGGGAAACCCGGCCGTCGCGGACGGCGGCCGGGGGTTCGCCGGGGGCCGGCTTACGCGCGGCCTTTGGACTTGAGGAACTCGATGCAGCCGCGGATCTTCTCGAGCGTGTTCGGGTCCGCCTCGCTCTCGACGATGTACCAGTCGGTCACGGCGTCCGCGTCGGTCGCGGCGAAGACCTCGTCCCACTTCACGCCCTGCTTGCCTTCCGGGACCTGGCCCAGAACGCCGGGGCCGGGATAGACTTCCTTGGCGTGCAGCGTGCGGGCGCGCTTCGGGAACTTCTTGAGCCAGGCGACCGGGTCTTCGCCGGCCGAGACCACGTGGCCGACGTCCATCTGCGAGCAGACGTCCGGCGAGGCGTTGCCGTAGAAGAGCTCCCACTTGCACTTGCCGTCGAACTTGTCTTTGAATTCGTGCTGGTGGTTGTGGTAGCCCACGTACATGCCGGAGGCCTTGGCCGTGACGGCGGCGTCGGAGAAGAGCTTGGCGAAATCGATCCAGCCCTGGGCGTCCTTGGCGTTCATGCCGGGGACCATCAGGTACTTGTTGCCGATCGTCTGGTTGAACTCGATGGTCTTGGCGATGTTCTCAGGCTTGATCGAGTCGAGGCCGGTGTGCGTGCCGCACGCGACCAGGCCGGTGTCGCCCAGGATCTGCTTCAGCTCGGCGGCGCTCTTGCCGTAGTAGCCCGCGAACTCGACGCCCGCGTAGCCCATCTCCTTGATCGCCTTGAGCGTGCCGATCAGGTCCTTGCCGCAGAGGCCGCGCACGGAATAGAGCTGCACGCCGACTTGCGGCTTGGCCGAAGCGGCGCGGACGAGCGACGGCATGGACGCCAGAGCCAAACCGGCGGCGCCGGCCTTCAGGAAAGAGCGACGAGAAAAATGCATCATGACAGTAAACCCCTTTTTGCAATCCCCGTGTTCCACCCCGGAACATAGGATGGCGGGTATTATGTCAAAAAAGGGTTGTCTTCCGCAACGAATACGTGTCGCATCCGGGCCGTTCACAGCCTCAGCATCTGGCGGGCCTGCTCGAAGACCGGGGTCAGATCGATCTTGCGGTCGGCCGCGCCGAGCGTGCCGTCGAACACGTGGACGGCCTGTTCCCGGGCGAGGTTCTGGATGAAGCGGCCGAACTTGGACGCGGGGTCCGTCAGGTTCATCAGCACCTCGACGTGGGCGGTGCCGCGCGTGACGGCCTCGCTGATCATGCCCGTCGAGTCCGCGGTCACGAAGAGCCGCTCGCAGAGCGACACGAAGGCCGGGATCGGGTTGAAGGTGTCGCGGCTGAAGAGCAGCTTGTAGTCGAAGGGGTAGGTGTCGATCAGCGCCTCGACGTCGGGCGGCGTGCGGCGCGAGGTGGTGACCCAGCGCTCGCGGCCTTCGGTCGCGGCGAAGAGGCGGTCGAGGTCGCGCCGCATAGCCTCGGCGGTCATCGTGGCCACGGCGTTGGGGCCGCCGACGATCACGCCCACGCCGGGCCTGGCCGGCGTGTGCCGCTGGCGGAAGGCCGCCACGCCCGCTTCGTAAAAGGCCGCGTTGGTGGAGGTCAGGTTGACCGGGATCGGCAGGATGTTGGGGGCCTGCGGCGGGCGGTCGAACACCGGCGCCAGGATGCAGTCGAAGTTCAGCTTGTAGCCGCTGGGGTAGAGGATCGCCGCCACCGGGAGGCCGCGCCGGCGCGCCGCGATCTTGCCGGGGTAGAAGGCGGTGGAGCCGGTGCAGACCACGGCCGCGTAGTAGCCGTCGGTCGGCTCGATCCGGAAGGGGAAGTCCAGCACCAGACCCAGGCGGTCGACCAGATACGAGAGGGCCTTGTGGAAGCGCGACGGATACCGCGTGCGGACGCAGTCGTAGTCGTAGCCGAGGGCGCTGCAGAACGCTTTCGACTGGTTCTCGTGTCCGGCTTTTCCGTCCGTAACGATCAAGAGTTTCTTTTTCATACCGCGCTTCGGTTAGGCCAGCAGCGTGCGCCAGCCCGCGATGTCGCGCCGGCGCGCCTCGGCCCAGGCTTCGGCATCGGTTTCGGGCGGGAGCGTGTTGGTGACCCGCGCGCCGCCGCAGGCCGGGCAGCAGGCCCCCTCGCTCAGCGGCGCGCCGCAGTGCGGGCAGCGGTGCTCGAGCAGCTCGCCGCACACGGCACAGTGCTTCGGGTCTGCGGCCGCCGGCTGCGGCCGCGGCCAGAACAGGAGCTCGCCGTTCACCACGTAGGGCACGTTCGAGTAGCACTGCGCATTCGGACAGAAGGCGTGGGCGCGCGGGGGGCGGAGAGCGGCGGCGGCGCCCGGCTCGGCGGCGGGCTCCAGCGCCACGCCCACGAGCGCGGCGATCTTGGCCACCGTCTCCTGCGCGACCTTCGCCGACTGCCCCGCCTCCAGCATGCTGATGGCCGACTGCTTGCAGCCGACCGCCTCGGCCAGCGCGCTCTGGGTCATGCCCTTTTCGCGCCGCGCTTTCGCGAGCTGCCGGCAGAGTGCTATGGAGAGATTCGCCATGTCGTGTGACTCAAAATCCTGTTGATAACAACGTGGGGATAGTATGACGCAAACCGGGGGTTATCCACAAGCACAAGATATCGACAGGTTTTGATAAGACTTAAAATGCTTATAACATGAGACTTATAACTTATTCACAGAGTTATTATCACCTGTTTATAACCTAGTGGGTGATGAGCGTGATAACCTGTTGATAAGCATCGTTCGCTTGGCAGGCGCCGGACGAATGCGATATAGTGGGGCCCATGTTTACCGGATATACCCCTGAGCTGATCGGCGACTTGAAAAACCGTTGGGCGGGCCTGCAAAAGGGCCTCAGGCTGGCGGGGGCGGACGCCCTCCTGGTCGGCTCCAACGTGAACCTCTTCTACCTCACGGGCCGCATTTTCATGGGCTATTTCTATCTGCCCGCGGAAGGCGCGCCGTGGTTCTTCGTGCGCCGCCCGTGCGGGCTCAAAGGACCGAACGTGGCGGAGATCCGCAAGCCCGAGCAGATCGCCGAGCTGTTGCCGGCGGCTGGCGCGGCGCTGCCCCGGACGGTGCTGATGGAGGGCGACGAGCTGAGCTTCAGCGACTGGACCCGGCTCGCGGCGGTCTTTCCCGGCGCGGCGGTCTCCAGCGGCTCGGAGCTGCTGCGCCAGGCGCGCCGGATCAAGACGCCCTACGAAGTCCGCATCATGAAGAAGACCGGAAGCCGCCACGGCGACGTGATCGCGCGGTTCGCCTCGGTCTACGAGCCCGGCATGACCGACCAGGCGTGGTCGATCGAGATGTTCCGGCTGATGCTGCAGGCCGGCGGCCTCGGGCTGTTCCGCATCGCGGGCGAGAGCATGGAGGGCTTCATGGGCACGATCCTCGCCGGCGACAACGGCGGCGCGGTCTCGCCGTACGACTTCGCCCTCGGCGGCGCCGGGCTGCATCCCTCCCTGCCGGTGGGCCAGAGCGGCGTGGTGATGAAAGAGGGCATGTCGGTGATGGTCGACATCGCGGGCAACTTCTACGGCTACCTGACCGACTGCACGCGCACCTTTGCGGTCGGCCGGCTGGCGGAAAAAGCGGTCTTCGCGCACCAGGTCTCGATCAACATCTGCGACGCGGTGGCCGCGGCGGGCAAGCCCGGCGCGCGCTGCGAAGACCTTTACAACCTCGCGCTCAAGATGGCCGCCGATGCGGGGCTGGCCGACTGTTTCATGGGCGCCGCGCAGAAGGCGAAATTTATCGGCCACGGCACGGGGCTTGTCATCAACGAGCAGCCCGTACTCGGGGCGCGCTCCAAGGACGTGCTGGAGCCGGGCATGTGCATCGCGCTCGAACCCAAGTTCGTGATTCCCGGCACCGGCGCGGTCGGCATTGAGGACACCTTCCTGGTGACGGCCTCCGGCATGGAGGTCCTGACGCCCTGCGACCGGGAACTGGTCTCGCTTTAACTCGGGCGGAGCCCGCAACCCCAGACCCTCTCACACAGAAGATGATGGGAACCGCGATCCAGACGGCTCTTGAAGAGCTCGGCGTGACGCGCTACGGCGAGATCGCCGTGGCGGATCTCGTTTTCCAGGCGGCGTTCCGCGAGGCCTGCGCCTCGAACCAGTGCGGCAAATACGGCACGAACTGGGCCTGCCCTCCCGGCGTCGGCGCGCCGGAGGCGCTGGAGGCGCGCGCGCGGCGCTTCACGCGCGGCCTCGTCATCCAGACCGTCTGGCCGATCGCGGATCCGTTCGACTTCGACGGCATGCTGGCGGGGGGCGACAAACACAACGCGCTCTTCCGCCGCGCGGCGGCGCGCGTGGCGCCGCTGCTCACCGCGGGCGAGACGCTGGCCTTGAGCGCGGGGGCCTGCTCGGCCTGCGACGCCTGCACCTATCCCTCCGGCCAGCCCTGCCGCCAGCCCCACAAAGCCATGGCCTCGCTCGAATCCTACGGCATCGACGTGGCCGCGCTCATCGAGCGCGCCGGCCTCTCGTATACGAACGGCCCGGATACCGTGTCTTATGTCGGCGTGCTCCTGTACTGAGCTGCGCCGCCCCTCCCGGAGAAAAAAATGCGCGCTTGCTCGGCGGTCCTCTTCGCTCTGACGCTTCCGTTGTCGCTCACCGCGGCCCCGTCGCCGGCCCCGGCCTGGCAATGGGCCGGCTGGGGCGGCGGCGGCTACTTTTTCTCGGCGGTCTTTCATCCGGCCCGGGACGGCGTGATCTACATGGGCGGCGATGTCGCCGGCGTCTACAAGAGCGAGGACCACGGGCTCACGTGGCGCCTGGTCAACAAAGGGCTGTCGCACTACGCCGTCTACTCGCTGGCGGTCGACCGCACCGCGCCGCAGACCGTCTACGCCGCAACGGAGGGCGGCCTCTGCAAGAGCACGGACGGCGGCGGGCAGTGGCGGCTGCTGCCGAAGACCGGCCGCAAGGAGCTGCGCATCACCGGAGAGCGCGAGCGCAGCATCCGCAGCATCGCCGTCGACCCGTCCGACGGCCGGACCGTCTATGCGGCCAGCCCCGCCGGCAAGGTCTACAAAAGCGCAGACGGCGGCGAGACGTGGCAGACGGCCTACGAGAAGGCGTCCGAGCCGGAGCCTCCGGGCACGCTGCACGTCCAGTTCGGCAAGATGGACCAGAGCTGGTGCGGCGGCATCTGGCTGCCGTTGACCTTCCCGCAAGGGGTCCGCGCCGCCGACTGCGCGGGCTTCGGCTTCTCCTTCAAAGGCGACGGCACGGTGCCGAAGGACGCGTTCCTGTCGCTCAAGACCGCGTCCGGCGTCACCTACCGCAGCCGCAACCTGCGCGAGCTGTTCAAACAGACCCGGTGGGGCGAGGTCGTTCTCCGCGCCGAGGATTTCACCCTCGACCCCGAGTACGCTCAGAAGCATCCCGACCAGGCCAAGGCCTACGCCGGCACGCCCGACTGGCCGGCGCTCACCCGGATGGATTTCGCGTGCATCGGCCCGCTGATGACCGAGGCGCCGGTGGGCAAGTTCAACCGCTTCTATTTCGCCCTCACCCGCACGCCCGAAGGCCAGGCGTGTCCGGCTGCGGCGCCCCACCCGCACGTCGTCAAAACGTTCTCTGCGGACCCGACGGTTTCGTACTACGGCAACCTCCGTCTCGGGCCTGCCCAGGGAGGCAACGTCTACAGCGTGGCGGTCGCGCAGCGGGAGCCCGGGCTGGTGCTCGCGGCGACGGAAGACGCCGGGCTCCTGCTCAGCCGCGATGCGGGCAAAACGTGGCGCGGGCTGGCCGCGCCGAAACGGGCCTCCAGCGTGGCGGTGGCCCCGAGCGATCCGTCCGTCATCTACGCGACGTTCTTCACGAACGGCGTCTGGCGGTCGAGCGACAAAGGCGAGACGTGGCGCGACCTTTCTCAGGGCCTGCCGAAGAACCTGTCGCTCTTGGACGTGGCGGTCAGCCCCGTGGCGCCGCTCGACGTCTACATCATCGGCACCGCCGGGTGGAACGGGCGCTTTTTCTATTCGCACAACGGGGGCGACACGTGGACCGAGGTCTCGCAGCTCACGCCGGACGCGGCGGCCAACCCCACGCTGGCGAACGAACACGGCAAGACCTGCGGCCTGAGCGCGCCGCGGAATCTGGCGCTCAATCCGCTTAATCCCCAAGAGCTCTTTATCGCCGCCAACTGGCGCCCGTGCCACAGCGCGGACGGCGGACGCACCTGGACCGAACGCGTGCGCGGCGCGGACATCTCGTGCGTGTACGACCTGCGCTTCCACCGGGGGCGCACCTACGCCTCGGCCATGGACGAGGGCGTGCTCGTCAGCGAGGACCGCGGCGCGAGCTGGCGGGCCGTCTGGCCCCTCAAATATGACCCCAAACTCGGCGGCCACTACTGGCGGCTCGCCCTCTCCGACAACAACGGGCTCGACCGCATCGTGAGCACGTGCAGCTCGTGGGACACCCGCCTTCCCGGATTCATCGTCGCGAGCGAGGACGGCGGCAAGTCGTTCGCGAGCCACTCGGCCGGCCTGCCTCAGACGGTGCCGCACGCGAACACGATGTGGGGCAACGGCGCCCCGCGCGCCTTGGCGGCCGACCCGAAGAACCCGAAGGTGCTGTATCTCGGCCTCGACGGCGATCCCTCCCAGGGCCAGCCGGGCGGCGGCATCTTCAAGTCCGAGGACGGCGGCCGCACCTGGGCCGCGCTGCCCGGCCAGCCGGGCAGCCGCCGCATGTTCTTCGGGCTCGCGGTGGACCCGACCGACTCGCGCCGGCTCTACTGGGGCGCGTGCGCGCAAGGCGGCGGCCTCTACCGCAGCGAGGACGGCGGGGCCTCGTGGCAGCACGTGTTCAAAAATGAGCAGTGGCTCTTCAACGTGCATGTGGCGGCCGACGGCACGGTCTATTGTCCCGGCAACAACCTGTGGCGCAGCACGGACCACGGACAGACCTGGAAACCGCTCACCTCGTTCCCTTTCAGCTCGCGCATCATCGTCGCGCTCGAGTCCGATCCGGACAACGCCCAGCGGCTCTGGTTCGCCACCACCACGTGGGGCAGCGAAGCCGACGGCGACGTCTACGAAACCTGCGACGGCGGCCAGACGTGGCAGGTGATCACGGCCGACCTGCCCTACCGCAAGCCGCTGCTGCTCCGCTACCATCCCGAGACGCGCGAACTCTGGGCCGCAGGCGTCTGCCTCTTCAAGTGCCGCCGATAAGCGGACGATAAAAAAGCGAATTCTATAGAATTGCACTGGTGTATTGGCCGTCTGGTTGGTACAGTCTCCTGCACGTGCAGGGGAAGAGAAGCGGCACAAGGAGGGATGTTCATGGATGCGGTATGGCTGGCCCGGTTGCAGTTCGCGCTGACGGTGGGTTTTCACTATCTGTTTCCGCCGCTGTCGATCGGCCTGGGATGGATGATCTTCGGCTATCACACGCGCTTCCTGCAGACGGGCGATGCCGTCTACCGGCAGCTCGCGCGGTTCTGGACGCGCCTGTTCGCGGTCACCTTCGCCGTGGGTGTTGCGACGGGCATCACCATGGAGTTTCAGTTCGGCACGAACTGGGCGGCTTACTCGCGCTTCGTCGGGGACATCTTCGGCGCGCCGCTGGCGGCCGAAGGGGTCTTCGCTTTCTTTCTCGAGTCCAGCTTCCTCGCGATTCTGATCTACGGCGAGAACCGGGTCTCGCGCCGGGTCACCTGGCTCGCCTCGCTGCTGGTGGCGGTGGGCGCGACCCTCTCGGCGTTCTGGATCGTCGTGGCCAACTCGTGGCAGCAGACGCCGGCCGGCTACCAGCTCGTGAACGGCCGCGCGGAGCTGACCAGCTTCTGCGCGGCGGTCTTCAACCCCTCGACGCTGCCGCGCTATTTCCACGTCATCGCCGGCGCGCTGGTGACCGGCACCTTCTTCGTGCTCGGCGTCTCGGCGCACATGCTGCTGAAGGGGCGGCACACCGAGTTCGCCGCGCGCTCGCTCAAGAGCGCGGTCCTGCCCGCCTTCCTGTCGGTCGCGCTCGTCGGCCTGATCGGCCACCACCACGCCGTGCAGGTGGCGCGGACCCAGCCCGCGAAGCTGGCCGCGTTCGAAGGCGTGTGGGAGACGCAGACGCACGCGCCGCTGCTGCTCTTCGGCGTGCCCAAGGCCGAAAAGGAGCAAACGGATTTCGCGCTGGGCGTGCCGAACCTGCTCAGCTACATGGTCGGGTTCTCCAAAGACACGCAGATCCAGGGGCTCAAGGATTTTCCCAAAGCCGACCGTCCGCCGCTCTTGACCACGTTCTTCAGTTTCCATGCGATGGTCTATCTCGGCGGGTGGCTGTTTCTCGTGGCCGCGGCCGGCCTCGTGCTGATGTGGCGGAAGGCGCTGGTCGAGCGGCGGCTCTTCTTGCGGGCGGCGGCGCTGACGATCCCGCTGCCGTTCATCGCCAATGAGGTGGGGTGGATCGCGGCGGAAGTCGGCCGCCAGCCCTGGGCCGTGTACAACCTGCTGCGCACATCCGACGCGGTCTCCGCCTCGGTCCCCGCCGGCCAGATCCTCGCCTCCATCGTGCTCTTCTCGCTCATCTACAGCCTGCTGTTCGGCCTCTGGGTCTATCTGCTCGGCAGGCAGATCGCCCAAGGCCCGCAACCCCTGCACGAGGAGGCCCGCTAATGGCTACGCTGCAACTCATCTGGCTGCTCTTGATCGGCGTGCTGATCATCGGCTACGCGATTCTGGACGGGTTCGACCTCGGCGTCGGATGCTGGCACCTCTGCGCGAGAAAAGGTGCGGAGCGGAGCCGCTTTATGCGCGCGATCGAGCCCTTCTGGGACGGCAACGAGGTTTGGCTGCTGACCGGCGGCGGCGCGCTGTTCGCGGCTTTCCCGCCCGTCTATGCCACGGTCTTCAGCGGGTTCTATCTGGCGCTGATGCTGGTGCTGGTCGGCCTCATCTTCCGCGCCGTGTCCATCGAGTTCCGCAACCGCGTCGCCGACCCGCGCTGGGTCGCGGCGTGGGACTTCGCGTTCGCCGCGGGAAGTGTGCTGCCGTCGCTGCTCTACGCCGTCGCCGTGGGCAACCTGCTGCGCGGTCTGACGCTCAACGCGGCGGGCGACTACACCGGGGGCTTCTTCGCGCTGCTCAACCCCTACGCCCTGCTGTTCGGGATCGCCGGTCTCGCGATGATCGCGCTGCACGGCGCGCTCTATCTGGCGGTCAAGACCGACGGCGAGACGCAGGCGCGCGTCCGCGTCTGGGCGGCCCGCGCCTGGACCGTCTATCTGCCGCTGTTTCTGGCTGCCGCCGGGTGGACCGCGGCGTGCTATCTGCGCGGCGGCGTGGTCCTGCCGGTCGCCTTGGCTGTGGCCGCGCTGGCCGCGCTCGCGCTGCTCCGCCGCTTCAACGGCCGGGGCGAGGACCTCAAGGCGTTTCTCGCCTCCTGCGCCGGCATCGCGCTGGTGCTGCTCGCCGTGGTGGCGGCGCTCTTCCCGAACCTGGTGGTCGCCAGCAACGACGCCGCGCTCTCGCTCACGATCTACAACTCGTCCTCTTCACGGCTGACGCTGGTGACGATGCTCGTCATCGCCCTGCTCGGCATGCCGGTGGTGATCGGCTACACCGTCTTCATCCACCGCGTCTTCAAAGGGAAAGTGTGAGGCGCGCGCGAATCGGCAAAATCGGTTCATGCGGCGCCTTCGCGTTAGTCGGCGCCTTTGAGCTGTTCCGCCAGCCACGTTCTCAGCGCGGCGCGCTCGGGAAGGTCGCGCAAGCTCCACTGGTCCGTGTGGTTGCGGTAGGGGAGCGGCACGAACGTGAAGCGGCCTGAGGGGCAGGCGTTCGTCAGATACGCCTGCGTTTCGGCGACGGACCCTTCTTGGCTGATGAACTGCGGACGCCCCCTCAAGCGCGCGAGCCGCACCGCCGCCGCCGCGCGGTCGCTGCCCGCGTAGCTCCAGGCGCGCACGCCGTCGTAGTGGCTGTGGCAGATGAAGCCCCGCCAGAGCGCCGCGACCGCATCGTTGTGCAGGCCGATATAGTTGCAGGCGATCGAACCGCGCGAAAAGCCGGCCAAAAAAACGGCCGAGGGGTCGCCCTGGTAGTTCGCGCAGACGTCGGCCACCACCCCGGTGCAATAGGCCACCGTGGCTTCGACGTCTCCCCACCAGAGGCGCTGATTGCGCTGATGATCGGGGCTCACATAGGGCGCGCAGACCCAGATGAAGCCCTTGCCGCCGCTGGCGCCATAGCCCAAGGAACTCGATTCGACCGTGCCGTCGCAGACATCTCCGAAACGGTTGGAGTATGACCCGTTGCCCGCGTATTCGACGATGACCGGGAACCGCCGGACCGCGCGCCAGTCGACGGGCAGATAAAGCACATGGTGGACCTCGGTGCCCCGATAAGGCGGCAGCGTCCTCCGCACGCGTCGGCCCGCCGCCGGCTCGCCGGCGGTGACCGCCGGCACGCGCAGCTCCGGCGCAACCGAGCGGAGGTCCGGCAGCTCCGCCGCGCACGCGCCGGACACGAAGAGGACGAGGAGAAACAGGAGGCGCATCAGAAACCTCGGGGTCGAATTTACGGGTGACGTCTCTGCAGGCTGGCGGCGCCGGCGCGCGAGGCCGTGAGCCAGTCCCACGCGGGCGAGACGCCGTCCGCGTCCAGCATGGGGCAGCGGAGCGAGCGGTCGCAGCTCAGCGTCGGGATCAGGGGAAAGGCGTTCGCGCGCAGGTCGGCCGAACCGCCCAGGCGAAGCGGATGGATGAGGCAGCCCACGCGGCCTTCGGCGCGGTTCAGGTAGCCCGCGAAGCAGCAGCTGCCGTAGCGCCGTTTCCAGAACCAGGCGCTGAGGCCGAAGGTGAGCGGCACCAGCCAGCAGGCCAGCAGGTGGTCGTGCCAGCCGCCGCGCGCCAGATGCAGCCGCACCAGCTCGCGCCGGCCGGGGGGCGCATCCGCAGGGAAGATCCGCTCCGCCGCGCGCGTGTTGGCCTCCAGAAAGGCGGCCAGCCGCGCCGGGTTCCAGCGCATGTTCACGCAGCAGCCGCAACAGCCTTGTCGGAACGTTTGGCACTCCATGCGGACGAAGGTAGCGGGAAGCCCGCTGCGCGTCAAGAGCGAGTTGGGGGGCAAGGAAATATGTCTTGTCGCAGGCTGTCGGCCGGAGTACCCTTTTTGTCGGGAACAGAGACACTGCCTGTCAGAAGGAGGGGCGTATGAAAAAACGGAACAGAAACAGGGCCGCCGCCGCTCTGGGATGTGTCGCGGCGGTACTCCTCGTCCGGCCGGTGAACGCGTCTTCACCCGTCAGCCACATCCTGATCGCCGAGCAGGTCATGGACCGGATCCAGAAAGATCCGGCCGCGAACCCGGAGCTCCGGGCGATTCTCAAGGATCCCGAAGCGCGGCTGGCCTTTTCGGGCGGGGCGTGCGCGCCGGATCTGGACAGCCTCGCGGAGCAGGCCCACACGTCGTCGCCGAAGAGTGTGGCCGACGCGATCATGGGCACCGCGCGGGCCCGGTTGGCCCGCGCCCAAGCCGCTCTGGCGAGCGCGGACACGCCGGAGCAGCGGGCGCGCGCGGAGCGGGTCGTCAAACAGGCGCAGTGCGACATCGCCTTCGCCTATGGCTGGCGCTGCCATGCCGCGGCAGACTTTGAGACCCACCCGGAGGTCAATGCCAGCGGACAGAACTATTGGGACGACGAGACCCGCAACCGCTTCCAAGAGCAGAAGGACCAGGCCACGCACGGCGAGTGGGAGGTCATGCAGGAGGCCAACTGGACCGACAAATACGGCCATCCGCGCTGTCCGAACGTCGACTACCGGCTCGGGCTGTTGGAGCAGGCGCTGGGCTTCGAGCACGACGATTTGCTCGAGGACGTCAAAACGCTCTCCAACAAAGAGTACGCCGCGGACTACGTCGGCACCAAGTACCCCCAGAGCCTGCTGGACGACTGGCGCAAGCGCAACGACCGGATCGGCGACGCGAGCATCACCCGCGGCGTCGACTTCGTCAACCGGACCGACAATCCGCTGGACGGCTCCTGCTGGGACGTCGGCTGGGGCATTCCGGTCGACGAGTTCCGGGCGTTCATCGAGGACACGAAGAAGCGCAACGGCGGTTCGCTGCCGGCCGACTTCTTCACGACCTGCAACAGCGAGTTCGTCAAGTGGCGGGCGGCGGGCGGCTGCGGTGCGGCGGGTGCCGCCGGAGCCGATGCGACGGCGCCGCTCTTGCCTCCGCCGCTGCAGGGCGCAGCCACGCCGGCCGGCAGCGGCACCGGGCGTTCGGGCGGCGCCGCGCCGAAGCTCGGCGGTTTCCGGTGAGTGCTAGTTCAGCTCGATCTTGAAAACCACCGCGTGCTTGCAGGGCCAGGCCGCAGGCTTTTGGACGACCAGCGCGCCGGCCTCCTGTTTCCAGGCGACCTTCTCGGCGCTCCCGAGCAGGCTCACGGCCGCAACCGGCCTGTCCGGCTGGGCCAGCGACCGGATCGCCACCTCCGCGGCCGGCAGCCCGAGGATGATCGCATAGAGGGTGCGTCCGTCCTTCGACTGCGTGAAGCGGAGGTCGGCCGCGCTGAAGCCGAAGTCCTCCTTGAAGGCGCCGCCCGAGACGGTCGCCGGGCCCTCGCCGTAGACGCGCCACGGGCGCGTGCCGTGGATGGCCTCGCTGTTGACCGACATCCAGGCGGACAGATCGCCCAAGAGCTGCTCGACTTCAGGGTCGAGGGCCCCGTCCGGGCGCTGGACGATGTTGAGCAGCAGGTTCCCGTTTTTGCTGACGACGTCGGCCAAGGTCCGGATCACCCAGTCCGCGTCGCGGTACATCTTGCCGGTCGCCTTGTGCCGCCACCTCTGGTTGTAGAACCAGTCGCCGATCGAGGTGTCGGTCTGCCAGGGAGCCTCTTTGATGCCCGAGAGGCCGCCGCGCTCGACGTCCTGCACGCCGATGCCCTCGATGTAGTCGCCGTGGCCGGGTTTGGTGGTCCAGTCCTTCAGGCAGTAGACGGCGTCCAGCTTGCCGTTGTTTTTGGCGAGGTTCGAGTTGTAGAAGTGCGCCAGCATCGAGCGGCCGACCTGGCCGAACGGCAGCGCGCCGTCGGAGTAAAGCAGGTCGGGCTGGATCTGGTCGATGAGGTCGGTGATGCGCGACAGCCAGTGCTGCGCCCACTTGGGGTCGGTGCTGTACCAGGCGGTGTCGCCTTGTGCCGCCGGCCAGTGGTAGAGGTCCTGCCACTGCGGGTCCGCGCCGTCGTAGGGGACGCCGGCCAGCGCGCCCTTTTTGTCGGCGCCGTGGCTCACCTGCCACCAGGTGAAGCTCGCGCCGAGATGCTCGGAGACGCCGAACTTGAGGCCCTGCGCCTGGGCGGCCTTTTGCCATGCGGCCACGATGTCGCGCTTCGGCCCCATCCGCACCGCGTTCCATGTCTGATGCCTGGAGGCCCAGAGGTCGAAGTTGTCGTGGTGCACGGCCATGCTCACGAAATAGCGCGCGCCGGCAGCCTTGTAGAGCGCCATCAGGCGGTCCGGGTCGAAGGCCTCAGCCTTCCAGAGCGGGATGATGTCCTTATAGCCGCACTTCGACGGATGGCCATAGTGCTCGAGGTGGTGGAGGTAGTCCTTGTCGCCCTCGACGTACATGCGCTTGGCGTACCAGTCGCCGAACATCGGCACCGACTGCGGGCCCCAGTGCGACCAAATGCCGAACTTGGCGTCGCGGAACCACTCCGGGCACTGGTAGTGCTGGAGGGAGGCCGCGTCCGGCTTGAACGGCCCGTTCTCCCTTTGGCCGTACGCCGCAAGCGAGGCCAGCACGAAGGCGACAAGCAGGTGTTTCATCGTTCTTCTCCTTAATTTGCCGTTCACTATCGGTAGATCCGGATCTCGCAGAGGCCCAGCGGGGATGCGGTTTCGGCGACGAGGCGGAGCGCGTCGGCTTCAACGGGCGAGACCTTGAGCACCTGTCGCCGTCCGGCGTGGGCCTGAACGGCGGCGAGCGCTTGCCAGGAGCCGTTGCGGCGAATCTCAAGTCGGCATTCGGAGCTCTCTTTTTCGAAGGTCAGATGGATCGCCCCGATCGTGGCGGGCTCGGGGAAGGCCAGTTGGATCCAATGCGGCGGACGCTGCTGCGGCGCGGGCGCCCAGGCGTTGCGGTTCTTGCCCACGACCCGGTTCCACCCGTTGACGACGTTGCCGGGCTCCGCCCCTTCGGTGAAGCTGGAGGCGGTTACGGTGGCTGCCCGCGCGAGATCGAGCGGGTCTTTGCCTGGCACGCCGGGAAGGTAGCAGCCGTCTTTGAGCAGTTGCTGCTGCAGCTCGCCGAGATGCTTTTCGTAGACGCCGCGGGGGCTGGTTTTGTACCTGTGCGCCAAGGCTGCCGCCGTGCCTGCGGCTTGGCCCGTGGCGCACATGGGGCGCATGACGCGCGTCCCGGCAAAGGCGAGCTGCGTGGCCGAATGGCAGCGGCCGGCCATGAACAAGTTGCGGATGTTTTTCGAATAGAGGGTGCGGTAGGGAATGCCCACGCGCCGGCCTTGATAGACATGGATGCCGTCGTTCCCCCGAACCCAAAACCCTTCGGGATGATGGAGATCGATGCCCCAGTCCGTGAACGCGATCACGTCGGCGGTCGGCGTGGGGTCGTCGAAGTTGTTCTGGGTCATCACGTAGTCTCCGACGAGGCGGCGGCTCTCGCGCACGCCGGGCACATAGTTGAGCCAGACCATCTCGCGGCACCGGTTCTGTTCGCGGGTTTCGGGGTTGTGGTTCTTGGCGTAGTTCCACAGGCCCAGACAGATCCTGAACAGCTCGTCGCGAATCTTCTCCGCGTCGTCGATGGTGTTGGCGATGCCGCCGTACTCGACCCACCAGACGCCCGCCGCGGCGCCGTTCCCGTGGTTGCCGGGGTTGCGCCCCTTGCCGCGGGAAGGGACATCGAAGTTGGGCGGACGCACAGGCTCCTTCAGCCGCGCGTGAGAGCCCGGCGGCTCGAAGTCCGAAGGCTGGGTCCACCGGTGCGCCCAGGCGGGACAGTTGAACGCGACGGGCTGCTGGTGAGTCTTGAATACGGCATGGTTCAGGGAGTTGCCTTGGGTCAACGGCTGGGCGGTTTCCGGAGCCATGGATTCGTTGAACTGACTTTTGGATTCCTGCCCCATCAGGTATTCGGCGCCGGCGTATGTGCCGATCCATCCGTGGCCGGTGCAGTCGATGAACAGCGGCGCCTTGAAACGGGTCCGCTGGCCGGTCTTCACATCAAGCGTGACCACAGAGTCGATGGTTTCTTGGTCCGCCATCTTCACGCCCGTGGCTCGGGTGTTGAGAAAGAGCCGCAGATTCGGTTCGGCCAGAACGATCCGGTCCAAACGGGACTGGTCTGCGGCGCCGCGCTGTTCCCCGAAGAGCTCTTCCGCCAGGCCGGTCACGTTGATCGTGTCCGGCGGTGAGCCGATGTAGCCCACAGGGGGGACCCGGATCTCGGCCGAGGCATTGCCGCCGACGAGCGGCCGGTCCTGGATCAGTGCGACCTTGAGCCCGAGTCGGGAGGCCGCAAGGGATGCGCCCAGTCCTGCCGGACCGGCACCGACGACCACCAGGTCGAACCCGTCCAGCACGGTCGGCTCCGCCGCGACGCCGCCGTAACGCAGGCGTTGCCGGCCCAGCTCCTGCGGGTCGTCGGACGGTCTGAAATCGCCTTGCGTCAGGACCACCGCGTCACAGCGCCCCCACCAGCCTGTCAAGTCGCGCAGGCGCACGTCGACCGTCCCGGCCTGCAGCTCAAACGCGCCGCCGTCCACCCAGCGCCACGCGTCGTCCTCCGCCTTGCCAAAAGTGGCCGCCGCCGCTTGACCGTTGACGGTCACCTGAAACAGCCCGGGGGAAAACTCCGGGAGCCAGTCGCGGCAGCGCACCCAGAGCCGGTACGTGCCCGGCGCCCGCACCGCCGCCTGCGTGGCCGCGTCCTCGACCGGCTTGCCGCACCCGGTCGCCAGCAGCTGCACCGAGCCCATCGTGTCCGCAAACTGGGCATCGACGGACCACGTTCCGGTTTGCGCGAACTGCTCCGCCTCCAGCCAGAGGACCGGCGGGCCGTCGTCCGCCGCATGACCCAGGTTGAACAGCGCCGCCGTGAGCGTGGAGAGGCACAGAATCTTGGAGGGAGTGTCCATCGGGGTCAGAGCTCCTCGTCGAAACAGACCGCGACTTTGCCGCACTGGCCGCCGGCCATCAGCGCATAGGCCTCCGGCGCTTTCTCGAGCGGGAAGCGGTGGGTGACCAGCCTGTCGGGATGGATGCCCCAACGCACCAGCCGCTCCACCAGCTCCTCCATCAGCCAGATGCTGGTGACCCAGGAACCGAAGATCGTCTTCTGGTCGTGGATGATGTCCGGACTGGGGTTGAAGGTGACGGTGCCGCCCTCCCCGATGCAGACGATCTTGCCCCACTTGCGCGCGGCCTGGATCGCGGTGAGCCGGCCCTTGTCGCTCGCGGAGCATTCGACGGCCCGCTCGACGCCCTGTCCGCCGGTCAGCGCCTTGATCTGCGCGACCGCCTCGGGCCCCGCCGGGATCACATGGTCGGCGAGCTTGAGGCGTTTGGCGATCCGCCTGCGCGCCTCGCTGACGTCCGTGCCGATGGTGAGCGGCGCGCCCATCGCTTTGCAGAGCTGCAGCGCCGCGAGACCCACCGGACCGAGCCCGGTCACGAGCACCGCGTGGCTGCCGTCGACGCCGATCTTGGTGAGGCCCTCGAAAACGGTGCCGAAACCGCATGCGACCTGCGCGCCGTCGGCGTAGCTCAGCGTGTCCGGCAGCAGGACCAGGTCCTTTTCCTCGGCCAGGATGTAGGGCGCCATGCCGCCGTGTCGCTGCCAGCCGTAGGCCTTGCGGAATTTGTCGCTGGTGCAGGAGATCATGTAGCCGCGCCGGCAGTCGTTGCAGACGCCGCAGCCGGAGATGTGGTAGACGATCACGCGGTCGCCCTCTTTGAAGCGCCGCATGCCCGGGCCGCACTTCACGATCTGTCCGGCCGGCTCGTGGCCCGCGATCATCTCCTTCTGGTAGCCCTCGGCGCCTTTGCCCAGGTGCTCGTGATAAATGCAGCGGATGTCCGAGCCGCAGATGGTGCAGGCCTTCGTCTTGAGCAGCACCTCGCCGTGGCCCGGCTCGGGCACGGGGTATTTTTTGAACTTCACCGTGCTGTCGCCCGGCAGGTACGCGCCGATCATCGTCTTCGGAATCTTGCTCATGGAACCTCCTCGAATAATGGGAAACACCCAACTCCCAACGTTCAACGCGCAACGCTCAAGTTGAGAGTTGAGCGCTCACAGTCGAATCACGCCGTCCTCATCCCACAGCGCCTCCCAGGTCAGGCCTTCGCGCCACAGGAAGACCTGGCCCTTGATGAGGCGGCAGCCCCTGTCGATGCCCGCGAGGGCGCGCATGTCGGCGTCGGTCAGCGGATTCTCCACGGCCGCCTTGAGATTGCTCAGCAGCTGATGGCGCTTCACCGCAAAGGGGATTGCCACCTCGCCGCGCTTCACCGCCCACTGGATGCACACGACCGCTGGATGCACGCCGAGGCGCTCCGCGATCTTCAGGATCACGGGGTCCTCCAGCTCGCAGGTGTCCTCGGGCGTGCGGTCGCGCGCGGGCCGCGAGGGCGAGCCGATGGGGCAGAAGCCGATGGGCTGAACGCCGTTCGAAACCATGAAGTCGAAGAGGTCCGGCTGCTGGAAATGGGGGTGGAGCTCCATTTCGTTGACGGCCGGTTTCACCCGGCAGTCGCGGAGCAGAAGCTTCATCTTGGCGGCGGTCATGTTCGACGTGCCGATGGTGCGCACCAGCCCCGCGCGGTGGAGCTCCTCCATCTGCGCCCACACCCGCATGTACGCTTCGTGGATGTACGGCTTGGCCTCTGGATTGTGGTAGTCCCCCGCACAGCCCTTGGGGTGGAAATTCGGAAACGGCCAGTGCACCAAGTAGAGGTCGAGGTAGTCGAGACCGAGCTCCCGCAGCGAGCGCTCGCAGGACTTGACCACGTCGCCGTCGCCATGCATGTCGTTCCAGACTTTAGAGGTCACCCACAGCTCCTCGCGCGCCACGCCGTCCGCCAGCACCGCCTTGAGCGAGGCGCCGACCTGCGCCTCGTTGCCGTAGACCGACGCGCAGTCGAAGTGCCGGTAGCCGAGCGCCGCCGCTTCGACCACTGCCGCGGCCACAGCCTCCGCACCGTACTTGTCCGAGCCGAAGGTGCCCATGCCCACGACCGGCATCCGCGCGCCGTTCGAAAGTATCCGCGCGGGCACGTGGCGGGGATCGACCCCGTCCGCCGTCCGCATCATCTGCGAGATCGCCATGAACCTCCTCCTCCTCTGACGGCCGCGTAGCCCCCCGGTCCGATGGCAGACGCGTCCATGAGCAAAAGAGTAACGCATCCGCGCCCCTTTTTAGAATGGACGGAATTGTCCACTTGATGGATATTATTGTCTTATGAAAACGGCCTCGTTCATCTCGCAGCAGGTCTTGTCGGGCGAATACTACTACCTCAACCTGAGCCCGCAACGGGAGACGGAGGGGACGGTCGTGTGCGGCGGCTTGGAGCGGTGCGACCCCCAGTACCGCATCGCGCGCAGGCGCTTCCGCTACCACTCGCTCGAGTATGTGGTTGCAGGCCAGGGCGCGCTCGCGACGAACGGACGGCGCCATCCGCTGCGGCCGGGAGCCATCTACTACTACAGCCCCGCGACGCCGCACGAGATCGTCACGGATCCCCGGCAGCCGCTGGTCAAATACTTCGTCGATTTCTGCGGGCCGCGTTTCACGCGGCTGCTCCGGGCGCACCCGCTCGCGGGGCACGAACCGTGTTATTTTGCCTCATCCTCGCGGATCCGCGAACGCTTCGCGGACCTGCAGCGCAGCGGGCGCGGGGCGGGGCCGCACACACCGGAGATCTGCGCCTGCCTGCTCGAGTTGCTGATCCTGCAGGCGGCCGACGACGCTCTGACTCAGGAAGACGCGGACTCGCCCGCGCAGCAGACCTTTCAGCGTTGCCGCGAGCTGATCGATAACCGCTTTCTGGAGCTGCACGCGCTGGCCGACGTGGCGCAAGCCTGCCACGTCAACGCGCCCTACCTGTGCCGCCTCTTCAAGCGCTACGCCACGGAGTCGCCCTACCAGATGCTGATCCGCCTGAAGATGCGTCACGCCACCGACCTGCTCAACGGCTCGCCGATGCTCATCAAGCAGGTGGCCAAAGCCACGGGCTTCGCGGACCCCTATCATTTCTCGCGCGTCTTCAAAAAAGTCTACGGGGTGTCGCCCCGCGTCTTCCTGCGCTCAACCGACCGCGCCGCCGCGGGCGACGCGTGAGCGTTGTCGACGGGGAAAGCGCCCGCGCCGCCGTGGGCCAGCTCTTGGCGCGTGGCGATGGGCACGTAGCCGATCTCATAGCCCTTGGGCGGCGCGACGAGCTGCGCGGGGTCGAGGTCCGCGAGCGTGCCGACCGTCGGCGGCGCCAGATAATCCCGCTCGCGGGTCCAGGCGCGGTGCAGCTTCTCCACCTTCGCCTGCATCTGCTCGCGCTCCTCCCGCGAGAGGTCGGCCTTCTGCAGCGCCGGCTGGTCGGCGAAGCGGTACCAGTAATACGTCACGACGCTGCCGTCGCCGAGGTGCGCCTGAAACGGCCCGGCCACCGGGCCGGGAGTCTTGAACGGGCTCTCGGGCGTTTCCGGCGTGTCGTAGGGCGCGGGCGCCTTCTCGCGCGGCCGCTCGAAGCGCATCCCGGACAGTCCCGAACCGGCCGGCACCTCAGCGGGGCTGGCCGCGACCCACTGGCTCTTCTTGCCGTCGCTCCGCAGGCGGTAGTACTCGGGGAGCACGGCGCGGGCGCCATTCGGCGCGCGGACCTTCCGGACGAGCGCGTCGTCCCACGTGAACCCGTACGTCACGGCATCCGGCGCAACCGGTGTGGCGAACGAGCTCCAGGCCATCGCGAACCGCTTGTCCTTCGGCGTCCCCTCCGCATAGATCTTCCAGGTCGAGCCGCCGCCTGCGCGGAGCGTCTGCACATGTGCGCCTGCGGGGTCGATCGCGCCGCTGACCGCCGGGCCGCCCTCGAACCACGCTTTGACGCCGTCCCAAAGTGCGCTCTTGCTGTAGGAGGTCAGGCGGTGCAGGACGATGGTGCGGCCGTCCGGGCCTACGGGGAAGGAGGTCGGCGCCACGCGCGCAAAAGTCTCGCCGGTCTCGCCGACAGCCAGCGCGGCCGGCACGTACTGGGTCTCCATCTGGAAGGGCTTGTTGGGCGCCGAAGGTCGTGTGTCCAGCAGCAGGCCGGCATAGTTCGTGTTCACTTCGGCAGAGTGCGACCAGAAGTAGGGCGTGAAGAAACAGACCGGCCCTTTGAAGGTGCGGGTGTTGAGGAACAGGGTCCAGCAGTGATCGCCGGTCGGCACACGCGCGCCGCCGGTGGTCGCCTTGGGTCGCGTCAGCGGCAGCGGCAGATAGCCGTAGCCGAACAGCTCGCCGCAGGTGCCCTGTTTGAGGTTCAGCCCGTCGATCGGGAAGAGCAGCCAGGGGCTCAGCTGGGCGACGCCGTAGAGCCCCTGGGGCTTGTCCCACGTGCCGCGCCCGTGGGACGGGCCATTCGCGATCTCCTTGAAATTCACGGCGACGCCGCCCATGATGAACTTCGGCGTCTCCGTCGGGAAGCGCGTGTCGCGCCACCAGCCCAAGCCGCCCTCGATATCCGAGTACAGGTTGGTCGGCGGCTTGCCCTCGTACTGCGCGTGCATCCAGGTGCCGAAGAGGCCGGTCTGGAAGCGGTGTCCCGGGTACTGCTCCAGCAGCGGCCAGGCCGCGGCGTAGAGCGAGAATCCGGCGTTGAACGCGTCGGGAACTTTGTCGGTGGCAACCAGCAGATAGCCCGCCATCTCGGCTTTGCGGATCTCGGCGGCGAGGGCCGCACCCGGCCAGACGAGCAGCAGGGCGAACAGGACGGCGGGGCGAGGAGTCATCGCGGGCGCTCCCTTCTTGGCCGCGTCAGCCGGGCGCGGCGGGTGGTAGAGACGTGGCCTCAAAGATCGTTATGCCACGACGTTCGATGTGGTCTCGCAAAGCGTGCAGGCGAATGCGCTCGAAGGCCTTCACTTCAAATTGATAGGGCAACGGAAGCTCGTCGAGTTCACTTGCGAGCTTTTGTTGGGCAAACACGTCATTCGCAAGGCCCCATATGGCCAGATCGACGTCTGAAGAGGACTTATGTGTGCCTTTGGCTCTTGAACCGAAGACTTTTGCGCGGAGGATCTCGGGATGCGCACGCAACACCCCGGCAATCAAATCGCACTCCTGCTCAGTCAGTCCAGGTACATGGGTCACTGGGCCGCCTCTTTCAAGAAGAATCCATGTAACAGCTTCATGGCCGGAAGATAGCGCTGCTCAATGGCACGAACGGTATCAGAAAAAACCGCGTCGTCGTAGGTGTGAGACAACAGATTACGGTGTTCAAGCATGTCGATCCAGACTTGCCCATCGGACAGGACATTTGCGGCATATGCTTCTTTGAGCACATTCCGCGGCGTAACAGGAGTGATGACAAGGCCGCTTTCGAAGAGATAATCCTTTACGGTTTTCCACGCCAGCTCGAAGGTGTACTCAAAACGTTGAATGACTCCTTCCTTCTCCAATTGCGATAACGACTCCTCACCATCCTTCAACGCATCGTCCAGAAGAGAGACGGCCCTGTCAAGATTTTGAAACCTTTGCTTCCAACGTATGTCGGGATCCATAAGACAACTCCTCAGCGAGATCATCTGGGATTTGAACTTTCGTCATGCACACTGTAGTCGAAGATTTTATGCTCACGCAAGACGAAAGGAGAACCGCTTATCAGAAAACGGTCCTCCACCAGGAAAAGGAATGATCACGCCCCTCAGTTGACCAGGATGGCCGTTCCGGTCTCGCGGCGCAGCCAAAGGCCGGTCGCGGTGGTCCGCAGTTCCCAGTTGCGGGTGCCGGTGATCGTCACGTCGGCCGGCGCGAAATCGCCGGTCTTGGCCTCGAACCGGATCAGGGGAATGATCGACGCCGTTCCCGTATACGCATCGGCGTTCACAACCAGTTTCGCGCCGCCCGCGATGACCAGATTGCTGCAGGCGACGGCGCCGACGCCCTGCGGGCCGAACGTGAAGCGCAGCGTGCTGGCCCGGGTGCCGTCTGCGCTGGCGTGTAGATCGAGCTGCTGCGCGTAGAGCGAGCCCGAGGCCGCCACGGCGACCGTGCCGGTGCCATAGTCGCCCACGTGCAGGATCGCCGGTTTGCCGGCCACGGTGTTGCTGATCACCACCGATCCGCCCGCGACCGTGAAGGAGCCGACGCTCCCTGCGGCCACGTTCGTGTTGCCGTAGCCGGCACTCGCGTAGATCTTGGTCATGCCCCAGCGCGCCAGCGCATCGGCGCCGCCCACGTAGACGCTGCGCGACGCGGCGAACAGGCCGTTCGAGAGGATGACATGACCCTCGCCGGTGGAGAAGCCGAGGATGAACGCGCCGGTCGCGGCGTTGGTGGCGAGCGTCTCGTTGCCGCAGCCCTGGATGAAGGTTCCGCCCGTCTGAAGCAAGTCACCGCGCGTCGCTTTGTTTTGACCCAAAATGCAGGCGCCGGCGTTGGAGACCACGCCGTCGGCGAGAAGGATCTGTCCCCACGGCGTCCGCCCTTGGCCGTTGTAGTTCCAGCCGACCGCAAGGGCCGGCGCGCCGCCGTTGCTCCAGACCTTCGCCGTGTCGGTCATGTCGAACACGCCGCCGGAGACGTTGACCTGCGCGATGGGGCCGGCCTTGAACGAGTCGCGACCGACGGAGATCGTTCCGGCGCCCGGCATGTCGAACACGCCGCCATAGAGGTTGACCTGCGCCATGCCGACCGACTTGTCCCGCGCCATCACGATCTGTTTGAACGACACATAGCCGCCCCACTGGTTGACCGCGATCGTTCCGGCGCTGCTGTTCGGATAAAAATTCGACTCGGTGAAATCGGTGTTGGTCCCGACCACCAGCATGCCGTCGTACACGTCGATCGCGGTGTAGCCGCTGGCATTCAGCGAGGGCCGCCCGTTATTTGCGATGGACTTGAAGACGAAAGACGCGTCCGTGCCGGCGATCACCAGCCGTGAGGTCGTGCCGGCGGCCGAGTCGAGATAGAACGCGTTGCTGGTCACGAGCTTGGCCGAACCTTCGAGCCGCACGGTGCCCGCATTGAAAAGCCTGAACGACGAATACGAACCATCCGTGGTTTCGTTGGTGTTGACGAGCGTCATCGATCCGCCGCTCATGCGGAACGTGCCGCCGTTGACGTTGAGGCCGCCCGCATTGGCCGAGTAGAAACTCGCCGCGCCGTTGGTCATCTCCAGCCGGCCGCCGGGCATGACATTGAGCCTGCGCGTCTCGAGCGCGGGCTTCTCTCCGGGCGTGCCCACTTGGAAAAGGCCGTCCTCGATCCGCAGAACGCCGGCGACTGTCGCGAAGTCGGAGGCGCGCGCCGCGGCCGTGCCATATTTGAGTGTTGCGCCGGCTTTCAGGAGCAGCGCCCCGCCGGCGTTCACGCTGACCACGCCGTTGCTGCCGACGAGCGTGCCCCCCGCGATTTCCAGACGCGTCGTGTTGACCCCGGCGTTGGCCAGAGTCAGGTCAGAAAACGTACCCGACACGCCGGTGCCGACGCCCACCGTGTAGGCCGCCGCCGTGTTCGTGATCAGGGCGGCGTTGAAAGCCGGCACGCCCGCCGTCCACGCCGAAGCGTCCGACCAAAGGCCGTCAGTCGCGCTTTTCCAGACCGTTTGCGCCTTCGCTGAACCGCACGCGAGAACAGAAACCACCAGGCCGACGGTCGCGGCGTTCATCCGACTGTACTTCATGTCACATATTCTCTTCATGATTCGTCACTCCTCAATCCTCGATCACCACGCGGAAGCCCACGTCGAAGGGGCGCATCCAGCCGGGGTAGCCCCAGCGCCACGACGACGTCGCGCGGTGCTGGCGACGCGTCCACGACCCGCCGCGCACGGCCTTGCGCTCGTCGACGTTCAGGTTGTCGCGTCCGTCGTCGTCGCGGAAAGGATAGGGACGGTAGGCCGAGCGCGTCCACTCCGCGACGTTGCCGTGCATGTCGTGCAGGCCCCACGCGTTGGGCGCGTAGCGGCCCACCTCCGCGAGGTGCAACACGCCGTCGTTGAAGCGGCGGTCGCGCAGCTCGTAGTCGTAGAGCGGCGGCGGCAGCTTTGCGGGCTTGGGGTCGTCGCCGCGCGCGATGGGTTTGGGGTCCACGCCTTCGACGGCGAGCTCGATCAGCATGGTGTCGGCCAGATTCTCGCGTTTGGAAAAGTCGTCGTCGTAGCCGCCGTAGTTCATCGGCGTGTCGCGTCCGGCGCGGCAGGCCCACTCCCACTGCGCCTCGCTGGGCAGGCGCACCGTCTTGCCGCTCCGCTTCGAGAGCCAGGCGCAGAAGGCGTTGGCCTGTTCCCACGAGACGCGGATCGCGGGGAGGTTGGTGCCGTTCACGAAGTAGCCGCGGTTGACCTGGTCCTTGTAGTGCTTGTCGTACACGCCGTTCTCGAAGTGCGGATCGAACTGCTGGAACTGCGCCATCGTGATTTCGGTCGCGCCCATCCAGAACGGCTTCCCGATCGTGGCCGCGCACACCGGTTGCTCTGCAGGCGTCTCGTCGGCACAGCCCATCGCGAATGCGCCGGCCGGGATCTTGACGAGCCTGAGTGTCTGGCCGCCGCCGAGGTCGAGCGTCTGCTCGGCTGACGCGCCCTGCTTGGCCTTGGCCGCCGCCGCGTCGAAAGGCCAGCCCGCGACCGCCGGTGCGGGCGCCGGCGCGGCGGGTTTCTGCGGCGCTTGAAACGCGACGGGCTGATAGGGGTTCACGACGGCCTCGGGGTTGAAGTCGTCGTTGGCGTACCGGATGGCCATTTCGCGGCGGCGCGCCAGCACCTCCTGCTTGCCGCCGCCCGTGCGCTCGGTCCAGCTGCCCCAGTAGGGCACGTTGAGGTCGATCCAGGTGATCAGCCGGTCCCACTGTTCGGCGGTGAGCGCCACGCCGTGGTGACCCTTTTTGAGCAGCTGCACCAGCTCGGAGGTGTCGGCATGGAACTCCAGCGGCGTCAGCAGATGGTAGTCGCCCTCGGGGCCGTTGCGCCGCACGTAGGGATGGAGATTGACGTAGGCCGTGGAGAAGCCGCCGAGGCCGCGGGTGTTCTCGAAATTCGGCAGCGGCTGTCCGAGGCGCGTCTTGGCCGTCGCCTGGGCGTTGTGGCAGCCCACGCACGACTGGTCGAGCACCGGCTGGACCTCGCGCTCGAAGGCGAAGTTGCGGCGCGGGCCGTACCAGGGCTTGATCGCCTGGGCCTTCTTGAGCACCGCCTGGGTCGCGTGGCTGGCGGGCGAGACGTTCTGCTCCTCGTGGCAGCCTTCGCACGAGACGCGTTCGCCCGGCATGCCGACGAACCACGAGCGCATCAGCTGCAGGGCGTTGCCGTTCTCGTCCAGCGGCTGCATCGCGAGCGGCACGTTGGCGGGCGCGGTGAACAGGCACGAGCCGTCGGCCTCCACGGCAACGGTGCCGAGCATCACGCGCGGGTCCCACGGCCCTTCGAAGCCGATGTCGTAATGGCCCCCCGCATTGCGCGGCGAATACTCGTACTGATAAACGCGGAACGCCTTGACCTTCCCCTTCGGCAGGCCGCGCAGGCCCTCGCCCAAGTGGGCGCCGACCAGATAGACCGTGCACTCCTTGGACCCCTTCACCACGCGGTCGGCGGGCAGCGGCGGACGCGGCTGGGGCTTGAGCGGAATCGGCTCATAGAGGTGCTCGGAGGGCGATTGCCAGAGCGGAATCAGATTGTCGTAGATGTCCGCGAGCACGATGTAGAAGAGCCCGTTGTCGCCCTCCATGGATACGAGGAAGAGCTCGTCGTTCAACGGGAACGGGTGGAGGAAGAGCGGCTTCGAGCCGTTGACCAGCGTGTCGCGCGTGATGTTCTCGACCGGCTTGCCGAAGCCGGGGATCTTCTGCACCGCGCCGGCGGTCTCGTGGCGGCCGCGCGAGGCGTCGAAGAGCACCAGCTCGCCTTTGCGCGCGTGTCCGTGGTGGCCGCTGACGATGCCGATGAACTTCGTCGCGGAGCCCGGCAGAGGCCGCGCGTAGAAGAGGCTGTTCGGCCAGTAGGAGTTGCTGCCGTAGAAGGCCTTCTGGTCGGTACCGTCGGGGTTCATGCTCATCAGCACGCGCGAGAAATAGTGCGCGGAATCGGTGTATTCCCAGCGCAGGTAGAGGATGCGGCCGTTGACGAGCGCGGTCGGGCACCAGCTGTTGTCCTGGTCGAACACCAGCCGGCGGATGGTGCCGTCGGGGTCCATGGAGTGCAGGTTGCCGACGTAGTCGCTGCCGCCCACGCAGGGCACGCCCTGGTAGCCGCTCGTCGCCACGAAGAGGCGGCGGCCGTCGGGCAGGTAGCAGGGGTCGTAGTAGTCGATGTCGGGCTGGTCGGCGGGCGTGACTTCGCGCGCGCTGCCGGGGTCGCTCAGCTTCGTCTCGAAGACGCGCCAGCCCCGCTCGCCGGGCTTGCCGCCCGAATAGAGGATCGTGTCGGCGTCGAAGCCGAGGTCCACGTCGCCGATGAAGCAGCTGCTTTCGCGGAGCACCTGCGGTTCGCGGCCGCCCTGCTTGAGCGGGGCGCGCACCACGTCGTTCACGTAGCCGTGCAGCGGCACCGAAGAGTTGCCCTGCCAGTTCTGAGGCAGGCCGCTATGGACCGATCCCGAGGCGCGCCGCACAAAAAGGATCTCCTTGAAATCGAGCGCGGGATGGCGCAGGTAGACGGCGTCGTTGAACGCCTCTACCTGCTGTGCGGCCGCGGCCTTGGCGTCGGTGTTGTTTCCCGCCTCTGCCACGGTCTTGCGCAGCGCGGCCAGGCGCGCGAGCAGCGCCTCTTTGTCCTTGTAGACCTCGGGGTACTTGACGGCATAGGCATTGATCGCGCGCTCCAGCGCCTCGGGGTTGAACTGCTTGAGGAACGTGAGCTTGAGCGCTTGGCGCCGGCCGTCGCGAAAAGCCTGCTGGAACGGGGCGAGGTCGGCGATGGCCTTGACCTGGTCGGCCTTGCCTGCCACGGTCCGGCGCTGCGGGTCGGGGGTGTGGTCGAAGTAGCGCTTGGCGAGCTCGGGCAGGGCGCCGGACTGCTTGCTGGTGTAAAGAGCGGAGCCGGCGAACTCGTCGATGATCGCGGGCTTGTCGGACGGGAAGTCCTGGAGCAGCCGCTGGGAGAGCGGCTTCAGATGATGGAACGCCTCAAGCTTAGCCTGCGCGGCCAGCACCGACTCGATCCACGTGCCCTTCTTCTCATAGGCCGCCAGGATTTCGTCGTCCGTGGCGGGCTCGATCTTGCGGGGGATGGTTTTGCCGACGGCCGCGGTCTTCTGCGCGGCGTCGACGGTCAAGGGGTTCGAGGTCGGCGTGGGATTGGTCAGCGTCTGCTCCCATTTCACCTGACGGTCGGCGCCGATGATCATGACCGAGGCGTCGAAGAGGCGCTTGACTTCCTCGACGCGGTTCCACACGACGAGCCGCTCGATCGGCACCTCGGCGCGCAGGTCGACCTCCCACCACGGGTTCGGCTGGTTCTCCGGCGTGTGGGTGATGGAGTTGCCGCCCCACGAGGTGTTGGTGTTGCCGTCGATGGCGCGCGAGGCCACGCCGCCGTAGGCGTCGGCGCTCTGCTGCGCCTTGCCCTTCAGCGCGACGTTCTCGCCCTTGACGTAGATCTGCACCTCGGCCAGCGAGAGCGTGGCCTTCTCCTTCGGAATTTCGACGCGCACATAGCGGCCTGACACCGGCGTCTGAGCGAACACATTGAACGCCGCAAGCCATGCGGCCCCATGAAACAGGAGACTTGCCATCTTCATTTCTTACCCCCTTAACCTTTCATATGCCCGGCTTCCCGCCGAGTCCCCAAGATCCTTTTGGCTGCCGCGCTCCAGCCCCGGTGTGCTCTAACGGCTTTGAATCATGGCTCTGATCGCGGCTGCGGTGCCTCTCCCCGGAACACGGGGTCGGCGGCATCCAGCGAGCCGTTGGCGACGTGGGCTGCTTCGCGGCAACCGCCGTCGCAGGTCGTCCCCAAAGCGCGGCATCCCTCGCAGCCTTTCGGCGTCCATTGCTTGAAAACGAAACGCCGCCAATAAGGGTGCGACCGCAGCGTGTCGTAGTCCCGCCAGTGGACGAGGTCGACCGGCGAGTGGTTGCACACCCGCAGCTGGCCAGAGGGCCCGACGACAAAAAAATCTGTGGCTGCGGCACACCGCGTGCCGACTTTCAGCCTCTCGTACTCCGCCGGCTCCACCAGGCAGCGCGGCAGCTCCGTGCCGATATGGCCCGGCCGGTCGGCCTGCTTCAGCACGTCGTCTACGATGTGCGGGATCTGCGCGACCTGCTCGCGGCTGAGCTCCAGCTCGCGGTTCGCCAGGCCCCGTCCGCCGGGCATGAAGCGGTTGATCAACACGCGGTCGGCTCCGGCGATCAGGGACAGCGCCACCGTTTCGCGCAGCTCGTCCATGTTCCTCGCCGTGACCGTGATCCCCGCCGTGGTGGTGACCCCCAGCTCCTTCGCTTTGCGGAAGAGCGAGAGCACATGGCTGGCGTCTTGACCGCCCCGCGTGTGCGCTTCGAAGGTGTCCAGCCCCGGCAGGCTGAGACTGAGCGCCACACCGTGGGCCTTGCAGAGCGCCAGCACGTCATCCGTCACGGCTTTGCCGTTCGACAGCAAATAGAGCTTGGGAGGCGCGTCCCACGCCTGCAGTTCTCCCTCGACCGTTTCCACATGCCGCGCCTGCACCTGCGCGGCATACGCGATCAGTTCGGTCAGCCCCTCTTTCAGCAGCGCCTCGCCGCCCGTGAAACAGAAATTCACGACGCCGGCCCGGGCATACTCCGCGATCAGCTCTTTCCACTCCGCAACCGGCATCTCGCCCGGCCGCGCCGCAGCCTCCGTGTACCACGGGCACGAGCAGAACAGGCAGGCCTGATTGCACGCGTCCGTCATCTCCAGTACGGCTGTGGCGGGAAGGATCGAGGGCGCGGGCATGGACGTGGTTGACATAGGTTGCTTATTCCGTCATCCCCAGCAGTTCGCGGATGCGGGGCAGCTCAGGCTTGAGCGGATGCTCCCGCGCAAAAAAATCCTTCCACGCCAAACGGCCTTCAACGAAGGCCTGCAATTTGCGCAAATCATCGAGGTCTCGCAGCGCGCAGCGTGTCGGCCGGCCCTGATAACTCCCCTCCAAGACCAAGGCGTCAGCGCCCTCTTTTTTGCAGGCGCTGCAGAGGGCCGACTCGTCCAGCCGGAGGGCGAGCCCGAGCTGGTTCAGCTTATGCACCGACTCCCTGTACGCCCGGATGGAAACGGAGGGCGACTCGCGTCCGGCGCGCAGCGTTGCATGAATGGTTTTGGCTCCGCAGGTCGGGCAGACATAGTCGGTGCGATCGAACGGCAGCGCGACGGCATAACACATGGCGCCCGGCGAGAGCCGTTCAGGCTCCGGTTGCTCGGCGACGCGCTTGAGCAACGCCTGCAGGTCGGGAGCCGTCGGCTGGGGCGCGACGGCCTTCGGGGGCGCGCCCTGCGCCGGGTGGTCTTCCGCTGCGGTGGGCTCCCTGCCGGTACACGACGTGAGCGACGAGAGTCCCAGGGCCGCCAAGAGCAGTTCGTTTCTCATCGCTTTCCTCTCAAGCCACTCGAGGCCGCTTGCGCGATCTACAGAAAAGGGCCCGCCCTCGCGTGGAGGGCGGGCCTCCGTCGAGCCGCCGAACATGAGCCTGCGGCTCACGAGGCGCCCGCCTCACCCGTAAACCGGCCCGAAGGCCTTGCAGGCGCGGTAGTCGGCGCCGATCGGGTCGGCCTCGCCGAAGAGCCCCCAGACGTGCGGGCGGAACGCCTGCTCCTCGGGCACGTTGGACATCGCCACCGGGATGCGCAGCATGGAGGCGAGCGTGATCAGATCCGCGCCGATGTGGCCGAAGCTGATCGCGCCGTGGTTGGCGCTCCAGGCGTTCATCACGCTGTAGACGTCGCGGAAGGCGCCCGTGCCGGTCAGGCGCGGCACGAACCAGGTGCAGGGCCAGGTCGGGTTGGTGCGGTCCATCAGCTTCTCGTTCACGTCTTTCGCGAGCTCGGTCGACCAGCCCTCGGCGATCTGCAGCACGGGCCCCTGGCCCTTGACGAGGCTGATGCGCATCATGGTCATCGGCATGCCGCCCTCGGTGAGGAAGCTCGACGAGTAGCCGCCGCCGCGGAAGTATTCGACGTCTGCCGGCTCCCAGCGGGTGGCCTTGAGGCAGGCCTCGGCCTCTTTCGCCGTGATGTCCCAGAAGGGCTTCATCGCGGGCTTGCCCTTCTCGCGCTGCTTGCCGGTGGCGTCGAGCGAGGCGGCGCCGGAGTTGATCAGGTGGATGAAGCCGTTGGCGTTGAGCCCCGTCATCTTCTTGCCGGTGACGCGCTTGACCGCCTCGGGGCTCCAGTAGGTGCGCACGTCCGCGAAGATCTGCGCGCGGTTGGTGAGCAGGTAGGCGAGCAGCATGCAGACGCCGTTGAGCGAATCGTTTTCCGTGGCCATGATGTAAGGCGCGCGGAGGCCGTTCCAGTCGAACGAGCTGTTGAGGATCGCCTCCATGAAGTCGCCGTTCGGCTTGTAGTCGGTCCACTGGCGCTGGCCTTGGAAGCCGGCCGCGAGCGCGTTGCGGCCGAGCGCCTCCTCGCCGAAGCCCATTTTGTCGAGCACGGGGTTGCCGACCATCAGGTCGCGCGCGATGATCGCCATCTTGACCACGTACTCCCAGTCGGCGTCCTTGGCGGCGCGGGACTTCTGGATCGCCTTCTTGTTGTAGTCCTTGCCCTCTTTACAGAAGGCCTTGGTCCACGCCAACGCCTTTTCGTACTCGGCCTTGTCGTAGATGCCTTCGGCGATGCGGCGGTCGATCTCAATCATGTCGACGTTCTCGGTGCGCATGCCGAGGTACTCCTGGAAGAAATCGTAGTCCACGAAGGAGCCGGCGATGCCCATCGACGAGCTGCCGAGCGAGAGGTAGGACGTGCCGCGCATCAGGGCGACGGCGAGGCCGCCCTTGACGAAGCGCAGGAGCTTCTCTTCGACGTCGGACGGGATCGAGGTGTCGGTGCGGTCCTGAACCTCGCGGCCGTAGATGCCAAAGGCGGGCAGCCCCTTCTGGGCGTAGCCGGCGAGCATCGCGGCCAGATAGACCGCGCCCGGGCGCTCCGTGCCGTTGAAGCCCCAGACGGCCTTGGGCAGGTGGGGGTTGACGTCCATGGTCTCGGTGCCGTAGCACCAGCAGGGCGTGACGGTCAGGGAGACGCCCACGTTTTCGCGCTCGAACTTTGCGGCGCAGGCGGCCGCCTCGGCACAGCCGCCGATGTTGGTGTCGGCGATCACGCACTGCACGGGCGAGCCGTCCGGATATTTCAGCTTGGCGGAGATCAGCTTGGCCGCGCTCTTGGCCATGTTCATGGTCTGCTCCTCCAGCGACTCGCGCACCCCTTTGCGCCGACCGTCGATCACCGGGCGAATGCCGACCTTGGGAAAACCGTTCTTGCTCCAAATCGTGCTGTCCATTCCGACCTCCTCATTCAAATGATGGCGACAAAGCCGTTGATATATCGAAAAGAATAAGCCCGTTGCGGATGCGCGACAAGCGTCATTTCATGCAAAGACCGGACAAAACGTGCAAAGGCGGGCCGCCGCAAACAGGCGTTCAGAAGCGCCTACGGGTTTTTAGCCCATTTTGACGGGGCCACGCCATAGCGTTGCTGAAACACGCGGTTGAGGGTTCGGGAGGTGTTGAAGCCGCAAGCCAGCGCGATCTCGTGCAGCGTCAAGGTCCGCTCGGCGATCCGCTTTTTTGCGTTTTCGAGCCGGACGTCCAGAATATAGCGGTGGGGCGGCCCGCGCATCTCCTGCTGGAAGAGCAGATAGAGCTGGCGGCGGGAAATGCCGGCCGCCGCGGCGATCTCCTCCATGGTCAGCGCCTCGCTGAAGCGGGCGTCGATGACGCTCACGGCCTGTTTCAGACGCGGATGGGTGATCGCGAGGCAACCCGTCGACAGCCGCCGGATCAGCGGCCCCGGCGGCACGACGGTCACCGCCGGGGGCGTCTCGCCGCGCATGAGGCGGTCCAAGACCGCGGCGGCCTGGTAGCCCAGCGCATGCATGTCCGGCGAGATGCTGGTGGTGGAGACCGGCGAGAACGAGCAGAGCGACTCCAGATCGCCGACGCCGATGACGGCGACCTCTTCGGGGACCAGCAGGCGCGCCTCCTGGCAGATCTCCAGCAGGACGGCGGCGTCATGGTCGTCCCGGCACATGACCCCGATCGGCTTGCGGCACCCTTTCAGCTGCGCCAGCGTCGCGGCCGGACTGTACGGCGTGCGCGCGCCCGTCAGATCGGTGCAGGCCATGCCCAGCTCGGCGAGCCGTTCGCGGAAGGCCGTGTGCCGCTCGAGGCCCGAGGGCGACACGTCACACGCGAACCAGCCGTAATCCTTGTGAAACAGGTCATACAGGTGTTGCGCCGCCAGGCGCGCCATCTGCCGGTTGTCGGGCACGACCATCGGCGCTTGGAACCCCGGCGAATCGGTGCCCAGAATGACCGTGGGCACGGTCTGGGCCTTCTCTCGCACAAACGCGTTGACCTCCGGATCACGGTGCCCCATGGCGATCATGCCGTGAAACACGCGGTCGCGGGGGATCTGGTTGGTGAAGAAGTGGCGCGTGTCCATCAGCCAGTCGGCCTCATGCGCATAGTGGCTGATGCCCTGAAAGATGCGGTAGTCGTTCCACGACAACAGAAAGAAGATCTGTTTCCGGCGTTTCATGCCCTAACCTTATCATATCCAGAGGCGTCCGGCAGCTCTGAAATGCACGAAATGTCCGACTTTTGCATGAAATGACTATTGAGGCCTTATCGGGAATACCCCTATCATAGAAACGATTAAATGGAATTTTGTGCGGCTGCGTTGTGTAGGGGGCACAAAAACGGAGACCCAGAAAAGATGAAGGCGATTGCAACAGGACTGTGTCTAAGTGCGCTGGTGATGGCGGTTCACGCGGCGGATCGCACGTGGGACGGCGGCGGCAGCGACGCGAACTGGAAGACGCCCGCCAACTGGGACGGCGACGCCACCTATCCGGCGGCCGGCGACGTGCTCGTCTTCGGCGGCAGCGTGAAGCTGACCAACACCAACACGCTCGACACCGGCACGGCCGTTTCCGGGCTCACGTTCAGCGCCGGCGCGGGCGCCTTCTCGCTTTGGGGCGTGGGCCTCACGCTCGACGGCAACGTCTCCAACCTCTCCGCCAGCGCGCAAACCCTGAACCTGCCCCTCGCGCTGAGCGCCACCCGCATGGTCTACGGTTCGAATGTGGCGTTTACGGTCAACGGCACGCTCAGCGGACCGGGCGGCCTGATCGCCAACGTCACCAACAGCACCCTCACGCTGACCGCGAGCAACACTTACGAAGGCGTCACCCTGGTGACGAACGGACAGCTCGCAGTCACCCACAAGAATGCCTTGGGCGGCACGACCGCCGGCACCCGCGTTCACGGACCCTCGAACGCTTCGCTCAAGCTGAGCGGCTCAATCGACCTCGCGGAGCCGCTCACCCTCGACGGAGCCAGGCCCGGTTACCAGTCCAGCCTCCTCGGCGACACGGGCACGAACACGGTCAGCGGCCGAATCTCGAAAGAGGGCAACAGCCCCCGGATCCGCGTGGAGGCGAACCGGACACTGGTCCTCGCCGGCGGCATCACCAATGTCTCAGGCGGCGGCAACTTGGGTCTGAACCCGCAGTCCGGGTCGAAACTGATCATCAAGGACCAGCCGCTCCTGCTGGGTTCCAGCACGGGCATCCAGGCGGAATACGGCGGCACCGTGGTTTTCGCCGTGCCCAGCAACACCTACTCCTCGATGCTGATCTGCGACCATAACCGGGTCCGCACGGACGTCGCCAACGCGCTCAGCCCGGTCGCCCAGCTGACGATCGGCGGGAGCTGGGTCGCGGACGCGCTCCTCGACCTGAACGGCTTCGACCAGACCGTGGGCGGCCTGAAGACCGACGGCAACAAAACGAATCCCGGCTATCTCGCGGTCACCAGCACGGTGCCGGCTACCCTGACAGTCGACCAGGGCGGGAACACCGTCTTCGTCGGCGCGCTGGACGGCGCCGTCAGCCTCACCAAGAAGGGCGCGGGCACGCTCATCTTCTCCAACGTCATCTCGCAGACCACAGGCGACCTGCTGGTCGCCAGCGGCACCGTGGTGGTGGCCGAGATCGGCGGGTTCGCCCAGTGCCGCAATGTCCGCATCGCCGGCGGCACGTTCGAGCTGCGCAACGGCACCGCGCTCCCCGACAGCGCGACGGTCTGGATCGCCGACGGCGCCAAGCTCAAGCTCGGGACCGGCGTCAACGAGACGGTCTGCTATCTGTATTACGGCGCTCAGCCCAAGCGCGCCGGCACCTACGGGTCAACGGCCAGCGCCGCCCGTTACAAAGACGATGCCCGCTTCTCCGGCAACGGCGTGTTGACCGTGCGGTTCGACAAGGTTCCCGGAACCTTCCTGTTTGTTCAGTGACGGCTAACCCATTTTGGGGTCCACCCCCGCCAGACGATAAACGAGGTTAAGATGATCACCGATCGAAGCGCATGGAGCGTTTTGGGAGTCCTTCTCCTGACACTGTCGCAGGGGTCTGCACAGACGTATCTGTGGGACGGCGGCAGCGCCTTGGACAGCAACTGGAGTTCGGCGGAAAACTGGAATCCCGACGGCGCGCCGGCCAGCGCGAGCGATACCTATCTGAAGTTCGACGGCAACGCCCGCATGCAGCCGGTGCAGGACATCGCGGCGCCTTTTCTGTTGAACCGGCTGGATTTCCTGGGCGGCGCCACCTACACGGCGGCTTTCACCATCGGCGGCGGGCAGCTTCAGTTCGTGACGAACGGCGTCACGCACCCCCGCCTCTACCTGCAGCGCAACGCCACCTGCGTCATCACCAACGCGGTCGATATTCCGGAAGGGACCACGCTCTTCGCCGAGATCAACACCTATGGCGTGGAGCTCCGCGGACCGGTCACGGGCGGCGGCGCGATCGACAAGCTGTCCCAAGACGGCGGCCTCACCCTGAACAGCGGCGCCAACACCTTCTCGGGCGGCCTGACCGTCCGTGCCAAGGACAAGGACTGGTGTAAGGTCAACATCACCGCCAGCAACGCGATGGGCACAGGCCCCGTGTCCCTGTACGGCGGCACGCTCGCCACCACCTATAAAGATCCCGGCGGCCTGATCTTCTACAACGCGACCGCCCACACCAACCCTGTCTTCCTGTTCCTGGACTCGCCGATCTTCGTGGGCATGACCAACAACGCGACGACCGCCGTGACGCTGAACGGCCCGGTCTCGCTGGGCACCAACACGCTCCACCTGCGCGGCGGCGGAAGCGGAACAGTCAACGGCGTCATTTCGGGAACCGGCGCCAGCGCCCTTCAGAAATCCGACCCCGCGACCTGGACGCTGTCGGGCGCGAACACCTTCACGGGCCGCGTCACCGTCGGCGGCGGCGTGCTGAAGCTCGGCGCCGCGGCCGCGCTGGACCCGGCCGTGCCGCTCGCGGTCACGGGCGGCTTCCTGGACCTGAACGGACTCACGGTCACCAACAGCGGCCTTACGCTGAGCGGCGGCGCGGCCAGCAACGGAACCCTGTACGCGACGTCCACAAGCGTCGTGAGCGGCGGCGCGCTGGTCGCGACGCTGAGCGGTCCGGCCGGTCTGACCAAGAGCGGCGCTGGCACCTTCGCGATGTCCGCGTCCGCCGCGTATGAGGGCCCCACGACCGTCGCCGCCGGCATCCTGCAGCTCGCCCGTCGCGCGGCGCTGTACGGCGGCGACACGGCCCAGTGGACCGAGGCCAAAGTCATCGTCAACAGCGGCGCCACCCTCGCCCTCAATGTGGGCGGCCCCGCCGAATTCACGGCGGCCGACCTCGACGTGCTGAATCCTTTAGGCTCGGCCACGGGCGGCTTCAAGAGCGGCTCCGCCTGGGCTTTCGACACCTCGTTCGCCACGGACGGCGCCTTCGCTTACGACGGCGTGATCGGGAGTCCCGCAGGCAACGTGCGCGGCCTGACCAAGCTGGGCGCGGGCACGCTCGCCCTCGGCGGACTCAATACCTACACCGGCCCCACGCGCCTCAACGCCGGCGTGCTCAGCGTGGCGAGCATCACCAACGCCGGCTTCGCCAGCGGCCTCGGCCAGTCGGGCGCGTACCGCGACAACCTCGTCTTCGCGGGCGGCGCGCTGCGCTACACCGGGCCCAGCACCCGCACCGACCGCGGCTTCAAATACGCGGTTTCCAACGACTTCTTCAGCTTCGACGTGGCGCAGCCCGGCACGACGCTGACCTTCGGCTCACTCTCCAACGCGGTCTTTGAAGGGAACAATACCACGATCCTGAAGACCGGCCCCGGCAAGCTGGTGTTCGGCAAAGGGCTCGGAACAACCTACAACTTCCCGGTCAAGGCGATCCACATCTTGGAAGGAAGTTTCCAGACGGAAGCCGGCAACGTCGTCCAGCACAACCTGCACAGCTTGGCCAGCCAAGGGCCGGCGCTCATCTTGGGCGACGGCGCGGAGATGGGCTTCAACAACCCGATGGAGAACTACGTCAACGGCAATGAGATGATGGTCCAGTACATCGGCACTCAGACCTGCGCGCGCGTCACGGCGGGCTCGTGGCTGCTCTGCGGACCGACCACCAACGCTGCGGGCGTCCGGCTGTACAACACGCACGTCTTCAACGTCAACGACGGCGCGGACGAGGTGGACCTCGATATCCGGGGCAAGCTGGAGATCTACTCGAGCATCGCCAACAGCCACCTGCGCAAGACCGGCGCCGGCACGCTGCGGCTCATCAGCAACGCGAGCACTTGGCGCGGCACCACGGTCATCCGCAGCGGCCGCCTGCTCGCGGCCGCGAGCGTGCCCAAGGGCGGCATCAGCGTGCTCGGCAATTGCACCGACGACGTGATCATCGGCGACACCGGCACGCAGCCGACGGACACCCCGGCCTTCATGTTCGAGGGACCGGCCAACAGCGCCTTCACCTTCGCGCGCGGCATCGTCACCTTCCCGACCGGCGGCGCCTCCGCGATCGGCAGCGTCTCCAACGTCAACTGCACCTTCAGCGGGCCGATCACCGCGAGCAACACGCTGCAGCTGGTCTCGGTCGCTGGCGGCACCAACGCGCTCTTCGTGACCGGCGGCATCGCGGGCCCCGGCGGCGCGACGCTGGCCGGGACCGGCACGGTGTGGTTCGTCGCGGCGAACAGCTACACCGGCGCGACGACCCTCGCGGCGGGCACGCTGCGGCTCTCCGCCTCCGAGCGCGTCGCCGACGCCAGCCCGCTGCGCCTCGTCGACGGCACGCTGCTGCTGAACGGCCTCTCCGAGACCGCCGGCAGCCTGGACGTGGACGGCGCGGCCGTCATCGATTTCGGCGGCGGCGCCGCCACCCTGCGGCTGGTCGACAGCGCCGCGGAGACGTGGGGCGGCACCGTGCTGCTGCGCAACTGGACGTCGGGCGCCGACCACCTCTACGTCGGCACCTCCGCCACGCTCAGCGAGGCGCAGCTCGCCAAGATCCTTTCGCCGAGCGGACAGAAAGCCGCCCAGCGCGCCGACGGCGAGGTGGTCCTCCTGCCGCTGGGCACGCTGGTCACGGTTCGGTAACCCCATGCCCGGTACACCGGGCAAGCACTGTGAGACAACTATGAAACAGACCGCATGTGTCATGGGCTGTATGCTCCTGACGTCCGTCGCCTGCGCGACAACCAACACGTGGGACGGCGGCAGCACCGTCGACAGCAACTGGAGTTCGCCGGAAAACTGGAATCCCGATGGCGCGCCGGCCAGCGCGAGCGACACCTATTTGAAATTTGACGGGGGCACTCGCCTGCAGCCGGTGCAGAACATCGCGGCGCCCTTTCTGTTGAACCGGCTGGATTTCCTGGGCGGAGCCACCTACACGGCGGCCTTCACCATCGGCGGCGGGCAGCTCCAGTTCACCACGAACGGCGTGACGAATCCGCGTATCTACCTCAACCGCAACGCCACCTGCGCCATCACGAACGCGCTCGATATTCCCGAAGGGGCCATGCTCATTGCCGAGATCGGCACGTACGGAGTGGAGCTGCGCGGTCCGGTCACGGGCGGCGGCGGGATCGACAAGCAGTCGAATGCGGGCGGTCTTTCGCTCAACAGCAGCGCCAACACCTTCTCGGGCGGGCTCATCGTCAGGGCCAACAACGGCGACTGGGCCAAGGTCAACATCAATGCCAGCCAGGCGATGGGCACGGGGCCGGTGAGCCTGTACGGCGGGTCGCTGGCCACCAACCTCGTCAACCCCGGCGGACTGAATTTCTATAACACCACGACGCATACGAATCCGATCAGCCTTTACGCGACTTCGCCGATCTTCGCGGCGATGCCGAACGGCAACAACGCGAACGTGACGCTCAACGGCAACATCGACCTCAACACCTACACGCTGCATCTGCGAGGCGGAGGTGCCGGCACGATCGGCGGCGTGATCGCGGAGGGCGCCTCAACCGCGCTCATCAAATCGGACGCGGGCATCTGGACCCTGAACGCCGCAAACACTTTCCAAGGTCGCATCGTGCTCCTCAACGGGACGCTGAGGTTCGGCGCGGGCGGCTCGCTCGCACCGGAAGTGGCCTTGGCGTTCGCCTGCACCACGGGATGGTCGTTCGCCAACCATGCGACGTTTGATCTGAACGGCCGCAACCAAACCGTCAGCCAGCTTTCCGGCTCCCCTTCGCACGCTTCTTACACCAACATCCTCACGAGCGCGACGGCGGCGACGCTGACGGTCGACCAGGCGGCCGGCACGCTCTTCAACGGACGGCTGACCGGGGCGCTCGGATTGGTCAAAGCCGGGGCCGGCACTCTGACGCTCAGCAACTACCTCAGCGACACCATCGGGCCTGTCACCGTGAGCAACGGCACGCTGGCGCTGGCCTCGGGCGCCTCCTTGGGCAACGCCACGAATGTGACGGTATCTGGAGGCGCGCTCGCGCTGCAGACAGCCGCCGCCCTCGCCGACCACGCCACGCTGCGCATCGACGACGGCGCGGCGGTGTCGCTCGCCGGCGGCGCCACCGAAACGGTCGGCTACCTGATCCTGAACGGTGTGCCGCAACCGCGCGGTTATTACGGTTCGCCGGACAGCACCGGAGCCATGTTCGTCGACGACGCGCACTTCGACGGCACAGGGCTCCTGTACGTGTCTAACAATCCGCCTCTCACGCCGACAACCGTCACGTGGGATGCGGGCGGCGAAAACCTGCTGCTGAGCACCGCCGACAACTGGGTCGGAAACGCGGTCCCCGCCTTCGACGGCTCCAACCGCGCCGTCTTCGCCGAGGGGGGCGCCACCGCGACCGTCGATGTGGCGGCCACGTTCTACGGCATGACCTTCAATCGCGACGGAGCCTTCACGCTGGGGGCCGGCTCAGGCGTGATCTCCAATGCGGCGGGCGGGATCATCGCTTCGGCTCCGAATACGACGTCGCGGACCTATACGATTCTTGAGGACCTCGTGCTGACCGATCATCAGACGTGGTTCGTCGGAACGAACACGCCGGGCGTGACGGCCCTGAGCGTGCGCGGCGTGATCGACGACGGCTTGCTGCCCTGCAACATTCTCAAAAGCGGGTTCGGCGCGCTGACGCTGAGCGCCAGCAACACCTTCGACGGGAGCTTCACCGTCAACGAAGGCGACCTGACGATCAGCCACGCGCAGGCGCTGGGCAGCACAAACGGGAGCACCGTGATCAACGGCAGCATGGGCGGACGACTCTTCCTCAACGGCAACATGACGATCACCGAGCCGCTGATCCTCAACGGCGAAAGGAACAACGCCGGCACGCTCTACGTCGTGAGCGGCAGCAATGTCTTGAGCGGCGCCCTCGTTTGCTCGAACCAGGTCCGCTTCAACAACAATGGCAACCCCTTGGTCGTGTCGGGGGGCGTGACGGCCGACAACAACGGGCTGTTCGTCATCAACGCCGGCGCGACCGTCACGTTCACGGACAAGCCGCTCAATCTGGGGACGCGCACGTTCTGGGCCGACTCCGGCGGGACCACGGTGCTGGCCGTGCCCGGCAACACGTGGGGCGACACCATGCTCGCGGGAGGCACCCTCCGGTGTGAAGTGCCCAACGCGCTTCCGCCGTCATCGGTGCTCCGCATCGGCGTCTGGTATTCGCCCAGCGGCACGCTGGATCTTCGGGGCAACGACCAGACGGTGGGCAAGTTCTATCTCGAAACGTCCGTGTCCGCCTCGCGGACGGTCACCAGCGCGACACCCGCTTGCCTGACCGTGAACCAGAGCGACAATACGCTGATCGACGCGCGGTTCACCGGCGCGGTGAGTTTGCTCAAAGCCGGCACGGGCACGCTCACGATGACCAACGCGTTCACCTCGACGGCCGGCAGCTTCACCGTCACGAACGGCACGCTGGCGGTCACGCGCGACGGCACGTTCGGCCCCAACAGCACTAACATCTTCGTCCTCGGCGCCGGCACGCTCGCGCTCTCCAACTCGGTCGCGATCGCCGACACCGCCACCGTGTGGATGCCGCCGGCCGGCGTCAGCACCGCCAAGATCAATCTGAAC
>Ga0209066_10000203_pt1 | contig 91543 bp, 126 predicted proteins | sample All_14_2_FD_187198 | JGI IMG/M metagenome (GOLD analysis project Ga0209066, IMG submission 187198) | Freshwater microbial communities in response to fracking from Pennsylvania, USA - Allegheny Zone_MetaG_DW_15 (SPAdes) (version 2) ...
ATTTTATATTTGAGTTTTGAGTCTTGTCTGAGAAAGTTTGAAAATTTCTTTCCGGCACTTGACAAAACATTTCGCCGGTGTGGTACAGTCCTCCCAGTGACCACCACAGCAAGCCCGAAGACCTTGACGGACGTTCTGACTTCCCAGCAGATCGACCGACTTGCTTTCGGCTTGGAGGAAGCTCGGGAGCTTGCCCTCTCCGAGCCAATCGACCAACTAAGCTCCGAGGTAGCGAACAGCCTCGGCGGAGTGACGGGGTTACAGGTGGTGGTGAAACCTGGCTGGGTCCGAGGACTCATCGAAGACGGAAAGCTGTATTGCTCAGAAAACCGAAATCGGTACGAGGCTCTTGGAACAATCCTCCGGGTGTTCTACTGGTGGTTTGGCGGAGATGTCAAGATTTCACAAGTTGAGGTTTTGCTCTCTGCCTACGACCAAGTCCACAAAACAAAATTCGTCAAAAATTTCCAAGAGGTCTGTGCGTGAGTATCCGAGAACCTGAATTTTACTTACAGGCCATCCTGTCCGGCGTAGCGTCGGAAGTCATCTACCTCGGCTTGCAAGACGCCTCCAGAGCGAAAGCCGTCACCTACATCTCCCGGTTAGACAACCGGTTCCTCGACGTTGGGCAAGACCTGCCAGCACCGACAAATCAACTTTTTACAAACTCCGGTTTTGCCTTCACTTCCCTGCTGGCTGAATTTCTGGAGAGCTACGACGAATCGACCGATCTGCTGGGATTCGTGAATGAACGCAAAGCGGCGTGGGAAAGTCATCCAAGCAGGAGGCTCATGTCAGCCCATATTGCGGAAATGACGCCGGAGGCGATTGCAGTTATTTTGGGAGCTACGGGCTTCCTTTTCACTTTGAAAAATGCCCCAGTCCATGAGTTGAAAAAAATCATGGGCAGGATGAAAGCGGTCAATCCTGAAATCGCTTGGCAACTGGAACTTGTTTGCTACCTGTGGTACTCCTGTTATTTCCGGGGACCGTACATTCCTGAAGACGGCCTCGACGTGATCCGGAACACTTCCCTTCCAGACGATCTGCGAAACGACTTGACAATTTTTACGAGTGCGGACATCCGGTCTCTTCGGACATTCCGGTACGATCCCCCTCTTCACTACATCCCAAGATTTTGGCTCTTCCTATCGTGCTTCGCCACGGCGCAAGAAGCGCATATCTTGACCAGTACATGGAAAGCTCAGCTTATGAAGGAGTTCCCTTTCCGCATGAGAAACTTCCCTGCAATGTGCCTCCTCACCATGACGATTGAACTATCGGAGAACCCTGGCAGAGTTCTGACTCCAACCATGTTTGGTAAGATCACTCAGACACGGGAGCTTGAGGCTTCGATATTGAACCGGTACGGCGTAGCTTAAGGTAAATTAAGCCATGAGTTCATGGGTGTCCCACACAGCTAAAAAAGTAGGAGGTCTTGCTACTGTCGAAAAAGGGCCTGCGCTGTCTATCGGGCACGACCACTTTTCTCAAACATTTTCAACTCCTTCACAGGTGCAGAATCCTCAAACAGCAGGGCCGTATTCTTACTCCACCGTGGAGGCCATGTACTACAGGATTCCGCAGTTTCAACGGGCGGTAGCTATCATCGGCGGGTTACTCTCAACAACTCCTTTGAAGTACCGACTTATGAAAGGAGTGGAGGAAGAAATTCTTCACTCTCAGTCAGGGGACATGACTAAGACCCTGGAATGGGTCAATGATGCTATGAGCAAGTCACAGCTTTTTGAACTGTACGCCAAAAGCATGATCCTGACCAACTCGTTTTGCGCGGTTATCGACAAGACTCCAACCCGGTTTAAGGAGTACGGTGGATTCAGCGAATACTCCCTTCTACCTCTGGCCACAAAATTCGTCACTCCTGTTTATGGATCAAAAGGTCTTGAATACATTGCATACAATGACCCCGACGCTAAGGATGACCTGATTCTTTTTAAGGCGGCGACGGTGCTCTATGTTCGCGGCATGAACCCCTTCGAGATGTACTTGCCCAGTGTCAACGTCGGTTCAGTGGCTCCGTCTGCTCGAATCTACGAAATGATTAAGCAGGGCATTGTGAACAATAGTGCCAACCCTTCCACCTTTAGCGGGATCGTCTCTTCGCCCGGAGCGATCAATGACCAGCAACGCGCAAGGTTGAAGCGGGAACTTAACAATAGTGTGCTAGGCATGGGAGACACATTCCGCCTACTCCTTCTCGAAAACGAGATGAAGTACACCAACATCAATACTATCAATGAGGACAAGTACATGGAGCAGACCAAGTCGTTTGTTACCGAAGAATTTTATGCCGCATTACAAATTTACGAGCGACTTGTTAAGGGTTCTGGGGATGGCAAGGAATTGGAGTTCTTGCTTTACATGCAAATGGTTCACACGATCCTCCCAATGGTTACCGCCTTTTGCTCTGAGTACACGAAGAAAATGTCCCCGTTCCAGAAAGGTGCCGTAGTGGAGCCGGACATTACCCGTATCGACATCTTACAGAAATTCCGACTTGATGTCACTCGTCAACAAGTTGCACTTGCGGCGGTCGGGGGACTTTCTGCTAACGATATTCGAGAAGCTAATGGTTACCCGCGCTGGGGAGCAGAGTGGGACGCTTTCTGCGACACCCCTGCCAGATTCATTGCTAGTCTTATGGGCGGAGGCGGTGGAGAAGGTGAGGCAAGTCCGTCCCTTAGCCTTCCTGGATCAGAAGGTGGGCGCGATCAATCAGACTCTGGAGAAGCGGAGATGATTGACGAAACCGGAAGTCGATAAATTTAACATAGCGTAAAAATGACAAAGGTATTCTCGCGCTCATGGATAACAACACTCGGCATTACCTAGAAAGTCTAAATGCCTTCAGCCGAAAAAAAGTTGAAGATCAGTTGCCGGGTGTTCAGGCCCTTGCAAAGCGACTCCTTGGTAAGGACGTAGACGCCACCTATATTCACAAAAGCCATTTCACCACGATCAAGACTACAGGGTCGGAAGAGAAAGGCATGTTTTATGCGTGTACGGCGACGGCTAAGAAAGCTGATCTCGCTAACGATGTTGTTGATCCCAAGGGATGTCTTAAGTACCTGCCGGGAGGATTCCAGCTAAATCCAGTTACGCTTTGGCAACACGATCACTCGTCGCCAATCGGACACTCCAAAGAGTTTGAGGTGGGCGAAGATTCAGTTGAGGTCACCAAGGCTCTCATCACTGACATGCCCTTCAACCGAGACGTGACTTGGCCGCTGATGAGCGACGGTAGTTTGCGCGGCATTTCTATCGGCTTTTACGGACTCGACGGCGAGATCATTGAGAATGGTCTCTTCATGTTTACGGACTGGTACTGGTTTGAAAAATCCATCGTATCTGTTCCCTGTTTACCGGTCGCCTTGATCCGGGAGGTATTCAGTGAGAACAAAGCCGCCACAGTTGATGAGTCGATTATGAAGGAAATCCAGATGGTCCGGGACGACATGTACCAGACTCTTAACGGACAACTTCAAGGTGACATCAAAGCTCTCCTCAACAAATACTTCGATCCTATGGAAGGGGTTGTTGAGGCATACAAGCAGAATCAGACTTCCAAGATTATCAAAATTTCAATTCCGGATGCTATTGATGCTCCGGCCGTTGACGAAACTCCGCAGGAAGAAGTTAAGACTATTCCCGCGACAATCCCTAGCCAGGAACTAACACCAATGAAAAAGAACATGCCAACTTCTGTTGCCGACAATTTGAAACTAACGCCGGAAGAAAAGGCACATGTTTCTGTGTCCAAGTCACACGTACACTACGAAAGTCTTTCTGAAGCTACTCACTTAATCAAGTGCGTGGATGAGAAAGGTGAGGTGGTCAACTACCAATACCGAGTTGGTTACGCAACCTCAAAAGGATTCCAGTACGACTTTGATCTTGTGAAAACTGCCGTGTGCCGCTTCCTCGGTGCCCGCGCCGGTGACACTCACTCCAAGGATGTTCGCAAGGGTGTCTTTGAACGCCTCGGGGATATTTACTTGGCTCTTGACAAGACCTGCCCGACATTCGACGATGTTCCTCTGAACTACTTGAGCGAGAAGGCTCTGGAGGCGGTCACATTCAAGGAAGTGACTTTCTACCACGAAGAGTCAATCGCTTTTGAAGCGAAAGAGTACGAGCGAAGTATTAACGAGATCATCACTCTCAGTACCAAAACTGCGGACAACCCTGCACTCCTTAAGCACATTGACCCTGCACTGGTTGAAAAGGGCCTTCGTGCTTACTTCGACATTTGGGGCATCGTTGAGACTAGCGAGGATGTAACTAAGATGTCGCAGATCATGGCAATCCTTAATCCTCCCGATCCTGAAGATGAGTCGGAAGCCATTGCGTCGATTTACAACGCTCTCACAGCTAAAACTGCCGAGGAATCTGAGGACGGTGAAGAAGCAGAAGGTGAAGGTACGGAAGACGAAGGCTCTGAAGAAGCCCCGGTAGAAGCTGAAACACCTTCAGAGGAAGCGGAGTCTGAAGAGGAAGAGGTCGAAGAAGAGGAGGAAGAATCTACCCCAGATGAAACCCCGGCCGAAGAAGACCTTTCTGAGGAAGCCGAGTAACTTACCAAAACCCATAAGGAGCTAAGGACATGGCAGGTGAACTTCCAAACCTATCACACTCTCAACGTGCGTTTACGGATACGTCGTACCATGATGCGTACTTCGTAAACGCGCCACATGGGGTCTGCCATGTCGATAGCAAAGGGATTTTCCTTGACGTGAATCCCAGGTTCTGCTCTGATCTTGGGTACGCACCGGCAGAGCTTATTGGCCATAGATGGCAGGAGTTCACTCACCCTGAAGACCTGGGCGCAGATGAACTTAGTGCTGACATGGTGATCGGGGAACAACTGCTTTCGTATCAGATGCTAAAGCGATACCGTCATAAAGATGGGAGGTGGATCAAGACTGTATTAGAAGTTCGACGTATCCCTGCTGTAGGAGCTTTTGAGCATTTTGTCAGCTTCGCTAACTTCAACGCCCATATCACTGGGATGGTTGAAACGGTGGAAGATGGGGAAGTTAAGTGGAGACCTTCGATCAACTTCAAAGACTTTGTAAAGGATAATCCTAACGCCATAGCCGGGATCATTTGCTTTATGCTCATGCTTGTATTCGTTGCCGGTAAAGGTGACGCTATTGTACGAATACTTGAACTTTGGATAACCAAGCAATAACCGGTAGGACATAATACCTGTATGGAAAACGTGCAACCATACTCCATAAAATTGTTCCTAGCTAAACTGCTGGCGAACAAGGGCGCGGTTCTTTCCTTGCTTGTTTCAGTGGCAGTAGCTTTCGGCTTCATCTCTGAACAACAAGGACAAGACTACATTCCGATTATCATTGCAGTCGTCACCGCCATCTCGGGATGGTTAGCAGGTGCCGAAGCCAAGAAAGACGTGGAAGGCTACAAAGAATACGCCGAACGCGTACTGAAGACCAACGAGATGCGTTAATGAAACTACACAACATCATTCCAGCGACCGCTCGATTCCTATTCACTCTGGTGATCGGATTCTTGCTCTTAATCACTGCGGCGTTTGCCAGCGTCGGTACCCCGCTTCAAGAGGCAGGGCCAGCCACACTGCCTGTCACAGTGATGGACGAAAGTGCTCCCAAGTACAGTCTCACGTTCACTCCATCAACTAAGTTCCAAGAACCTGAAGCCGGGACTGTTGTCCTGTACAACTGGTCTTATAGCTTGTCAGGAAAGGTGTATAGCACCGCAGGCATCTCACTTGCTACGAACGTATGGGATGTGCAAAATCTTAACTTCAACTTCCTAGGCGGAGTGGAGACGAGTGGTGGGAGTATTCCCACGCTAGGACTAGGATTCTCGTACCAGACAACTTGGAACAAAGTGAAAGGTGGAGTAGGGCTTAACGTCCATTTTGCCCAGAAGAGCAAGATCGACGTATCCCTAGGATTCAACCTGTCATTGACCCCTTACTAAAACCAAAACAGCCCCTTACAAAAACGCAATTATAAAATTTTATAATTGCGTTTTTACTTTATGGATAATTTCAAACATAAGACGGAGACCTGTCCGCAGACACCTTTAAGGAAAAGCAAATGAAAATCCCGACTACACTGGCTGAACTTCTCGCTACTGAAGAAGTAAAAGCGGCTGGAATCAATTCTCCCATGAATCTGATTGCCAGCATTAAATCAGCGGCCGATTTGAAGAAAGGTTACGACACCATGGTCACTCTCACTGAGAAGATGATCGACAGTCAAGACGGTCTTCAAAAAGCCCTTAACCGAATTGAACTGGGCAACATTACCCGAGATGACGCGGAGACCATGCAAGAGCTTGAAAAGCAACTTGGAACTCTCGGCGCACTCGACCCCAACTCTGTTGAGTACCGAAACGCAAAGCAGTTGCTTGAACGAGCATACGGCGAAGTCCCTGTCGCTATCGCAAGCAAAGACGGCTTGACCAAGGCTATCACCGAGCCTATCCACCCCGACGTAACCAAGAACTACGCCGACAAGAAGAACCTCCGAAAGACTTGGGACCGAGCTTTTGCGATCTGTCGTCTCAAAGGCGGTTTGTCGTGGAAGTCCGGTTCAGTTGACGGCGAGATCGGTATGGAGATTCCGGTTGTCGAACTCAGCGTTCTGACCTCCGTTGTCGAAATGCTCGAAAAGGCAAAAGACCCCGGTGCGTCCATCCTCAAAGGTGTGCTCCAGGCTAAAGCCTACGACACCATCAACGCTGGCCAAGGTGCTGACTGGGTTCCGGTCATCTTCTCGTCCGATGTTGCAGAGGAAATCTTCCTTGAAACACGGGTGGCGTCACTCTTCGCTACGTTTGAAATGACATCCAGCAAGATGAGCACTCCGTACGTCGGAACTGGTCTCGCTTACCGGATGACACAGGCCGCGCTTGCTAACCAATACTTCACCAACCTCGCTACTGAAAGCGAACCTGTTACCGGCATGATTAGCTGGGACGCAGAAAAGCTCGGTGCAGTTCGGTTCTACAGCCAGGAAATCATGGAAGACTCAATCATCGAGATTGCAGACATCTTCCTTGCCGACCTGATCCGCGCACACGCCTGGGCTATTGAAGAATGGCTCCTCAACGGTTCTGCATTGCTCAATAACCTTGACAACGCAGGTACTGACACCAACCGGTTGTTTAACAACACCGCCGATGGTGGTGACGGTATCCGATTGAACACAGGTGCTCTTGACCCGCGAAACGCTGGTGAAGGTATCCGACGCTGGACACTGTTGCAAGGCAACTCACGAGTTGATGCTTCAGGCAGTGCCACTGACTTCGGTAAGAAGTGCCGGTCACTCCGCGCAGTTCTCGCTGACTCTGCGGCTACCCCGGATCAACTTGCCTACATCATGGGTGTGGACAGCCACATTCATACGATGAACGACCCGAACTTCAACACCCTTGATAAATTCGGCCCCAACGCCGCAGTTCTCAGTGGTGCCTTGACTAAGCTCGACGGAATCGACATTGTCTTGTCACGATTCCAGCGCAACATCTACAACGCAACCGGTGTCTTTGACAACGTCACCGAAAACCTGACCTTGACTCACCTCGTTCACCGCAAGGCAATCAAGATCGGTATGCGATCCGCCCCGACCCTCGCCCAAGGATTCCAAGCTCTTGCTCAACAACACTACCTGTTGATGACGCAACGACTCGACATCCAAAAGGTGCTCCCGGCAACAGTGAAGACGTTTGCTGAACTGTTCAACATCCCACGAGCCTAATAACTCGTAGGACAAAAATAGGAAGGTTATCCCTTAGTTGGGGTAGCCTTCTTTTGTTGAGGCACACATGGCTAAGAAACGAATTGTACTACGAAACACCAACGAGGATGGTTACCGGTCACTCCTCTGCCAGATTCCGGCGAACGGCTACTTGATTTTGGATGCGAAGGCTCCCGCTACTAAAGAAGTTCTTCAATCTCTTTCTGACGTTGCAGGCATCGAACAACTTGCTGACGAAGAAACCGATTACGAGTATTTCCACATTGTCCCTTGTGGCTCCTACGATGCGACAAAGCTCGAAAAGGTAGGAGTTGCTGTATTGCGCGGAGAGCTTGAGGTGGAGCCCGATGCAGGCGATTCTACAGGGGAGGAAGAAACTCCTTCGGATGAAGACGGCGCACCCAAAGAGGAAGAAACTCCCGCAGACACAGGCACCACTCCCGAACCCCCTAAAGAGGTAGAGGTTCCTGCCACTAAGCGCACTTCTTTTATCCGGCCGAAACCGGTCGCTGATAAGGCCAAGAAAGACAAGAAAAAGTCCAAGAGCAAGAAAGGCATTAAAGGTAAGTAAGCATGATCGTATCCGTCGCAGAGTTATCCGTATTCCTAGGGATCGCCACACCGACACCTGCCAGTCAGGTGGAGGCCCTTATGCTTACGGCTATTACTATGGCGGAAGAAGCGATCCGGAACTTTCTGGACATTGTGTACCTTGAGGCACCGGCCACGCCGGTGTCGATAGATGTTCCTTACAATGGGAGCGGTACCCAATTCCTACATCTCAACTTCTGGGTACGATCTCTAACGAAAGTGGAAGCAGTGGATGAGGAGGATGAGGTCACAGAACTCGAAGGAGTTAAACTCTGGCCTCCCAATCCTCAAATGAGAACTGCTAATGCTCTCCCACTTTACTCAGAACTGAAGTACGCCTCCACTTGGGGGTCACTGTATTCGATCTACCGTATAACCGGTAACTTCGGAATACCTAAAGCGGACATGCCCGCTACGATCCTCGCCGCCATCAAATTTACTGCTAAGCATTACTTTGACCTTCTTCAACTGGATGCAACGGTGCAGAGTCAATCTGGGGCATCTATTAGCACTATCGCCGCTAACAATGTAACAGAGCTTCCCAACCACGTCAAGAGCCTCCTACAGCCTTACAAATGGATCAGGGTGGATTAACGTGCTGGCTAATTTCCAGGTCTCTCTCCTTACAACTGGTTTCGACCAAGAGGAAGGGGGCAATTCCGACACGATAGTGCTGGCCAATTTGCAGGTCTATCTCGAAGACGTGAACAATGCGCCTATGTCCAGAACCATTAGCGCGACTCTTATGGAGAATGTAAACCCGTCGCACATTATGTACCTGGCTCGTAACCCGTATGTTTCGGTGGATACCCTGGCTCTTGATAAGAGCATGATTGTTAGGATCACTCACGAGAGACACCCACGTCTACGTCAATTCTTCCCTATCGCTAACGGTCAAGAGTTTTCCGTAAAGTACGTTTCTGATACCAACTTGGGTGGAGACAAGATCGCCGTATTACTGGGAAGAGTTACAAGGAGCACTAACAGTGCCTAGAAAGCCCGCCTCCGCCAACCTTATAGGTCAGCGCACAAAAACACGGAGGCTCTTTATACAGGTCTTGTCACCAGTCAAAGGGAGCGCAGGAGTACAAGGTTTCGCAGAAGCTCTTGGGGATATTGTTACCAACATGGACAGGAGCGTCAGAGACGGTGTCAAGTCCCGTTTGTCTACAGTGATTAAGAATCGAGCAATACGAAACATTGAAGCCGGTAAGAAGAGAAGTAAATATCCTCACCCTCTTGATTACACTCACAAAACCCTTCCGCCTGCAAACAGGCTTGCTAACTCCATTGTTCAGCTTCCTACCGGGACTGACACCCTAGTAATGTCTTTTGGAGAAGGTGCCAGGTACGGCCGAATTCACAACCTACCAAAAGGAAGTTCAGAAACTTTGAAGCCGATGAACAGTCCTTACTTAATCTTTCCCAATCGTAAAAACATAGCGATTCGTAAAACCTACAAGAATCGAAAAGGGGAGGTTAAATCCCGAATGGTTCGACCTAAATGGCTCCGAGCTAAACGAGTGCAGAAACCAGGCACAGGCTTCTTTAGCGAGGCTGTTGAATACGGGAAGAAACAGGTAGGCAAGATCATAGCAGAGGAAGCCGCCTACGCCGCTTCTAGGGTAAAAGACTCCGACATAAAGATAAGTGAGCGCGGAGGTAGAATTTACACCGGAGGCTCAAGAGCCCGTAAGCGGATGAATCCTTAGAGAAACCAATGGCAATCCCCAACACTCACACCATATTGGACGTCTGGCTTTTTCTAAAGGAATGGGCAAGCAATCGGCCCGCTGATGTATCCACCCGCACCGTAGTCTCAGCCACCCATAATCAAATCATTTTGAACAGCCCTATTCCGGCTGGTGATTACCGGCTTCACTACTTGCAGGTTACTGATCCTAGCAACGCCAAAAATCCGATCAAGAAACTCGCACTCTTTATTCAACAGGCAAGCGGTACAACCGTCACTCTAATGCACCCGTTGCTCCGGCGCATTAAGATCGAACCAGGATACGAAGTTGAGATCAAAGCAGGCCCGCTAGGAAGCGCACAGTATCACTACAACTCAGTGGATCAAATTGCGGACAGTCCGGAATACGTGGTGCAGGTTACAGCAGGAGATGAATACTACTCCCGTAACTCTGGTCGAATGGATTCTGCCCTCAAGCAGTCGAGAATCAGAGAAAGCGCGATCACTCTTATCATAGGAGTATCCCGTAAGTTACCAAAGCAAGACGCCCTGCATTTGTGGGGAGGTTTTGAAGGAGTTATTACACAACTAACGGAGCTTTTGTTCTTCTACGCAGAGCAAGACGAGTCGGGAAGTTCTAGCACTGGGTCTGATGTAGGCGTTGAATACTATCTTGAAGATGACATGGGACAAGACCCTAAGTCCAAGTCTACAGGTATCATCGACTACGCTCTTTTAGAACTTGACATTTACAATACATAGAAAAAACCGTTCGGTACAATCCTCTGCATGGATGCGCCAGTATATTCTCTTCGCTATTGCGGAGTGCGACAAGAAGGACTCTTTGCATGGTCGGTCGGTGGCCTCCGTGCGTTCACATTAGGACAAGAGGTTCAAACCTCTAATTACACGGAAGTCGTTCGCGCTTTGGGTAGCGGGCAGTTTGAACTGGTCAACACGATGGTACCTGGGCAGGAAGAACCTGTTCCTGATGATACTGAAACTGAGGGAGACGAAACGCCTCCTCCGGTAGCACCTATCGTCAAAAAAGGCCCGTCAACTCCAACTAGCCTCAAGAACAGGAACAAATAATGATTGACCTCTACGCTTCCCCCATCATTGCCGACGTAGCTTCACGAGTTACGGACGGTACTGCTCCCGGTACGGTAGCCGCCGGTTCTTCAATGGCTCTTGGAGGTACTGCTGGTGCCAATGGTAACTACGCTCTCCTTCGATTTGACGTGTCCACTTTGCTTGCCGCTGGCATTAAAGTCTGGGACTTGGAACTGGAACTCGTCGTAAACGGCGCAGTCACTCCTACCGCCGCCTTTAAGGTTATGGCCGCGAACTTCGGGGCAACTCTTACCGAAGCAGACTACTCTAAGATTGCGGCCGACGTGCTTCAGGACAAGAGTAACGCTTTCCGCGTCGATCTCAAGCGGATTGCCGCAAGCGGCGTTCTTGTTGCTGACGGTACACGAATCAGCCTGCCAATTCCGACGATGTACCTTAAAGAGGCAGATGACTTCCTGGACATTCTCATTGTCACAGAAGCCGCTGGATCGCCAGGGGCAGGTGGTGTCATTGCGTTCCATGGCCCGACTGCGGCCACAACAGGAAACCGTCCCCGGCTTACAGGTCTAGCCTACACCCGAGCAGAAGGCTTCGATCCTGCGGCGTCTGCACGAGGTCGCTGTGTCAAAACTGGTGATGCGGTTATGTCAGCCGGTATTGGCATGGAGACGACCCCAGGACGCGCTGTTAAGCCGGACGTAGGTCTTCTCGTCAACAGCTACAACATTGCTCCCCCGGTCGGAGTTCACACGTCCAACGCCTTTACACGGTTTAAGAGCAAGAGTGTCATTCAAGCTCCTGCCCGCGTTATGACTAACGGGACTATGAACATGGACTTGGTTATCCAAAGCTGGGTCAAACTGCTTATGTCGATGTTCACTATTACGAGCACGACTGACCTTGGTGTCATCGACGGAACTCAGGTTTACGAGCACGTTTTCGATCTTGCTGATCCATGTGACACAAAGACATTCACCGTCTACTCAGTCAATGGCCACGAGCACGTCATCACTCCTGGCGCAGTCATTAGCGGCATGATGTTTGACATTCCTACGAACGGACTCATCACCATGGGGCTTGACTTTATGGGTCTTGAGCCGTTCAAGTACGATGCCAACGCAGGTGGTAATGCGATCCTCGAATACATCCTAAGCTCCGGTTACTCAACGGATATTGAATTCGCAGGATTGTCTGACTCACAGGTCACTCAAACAATCGACGCCATTGCAGAGACATCCATTATCTGTGAAGGCGGCTCGATCAGCATCGTACGCGCCGCCGATCCGTTCCTTGGTGAAACTGGTATGCGAGGAGCAACCCTCATCACACCCGGCAAGCCGGAGATCACAGGCCGAATGTCCACTCTCTTCCGAGACGAAGACCAGTGCCGAGCCTATTGGGGTGTTGACCACTACCAATACCCTTACAAGGTTGAGAACCAGATCATCTACCAAGCTCTTAACTTGCGGATCGCCGGTCCGCTCGGAGCTACCAAGCAGAAGATCGAGTTCCAGATGCCTAAGTGCGGCTACACGAATATCGAGATCGACCAAACGGAAGACCGGTCAATCCGTGCATCGGCTGACTATGAAGCAGTGGTTGACTCCACACTAGGAGGCGGAATCCGAATGGTATGTCGCAACAGCCACCCGGCATCCTACTACGCACCGAGCACCGACTATATCAAGGTCTTGCCGGTCGGTAAGGTAGCGGGTGTCTAAAACTCAGATATAAAATTTTATAGTTGAGTGGTCTGTAAGGGAATCTCGAAAGGGATTCCCTTTACTTTTTAAGGAAAGAACTGCTACCATAGGGCATGTCCAGTGAGCAGTTCCCGCGCAGGTCGGGTTTAATTGATTTGTCCGCTTTTGCAGACGACGAAGAGTCTTACTTTTTTATGAGGATAAGAAAGAAAGGCACGAACAAAAAACAAGTTGTGGCCATTCCGCAGATGAACGGTGATCGCTACTTAGATTACAAGCACCGCACCGGCCGTGATCTTATGACTGATGTTCAGTTAGTGACTCGTATCATCAATTACGTATCATCGGAGTCATCTATTGTCACAGAGATAAAATTTAACGAAGCGCAGATTATGCGCTTAGAGCAACTACTGGAAACGGATTTACAAGTAGTCGAAGAGATGCAACTATCTAAAGAGGATAGGGCTAAGATAGACGATGCGTTAAAGAACATGGAGTTCCAGGTTGACCAGGGGAATACTAAGCTCAATTCACTCCAGGAAATGTCGCGTGTCACCCCTATGGTAAGTGACCAGGATTACCCTTTTTACCAAGTAGGCAACATTGGAGTATTGAGGGCACCATTAACTGAGAGGTGTGTTGATATAATTCTACAGATTCTTGCGAAGAGTTACTGGGTTGATAATCCAGAAGAAGACACCGAGGAGAAGTATGTTGTAACGGCTGAGCCGGAGAATGAAGTGGGTATAGCCGATGCACGTAAAATCCCTGTAATTGGGAAACTTTTCAAGGCAGGAATTATGAATTCTAAGAAGGAAGTAACCAACGTCTTCTATGAGATTATTGTCGCCACGGAGTTACTGGATAGGTCCGAGCAATCAAAAGAAGAGGAAGATGACCCAAAAAATTAGTCGATGAGGGAGTAGAACAGCCACTACTCACTCAGATGTTCTCGGCTGTAAAAAAGACCGTAGTCCGTACTGAGAATCCTGATAGGCCACGGCCGGTGGACACTGAGTTCGTAGGTCTAGGCGAATTCTATATGGAGATGCACCTTTACTTCCCCAGCTTCACGCTAAGGGAATTAAGGAAGATGTCCTTCAAGCTCCTCCGGGTGTATGCTAAGGAAATTGACTACCGGTTCCAAAGGGAGATTTGGTTCGCTCAGGTAGCGTCGGCGGCGTCACTTAAGAAACTCTTCTAGCCTCTCTTACCTGCTGGCATAATCATGGTATGCCCGCCAAGAGAAACACCATACAGCTAAATTTTGATGCCAACTTTGATCCTGTGGCCCGTAAAGCCAAGGAGCTTTCGGCTAACTTAAATGCGGCTACGTCAAACATGGTGGACAAGCAGGCTGTCAAGGAACTTAGGACTGTTATAGCGGAGTTGAAGTCTTTACAGAAAGGTAGAAATTCCCTAGCTACCCGTGCCACTGATAGAGTAGTGGAAGGCCAGGGGCGGCTGATTGAAATTATCGCTAAGGAGTTGAAGCCCCTACTCAGTCAGAACACTGCGGCATCCCGAAACCTCCGCAGACAGACTTCCGGCGTTATCAAAGACGAGGCCAGGGAGAGAGGAGTTAGTCTCAGCAGAGCAGAACTATCACGCCTCATCAATCTTAGGATCGGTCAGATGGTCGGTACTGGTAAGGCGGATACCGGCGTGTCCCAGAAATACCTCGATTCCGTTGTTAGCTCGATCAACAAGCAGGCCAAGAGCACGAAGGAAGTTAAGACGGCTATGGCCGAGCTTCGCAAAGAAGCGAAACGTGTTGAAGAAGCAAGCAAGTCTTTGACCCAGGTTAATAAGGACGCCCTTAAACTGGCAACCACGTTATCAGTGGTTGAGAAAGCTCTGTCTGATGTCAACGTTGAAATGGCCAAGCTCGGAGATGCGAAGGCGTCGAGACGCACAACCAACAATCAAATCAAAGACCTTAATAAGGAACTGCTGAACACCAAGCGCATACTGAGAGAAATCAATGCACAAAAGGCGGCAGGAGGTCTCGTATCAGAAGGAAGCATTTCAGCAGGTGTAGCTCGTGTACAGCGACAACTGGACGCTCTCAGAACTGAGAGGGCAGGTAAGACAGGTGCCGCGTGGAATAACACCCAAAGAAAGAACGCCGACAGGGAGATCAGGGACGCCGAGAATTGGCTGTTGCAGAACGCTCCAGGTGTCAATTACGCAGAGCAGGCAATACGAGATCGTAACAAGCGCACCGCTCAAGCAGGTACGGATAGGAAGTCCGCCAGACGCTCGGCATTTAACGTGACCCGGGTAATGCGCGACATTCAATCCGGGAAGATTGATATTGGTAGCTTGGGCGCAGATGAGGTCGAACAGCTACTTGCCACAATGAATGGAGGCAGGTGGGCACTGGGCCGATTCTCCAACCGGAGCCTTGCACAAGGAGACGCTAGAACCAGTCAGGCCATCGTGAGGACTCTTGGGATTAGTTCCCGTGAAGAGGCGTCAGGTATTCACCAAAATCAAGTCCGACTTCTAGCGGCTCGTCAACGTGAACTTGATAAAAACGAAAACTACTCCCCAGGCTTGCGGGGGATTATGGAGCGTACTCAGCAACGGGCTTACAACCGCCGCAACGACTCCAACTTCAACCGGTTAAATCATGGCGTGACCAACATGTCCCAGATGGCTGGCATGTCCCTTTACGGTATGGGGTCGCTTGGTCTCTTCACCGGCATCGCTAAAACCACAATTAATCAACAATCAGAGATGCAGTCGATGAAGAACACCCTTGCAGGGATGGTCAACACCTACGGCACTTTCTACGACATGCAAGGAAAGGTTCTCGATAAACAACAGGCGTTTAATCTTTCTCTTGCCCAAAGCGACACGTACTACCAAAACATACGTAAGCTGGCTGTTGAATCCATTCTGACTACTCAAGAGATGTTCGACTACACCCTCGCCGGGGGTTCGGCTCTGATGAGTAAAGGACTCAATTTCGACCAGTCATCTTCAGTTGTTGACAGGATCGCCTCTATTGGTAAAGCTATGGGTTACCAACCGACAGCGGTCATGTCCGACATCCGTGATCTTGCCACTGGCAACGTAACCGTACGATCTCAGGTTCTTAAAACTTTAGGATTTGAGGGTGCTGATCTTAAGAGAGCGAACGCTCAAGGCCCTGAAGCTACCATGGCTTACATTAACAGTAGGCTGGAGGGGTTTGACGAAGCACTTAACCGTCTAAAAGATACTCCCATGGGGCGGATTTCGCAGGCACAAGACCAGTTCCAACAAATGGGAATCCTGGTCGGCGGCGAGATTCTGGAAGGGTATCTCCCTGCACTCAAGGATTTCATGGGCACCCTCCAAGAAATGGAGAACGATGGAACACTAAGACAGTTCGGAGAAGGGCTTGGACAAGCTACTGAAACCGTAACGAAGTTCGGAGCCTTCCTCGCTAAAACCATCGCACCGATGGCAGGTAGCCCAATGGGAATGGTTGCCGCAGGTATCGGAGTTTATGGTGGAGCCAAAACTGTAGGGAACATGTATGGAGCGGCTAACGATGCGTTCATGGCTAAGTATCCTAAATCCGGAGCCACAGGTGGATTAAGTGGGCCACTGTTTGCGCTTACAGCAGTGGTAGGTTTTGGTGCGGCAATGGTCGAAGCCAATAACGAGCTTAAGCAGTTCTCTAAGAATCTTCGAGAGACCTCCTCTGACATTGATAAGAAGTATTCAGATGCCGAGCTTGAAAAGAACAGCCCTAAGTCACTGCTTGCAACCCTAGAGTCTATCGTAAACCCATCCAAAAATTTAGAGGGGACTTCAAGTGCCAGAGCTAATCTTAAAAATCTGGAAAGGTTGAACTCCGTCGTAAACGGTAAAAATGGGCTTGATTTCAAAGGGCTCGAATCTCTAAGCAAGGAGTTTGGAGTCTCTTACCGAATGGGCAAGGTGAATGACCCTGCTCTTGCTAGAGAGCCTATCAAAGACCTGCTCCGAATCCTCACAGGGAGAACCCCCGGCACCGGCGCGGACATCCTTGCCGCCATGCCTGGAGCTAGTAATAACTACGCCAACATTGTGGCAGGGGAATTGGACTACGCTCAGAAGCAGTACGTTAAGAAGGCTACAGAGAGCGGACTATCCATCGACTCGTCTAGGGCAAAGTATGAGGAGTATCTACGAACAAACCCAACTGGTTTCACGAGCCTACTTGAGTTGACAAGAAAACGTGCGGCAGGCCCGGAGTTCAAGCCCATTGACGAAAATGACGCAATGATGCTTCAGGAACGATTGACGCTCCTCAAAACAATGCTTGCCGCCCAGTCGTCCGTTACTGCTCAAGCAATGTCGATGAGAGCGGAAACCGATCCTTACAGAGCCGTCTATCTTGCTCAGCAAAAGAGACTAGGAGTGTCAGGTGCCCGCCTCGATCTCCAGACTGCGCTTACGAAAGAAGGTGCATCGGATACGGATAAGCAGGTAGCACAAATTCAGTACCTCCAGTCACTCCAGGAAATCGACCAAGAGTTCCAAAAAGGACTACAAACTCTTCGCGCCACAATCATGGCTAAGAGAATGGAGAATGATCTTGCCCGTGATCGACTTGGCCTGCTCAAGCAAGACATGCAAATCCAGAGACAGGAGACCGCTTTGGACAGGTTGTCAGGTGCCGCTTCTAATGATGGAAAAAGATCGCGCCTACGCTACAACATTTACTCGGCGCAACTTAACCGGTTGAATAGTGAAACCGGTCTTGATCTGAAAGGACTTGCCAATGACTCACGTCTTGCCTCTGCACTTAGCGATCCATTCGAGAAAGTCGTAGGATTCTTTGGCGATTTGAAATCACAGGGATTCCCTGATATAAAAATCCAGCCAACCGATCTGAACTTCCTAGGGGAGCTTTATAAACAGGTCGATGCTACTACTGGTCAGAACACAACCGCCACGCAAAACTTAACAGGCACGATGGTGTCTCTTGACACCTCGGTAGGAAGCCTTCAAGGTGTTCTTGCCCAGTTTGTCACCGCAACGGCGGGAGGAGCGGTCGTAGGCGGCCTAGCGACTGGTACAGGAACTTATTCAGGAAAGGGTGATCCCAGTAATTCAGGTCTTATACTTAAACCTCAAACCCGCGTAGGTTATGGAGGCTCGGTAGATAAGGTTCCGGGAGGTCTCATCTTAGACTTGCCAGGAACATCCGCTGTTGACGGATTCCAGTTCAATACGAACACCCCTTACAAATGGGGTGGAAGCTCTCTCACTAAGGGCATCGACTGCTCCGGACTCGTTGGGAAGATTCTGGAATACTCAAACCAGCAAGCGGATGAAGTCGTGGACAACGCTTTCTTAGGAAGGCAAAATGTGGAGTCTCTTTACAAGACCGCTGACGCACAGAAACGTTTCCTACCTCTGGATCAAATAAAGCCAGGAGACTTCATTATGATGTCGAAGAATTCCACCTTTTCTTCCAAGGGATCAGGGGGAGCACAGAACCATATCGTGCAGTACCTGGGGGATGACAAGATTCTCCACTCTAAAGGAGGCAAAGGAGTTTCTATAGACTCATACAGCGCGTTCCGCCGTCAGTACGCAGGTCGCAATATGGTGGGTGCTAGATTGATCGGCGCACCTACAGGAATCGGTGCCGCACAGATGCAATCGGGTAATGGTACAGGTATGCAGGCAACTGTGGACAAGTACCAGATTGAAAGAAACAATATCGAGGCGCAAGCTGTCAAATTACGTGCTGAAGCGGAAGCACAGCGATTGCGAGAACAGCTTGTATCTTCCTTTATCCAAGACAGGTTGTCGGTGGTCAATCGACAAGCAGATCGGTACTCCTTCAAAAGTGGCCTAGCATTATCTATGGTAGGACTAGGAAAAGGTGAAGCCGGATTCCAAAGCGTGATGAACAGCATCATGCTAGGTGAATACGACTTCAATAAGTCGATTGACTTTTCCCGTAGTGATCGCGCTGTTGCTTACGGTGAAGGTGAATTCGCCTACCAAAACTCACAGCGTAGTCGGTCGGCGGCGACCCGGAGAGCAGGCCAAGCTAAGTTTGAGGCATTGAAGGCCAAGCTGAACAAAGAGGAGCTTGCTGATCTTGAAAAGCAATCAGGATTTGAGCGACAAAAGAAAGACCTCACCCACCGCCAAACCAAGGCCATGGAAGCGATTACGAAAGTCATGGCGGAAGGAACCTCTGCTCTTGACTTCCAATCGACGCAGGCATTGTCACTTTACGGATTGACAGGGGACGCCGCCAAGGATGCTTCATTCGGTGCAAGAGCCGAGGCGTCCAGAGAGTCTGCCTCCCGTATCCTAGGTAAAGGACGTGAGAAAGCAGAGGAGCTTGCTAAGCAAGCGGCCATGATCGCTCCGGTCAATCCTATCATGGCGTCTTATTTGATGCTCCAGGCCACCCAGACTTATTCAACTGCCAGAGCCGACGCTGATCTACTGTTGAAGGAAGGAGCTAACATCTCCGCCATGGGAGCTAACTCCACAGCAATGCGCTCCTTGTCACAAGGTATTGCGTTGTCTAAGTCCAACTATAAATTGGCAGGATTAGAGGGAGTCTATAACGACACACTAGGTTACGATCCTTCACGTCGAACCACAATGCTGGAGAGTGCTAAGAACCGTATTGCTGATTCCTTAAAAGAGCGGCTGTTACAGATCGAGGAATCGGAGAACCAAGATCGACTCAATTTGTACTACGGACTTGCCGCCACCGGGCAATACAGCCCTGCACAGTTACAGTCGATTATGTCTCAGCAAGACCATAAATTTGAGATGCGAAAGTCCAAGCTGAAAGCTCTGGCTTACTCAGATGCGACCTCTCAAATTAGCCGGATGGATAGCGGCAGGCTTAGACGGCTCGATTCATTTAATGAAGGGTTCGCCGGAGGAGCATCTTCTTTCTACAATGACCCACTAGGTTCTTTCATGGGCCGGAGCCTTCAATTCGGCAAAGACCTTTTCGGCCCTGCTACTGCCAACACAATGCAGACGTTGCAGAACAAGGTTTCATTGTTCGCCGCAATGTCGGCCGGAACAGCCACACCGGACATGTTCAAGTCTATGGGATTCACAGAAGTCGATTCTGTGGGAGGCCGGTTATTCCGAGGTCCAGGAGGACAGACCCTGACTCCTGCCCAATTAAAAGCGCAACTTCTCCGAAACTCTGCTTACGACATGGGAGGTTCCCTACTAGGCAACTACATCGGGCGGCAGATGGGAGGGGATGAGGCCGCTGTCAATTTCGGTACTCAAATGGGAGCTACTTTCCTACCCCAGATTCTTCCTGGCCTTGGTGCCATGGGAGGGCCGGTCGGTATGATCCTTGGCGGCGCATTAGGAGGACTCTTCTCTCGTAAGAAGCGGGAAGACGTAACGGAAGCATGGATGAGAGAAGTTCTCAAAGAGCTTAGAGAAATGAACAAAGCTCTGCGGCCTAGCGCACAGTTCGACTCCGTACGTGGCCCTGCCATGTACGGTGAAGCATCCTTCTACAGAAGTGGCCGATCTTCAGACCCACTTGGTTCCATGGCGGAGTCCGGTATCAGAGGGGTATAAGGAAAGCCATGAATTACATTAAAGTGCAAGGGACTACTTACTACACCCTTCCGTCTAGTGTCGGTGTGCAACATGGCACCGACCAGACACAAATGGTAGATGTCAGCACCGGTCAAATCGCTCTCTACATATCAAGGCCCAACAATGGACAGTCCCATCGCTACGCTGATGTCACTCATATCGAGCTAAGGTTTGATGAGAAAGGCTGGGCGTCTCCTTGTCTTTACGACCGGCTGGAAACTCTTCACCAAACTAACAGACCTTTCAATTTGGAATTACCTGTATTTGTGGATGTTCGACCCTACTTAACCACTAGGGTATCGGCTACTCTTTACATGACGCCTTTCAAAGATATTCAACCTTTAAGTGGAACTTGGGAGGATCAAGTATTTGTAGATGGCGTAGTACAAGGTTCTGGATATACAGTTGATGAAAACGAGGGCACCATTACTTTTTCAAATCCTGTAGCAGAACACGCAACAGTCACCATCATGCTCAAGTGGGTACCGACCGTAATCATAACGGCATCCGACATGCGCCCTCTAAACGGTCTTTACGGTAATCGCCACACTTACGGAGGAACAGTTCGACTGACCCAGCTTTTCAGTTCCAAAGTAAATGATCCTGACAGAGGAGAAGACCTGTGTCTTGCTGATGTAGAACCGGAGACTGTGGATGTTATTGGTGGCACGACCGGAGGGATAATTCCCCCAACTCCTTGCGCTAATGGAATCATAGTTGTAGGCAACATAACTCCCATCGTTGTGGATATTCCCGTGTTGACAGGTACCGATCCTACACAGGTGCAGGATTTACCGATCTCCACCGCATGGCTCCCTGACGGGCACGTAATTCTAGGAGTTCAGCTTGTAACCGCCAAAGGGTTCAACTGGCCGGAGAACTCCCCCCTCGATTGGAGCCAAGGGCTTACTTACGAATTCAACTACAAACTGACTGCCAGCGCAGACGTTGAGCGCACGTTCTACACCAAGGAAGGATTTGCAGGAGGATTCGATTTAGCCTCATCCTTTGATACCGTTGAAGAATCTTTGCCTGCTTTCGGTGGAGGGGTGTCCCCTAGATTCAGCCAACTACACCTACCAGTGCCGGTCGTCAACCACAAGGACGGCTTAGTCATAAGTCTGTCTAGCACGTTGAATCCGGCCACCTCAGGAGGAGCAGGTAATCCTAGCCCTATTCGGCTGGATGTCACCTACACCAGAAAGTCCAACATGACGGATCGCTCCGCAGACTCTATTGATTCACGTACTGCAACCGGCCAGTTTTATATGCCATCAACGTACAGTTCTAAAGTCACCAGAGTTGTGCTTAGCGATATGCTCACCACTTCTATTGGAGTTGGTGATCCCCAACCTAAAAAATTAGTTGGGTACGAATCAGCCATAAAAATTTTGATGACGTATGTAGGAAAAGGTGACCCTCCCTCACAAGTCAAAATACTGGAGCTTAACACAGGGATCACAAATGAGACCACAGGTGATCCTGGCCTAGTGATCGAGAAGAACCAGGCATTAACTGCACCTAACAACTTCTCGCTGGCGGATACGACAGATGCGTCTGAGGCGGCCCTACCCTCTAACACCGTTTTGCATTTTAACGAGGTATCTGTGGAGCACCAATACCATGCAAAGGCCAACACTGCCATTGAGCGACCCGGCCTAGCCACGGTTACGAACGAGGTCACTGTAAACACCCAAGTTGAAGTGGAAGTTGTGGAGGGATGGACGGAGGTGGTGGTCAGAGTTTTCCACGGTCAAGCGGCGGCAACTTGCCCCATAAATGTAGGTGTAAATGGGGCAGACGTTCTCGCCAGCACTACGTACGCGCTTCTCGCCGCCGACGATCCAGTCCTGTCCACTTACGAAGGACAGCCTAAGCATGAATTGACCCGCATAACTTCAACAGGTAGAGCAGGCATCGAGCTTAGCACGGTGACAATTCCGGCCGATCTGCACAATTACCTTGTCATCGGGGTGAGACTCGTAGGACAGGTGCGATCTACGGAAGCAAACACTTTTGGAGTGGACTGGTCTCCCACCGGCGTTTACGGATGGGCAGTCGGTACCGAGGGCTATTCACTCGCACTCGCCGCAAATGAGTGGACTTACTTCGAGGCAGGAGGACCGCTCGACCTTTTAGGATATGAGCCGACAGGGAGCGTTTTCTCCAACACAGAAATGTTTCTAGGAGCCATTAGTAACAACGCCACTTTACGTGTGTTCAGCGGTGCCAATCTTGATCCAGGTGATACTTTAACCTTCAGAGGTCTCCGGCTGATATACTACGTGGCACCGAGGACTTAATGCTGATTGTTGGCCAACAAATGTTTGTGGATGAGGGGGTTGCGTCTGCACAGATTCAACTCCTGGATTCACGTAAACCTAAAGAAGCCACCACCATACAGTCCGTGTCCATGGTACACGCAGAACAGGCAGGGTACAGGGCCGCCCCGGACTACCTTGTCCAGCTAACATTCGATAACACTACTCTGGCCACAGAGCAATTTGCACGGCACTTGACAAACCTACATGTGCGAAAAGAAAAGTTGCTCTTTTCTATACCGCTTTCACATAGCAGGTCTTTTGCAACACTGACTCCCATCGACAGCTTCGGAGTGCTTTGGGCAACTCCCACTTTTCCGATCTATCCTTATAACTCTCTCATCCAAAAGAACTCGTCAGACTTTGCTTACTGCGTATATGTGAACCGAGTTCGCAAGACCACAGGCTACACCGTGGATCAACTTCAGGGAGTGGTTTCTTTTGATCCCCCTCTTCAGCCAACCGACGAAGTTCTGATGCGCTACCAGCATATATTTGAAGGGGTAGTTGTGCAAGCTACTTTTTCTGATTGGGCTGAAAGTCCGTTGTTCAAAACTGGGGAGGTGGTTCTCCAATCGGTGAACGACTCCATTATCGAGATACCCGAGTTCTTTCAAGTCTATCGGTGCCATGAGTATTCAGGGTTGTTCTTAGAAGGAGCACTGACATTGATAGAATCCGATTTGGTATTCAACATTGAGTACCCAATTCCCGGAGATTTTTATATCCGTATAGTGGGAGACATTACGCCGGTGTTTGTCAATACGCTGGACTTGGAACTTACTAATGAAGTGATGACCATCTCTATAGATTCTTTGGAAGATGTACTTCCTTCAACAAGTGACTTCATACTGGATGATGAGGTTATGACTATCAACGTCATAGCTGACGACACGCCATTTATAGATAATGCTAAGCCGACAAAAATAGAGATTGTTTACGACGGGGTTGTGGTCTTCACCCACAACCTAGATGAATCGAGAATTGACGACTGGAGAGAAGTTACGGTGCCGATCCCGGACAGTGTTACTTCTGCAATGCCTGATCCGTCCCTAGCACAAATAAGGGTGCGCCGAAAGGACTTATCCAATGTTCACATTGACTCCATGGGTCTCTTCACCCTGAAGGCAGTGCCTGAATTATTTGAAGTTATGACTATCAACATTGACAGCACTGAAACGATTCTGTTTGTTCAAGAAGCTGACATTGTTTTGACGGGTCAATTCATGGAGATCAACATTGATTCCTTGGAAGATTTAAGTCAGATTGTCCAAGGGGCAGAAGATCACGGGCCTTTCGATCCTGAAGAAGTCGATCCACCTCCTCCACCTTAAATCCTAGCCAAAACTACCTGCTTTGTGGCATCATAACCTGATGTCCCTATTCCTTACCGACAACTCAACATCCAACTTTAGGGTGCGAAAACACACCTTAAATTTTGGGGTGCCATTGAGCTTTAGGGATTACGACAGGCAGGTGCTAACTTATAATCCCCAGTGGTACTGGCGAATCGCCGGAGGGCAATTCACCTCTCTAGGAACCAGCACCGGAACACTAACTCTGACCAACGTTACAAACACCTCCGTATCTTCATTAGCGGGGTATAGAAACTCAACAGTTAAAGATTTGCAAGGAGCCAGCGGGTACCACATTGACGGCCTTACCCTCCCTGAAGAGTTCACCATTAGCTGTCTTGTGAAGGCCGAATCCGGAACGCTCCTAAGCGGGGAAAATGCGGCAGGGGAGATGTTCTCGATTTACCTTAGCCAAGGGAAACTCTACATACAATCCAGTGCAGGAATTACAGAGGAAATAGAAACTCCTTCTCTACAAGGCCGTGTTGCTCAAGTGGCCATCTCTTATAGGAAAGGCCAGTGGGCAATTTACGCAGGATGCAAATATAAAATTTTATTGTTGCGTCCGATTCAGGTTCTAAATAGCCCAATTACGCTCCGGTTTGGATGCAGTGACGCTCCTTTTTCAGGCACGATTCCTGTCACCTCCAGACCTCTTCCCATTGTGGGAGCCGTAGAGCGCGTTAGCATATTCCGCTCATACCTAGCTCTGGAGGCGTTACTTAGATTGGAGAACATGGCTGTACGTCAAGTGCTCTATTCCCCCTCGGCCAGAATTGATAGCAGTCCGATTTCCCTTTCCGCTCAAACGGTCAACTACTCACAACTAATCGACTTCTTGAAACCGGTTCACCGCTACAAAATGGATGGGGCATGGGGAGCAGGGGAACTTGATAAGGGGGTTGCAGAAACCCCTGTCAATGCTGTTTATGCAGGAGCGGCCTCTAGCAACTATCAAGGCCCAGCAGGTCTCACAGGTAAGGCAATTTACGGCGACGTGGGTAACACCATGGACACCTCTGCTCGGTTGTTCCCTGATAACCAGCCGGGAACCAACCTTACCACCGGTTTCACTATGCTTTTCTGGACTGTGCAAGGTGCTGACCGGTCTCGCCACTCCGACGATCTTTTAGGTTTTACTGACTACATGGGAGCTTGCGGAGTCCTTGTTACTATCAAGAATAACAAGCTCAACTTCCATAAGAAAACTCAGAACGGAACTTACGCCATAGAAGTGCCCGAGCAGTACCTCTACAATATAGACAGCGTTTCTGAGATAACGCCTTCCACTTGGTCTCTTTGCGCTATGACCGTCGATGAAGACGGTTACATGAAGGTGTACATGAATGGTACGGATTTCGTGTCAAACCCAACTTTCACCAAGAGCCCTGGTATCCGGGTAGGGCTATCCGATGACAGCAAATTCCGCATTGGCCACCTCGGTATTTTCGACACTGCTCCTCAACAAGCGTTCAGTGATGTGATGTTCTTCGACCGCGCACTTACCGCTCAGGAACTCTCAGACATCTACAGTGTGGGACGATATGGTAGAGGATTCGCCTCATCTTCTGTAGCTCAAGGATCAGATGATTTGTTTGAAGAGAGCGCGTCAGGTTACTCACCAACTGAAGACCCTCTACCCTCATTAGGAACCGGAGTGTATATAGAAGGATGTACAAGTTTTGATGCCTCTCTTTCCATAGACGAACTAATTTCGGGTGCTATGCTCTACGCAACTCCTGACTCGATCCGCAACAACAACCTGGAACAAGTTTTTGGAGTGGGCGATTACGTTGTCATCGAGCATATTCACAAGTCCTTGAATGGGGAAGAGTCAACCGGATGGGTGCCGGTAGGTCACTTCCTTGTGGAGAGTCCCTTCCGGCCGGATGAAGAATCAGGTAAGTCAAGATGGGCACTAACTCTGCGAACTGTTACCAAACTACTCAGTGAGCCCTTGGTGGCGGACCGGTTCATTGCGCCGGACATTATCAGTCATAAGGACGTTAAGATGCAACTGGACGTGGTCACTCCAGATGAGATCAGGTTCAAGGCGGTCAGACCAGACGGGTCTCCTTATTACAACTGGAGCAACTATCCGACACCGGTTGTGAAGGTACGCAACTTCCGAAATCTAACAAAACCTGATGATACAGGCGGACTCCTTAATGTAAACGAACTTCCTTCCAAGCTCAACATTCGAGGGCAGAAAGATTCTGTTGATTTCAACACTCGAACCGGCGTAGTGCGCTTCGACCGGACTTACTACGAAGACTCGCTTGGCAGTGGGATGGGAGACCCTGATCCGGAAACCGGCCTTACTGCCGACTTTGACAGGTACCGAACTTACGCCGACATTGCAGAAAGAACGATTGAGGCTATCACCTCTGAAAGCGGAGTATGGGAAGTAGGAATTGCCGATCCCCCCACCGTTCAAGGGATATGTACCCTGTTCGTAAATTCTGGCAACGCCGCTAGTCGAATTTTCAAGTTGCACGACCCGACTTTCTCCTACGAAGAGGAAGAGAACAGGAGCACTGGGTTCACCGAATGTACACAGCTTGCGGATGGGCAGATTACGTGGGGAGCTAACATCCTGCCCAGCTACATGATGAACATATTTCTGGCAAATGGTGGCCCGCCTTCAAATGCTTTGCAACGTGAAGGTTATTCAGCATACACCCAGCCCAACACTTCCCTTATTGTAGGAGAGCGCACCAACTCCCTTCACTTCTCGGGAATTGCAAGAGTCAGTACCAACCCAACCAAGGTTGTGGAAGGTATCAAAATTACAGTTCACCGCTGGGCCGCTCACGTAGTAGGTGTTGCGAATAACCCCATCGGAATCCAGGCTTATCCGTGGGCAGGCAACTCTCCAGTAGATGAGCATAAAGCGATCCTCACTATCAACGGAGTGGAGGTAGGAAATAACAAGGCGACACCGGGCGTTAGCAAAACTATTCCCGATCTAAATCAAGGGGAATACTGGTACGAGAGCGTTGAATATGGGGGAGACACTGATCTTTGGGGACTGCCTTCCTTAACAGCGGCTACGCTGGCACAGCTAGGGTTCAATCTACAGGCGCAGGTTAAACGGGATGGCCCCATCAAGATCGGTGTAGACGGTGTGGATGTTCTCGTCAAGTATTCAGACGGGACGAGCGTGGAGAAGAAGTACCGATTGCTGGATATTGACGGAGGATTTGTGAATCCTGTTTTTGAAGGGCTGGCAGTTGGTGACAGGGTTACCGTTGGCAATGTAAACAGTCCGGATCAGGTGATCTCATCGGAGCTACTTCGCTGTGGATTCCAGAAAACAGACCCGGATCGTCCGTTGTATTTCGGGCTGGCCGAACTTCCTCAATCTATCGAGATTGCGGTAGAGCCTGCCTTCTACTCCCTGGATCAGAAAGCGAAATCAGAGACAGTTGTTACGGAGGCACTGAGCTTAGTTCCACCGTCGTACATGCTCTTAAACGCACCTGAAGGCACACTCTTACTTCAGGAGATCAAACAGTCCAAAACCAATGTTCCAGAACTCCCTCACGCAATATCATTCTCAATAAACAACAGTGACAGAGGGGTCTTCACTCAGCTAGTTGCCACGTCTAACTCGGGGGAATCCGTGGACATTCTAAACTTAGGGCAGGTAGCTGTCCGCGCTTACAAGATGGACAATCTTGCTGATGGAATACTCGGCTCCGGCTCTGCCTACGGTAAGACGTATTTGCAAACTGTGGAAGAATACGAGCAAGTCCATGCAATCATCCGGGGCCTATTCGATAGCTCAATGAAAACACCGGCGCAGACTGGTAACGGCTGGCAAGCTCCAGGATCGTGGGGAGTTATCTACGCCCAAAACGGTTCGCACGTATGGCCATGGACTATGGAGAACGAAGAGTTGTTCTGTATAGATATTGGTCAGCTTGATGACGGAGTGGAATACACCATAGAAGCATTGAAGATGGTGTCGCTCGATTCCTATTTCGATGGAGAGAAAATCCCTCAGCAGGTTCAGGTTTATTACATGGATTCTCTTGACTACGCAGTAGGGCTAGGGTATCCGCCGCCGCCGACCGCTTCACAGACAGAGGCCAACAATCCTATCTCTTATATGCCAGAGGCCGCTCACCCCGGCTGGAAGCTCCTCCTGGATGCTTCAGAGGTTGCAGGGGAAGTTACCTTTGAGATGGACCAGTTCCGGCACGGCAAGGAAGTTAAGATACGGTTCCTGAAAGTGGTGTGCATCAACGCCCAGTACAGGCGAGGCCCCAACGCCAGCGACAAGCAAGCGCGGTTCGTGCTTTCAGATTTAAGAGCTTATACCAGTCGTAAGGTTGTAGCCACATCTACTCTTGGGGTGTCGAAAGGATTCAACACTCCATCCCTCCGGCTCCTCCTCGACCGGTTAAGGATTAGAGCTTATGTTCTGGAGCCGAATGGTTACCTAGACAACTACAACAAAGCCAAAGCGTTTGCAGACAACAATCTTGGAGAGCTTATTAGGGATATTGTTCCTGCCTACGCCGCCGTGAAAGCAGTAGGAATCCGAAACGGAGAAACCTACAAAGTTTGGAGCCCTCTATTTGGCAGGTACTACACTGGAGTTGTGCAGTCGGTAAAGGTTTCAAGCGAAGGAGTTTCAACAATCGCCATGACAGATTACAACGCGGAGTGGTTCAGTGTTTCGTAAGATTCACGACACGGCAACGACCGTGCGTAAGTTAGCTAGGCAAACGCAAACCAAGGTCGCAGATAAGGCGATAGCCAGTAAGGTCACTCAGGCGCGTAATCCTCCAATAACAAGGGCGATCAATAACGCCCAGTCCTCCAACGCGCCAGAGTCCTCAGCAATATCCTCTCCCCTGACCGTTTCTTACGATCTATCAGGAGGGCTTGTAGGTCAAGTTCTTACCAAGAACTCAGATGCGTTTTTTGACTTCACTTGGACATCTATCGGTGGAGGATTACCTGGACTTACTTGGTCTGATCTGGTGAACGGTTTTAAGACAACTCCCACACTTTTAACCACTACAGTAGATGGGGATGTTTATGAGTACATATTTGAAGGTTCTGGCGGGGATGTTACGCTTTACCGGTTAGTACCTAGCGGTGCTGAGGATGATGCGTTCTACACTTCGTTTGTCGATCCGGTTTTGAGCGGCCTAGTAGTTACCAAAAAGGTACTGTTGTAGCATGAGCAAAAGTAACGCGGCGGAGAACAAGCTCCTACTGCTCCTATTCAATTCGACTAGCTGGGCTAACATCGCAACAGGCTCGGGAGTTTCGCAGTTGTTCATTGCTTTGCACACGGCCGACCCAGGTGAAGGCGGTACCCAAGCAACGAGCGAGGCGACCTATACGGGGTACGCTAGAATTGCTGTTGATAGGGACAACACCGGCTGGACAATCTCAGGTAACTCAGTTGAAAATGCAGAAGAAATTTTATTTGGTCTTTGCACTGTAGGGTCTGAAACAATTACCCATGCCAGCGTTGGCCCTGTCGCTGTCGGAGCCACCGAGATTCTTTACAAGGGAGCACTGGCATCTTCAATTCCAGTGGCTCCTAACATCGCCCCACGAATCGGACCGGGAGGGTTCGTAATAACAGAAGACTAAAATGCCATTTGATTCAGTAGATTCAGTCGTGTCCGCTTTAACGAACGGGCAAAGAGAGACGATCATGGGGAACCGGATCGTGAACACCGGTGCAACCTCCGTAGCAGGGCGTACTCACGAAGCTATCGCCAGTACCGGTTTCGGCGGTGTTATCGCTTTGACAGGAACTCCAGGTGCGGGTGCCGCTTTCACGTCAGCCTCAGGAGGATTACCCCAGGCCAATCCTACAGTGGGAGGAGGTATGACTAAACACCTCGCCGCCATGAAAGTTTGGACTAACGTCGCCACCATGGTGCCGGGATACGCCATTCTTACTGACCTCCTTTACATGTACCCATCGCTGGTTGTGACAGGTACTCCCACAACGCTCAACAATTCAGTTCCCACTCCTACCCGTTTCGGAACAGGGGTAGGTGTTCGAGCTTTGTGCGTGGCGGCAACTGCGCTCGGTGCGGCACAGCCAGTGCTATCGACCCTATACACCGACGAAACGAGTGACCCTGGTCGAGTAGGAGCTTTTGCGGCCTCCGCTAACTCCCTCCCTGTCGGCGCGGCTTTTACCGGCACCAACATTGCAGGTCAGTTAGGATCAGCGAACATGCGTATGGACGCCGGAGACGCAGGGATCGAAACTATCGACAGCTACACCATTTCTGCTGGTAGCACAACAGGTACCGTGTCCATGCTTCTGCACCGTCCTATAGCGGGAGTGCCCCTTGTTGCCGCTAACGTCGTATCGGAACGCAACTTCCTGTTCGATCTGCCCAGCCTTCCTAAGATTGAAGAGAACGCCTGTCTCTGTCTCTTGGTCGTTATCGGAGGTGCGCTGGTTGCTAACTCAATCATCAATTACGAACTGGAAACAGTATGGGGCTAATCGCTAATGGATACGCGGCAGGCCCCAACCCTGTCCGAATAGGGAAATCCGCTACACTGCTTCTCAATCAGCAGACCTTGTTAAGTCAGTGCCGAGTGGGATCACAGTATTACGGTTTCCCCATGGGAAGATCACCACTCATAGCAATAATCCCCCCTATTAAAGCGGGGGGAATGGCCATGAAATCAAAGGGAAGCTCCGCAGTGGCCCTTAATCTCTTTGCCACATTCACAAGTCCTGTTTCTAGCGCGGGAGAGGGCAGTGTCACATGTAACTTTTATGCGACTCGATCCGGTACATTACTGATTGAAGTTGTTGCATCGGCGGCACTAGCCATGACGGGTAGAGGGAGGGCCGTAACATCCATACAGATCGGACGCGATCCTACTCCTGAGGATATTGTAGGGGAGCTTTTAGCTACCACCTTAGGAGGAGTGTCCATTGCCACGATCCTGTCTGTTTTATCCACTGCTGTGCCTGCCATTTTAGAGGATACAGGAACCACGTTGCCTGCACAGATTTCAGGGATAAGCGGAGGGGGAGGTTCTGATCCGGAAACAGTGGCAGAGGCTGTACGTACTGAACTTGCTGTAGAGTTAGCAAGAATAGACGTGCCGATCTCTTCTCTTGAAACAGACACTGATGCCGTTGCCCGTGCTGAGGCCATATTTGAAGGAGTCAAGAAGGCAAGTCTATCCATACCGGTTTCAGGCGACCTGCCGTAGTCTTGTAATTCACTACTAATTAAAGGTAGGATTCCTTAAATGCGAAAGAGGGTTAGTAAAGGGGAGGTTTTGATTGTCACTAAAGGACTTCAAGCTAAGATCATTACACCTCTTCCAGATCATGTAGTCCGTGCGTTGTCAAGTCTCCCCGAAATGGCGTGGATGGATATTGAGGACTTGAATAATAGTCTACAGTTTTATCAACATCCTTTTTGCTGGGTAGGTACTGCTTCCAAGATTGCTCAGAAGCTATCCCAGATGGGCTACGAACCCAAGGTAGTGCCGTCGAAGAGACCGAAGGCGCAATATAAGTGGGAGTACACCGGAACTCCAAGGGAAGGCCAGAATGACTGTGTAAATGCAGTCTTGAAGAATAAAAGAGGATGGATCGAGGCAACCACCGGCGCAGGTAAGACCCATATTATCGTATCCATTATCTGCGACATAGGTAAGCCAACTCTTGTTGTTGTTTACAACACCACTCCTTTTGAACAGTTAGTTGATACGGCCAGAGATTTCTCCAACCTTGATTACGCGATATGGTCAGAAGGTACTACAGGTAGTGCCCCGGTAATCTTTGCCAACATTCAAACACTCGCCGCGATACTTAGAAGTAAGAAAGACCCCCGTAAGAAGTGGATTCAGGATGTGTGCAAGGTGATAATCTTTGACGAGTGTCACCACTCGGCCAGCCCCGGCTCTGTGAACCTTACTATGACCGCTGAGAACGTCGAATACTTGATAGGTTTGACGGCCACCAAGCGCACCACCGATGACAGAAAAGCTATCTTTGAAGCCATGTTCGGAGCGAAGCCGGTGGCGACAATGCCGTACTCTGACAACATTGACAGAGGCAACTCTGTTCCGATTACTGTCAGAGTTATTGATGGGCCGACTATTGACTACAAGCTGTGCGCCAGGGGGATGCCCCAATGGTTAAAGAATCAGAACTACCGGAAGGTCATCAATCAGTACATCATCAAAGGTGATAAGGGCAGGCACGATCTCATACGAAGAAGAGTTAGGAAACATAATAAGAAAGGCCGCACCGTTTTGGTATCAGTTAGTAAGGTGGCTCATGCTGAACAACTTTACCAACGAATACCGGATGCGGAGATACTGGTAGCGAGTGGCCCTTATGCTTCAAGTAAAGCAGAGAGATTGGACATTTTAGACAGAATGAGGCATAGGGAAATTAAATGTCTTGTATCCACAGTTATTCGAGAAGCTGTGGACATACCTTCACTTGACACTGTTCTTTTAGTAATGGAAGGGAAGTCAAGTATTATGGTCGTACAATCATTGCGAAATACGAGAGCTTGTGATATAATGCTTCGTACAGGGCATTACAAGAAGAAACGAGGTTACGTTGAATACATGCGTAACAACTGTGACTTCTTGACGGAACAATCTAAACAAGTTATTGCACAGCTTAAGAAGATTGTCAAAACCCACCCTAAGAACAAATTCATTGACCCGAAAGACCCCAAAGGTATCCCATGTCAAAAAAAGAAAAACCCGTCCACGTCTTCCTCGAAGAGTTCAGCAAAGCCGCAGGTCTCAAAAGATCAAACCCCAGTGGCGACTCGATCAAAAAGTTCAACGTCCATCTCTGCACAATTAGGGCACATTACAAAATCACGGACGAAGAAGTGATAGAACTGATACGCCGGTGCTACAAAGAGAATCCTTTGAACCTTCCCACTTTATCAGGATACGGAGCAATCACAACCTTCAGAAAAGCGATCCCCGTACTCCTAGGAAAAATCAAATCCGCTAAGAAACAATCTAAGGGAATGTTTGAAGGAATGTATGGGTAGAGATGCTTGAGAAAAGTTTGCAAGCTAAAGTTAAAAAGCATTTAGACATGTGCGCGATCTGCTTAGAAGGAGACACCATGCTTTGCGAAGGGATGGTTCCTGTGCTGGTACCATCGAAACCATTCTCAGTCATTCGGCATGAGGAGTGTTCCAAGGTGAAGAAGGGCTCTAATCTTGAATCTCAGATGAGAAGTTCCTTTGTGCCTCCTGCGGTGATAAGTAGAATCTGTGGCCGAGATGATTACACGAAGGCGACCATCTCAGAGGACGGCGTAATCAAGATGGGCAGGAAGTCAATGCCCGCACTAAGCTACGTACCCTCTTCGTGTGACATGTCCAAGCAAATGACTATGTACAAAATACTGGCAGGCTTACTGGTTAAAAAGCATACGTGCGCTGTCATTGTGCCCCACGTTGTTACTCAAGTGAGTGACGAAGTATTCGATCAAGTAATGAATAAGATCGAGGAAGCTGACTTCGTAATCCTTCTACAGCCTGAAGTAGCAGTGCCCCGATCCGGCGTGTATTTACAGGTCATGGAATCCATTTATTTGAGGATGCAAGATGGACTGCCTACCTGCGTCATGCCGGGAGACTGGGATGAGTTCCAACGCGCCGCCACAAATTCAAAGCACGTAGTAAACGGCACCTTGAGCTATATGCTGAACGCTTGCAAGGCGGTGGAGCTATGAACGCTGTCATCACTTTTGAGTGCCGGATGCAGTTGCGAGGATCAACTCCTAAAGAGTTCATAAAACTTGTCGAAACTGCCGCCCGCCAGACATACCTACAATGGGAGCCGGTGCCTATTAAGGACGTCAGCACAGGCAAGATCATGTGGAAGTTTGTCAGTAATCAGAAAGGAAGGTTACTACCCTGCAAGTCATCCGCTCCTGCGCTTCGCAAAATTGCCAAACTGTTTAAGAAGTCGGAGAGTTATGGCGTCAGAATCATAAAGGCCGGACGAACAGGAAAGTCAGACGTTGTGAGTGTTACCATTCAAGTTTACGGAGTAATTCATGCTTGATCTAGCTCTAAGGCTGTTCGCCCACCTGATCTCGGTAGACGAGGATGATTTAGGCTACATCACGCAGTTCTTTGAAGATGCAAGGGTGATCCGTAATTGGTTCTGTAACTACGATGTCGATAACGACAAGTGGAAAGCGACTGTAGCAAGTCTTACGTACTCAGCTATCAAAGAATACTACGAGGATTTTGGTGACGCTCCGTCGCTGTCATCGGTCGAAGACATCATTGAAAACAGAGATGTACGGGACAGCATTAAAGCCTCGGCCATTTCGTGGCTAAAGGATATTGACGATGTCGAGATTTCCAAGGCCGAGTTCACCTTCCTATTAACAGAGCTTCAGAAGAACTATCTGCGAACCAAGGCGGCAGAAGTTACCAACCACCTTCTTCTTGAGATTGAACAAGACCCTGCACAGGCGTTTAAGAACATGGTGGAGGAAGTCAACGACATCCAGATGGAGACGCAGTCTCGCACCAAGCTCTCCGGTGTTCAATCGGCGGCGACTATTGCGAAGCAGTTCTTAGCAGAGGCCAAAGGCGAGATCGAGATAAACTCATACCTGCCCTTCCCATTCAAGTCATTCAACAGGGAACTCACCGGCATGGGTATGGGAGAACTCACAGCGTTCCTCGGCATGTTCTCTAGTGGTAAGTCAACTTTGATGAAGGAGTGCGCTTTCCACGCTATTGAACACTCTAATGATGACGAGATCGTTTTCCTATTCGATAACGAGATGGACAAGAAACAAATCTTCCCACGTCTGGCCTCCAGACTGTGCGGTATCCCCATCAATAAAATCAGAGACGGCAAGACTTCAAAATCCGAATTCAAACTTTACAAAGATGCACTGAGGGAGGTTATGAATAGTGATTGCTATGAGAGATTACTGTTCGTTTCCAAGACTGAGTTCCATACCGTGAAGGACATTAAGAGGCACATGGTAGCGCAGAGCAAAGGGCGCAAAGTGATCGGTATGTACGTCGATCATATTGGGAAGCTCCGCTATTCCCAGTCAAGCATTTTGGATCACCAGAATGTCAAAGACTGCCTATCGCTAATTCGGGACTACGCACAGGAATACGATTGCGCTGGCGGAGTCGTAGGCCACCTTAACCGCGACAACGAAGTACAATTTCACTCTGTACTTGACCTTTGCGACCTGGGTTTTGTCATGCGTAAAAGTGAGGCAAGACAAGGCGTCACTCCCAACGTAAGCGAAGGGGACTACCTTGGCAAACCTACGCAGATTGATGTTGAAGTGGTTCGGGGCCGAACCCATGTCTCCGGCCAGCTTCTATATCTCGACGCACTGTTCTCTACCAGCACCATTGTCCAAACCCCAAAAGACAGGATCGCTCACCGGTCGAATAAGCTCCGGGCATTGGCAAAGAAGACGAGGCGAAGTGGATAAGCGCGACATTGTAGAAGTTATCAGTGAAATCCTGGATTCCCCGATGACCCCCCTCGGACCTCCAGGCAGGCACTACTACCATATCCTGTGCCCGTTCCACGATGACAGGGAGCCTTCGTTCTTTGTCCGGGAATACTCCCAGAGATGTGGGTGTTATGTGTGCTGGAACCGGCCGAAAGGATACGATGTCATCGACTTCTACAGGAAGCTCTACGATGTATCTTTTGAAGAGGCAAAGAAAGCTGTCACTACTGAGGTTCCTGCCCATATCCTAGCAAAAAGGAGGCTCCTTAAAAAGCCGGTGGAGGCTAGTTGTGATGCTTATGCCAGGGAGCTTGCAAATTTGATACGGAAATCAGGTAAAAACGACCTTCAAGAAATTGCCGCTACGGTCACCAGAGTGCGTGAGCAACTTACCAGCGGACGTAATTTCAGGGAGATTCTGAGACAGTTTTGAAACGACGGCGCATTAAAGATGTCATTATTAAAATGGACGAATGGGAGAGGGACGGAAAGTTATACGTCCCTCGCTCTCTTACAGGAATTGACCAGAAGTGGCCATTGAATCCACCTCAAACAGAGGTGCTGAAGATCATCAATGAACGGTGCAATCTCGTACTGTCCGCCAAAACCAGCGCAGGCAAAACAGCCTGCATCGTAATGCTCTCCTACGGCGTACTTAGATCGGGACACAAAATCTGCTACGTCGCCCCCTACAAAGCTCTGACGATGCAAAAGTACAACGAGTGGACTAAGAAAGGATCACCGTTCTACAAATACAACGTGGCCATCATCAACTCAGACTTCCAATGGACTAAGGAGCAAATCCGAAAGGTGCAGGAAGCCGACATTATCTGCTCAACACCGGAGTCAATACTTGCCGCCCTCAGAAATTACCGGAACAAGAAGAACAAGTGGCCCCTGGATATTTCCAAGCTCTTCATTGACGAAGCTCATTTGATCTGTGAAGAAGGCAGAGGGGCAAACCTTGAAGCTATGGTCGCCGGACTATCTGATGTATCGCCTGAGTGCGAGATCGTCATGCTCTCAGGGACTATCCCGAACGCAGAGGATTTTACCGACTGGCTCACTCAGCTTAATGGTAAGGAAACCAAACTAATCGCGTCTGACTTCCGCCCAGTTCCTCTTAAAATTAAGTACGAATACTATAACACTTCTCGTATGTATAACATCGAAGAAGACCAACGTGTTGACATCATTCTCAACATTGCAAAAGCAACGAAGAAAGATCAAAACATGTATGGCATATTCAATAAGAAGTTTGGCTACGCTCTTGAAGAGAAAATGAAGGATGCAGGGATTAGGTGTGCGTTCCACAACGCAGACATTACCGATCCTAAGAAGCGTAGAGCGATTGAAGACTTGATCGACAAAGGAGTCCTGAAAGATGTGCTCGGCACTGCGACGATTATGACCGGCATGGACTACGCTATCTACCGGGTTGTAGTCACTCAGGTACACCACGGTCAGAACGATATTCCCGCTTATCAAATTCAACAACTGATGGGCAGGGCCGGTAGATTCCCGTATCATACTGAAGGAGAGGCTATCATTCTGCTCCCTGAAGATGACGCTGATTATCACAAGCAACGGATCGAGAAAGGTGAACCGATCATGTCAGAGCTTCTTGCTAAGGAGCAGATGCTGACTCATCTTCTTGGAGCGATCTACTCTAACGACATTACAGACACCGTCACCATGCTCCGCTGGATGCGCCGTACTCTTGCGTACCAGCAGTTCCTCCAGACGCGCACAGATGAAGACATAGTCCAGATGATGATGAGATACATCGGACTGCTTGTCGAATGGAGATTGATCGTGGAGAATGAAGAGGGCAAGGACTACTACGAAGTTACTGCCCGTGGCAAGATTTGCGCCCAGATGCTCCTCGCACCTGAACACTTTGCTACCCTCATTAAGAACCTACGCACCTACTTCCACTTTGCTTCCAAGAGCGACTACGACCTGGCCTACGCTGTCTCCGCTGTTCCCCCTTATGCAATCGACCACGATACGAGGATGCACGGCCAGTGTGACGGCATTGTCGAAACTCGGTGCCCTCTCATGTACCGACGCGCTGTACAAGCCACTCTCGACCGGATCAGGAACGAGCCGACACTTGAACTTTGCAAGAGCATGTCGTGGAGAGTCTTCGAGGATGCGAAACGCTACGGTGGGGCAATGATGCGAGTTGCTGAGGAGACCAAAGGTTTCCAAAACCACGTCGATGCAGAGGAGATTTACATTGCGTTTGCAAGAGTCCGCACAGGAACCAGTGTAGCGCAGGCTACGATGGAGTACAGCCGGTTCCGTCCATCCGAAATCAGAGCCCTGACAGCACTCGGGCTGTACACCAAAGCAGACGTCTCCAGAAATCCTAAGCTGGCGGCGACAGTGCTCACACCCAAGCGTATGGGTGAATTAGGAATCAGAGGAAGAGTTCACAAATAATGACAGATTTCAAGAACATGGAAGTTCCCCTGCCAGGGGAAGAAATTATCGACCTTGCAACCGGTCAGCTAATGAAAGGGGACGTTGTCCGTCACAAATACCAATGTGACATATCAGGAGTGAACCACGTTGTCATGGGGATCGTTGACAATGCGCCTGAGGATAGTGAAAATGGTAAACAGCGCACCTTAGCGTTCTCAGTCCTCTCCGCTACCGATCCCCATATCAAATTAGGGGTACTGTTCGAGCTTGTCATTCCTAATCGGTCGAAGCCCTGCTTAGGATACGTTAGGCCCCACAACCTCACACCTTCTAAGCTATCACCGAACGACTGGAGACGCCAAGTAGCAGTCGCCGCTAAAACTATTATCACCAAAAAAGGAGGGAAGAATCGTAAAGTCAAGATCAAGAACCTGCTCATCCACCTCACAGCCGCAGGTTACTTAGAGAACACGCCAGTATTCGATGACAGCGACACTCAGAGTGGGGCTTACAAGTCAGCCGCCAAACGTGTCAAAGACGCGCTGATGCAGTTCCCGGAAGAGTTCATGTACGACTCCGGAGGTGTCAAAGGACTGTCCAACAAAGCATGGGACTCCCCTTACCGGCGCAAGGAAGGAGGAGCTAGGATCACAGTCAGGGAAAAGAACATCCGGCTTGGATTCTCTAAGTTTGCGGATGGGTTCATGCTCATCCTAGACGCCTTCAACGTCATAGAAATCACCAGCATAGACGACGAACTAGGTTCAACGGGGACGCAACTATAAAATTTTATAGTTGAGTATTGACATGGCAAAGACCCTTAAGTTAATCAAACCGTGCAACCCGGAAGGGAAGATCGTGGTCGTCATGCAATCCCCTGATGATGCAGAGACTGCGGCAGGAGAGGCATGTAAAGGCAAGCGTGGGGACATCATCAAAGCCTTGTATGCTAAGGCAGGATTCGATCCCGACGATCTCATGTTCATCCACGCCTACCCACACCCACGGGTAGAGTTCGCCAAGATCAGGAAGGAGCAGATCGAGGAGAACTGGGACTGGATTGATGAGCAGATTGGTAAGCACAAGCGCAAGGCCATAATCGTTATGGGGAACGCCGCCGCGTATGCGGTCGGCGCAACCTCTGGAATGACAGGTATCAATTCCTTAAGGGGGAGACCCTACCTGCTTGACGATGGCACGATGCTTGCCGCCACCGGCGACACCTACTCCCTTTCAAAAGAGCCGGAGAAAGAAGCCGCCTACCTACTAGACCTCTCCATTGCCCACACCTTCCTAAGAGATAAACAAATTGCGCCACCTAAATTCAAAGTCCACCGAATTAAGTCAGCCAAAGATGTCAGGAAGATGTACCGCGCCTTGCGGGACACCAAGCACAAGAAGTGTGCCTATGACTACGAAACAGATTGCAACCGCCCGATCCACGTCACCATTGCGTCCCTAGCTTTTTGCATCGGAAAAGTCAAAGGGGTTTATCAGTGCTACATTTACGTGCCTGAGATAAAAATGGTGCCCCAATTTGATAAGGCAACCAATAAAGAGATCAGAGCAGAACTGTCTAAGTTCTTTGATAAGGCGGGGTCAACCTACGATCTCATAGCGCATAACGCTAACTTCGATGACTGGATCACCTACGAGCAGTTTCCCAAGTCTTCCTTCTCAGGTAGTCAGTATGACTCCATGATCGACTACTGGGTCTACGATAACCTCAGTAAGAATGGTCTTAAAGAGATGGCCATCTTTATGGGCTATCCGAATTACGAAGAAGAAGTTGATAAGCACGTTAAAGAAACTACTGCCCGAAGAGGTAAAGCATTAACCCATCCAGAGGATTTCAAAGTTGCCGAAAGGTTCAAAGAGTTCATGTCACTCGAAACCTCTGAAAATAAGAAGGGAGAGACGATTTACAAATGGCCGAAGTCCAAAGTCTGGGGAACTAAGACAGGCGCGTGGGCAATGCTCCCTGAAAAGATACTGGTCGATTACAACTGTCTCGACGTTGTAATGACCTGGAAAGGGGAGGTGGAATATCTTCGCCCTCGTATAGAAGCTGAAGGGCTGGTCAAGGCGTCTAAGTACCGCCACGAGTTTGCCAGGATGCTCCTTGGTGCCGAGAGATGGGGATTCAGACTTGATGTCAAGCTCAACCGTGAATGGTCTAAGAAGCTCCGCAAGATCACCAAGTCTTCTCTTGCCAGCATGAAGGACATTCTTAGAGCGCAAGGATACAAGAAGGATTTCGTTGAGAATCTAAACCCTAACTCCTCCGATCAGCTAATCACAATTCTTTTTGGTGAATCAGTACCGGTTCCTCAGGTGGACGCAGAAGAAGTTTGCAACATCCTTATCTCCGATCACGGAATGAAGGCATCCGATATTGATTACGGAAAGATAAAAAGAACTGTACAGGAATTTCACAACGATTTCTATGCGGATCAAAAGAACATTCTTAAAGCGCACAAGGCCGGAACTCTCGACGCCGAAGCGTTATCCAAAGACATTAAGCGGAGCTTTTATAAACGCTACACAGTCCGGCTTGAAAGAACGGTTGAGAAGAATCTTTACATAGGCGGCGAGTACATGGCTTCGTTCTTTACGGACACTGGTAAGCCATCAACATCAAGAGCCGTCATTGAGATGCTTGCTGATGAGCACCTGAAGAAAGAAGACTTCCTGTACCACCTTCTTATGTGGCGGCGGGCTGATAAAGCCAGAGGTACGTTCGTTGATGGTCTCTATGATCTCACCTATCCTGATGGGTGTGTCAGGCCCCACTACAACTCTATCGGCACCAACACCGGCCGGATCAGTTCATCCAATCCAAACGGTCAGAACCTAAACAGATACTTGAGAGGCCAGTGTATCCCAAGAGAAGGGAATGTCTTTGTTGAGTTCGACCTTTCCCAGGCAGAAATCCGTGTCATTGCCGCGCTGTCGAAAGATAAGAAACTTCTCAAAGCTATCTACGATGCAGACAACGGCTTAATCAAAGGCAAGAATGTAAACGGCCTGAAAGCTGACACCCATACTCTTGTTGCGGCCCAGGTTTACAAAGTCCCCTGGACTGAAGTCACCGACTACCAACGTAAGAATACCAAGACAGTCGTTTTCGGAACGATCTACGGTATCTCCGCTTACGGTCTGGCCAAGATGCTCCATATCACGGTCGAAGAATCCGAGGAGCTTATCCAAGACTTCTTCGACACTTTCAAAGGTGTCAAGGATTGGATCAAGGCACAGATTGTCAATGGTGGCAAGAAGCCATTCTACGCCCGTACAGTCTTCGGTACCCGCCGCTCAGTCAAGAACCTTACGTCTATCGACGTTAAGACCGCAGAGGGAGCAGGGCGTGTCGCCGCGAATATGCCGGTGCAAGGAACTGCTGGGGAATACACCCTCTGGCTCTGCAACGAAATCATCAAAGAAGCTAACAGCCGGGGAATCTACGCCAAAGGCAGAGAAGGAGTTGGATTTAACAACACGACTCACGACTCTGGTTGTTTTGAGGTGGCTAAGAAGTTTGCCAAAGAAATGGAAGAGGTCATTCGCTATTGCGCTAAATTGCCTGCACCGTTCAAAATTCTCAACACCGTGGAATTCAAAGTCGATACCGCTGTCAACACCAACTGGGCAGGTAAGCCGAGTTTGATTCACGCGCTTGACCCTGCTCTTGCCGATGATAAGGGTAAGATGAAATGGAACCTTCTCGACCCGTCGCTATTTGATGATAAGGAATACGAAGAGTTGAAGAGACAAGGATACTTTGGACTCACAGGAAACATGGCGGCATGAAACAAAAACGAGAACCCTCCCATCCAGACGGAAGAACCTACCGAGATTTATCGTTCGGAATTCCAGGTGCCACAGAGATTGCGGAAGACCAGGAAGCGGTTGTTAAAAAGGCGATTAGCTTTGTCGCCTCAGTCTCGGAGGAAACACGTTCCTCTTTGAATGAGAAAACCAAGATCAAGCTCGTAAAGGCAAGAGGCGTAATCAATAAGTACGGCCCTTCTCTATTTGCCAGAGCGTTTCAAGATGAGTGGCAAGATCAGTTCTGGACAGATGACCAACTTGGCTCTTATACTATCGACATTCGTCAGAAAAGAGTGCGAGGCATCGAAGAAATCCTAGCGCAGACAAAGGTACCAAAGTTAAACGATACTTCAGGAGAGGCTATCGAAGAGGCGATCCTTAAAATCCAACACAGCACCGTCGCTATAAACGGAGCACTGGAAAACTTAATTCCTGCTCTTAAAGAGATGGAAGATTTAGAACGACGTATGATCCGCACGATTAAAGCGATCCATGCGGGAACTACTGAGTGGAGAGGAGAGTCCATTGCTTACCTTTGGATTCCGCCGTACCTCTTCAATAAAAAGGTAGCAGTTATGAGGGCAGTGACCGCTCTGCAAACACGCAGAACGTCCCTTGATAACTCCTTTGAAATGATTTCCCGATTGGTTACGGTTTCTATTGGAAGCCCGACCGGAGAGATAGGAATTGAGCGTAAAAAGCAGTTCCTATCTAGGCAAGATGACGACGATTCCTCCGAAGATGATGGAGAGGATTCAAAGACCCACGATACAGGCCGTAACCCGTATCGACGCAAGGAGCGAACACGCGCTCAGCCGACGAAAGGTAAATCTTCGTTGACTAACATGTTCAAGCCTAGCGGTAAAGCAAAGAAGTAGGAGATAATAAGACATGGCTAAATCAGCTACGAAAGAAAAGACCAACAAAAAATCAAAAGACAAGAAAAAGAAATCCTCTGGATCGCTTATCTCTAGTCTTACTCAAACTGCCCGTCGTAACAAGTCCGTGATCGGCTCTGGCCAGCAATCAAAGGTCAGTCAGTACGAAGTTGACTACAAGGGTAAGGACAACAAAGGCAAGACATTTTACATGCGGATCATCACGATGAATGATGACCCTGATTTCTTCGAGAACAACGGATTCCATTCAGCGGTAGACATTCCCCTGTTCTCAGCGCAGGTGTGCTGGAAAACAGAGGACGGGCCGAAAGCATCGGACATCATGCTTCCCTTTGACAAGGAAGATCGACATGACGAGCTTGTTGACTTCCAAGGTACTCCACTTCTTGATTGCCCTACCAAAGGTGCAAACCCCGACGCGGGCGTAAAGCGTGTTCTGGTCGCCTACTTCGGATACACCACCCAGTCCAAGGGTAAGGGTAAGAATGTAGAGCGGGTATGGGTGGAGGACTACCGAAAGAACCCGATCCCACTGTGGCTCGACATGCGCCCAGGTGTACAAGATGAGCTTTGGGGATTGAACGATTACGAAGACGGTGAATTCGCATGGTACGACGAGTCCGAAGATGCTGAATCCATTCCGGATTACCCAATCAAAATCTTTGTCAAAGGTAAAGGTTTCGACTACTACAAAATCACTCCTGGCGTGGACTCGAAGGCCAAAGGCATGGGACGAATGGATACGGCCGAGTTCTTGGAGACGTTCCCCAAGTTCGCCGCCGCTGTCGAGAAGAGTGTGCAAACCATCATGGAAGACGCGGAGAAATTCGGCCGGTCATTCGATGAGGTCAAACGTAACCTATTGCTCAATGTCGCAACCGAAGAGTCGGACGACGATGAAGATGATGACGACGACGGCGACTCACGAAACAAGAAGTCAAAGTCTTCCAAAAAGAAAGAAGACAAGAAATCATCTAAGAAATCAAGTAAGAAGGACGACGATGATGACGATGACGATGACGACGACGGCTTCGATCCTGAAGATGATTCGGATGACGATGATGATGATGATGATGATGACGACGATTCAGATTCGGACGATGATGATGACGATGACGACGATTCAGATTCGGATGACGACGACGATGACTCAGATTCGGATGATGACGACGATGACTCAGATTCGGATGATGACGACGATGATGATGATGATTCGGACGATGACGATGATTCGGACGATGATGATGATGATGATGATGACGACGATGACGATGAGGACGAGGATGAAAAGCCGAAGAAGTCAGCTAAGAAATCCGACAAGAAGTCGAGCACCAAGTCAAAATCATCAAAGAAAGCCAAAGAAGAGCCTGCAAAGAAATCTAAGAAGGCCAAAGAAGAACCTACTAAGAAGAAGAGCAGTCGGGTTCAGTCCAGCATAGGCAGACGGGGCCGCAAGTAAGCAATTAACTAGCGGTAGACAAAATGTAAGGGCAGGAGGTACTATTCTCCTGCCCTTATGAGTGAAAGTCATCCGCTTTTAGACGTGTTCAAGAACACCTCCGCACTTAAACCTGTAACAATGCGTATCCCGGGGACTCTACCGACCGGTATCCCTGAGTTAGATGATAAAGTTTTAGGGATAGGGGGATTCCCTTTCCACCGGATCACCGAACTGTATGGAGCGAGAGATACCGGGAAGACGATGACTTGTTATTATGCCTGTTGTGCGGCGCAGGCGCAATTCCCGAACCGTTACATCATCGTTATCGACGCCGAAAATGCTTGGGACTTGACTCTCCTACAGCGCATGGGATTCGACACGGATTCCCCTTACTTCCTCTACTTCAATGACAACGATCTGGACGCAACCGGTCAAACCATCGTTCCCCTTCTCGCCACCGGCGAAGTTCTACTTTTGATCTGGGACTCCCCGGCTAACGCTGACGTAGCCAATGCACTGGCGGTTGAGACTTTCCAGAAATCCAAGAAACAAACGAAGGATGGTAAAGAGGAAACACGGAACTGGCGGCACCGTAAAGTAGGCGATAATGCACTGGCTGTTTCCATTCTCACAAAAGCTATCAATAAGCAACTGATTCATAGTCAGACCGCTGTCGTCTACACCAATCACATGAAGGCCAACATCTCTATGCAGTTTGGTAACAAGATCACAGAGAAGAAAGCGGGCAGTCATGCTTATGCCCACAACATTCACATCGCTATCAAGTGCCGAAAGGTAGGGCTGGTCTTTGCAGGTACTAAGAACAAGTCGAAGATTCTAGCAGTCGTCCTTGGCTACAGCACCTCTTCTATCCCTGATGGTCGTAACAAGCTGGCTCCCGTTTATCAGACGTCGGAGCCTCACTGCACAATCTTCCTCGATGATTCCTACGAGAACACCACTTCTCTGTACGTGGTCGATGAAGCGATCCGATTAGGTGTCATCAAAGTCTCCGGCAACATGCACACCTTTTCCACTAAGAAGAAAGGGCAGGTCACGCAGGTGTTCAAATTGAACGGTCTGAAGAAGTGCAAAGCGACAGTAGCCGAAGACCCTAAGATCAAAGCGAAACTGCTTGCCGTCGTCAAGAAAGCGAGAGAAAAAGTAGTCAGTGAATGAGCGCAACATTGTCTTCGATGAAGAGGATTTAGCCCGGTGGCGGCAAGCCCTCCTGTCATCTAAGAAAGCGAAGGAGTATTTGAGATCGAGAGGGCTACTCAAAATCTCCGGCGAGTACGCAGGTGGGTATTGCCTGGACCGATTCTCTAAGAACTTAAACGGCAGGATCGTATTCCCTCTCAGAGATTTGGATGGGGAGGTAGTTGGTGTCCAGGGTAGAGCTATCGAACCGAACATCAAGCCCAAGTATTGGCACACTCCCTTTGATAAAGGAGACAAGCTCACCTACCTTTACGGACTGTATGAGCACGTGCAGCGAGGAGAGCAAACTCCCATAGTCATTCAAGAAGGAAGCCCTGATGTTTGGACGCTGGCCAGATTCGGAGTATCCGCAGTTTGCGTCTGGGGATCGGTGCTTGGGGACTATCAGGCATGGTTACTCAAGGCATTTACTTCTAAGGTGTATTTGGGATATGATGATGACGACGCAGGACATAAAGCAACTGAACATGCGGAAGCGGTTCTGAAATCGGCGCGGTTAAAATATGAAATCAAAAGGCCAAAAAAAGCAAACGACTGGACAGAGTACGCGGAAAAGTACGGTAAGGAAGCGACTCGCAAAGAAGTCACCCGTGTCTTTGCTTTATAGAGAAACTTACGACACTACGATCCGGGTTTATCAATCCTTCGTCACGATCTACGGACACATTCTCGACAACTACGAGACCGGCAACAGCATCCCTTACTTCACTGTGGCGTTCAAGCATCCGGCGCAGATGACCAGGGCTGTGAAGTATGTAGAGAACCGTAAAGGATTCGCCATTCACATTCGTGTCGGCACCGACGTGGACACCTTCGTTGAAGAGTTCATCAATATCTGCATGAAACGCTTGCTACCCAATCCCCCCATTTATGAAGTGGACGAGGAGTACCGTGCCAACTGGGTTAATTTCTTAAAGGAGCACCTACATGAAATTGCTAAATGATGATCTCAATGAAAAGGCAATCGTTGAAATTCAACTTGAGAATTTTGGTATCCACACCAACACCATCATCACTGACATAGAAAGTCTCAACTCTTTCCAGGGCAGTAATGGAACCGGCAAGACGACAGTGTTTGAAGGAGCTATGATTGTACTTACTGGTGGAGCCTTCCCTGTCGAACGCATTAAGCGAGGAGCGACCTCTGCTTGTATCACTGTCAAGTTGAACGACGGACATGTCTTGAAAAGGTTCCGAACTAAATCCACACAGCGAACTTTAGTCACTCTCGGCAAGAAGACAATTTTAGATGCGGCAGGTGTCAGAGATACAGCCGATATTTTAGAGCCCATCACCGGCGTCAAATCCTTCAGACCTTTCAAGGGTGCAAAGCCGGTGGATATGCAGTACCAGAAGCTCGATGAGACCGGAGCCTTCCTTGTGGACAAGGCGTCTCCAGAAACCATACTCCGCACGATCTATTCTCTGTCACCGGTCGGCGTAGTTGTGTTTGCTAAGCAATCCCTGGTCAAACAGGCGGCGTCCGTGAGTTCTAAGATCAAGTTCCATAAAGAAGAGAAGTTTAAAGCTCTGGCCAAGATCGAAGCGTTGGATACAAAAGATTGGAACCGGCTACAGGCCCGTGCTCGAAAGCTGAAAGCACTTACAAAGGAGCACCTTCCTTTACTCCAGGAATCTATTGAAAGGTTAGAGGGGTGCTTAACCCGGTGGGATTCAAAGACTGAGAAGGAGTCTCACTCCAAGACTCTTGTTGATGCCGCCGCCACTGCACAGAGACACTATGGGGGATTGAAACTTATCAAGACGGATATTAGTAAAGTGAAAGCAGCTACCCGTCAGACAAAGGTGGTGCTCGAAAAGCGCAAGCAGAAACTACAGGCGGAAGAAGCTCACGCTACAGCTAAGCAACGAATATGTACAGAGGATTGCAATAAGTGCAAGCGCACAGTTATGACGGTGAACTCCGGTGGCTAAATTCCTCATCGCTCCCGATCTTCATACCACGGAGACCGGGCCATCTAGTCGATCAGACGATGTACTAAGAACGCAGATCAAAGTCCTTAGCCACTACGCGCTTAAGTATCCTGACATTCCCCTCCTCCTGCCCGGTGACGTGCTCGATAAGCGTAGGCAGGGCAACACGGCACTTGTGAGGCTCGGCAAGCTCATACGTAAGAGGAAGGGCAAGACCGTGGCTGTTCCTGGTCAACACGATTTGCGTGGCCATAATCTTGATACTTACTGCACAGAGTCCGATCTGGCAGTTTTAGAAGGGCTGGTGGGAAATCTAAAGGTGTTAGGAGACGGCGAGTCGATTACGCTAGATGGTGTGAAGATCACCGGCTACCCTTGGGGTTCTAAAGCATGGGATGATCTTGTAGAGGGACGCACCTCTCACTCAGGTATAGGCATCGTTCACGCCAGCGTGTGTGACTCTGCATGGCCTGAAGCTCTCGACATTACCAAGACTCATATTAAAGGAACCGGCTGGCTTTTCTTTGGAGACATCCACAAAGGGTTCCTTCCAACTCGGCCCAAGGGTAACAAGAATATCATGTGCGCCGGAGGCGGGGTGCTTACTCCAATGAAGAAGAATGAGATGGCGTTTTCCTGCAACTTCTTCCTCCTCGACACCACCGCTAAGAGTATTAAGGTACTCCCTATTCCATGGGAGGATTACGGTGTAGCCTTCCATGAAGATGTTGATGACTACGCTGTCAGTAGCTATGTCTCCTCGCACTTCATTGAACAACTGAAGGAGATACCAGAGAGCGCAGTGAAAGACCCGACCGACATGGGTAAGTTCCTTAAGTCCCTAGCCAAAGAATTAGGGATCGGTAAGTCTGCCGTGACCAAACTACTAAGTGAGATTCCAGATGGACAGTAAACAAGTAAAAGCCATATTCGATGAGATCAAACAAGCAGAGACGGAGGCGATCCGCGCCGGTTCTCGGTTTGACAGCGAGGTATTAGAACTAACCAATCTTCTTCAAGAGATGGTCAGTGATGACCTTATTGACGGGAACGACATTAAATGGAACTCCCTATCTAATGCGAAGTACCTGAAGAACACCCTCCTGCCCTTGCTTAAAGATGCCGAAGAAGGGATGCTGGAGCAACAAGAAGAATTAGAGGCGAAGCTGGCGAAGAGTTTGAAGGCGGTTAAGAAACATGTTGGATGAGGCACTTGAATTATTAAGCTGGAGAGAGGCAGAAAGATCGGTACACCAAGGACTGTTCGATACCCACCGGCAATCACTCAAGCTGAATGAAAAGGAGGCAGAGGTGCTTGGGGAGGCGATCCTTTTAGCCACGGCCGCGCTGAAATCTCAAGAGGATTCCAAGACCCATATCGAAACGCTGGTCACCTCACTTATGACCTATGTTATGGGAGAGCCGCTTGCCCTAAAGTTTGAGGAGAAGCTGAGCCCTGAAGAGGAAGTGGTGGGGCTCATTCCTTTCCTGATCTGGGCGGAAACAAGTCTTCCCTACTCACAGCAAGGAGGAGGAGCTACCAATCTTATGAGCTTTGGTATCCGGCTGGCGTGTTTGCTACTGCAACGTGATCTCAACCCCCTACTTCTACTCGATGAGCCAAGTATGAATCTCGACCTGGACCGATGGGATCGTCTGATCGAGTTTATCGAAGACCTTGCTTCAAAGACAGGTATCCAGATCATAATGATTTCCCACACGCCTGCCTCCTTCACTTCGGTGTACAAATTTAAGAAAACAAAGACCTCCGTTAAAGTCACTAAGAGTTAGGTAAGATACCTGCATGACCCTAATGGAGATTGCGGATGCCCGCTTAGTCGAGTTCCCGATCACGGCGAAAAATTTCCATTACCCGTCTGTATTAAAATGCGTTTATGGATTAGTCCTAACGTCTGTTGCAGGTTTTTGGACTTTAGCAGAGAAAGAAGACATTGCATGTAACGTAACTCTACTCCTACACGGATGGGTGTCAAGAGGATATGAAGTTAAAAGTTTAACCTATGTGTACAGGACTATAAATAATCAGGTTATAGATTTACTCAGGAAATCTGAACGACGCGCTAGGGTATATAAAAGAGTTGCACAATTAAACGGTGTATACTTGGACACTATTTCTAAGGAGTTATACAAAAAAGATTACGAGTCAGTAGCAGATAGATACGATGTAGAAGAGGATGTAATGTTTTTACTAAAGTGGGCTTTCCCTTTAGCGTGGCTGGTGGTTCTTCCAGACTCTCCGAAGGCAGTAGTGCTTGCAAAACAGGCAGGATTAACAGACGCGGCGTTCAAGTCTGCCCTCCACCGGCAGAGACAGGAGATGAGAGTAATTGGGCAAGGGGGCTTGACATGGGGGTTATTGATGCGCCATGCTGTCAAGGATTATGAGCGGAACAGGAGATGGAGGGAGGCTTTCCCCGAGTATTTTCCGGAGGAAGAGTTCCGCTGTATCTCCCCCTACCTCGAAGAGTACGAAATCGTCAACAAAGCCGAAGAAGCTAGACGAGCGGAACTTGTCGAAGTCGAAGACCGTGAAAGGAGGGAAAGGCTCTCCAGAAAATCAAGGCTCAAAAGGGAAGCTAAAGTCAAAGTCCCCGGCAGAAAGCGAGGTCGCCCCAAGAAAGGGGATTCTCAATCGGTCCCGAGTAGCGAAGGGAACATTAGCCGAGAGGCAAGCTGAAGCCATTTTCAATAAGCATGAAGTCCCAACGGTAAGGGTACTCGGATCAGGGAGATTCGTGTCCACCGATGGAGACCTTAAAGTGGGAGTTCCACTTAGGAAAGGGGTGCTTCCCCCATCGGATGAGTGCTCCTGCCTCTTCCGCGCTGAAGTCAAAAACCACAAAGCCTCACCCAAGAAACTGTTCGCACTTGTGAGTGAGCTTGAACCTATTTTTTACCACGTCGATGAGAAGGTAAAAGTTAAAGGGCTGATAGGATCGGCTCTGAAACAACGTGAAGGAATTCACATTGCCTTGATTCGAGACCCTAACCCTCCTGCTGGAGCCATTAAGAATCTGGAACCTAACATGTTTGCCGCTGTTATTCGCATGGATGCACTTATCAAGCTCCTTCGCGGATACCTGAAACACAAAGCTCTCTTAAAGAAGTACAAAGCCCTTCTTGTAGAGTGTGAGGATTTGCGACAGAAGAATGGTAAAACTAAGTAGAGTTGTTAAAAACTTTAAGGCTTACTTCCTTGCTACGGAGTTAGACAACGCCGCGTGGACTCTTGAGGATGCTTGGTTAGAATACTGCAATCTAAAACCCGAGGAAACTGATGACGTTAAGCTCTCTACTATTCGTAAAAGTTCTGACGCAGAAGACTGGCATGAGTTAAGAAAAGAATCCCGAACTAAATTCAAAAACAAATTCAGGGATAGTGTAACTAGCAAAGCTAAAGAAGTTAATGCTGACGTTATCAAAGCATTAGGTGAGAAAGTTGCAACTGAAATTGCGTTGCTAGATAGTACGCTAGTGAAGTTACTTTCTACATTCGATGTTGATAACATGACAGTTGAGGAACGTCTTAAATTAACCGAACTACTTCTTAAACACTCTTCCAGAATCAGCGACAACTTTGTCAAGATGTTTACGAACAAGGACGGACTTCCCCCTATGTTCTCCAAGATGTTAGGGCAGTCGATTACCCAGGCTCAGCCCACGCAGGATGGTGCGCCCATTCCGTCATTGACTGATGGTAGCAACCCTTATGATTTAGATGTAGAGCTTGGCCTGATGAAGAACACCATTGACGGCAAGCCTATAGCCTCCGTACCCCCACCTTCCAAGTCTGCGATTGCAGTGATAGAAACTAAAGCCCGAATTAAACCTAAAAAGGTGGCTGACGAAGACGATGGCTACGAAGAGGGGGATGACGAAGATGAGTAAGACATGTTTCGCCTCTGTCTTAAAGAAGAGGGAGAAAGCGCAGAAGGTACAAGTCGAAGGAAAGAAGTCCTCCACCAAGCGGAAGAAATCCCCGGCAAGGAAGAAGCGCACAGAGCAATCAAGCAGGGCATGGAAAGCCCAATCGGAAGCACTGGTTCATAAATATAACCAGGCTGATCTCGACAAGCTCCAATCGGTTTACTACAACCACGCCAATCGAATCTGTCATACGATGCCTCGCAACGCAGAGGAGTACCACAAAGCAGTTCGCGTATTGTTTGGAGTGACCATCCCCTACACTTCTTGTTCGGATGAGATGGACGCACCGTTCACTTACTTCTATGATCTGATGATGGCCATAAACGAAACCGTTGTCGTCATCGCTCCTCGCGCAGGTTCCAAAACTTACTACACTTCCATAGCTCACTTCCTTGTGAACATGTGGCTCCCCCAGCATATATCTGTACACGCTGGAGGTACAGAGTCACAGGCCATGTACTCCTCAGACTATCTTCAAGATTTCGCTGAGGTTCCTGTACTAGCCTCCACACTGACCAAACGCCCAGCCCGTCTCTCTGCCAACTGGTTAAACGGTAGCAAATGGTTCATCTCAAAATCGAGCCGATCCGGTATCTCAGGTTCTCACCCTCACAAACTGACAGGGGACGAGGTCGAGTTCTGGAAACCAAGTGGAATTAGGCAGGCACTTGGGAACGCTATTCCTTATGACAGGTACGGCATTTACCGGCAAGCTCAAACGATCTTCTTCTCTACTCGCCAAACTGTAACCGGAGGAGCTTTCTGGCTCACAGAGGAGGCGGATAAGCGCGGCTTTAAGAAGTACGAGTGGTCGATCTTTGAGGTTATGAAACCCTGCACGACCTGTGTGGCCATAGATCGTAACCCCTTCGGCTCCGATGCTGATAAGATGCAAACCTGCCTGCTCTGGGAAGACTGCCAAGGAGTCAAAGCCAGAAAATCTACCGGCTGGATTCCTCGAAGACGTGTCATCGCCACCAAGCGAAAGAATTCACAAGAAGACTGGGATTCCCAGTACCTCTGTGTCAAGCCTGCTACAGGCGGACTTGTTTACCCTGAGTTCATCCACGAGTACGGCCCGAATGGAAACTACACTGACGCGGAATACGATCCAGAACTTCCTCTCTACGCATGGAGCGATCCTTCGGAAGGGGCGACGGCGGTTGTTTACCTAGTACAGATTTCCAGATGTGGCAACTTCCTCAACATCATAGACGAGATTGTTGTGGATCGGTGCCCCAACACCATGACCTTGAAGAGAGAAGTTTCCGATCATATAGAAACCTTTGGATACGATATTCCGGAATACATTGTCATCGACCCCCACCGGAGAGACGCCGGTGCTGACTGGGAAGAGGGAACCGCAACAGGAACCGGCATCAACAGATCATGGCAGGTCGTTTACCCTTCAGGTAAGAAAGAGCTTGGCGGTCAAGAGATCGTCAGAACCATCTCCATGTGCAAGAAGTACATTTGCACTGCCGCTGGCAAGAGAATTTTGAAAGTCAACCCAGTCAACTGTCCTCGCCTTTGCAAAGCCATTAAAGGCTACGCTTACAAAGTTGATGATGAAGGCATGAGAATCGGGGCAAATCCACAGAAAAGATTCTCTGACGAAATGGATACTTTCCGGTATGGGCTTCTTTACTTCGACCAGAATTCAGTCATCAGTGTTTCCAATGGTGCATCACGGTCTAGGATTACAGTCCTAGCAGGTTGATACTTTTAATTCGGCTTAGGGTATTATAACGGCTTCGGTAGGGATACCGGTGTTCATGGGTTGGACATAGGGGGACGGGTGCTGTTCGTGATGCGCGGCACCCTCTTCCATTTTAGATACATCTCTTGACAAGACAGGATTCATGTGCAACACTTAAACCATGGAATCTGAAAAGCCTTCTGACATTTACACAGGCCCTCTTCCTTCTGATAAACGAAAAGCTCCTGATAAGAGGGCGGAGCCTCCTGTAAAGCCAGAGCCGCCGCTACCAATATGGGTGATCCCCGCATTGATCTTAATGGGAGGATTTGTGGTGTCAGGTTTAGGCAATGTTACAGGGCCTCTTTTACACTCAAATCACCCTACTATTCCTGTTTGGGGGAAGATGCTAATGAATGTGGTGTGCGGGTTATTCACCTTGATGGCATTTCTTTGGGCGTCCCTCACCGTTTACGGATGGGTGACGGATGTTGTAGAGGCGCACAATAAAGAGAAGGAGGATTATCAAAAACAACTGGACAAGTATCACCAGGAGTTGCGTGATTACTTAGAAGAAATTGACCGCGCCGCCAGAGATAAAGTAGTATAATCACAGCAACCTGCCGTAAGAGCAGGAGTTCAAACCTGATCCAGTCACCCTGCTTCCCTTGTCCTCTCCTGGAAGCAGGGTATTTTTATCCCTTGACATCCACAAATCTCCAAGGTATATTTCTTTCAAAGCCTGTCCACCCCTCATCGCTTGGTGGGGTAACGCCTTGCGACGGACAGGCTAGAGAATCCACATGAAATATAACCCAAACGTTTCCACTTTTCAATCCGACGCTGGTCACCAGCTAGGTGCGTTCTACACAAACCTTGTCAACCAAAAACAAGTCATCGCCCAAGCACTTCTTGAAAGCCTATACGCAGGAGATCAGGTCGGAGTGACGGCTATTGACGCAGAAACGAAAGACTCCGCTACTGTAGTCTGGCTTGATGAGCCGTGTGTAAGCACGGAGCGGTTAGTGCTCGAAGTGTCCTCATTGAACGCACGACCTGTAGGGGATGATGTATTCAAGTTCCCCTTAGGAGTGAGGCTTAAAAGTATCCACAATTCAGACCTTACCGGCGTAACCACATCCAGGCAACTTTGGGTGAACGGGTGCGTGGCATATACACTTCAAATGGACACTCTTGACAAGGATGGGACGGTTCAATTTGTCACGCTTCACCAAGGAGGCTTACAATACCACGAGGTTGAACCGGCTCCAGGGAGTACACTCACGCCCACGAAGGCTCCAAAAACCTACGGCCCATCGGACCAGGCGACACGACCTTCACACTAAGGAAAAAATATGGCAACACCAATCACAGTCGGACGAATCGTCAACTACACAGTACCCAAGCATCTTCAATCTGCTTACGCCGCAGGCCGAGTATTTGAAGACGATGAGATGCTTACTGTCCCGGCAATCGTTACCCACGTCGGCGGCGAAGGGGATAACGCGCTTGTCAATCTCCGAGTCTTTGCAGACAACGAGATCATCCCCCACGTCAAAGGAGTACAACTCTCCAAGAATCCCCTGGAAGGGTGCTGGTCATGGCCTGTCATCAAGAAAGAGGAGAAAGCAAAGGCAGAAACCGAACCGGCGAAGTAACCACTTCAAGTCAGCAGAGGGAGAGTGAATCAGCCACTCTCCCTTTTTATTTTCTATCCCTTGACAAAACCCATAACTAGTCGTATACTGAAAAATACCCATGTTAACATTCAAACCCAAAACACCGTCATCAAAATCCTGGTCAATCTCTATGGATGCAGGCTCTATCGTGAGAGCTTTCCAAGGACAGGTACCTGACTACACCAAACGCAAACGTCTTGACGTGGTCATCGACAAGCTCGGTCTCCACTCTGCTTCCTACGCTGATCCTCAGACTTTAGTAATCGGCACCAACGCTTACAGCGAGGAGACTAAGCTCCGGCTCCACCTAGTCTGCTCCCTCTACCCTGACGATCTTCAAGTCCGTCCATTCTCTGCCGCTAAGAAGCATATTGAATTTGTTCACCAAGCAGGTAGCTCCCCGCTCCAGCAGATCGAGGCGGTCGATGTTCTTGACCAGTTCCTCTCGCACGTCAGTGAGATGGTAGCTTTGCAGAACACCACGGTCAACCCTATCGCCGCAGATCGTGCCTGCTTTATCGCCGCAGGAGTTCCGGACTTCGTGTACACCGACTATCTACAGGGCAACAACCTCAGCCCTGAGGCGTATGACCTGATCGAAGCAGGGTACCGACTACAAAATAACATCCGAAAACCTGACCCAGATTTTCAATTTCGTTTACGAGTCCACTCCGTTTTCAAGGTACTCAAACGCCTCTGCCCTCCTCACGACACAGCTACAGTGAACTCCCGAACCGCTTGCCAGCGTAGTGGGAACGTTTACCAGTATCTGACAGGCCGTGTGGATTACGGGGTAATCACGCAATTATAAAATTTTATAATTGCGTACTAGGGCTTGACATTTTACGGAACATGATCTAAACTAAAACAAGGAGTTGCAATGGCAAACAAAACAAAAACCGAAAAACCAACTGAAAAAACTGAAAAGAAAAAAGGTGCTGACAAGGCACCAGCGACCAAGGAAACTAAGGCGACCAAAAACCCTAAGGCTGATAAAGCCCCTAAATTGCAGGAATGTCCTGAAGGATATATTCGAGCTTCTGAAATTTATGGATTCTCTGAGGCACTGGCGGCGGCACGAAAAGCAGGCGACCCTGAGGCTTTTGCACTCGTAGGGCACAAGAATTATCCCCAACCTCGAACCGTCTTTACTGACGAGAGCAAGAGCGTTGTTGAAAGCGTTGTGGCGGCAAAGGGTCAGCCCCATACCCACCTCACTGTCTATGAAGAAACAACTGACGAACCTTTGATCCTTGTCGATGGTTTCACGCGCATGACAGGTGTGGGCCAGTACCACACCAAGACAAAGGTCGCGCCGGAGAACATCTTTGTTCCTGCAAACCTCAGCACTCTCGACGGTGACGCAATCTACGATCAGATGGCACGGGTCAACTTTGAGCGGGCGAACCTCTCAGACATCGACCGGGCGTCTCGTATGGTCGGATCGCTTAAGCGACGGGGAATTAAGGAGATTGAAAGTCCTGAAGCAACGGCGGTCTTTAAGGAGTACGGATACTCTGGAAAGCGCGGTACCGGTCTTGCACGTAAAATCTGCACGGTCATGTCTCTCAAGTGGCTTCGGAGCTACGTTGAGCAGTCCCGCCTTACAATGGAAAGCGCAACGGTTATCGTTGGTGCCAGTGAGGATGATGCAGAGCGCAAGAACCACGCCAAGAACCTGATCGCACGGGCTTCAGAAATCTTGAGCAAGGATATTGAATCGGCAAACCAAGAAGTCAAGCGAACCGACCTTAAGAAAGGATCGGCGGACAAGACGGACAAGCGAAAATCTCCTCCCACTCCTGAGAAAGCAACGAAGAAAGCAACGAAGGAACTTAAGGCAACTCTGTCCAAAGCGTCCAAGGGTACTGATGCTTCACGACCTTACGGTACGGCACAACCGTTCCGCGTGATCCGGGCTTCAATGCTTGCGATCTTTGAAGAAAGTAAGCAGGCGTTTAACCGGTTGATGGGCGCACAAGAAACCTACAACCTCACCTGGGAGCTTGAGACCAAGAAGGGCAAGAAGACTGTTCCGGTCGATAACAATGCGTTCGATCTCATTTCTGATGCAGTGCTCATCGGTCGAATGGTTTCCTACGGTATGACGCTTCAGATCATCACGGCGGACGACCTTTCCGATACTGAGAAGTGGGAAGAAACAGTCACTCAAATCTTCGTATTCGTTCAATCCACTGTCAGCGACAAGGAGAAGGAAGAGTTCGACATCACGGATGCCATGGTCAACAACGTGCCAGCTTCTATTGACGATGCTGACGACGATGACGATGACGACGATGATACGGACGACGTGGACGATTCAGATGATGACGACGATGAAAAGGAATCCGCTATCGACGACTCAGATGATGACGATGACGACGATGATGACGATGATTCAGATTCGGATGGCGACGACGATGATGATGATGATGATTCGGACGACGATGATGATGACGATGACGATGATGACGATGAATAATCGTTAGAGTTTGAAGTCAGACTCCGTTACCCTAGGTTGACAAATAGATCAACCTAGGGTATTATTTTTATATGCCGAAGAAAAAAGAAAAAGCTAAGGCGGAACTTTGGTCAGACAAGAAACTCTGGCAAACTGCATTAGCTAAAGAAGAGGCGGGAGAGATTGAGGAACTTGTCTTTACTTCCACCGCTATCGAGAAGATTTATCTGTGCCGCAAGCCTCGATTTATCGTTGTGGTTTACAAAGGGAGCGGTGCCAAGTACGGAACCAACCTTACTGCCAACGTTTCCAACGAGTTCTATGATGACCTGATTAAGGTCATCAATACGCCAGGAGCATCGGTGAATGGTTACCTTGCTTCCACTATCGGTAAGAAAACCAACATGGCCGCAGTGCATTACCGGGTGCTCAATGTTTAAGTGGCCCTGGCAAAAGCGACAGCCGGTGCTAGGTGTTGAACCGGAGGTTGAGGAAGGATGGGTAGCGTCCCTTGAATCCCTCACACAGGCGTCTAAACACTACTTCGCCCGCGCTGACGTGCTTGGAGTGGGCACCTTGCGTATCAACAGTGATGAAGTCCCCCGGGCCGACATCTTAGAAGCGGTACGTGCTGGCGGCATTGAAGCCTGTGCCAGTCCTTTCAACTGGATCAAGCCAGACCAGGACATCTACCACACCGAAGGAGGCGTATTTGCTGTATTCTCTCATGCAGGAGGATCAGCCCTGTTCTCTAACGCACGGTCTACATCCTGCAATTACGAAGACATGGTTGTGGATACTCCTGAGGCTACACTCTCACCAGAGTTATCAGAGGAGTTCGTGAAATCCTGCTTCAACATTTTCCACGACCCTAACTACCGACTCTTCCTACAAGGAAAGCAGAACGACTGGCAAGCTCCTCCGTTCATTGCCTTTAGCGTTCCAGCGCATACCATTGCCGATCTTCAGAACACCGTTCTTAACGTCGCCAATATGATCCGGGTGATCGAGGAGAAACATGGACAAGTACAGGGTGTCATTCTCAACATGACTATCCCGTCGTACATCCTCGATGAGGTAATCAAGATTATCCACTCCACGTTCCCTCACCTTAAGGGACAAGTCCACATCATTCTTGGTTCCGGATTCTGGAGACGGAACCTTGCCTAGTTACGTAAAGCTCCTTTATATGGGTGTGAGGGTCGATGAAAACGACCTCCACACCCTGAAGCACATTTATGTAGAGCACGACCCTTCCGACGAGTTCTTCGAGGCAAAGAAGGATGAGAATGGACAGAGCGAAGTATTCAGCCTGCCTAAGAAAGTGCATCCTAACAACACCCCCGGTGGAGTCTACTGGGTGTGGGCGAAAGGAGATCAGTTCAAGTACCTGTCAAAAGCAGGGAAGATGCGGAACAAGACCTCTATGAGGATTTATAAGCTCCTGGACAGGGAAACCAGGATGGAGCATCTAGCCTCCGTATTCCCTCATTTCGGCATACTAGGAGAGCGCAACCGTAGAGTTATGGTACGCGCCGCCATGACCCTCCCTGCTGAGTACCAGCAATCAGTCATAAATCTACTGGTTAAGCCGTAGACAAACGTCAAAAGAGAGGTATCATAGAAGCATGAGTAACCCAAGAAAGTTCCTTCCTGCCAGCGTCAACAATCCTAACACCCAACTTAGTGGGGATCAGTCATTCACCGCCGATCAGATTAAGTCTTACGCGCAGGTGGATGATACCAACACTTCAGTAGTTTTGAAGAACGGTCGAACCTGCACCGTGAGCGTTCCTATTGAGGAGATTAAGGCGGCGTACTTAGAAGCCCGCAACGCTGATGGAGGGATCAAGAAATGAGTAACCTCTTCGGTCTAGGGCTGATTGCTCTGATGGGTTTTATCTACGTGGTCGTATCCAACTCCGGTCGAATCGCTTACGAAGAGCGGCATAAAGATGATTGGAAGAAGAGACGTTATCGCTAACCAATCTTGACAAGTCACAATCACAAGGTACATTGAAACTATGAGACGTAATAACAAGTTCGGCGTAGTTCCTTGCACCTTTGTGTTGGTACGCATTAGTGGCCCTGTCGGGTACGAATACGGAGCAGTTGCGCGACACCTTAATAACATAGGGGGAGTTTACTTACCAAGGTTTTATGTTTGGGCTGTACCTCAGATGTATATGCGCCAATCCTTGTTTGATGAGAACAAGTGCATCGACGTAGGAGAAGTACAGTTCCTTGAGTTTGATAGTCAGTCCATGACACAGGAGCTTCTACAAGCGAAGATTGACAAGATGAAAGCTGAAGGGCTCCTTCCTGATGTAAAGGAATCCACAAACCCGTTCACCGATCCTGACAGTTTCATAAGAGAAATGAACCGTACCAAACCAGTCAACGTGGACACTGCCAGATTTAAGAAACGCCTTTCTAGCGTGTTAGGAACTCCGGCGCACGAGAAAAGTGTGAGGGACGCTATCAATGAGGTTCCTATAGGTCAGCGCACACGGCAGGTCACTGACAAATACAACAACCACAAGGTAAAGTGAATTCAAATGAAAAAGGTAACAAACGCCCAACACGCTCAGATCGACAACATGGCAGATGCCCTACAAAAGCTGGTCCAGTATCACGGGCCTGGTCGTATCGTACTCAACCGCCCACGCGCCTCAGGAAGCACCTTACTACTCCTTGCACTAGGAGAGCGACTTCACCTGCCCACCTTGCTAGTGGTACATCCTAACAGTAGCCAGTACATTAGAGATTGGGCAAACAACTCTGGCATTTTCACCCCTGAGATCGACCATGCTTTCACCTCCCATACAGCAAGCAGGTTCCGCATTATCTTCCCCGGTGACCTGGCTAGGTTCGCAAGAGCAGATTCGGCCCGTGACACGGTTGTCCTTATTGATAACACGTTCCACCCCTTATCTCCTGATGCTTTGAATCGTGACTACATGCGAAGCATCGACCAGCTTTCCTCCTACTTCAAGATGACACTGCACATAAACAATAACGACCTATAAGGAACACCATGAACAAACTCACCGTTGGCATCGTCGGATCGCGTGACTTAACAAACTACAAAACCTTCCTGAAATACTTGGAACGGGTCATCTCCCCAGATGAAGTAGCAAGAGTGGTTTCCGGAGGTGCCAAGGGTGTGGACAGCCTTGCCCGTAAGTGGGCTAAGGAGAATTACCTCCCTCTTACTGAGCACCTACCTGACTGGAAAGCCTACGGCAAGTCAGCAGGGTTCCGGCGCAATGGAAAGATCATAGCCGACTCCGATCTAGTCATAGCTTTCCATGTCAACGAGAGCAAAGGTACGGCCCATTCAATCAGATTAGCTAACGAGCAACAAAAGCCGTTGGTTATATTCGCCTTCACCGGCGAACCTATCCGTGGAAAACCTGGGAAGCTCATGCTCATTTATGAGGGCACGACCCAAATCCGCAGATAACATTCAATAGGATCACACGATCCGGAGAAACGAGCATGATGAATACACTCGCAATCCTCCTGTCCCTCTTCACGCCGTCTGCACCTGCCACAGAGGTAAAACGGACGGCATCGGTCTACTCTGACAAGTACGTAGGCCGGAAGACAGCGTCAGGTGAAATCTTCAGTCAGGATAAAATGACTGCCGCGTCTAATGACTTTCCGCTGGGAACGAAAGTCGAACTTAGCTACAATGGTAATAAGATCACCGTGAAGATCAACGACCGTATGTCTAAGAAATTCACCGGCAAGCGAATTGACCTCAGTCGCAGAGCCTTCAGAGCCCTTCAGAACAAACCTGATGGACTCCACAAAGGGGTGATCGTAAAGAGACTCTAGCGTACCTGGGGAAGGACTCGCCTCCCTTCCCCCTACCTTGACAAACCTGTTATCGTGGTGTACTATTAAATTGTGATGTATGAATGGTTCACGCAATATGCGATCCCAGTAATTCGACCCCTACTCATTGTAGGCTTCTCGATCATTGCCATTTTAGCTCTAAAAGAGCTAATCTTCTTGTACCGATTCCACAAGAGTATTGAACTCGAAGATGTTACGGAGGAAAACCAATGAGAGTAAGCCAGCTTGAAAACCTAGATGGGAAAGTAGTTCCTGAGATCGCAGTAGTTATGACTTTGAAGGAAGGTCAAGAACTAGTTAAACTTTGCGAAGCAATCGTGAATCAAACCAAGGTCAACAAAGGCACGAAGATTTATAAGATGGCAGAGGCTATCAGCGAGAATCTTCCGTGTATGTAATTGAGGAGAATCTATGAAAGTTACCCAGCCAATCACCCATATACGAACCAACCACGTATCTTCTTTAATTAGAAAGATGAAGGAACTCGACGGTATTGAATTACCTGAAGAGGGTAACGTGTTGATGATTGCCGTAGGTGCTCATGTTGAGTTATTGAACAGTCCTGAAATCCGTGACGAACACAGGTTTGGGTCGGCAGATCGGATTCGCGTAGCAACTTGTGTGAGATCGTATACTTACGAATTACTTCCAGACAATACTATGGATCATCTTTACGCGCTGGTTACCATGCCTATTGAGAAAGACCCTGATCCTGTAACGACTCCGAAAATCACAGACTTCAATGATCCTGACATCTACACCCTTTTACAAGGCCCTAGTCAGATAACAGTCACGCTTCCTGATGGTAGGGTTCTCCCTCCTTTCAAACTTCCGGAAGGGGATTACGCAATAGTGGAGATTAAGTCATCAGAGCCTGCGCTTCAAAGAGAGGAGACTCGGTCACTAACTTATCTCGACTACATCGCATTGTTAAGGTGCCGGGGTTACATAGTGGAGCCCTTATTCCAAGGGGCACTGGTCATTCGTTATGGCCCTCAACAAGAACCTGGCACTGTTAGACCTGAGTATTGTGAAGCCTTGAGCGTTAGACAGCTAATGCGTAAAACAGTTGAAGAGTTAGCAAGCGATCCTGCGATTGTGGAAAGAGCTATCCGCTACATAGGGCAGGAAAGAATGTACACAGTCGATGGTAGAACTGGCCTATGGCCCCGTGCCGATAGCGTCCCACCGGCCGAGCTTATCCAAGAAGCAATCGACCTGAACTTCACAGTCCCTGGGTTCTTGGGGATACCGAAATGACAGTTAAAGAATTGGCGGAACTACTAACTGCTCTAGCCGAGCAGGATAAACGTATAGCCGACGGCGACATCTACATTAAAGAAGTGACCTCGAAAGGTGCAACACTGTATGGCCCTGCTATAAGCAAAGAGTACGAACGTTCCGAAGAGTTCGTCATCTCTGAACAATACTGTATCTTGCCGTTTGCTAAGCCAAGGGATAACACTGCTACGACATTAAAGGAGAAAATGGAACTATGAAAATTGAAGACTATAAAGAATTAGGAGAATGGTTAGGGTATCCCTTTCCAATCAGCATACCGCTCCCACCTGTGGTAAGCCAGGATAGCCGGAGTTACAGACGAATTACGAACGGTTGCATGGTAACAGCTAACGTCAATGAGTTCTTCACACATGCTCCACAAGCTAGGGAATCCACTGAAGAGGAGTACAGTGATTTCGTTACAAAGCAACTAGCAGGCAGGGATGATGTTAGTGAAAGAGTTGAGAAGTTCCTGACCTTAAAATGGGGAGCTTTTGGAGACTATTGTGAGTGGATTACACCTTCTCTCGGAGAAGCAAACGCTGAGGGATTCTTGCGGTGGAACGGGGAGCGTGTTTATATTGTTGCGTCCCTTACCTTGGAGCAAGGCGTTAAAGAAGCAATCAATCTAGGCGCAACGCCAGGGTATTTGATGGGAGAGACATTATGCACGTACTGAAGCTAATTCAAGGTTATCTTAAAGACGGATGGGTTTTCGACGGAGAAGATTCCTGTGAATCAGATGGAGATGAGCACTTGCCTATCACAGGCGCGATTGAAGAAGACAAGGGGTACTCCGTCCTAAATGTGACTTTAACTTTTAAGAGGGCGAAGGAACAATGACCAGGTGGTTCTACGTTTACGGGTTACTCTGGCCTGCCCATTTATCCGCATTGATTCTAGGAGCACTGCTTTGTATACCTGGACTCATGTTAGTGGAGTTGTCAGAGAAATTTAAGGAATGGATAACTGAAGAAGACATCCATAACCTGGCATCTAATGCTAAGTTACTTCCTACTACCGATGGTAACAACAATGAGAAAACATAACAACTTCAAAAACAAAGGAGTAGCCGGTCATCTTGTAGACGAGATGAACAACTACAACTTAAACACCGTTAAGGATTGGCAAAACGTGATCCAGTTTGCACAGCAGATGCAACTGAACATTAACCCGGACATTCCACTACCAACTTATGACAACATGGTTTACCTAGAACTAAACGGGTACACAGAGGATGTCATTATAGTTAAAACTTACATGCCGTTGCTACCCAATATGTTTCGTAGGATCGCTCTTTCGGCTTTCCACCAAGCGTGTGCGGCTAAGTTTAAGGGGAACGTGGAGCACGAGCAGGCCACTCGATCTGCTGATTGTCCTGCGATTGTACATCCTACTCGCTTCGATGATATTGCAGGAGAGGCAAGGGAGCTAATCATTGCAAAGCTGAATAAAGCGGGGATCGAAACTGCTCCCTTAGACCCTACCACCAAAGTGGTCTTCAACTCCAGAGCACAGCATCCGGAACACTCAGAACACGTCCTTCTTATAGCTGAGGAAGGTGATTTCACCTGTATCCACAATATCAGAATGGAAGGAGACAACGTGGTGTTCGACTATGTCTAAGATTGAACTATACGTGCCCGAAGCCATAGCCTGCGCTTTCTGTGAAACTTCCACTATAGCCGGTCAGTGGTGCGCCGACGACGAAACGTGGTGCTGTCATAAGTGTTGGCACCCTCACGGAGAAAACATTCCTCATACTGCTGACGAGCCTGAAGGAGAGATCATATTCGCATTACTGAAACGATCTGCCTCAACTCGCAAGTGGGAGTACGCCGGAATTTGTTATGACGACATAAAAATTCTTGAGCACCGGATCGAGGAGTCCCTGTCCTGCATACTGACCGGTCGATTCTACACAAAGAAAGATTTCAAGATCATTCCAGTAGTTGACACCACAGGATGTATTGACGTTGCCTACTTTGACGCCGTTCAAGAGGAGGTAGATCGAATAAATGCCAGCGAAAGCTCCCGCCCAAAGGTCAACGTCCTTCTCTAACCAGGCAGAACTCCCGAGTAGCCCCCGAAAGCTCCTTAAAACGGCTAGAAAGGCCCTCCGCCATGTTCTTAGGGATGACCGTTACCTAGTCAAGATGTACCTCAGTTACCACGTAGAAACTGGTATGCCAGGAAACCCCACGTCAGTCAACTTAGCAGGAGCTACCATGGCCTATTGCTATGACCTGCCGGTGCTCGAACATAACGTGCCAATCATCCCTTCATTACAGGAGCAGAAAAAGTTAGATGCGCTGTCCCAGATCGAGCTAGGGAACATTGATTTGTTCTATACTCTACTGGGCCGAAAGAAACCCAAGCACCTGTCCCCGGTTCTACCTCCTATTTATTACGGATACGATCTGCCGGACGGGTGCAAACCTCTTCTAAAGAGACTGACCAAACTCATCGACCAACTGTAATGGAAACGTTCACCACTGATAAGAGACTTCCCCGTGATCCCGTCAGGTTATTAAAGATCGTGCGCCGCTGTGTTAAGCAGTGCGAGAGTGACCCTAACTACACGATCTACCCCCGGCTCTATCATTCCAGGCTCCATACAAGAGATGGAGAATCAACACAGGTCTGTACCAGCGGGTGTGTGATCGCAAAGTTCTTTGAAGTCCCTGCTGAAGAGTCATTCTCTCCGTGGGATTTTGATAAGAGAAATAAGAAAATCCTTTTGGCTATTGACCAGATCGAGATCGGCAATTTTGAGGAGTTCTACCGTCTCCTTAATAAAGAAATGCCGGAGGGAGTTCCCAAAGCGAAAACATCCCTCAACTACGGGTACGGTAAGACAAAGAAACTAAGAAGAAGAATCAAATGGCTACTCCAACTCATTTCAGAATAAGACTCTACCCTGATGCGTCAGGAGTCCAAGGTATCCAACTCATCATAGGGGCCTTAGACCGAGAACGTCTTGCGTTCGATACCGAGACCAGCTTAGCAAGTAATCGTAACATTAAGTTCGATTCAGGAACGACAGAGCTTACTCCTTACCGGTTTGAACGGGAATTGCGGCATACCATGCGGATGTTTCCAGAGTATGTTGGAGATGTTTTGTACTCAGCAAAGAGCATTATTACCATGGAAAACGTAGTTCCAAAGGAAAGGCAGGCTTTATTAAACATAATTGAGACTTTGCGGAAAGAAGTAGTGGATCAGTCACTATTGAAAGCATCTACCTGTAAGACTGATGTGTACAAGATGCCAAAACTGTTACTAAAGTACGCTTTGCACGAAAACTATCCTAAAGAGATTCGAGCGGTGAAAAAGGATGAAACTCAATTATAAAATTTTATAGTTGCGTGATTTACAGGTTCAAAACCCTGTCTTGACAAGAGGAATTTAAGAGGTACAGTAGAGAAATGGACACAGCAGAAGAGCATAAAGCCAAGGTACTTAAGTTCGCAGAATCCTTGATCGGTACGGCCGAAAGTACATCCAGTACCTCATTGATTGAAGCCGCAGGTCTACCTCCAGACTGGGATTTATTCCAGGAACCTATGGAAACCCTCCAAGCGTTTGATGACATCACGCTTCAGTGTAACGGGTGCGGCTGGTGGTTCGACTCCCACGAGATTAACACTGAAAGTGAAGATTCTTTTTGTGACGATTGTAGTGAAGATGAGAAAGGATCGGACGAGGAAGGCTAATGAACACAAAGAAAGTATGGACATGGAGCCGCGTGGTTCAAGATGCGGTGGAGATCGACGTGAACGCTACGCCTATGTCAGGGAGTGCGTACTACTGGTACTTTCCCAAACCTATTCACCTCAGCAGAGGCTACGCAACTGACAGTTGTATCGAACGGTGTAAGTGCTTTGACACAAGAATTGAGTGCTTGCGAAGTAGGGAGCAAAAGCTACGAGAGCTTAGGTTCTCTGCCGCCCGTCGTCACAGGGCAACAGTGCAGTTGGTTGTAAAGGAGCTTGCGTTATTGGAGACTGAGAAGGTGACAGTATGAAACCAACAACCGTTTACATGCTCGGGCTAGTCATACTGGCTACCCTGTGCCTCATTACTACCATGCTGTCGGTGACCAAGTGATTAAGACCTCCCTACTCGTACGGTGCCTAGCGTTCATGTTCCCTGTTGAAAACATGGATCAGTTAAAACTGGAGAACCCTTACTCACCCGGCTACTGGCAAGAATCCTTGTTGAAAGAGATGTACAGGAGCGCACACGGTCACATGATGCTTAATGCGTTTGCACAGAGGTTCGACGCTACTTTCGTAGATCGACATTTAATGGTAGGTAGGAGTATGGGGAGGCCGTGTAGCCTAGTCGTGTGGGATAGTTTATCAGAAATACGGAGTAGTTTCCTTGTCTAAACAAGACACTGCGGCATATACGTTCACTTACAAGGGAGCCCGATGGGTGGTAGTGTACTGCCGGTTAGACAATCCTGTTGAAAATCATAGGTGGTCAGTGACTGTTTGGCGTGATGGGCTACACCGTAACCAGTTGTTAGTTGCTCCAAAGCAAAGCCTTAACCGAGCTAAGAAGTTGGTGGCGACATTAGAATGAATCCCCTACCCACACATAAATTAACTATCGTTAAAGAGGATGGAACCCTGTAAACCCGGATACTTTTGATTCGGCCCAGGCACGTATAACTAGCAGGTGCAGGGCATATTAAGTACGCGTCATACGCGCCCTGCGCGGTTCCTATTAAGACTTTCACACGCGCCACCGTATATAGAAAGGAAGGGAGAAACCCCTGCCTCAAGCCTTGACAGATGGGGAGGAGCCTGGTACCTTGAAGGAATATGGAACGACCATTAACCGACCTGCCTTTTGTTGAAGTGGCGAAGGGTGTTACGCTCGACACTTTTGAGATCACCAAACCTGCTATCACCCAGTACCACACCATCCACAGGCTGAGTGAGATGTACCCACTACCCCCTATGCTTCGGGTTTATTCTCTGCACGGGGAACTACCTGACCCGGTAGGGCCAGAGGTTACAGAAATGGCTACATGGAAAGATATAACGAAGGATGTACTGATGACTCGGCCCATGCTTGCAGATACCTACACTTTCCATCTCCAGACGTTCAACTGGGAGACTGACGGCTATGGGTTTGAGCAGGATGTATCATCCCCTACAGGAACTCTTCTTTCCAGGGTGTACTGCCTTCCATACTACATCGAGCGCACCGGAGATATAACGGTTTACGAACACGGAAAGTTCAACAACCTTATATCAGGTTACGTAATGGTTGATCGTCGGGAGTTACGAAAACACCATAACGCCGAGCGATGTACCACCCGTATGCTGGTTGACGTGGCGGCGTACGCGGAGAAATGGTTGAAGGATATGGTTCTTTGTTCTAAAAATGGACTGTACACGGTGACCACTTATCGCAAAGACAACCCTGATGTAGTATCCTGCATACTGCTCCGGGGGAAGGGAGAACTGGACAGTTTTACGAGGTTCCTTAAGAAATGAACACCTTAACCAAAGCTCAAGAAGAGAAATTGAAGTGTGAGGTAGCGGCTACTGTAAAAGCCCACAACTTTACAATCGGTATTGACGATAGGGCGTACCGAGATTTAGGTAACGGGTTCACCGCCCACGTCTACAGGTCAGGATTTACCAGAGGCAACGCCTACATATTCGGGCTGTCAAATGATGAGGATGAGATTGTACTTAAGCGCACAGTCCGTGATGAGCCGGGGAATATGGTAAGGGAGATCGCTAAGTTCTGCGATGATCCTATGAAGTATTTCCATACCTTGACAAGTCCAAAGAATGAGGTAGATTAAAGTTATGAAGGATTCCAAGACCTCCACCCTCGCCTCTGCCCTTGCTATCTCGACCATCATGGCGGCTAAAGTTGACAAGCAGGAAGCTGAGACCCGTTTCCAAAACCTTAAGGTCGGAGACATTATTAAGAGCTTCAAAAATACTCGGTGGCAACACGTAGTCACAGAGAAAACCGAGTTCGGTTTCAAGACTCGGCACTCAAACGGCACCGATCATTCTTACGGCAAAGATGCCCTGCGTATTTGGGGTAGCTCGGTTTACATCGACCGGCCCGCCAAAGGTAAGAAGCCTCGCAAATCTCTGGAGGTGGAGGTGTAATGCTCGACACTAAGAAAGCCAAAGACCTCTGCCTAGGGGACTACATTTACCCTTACACTTCAAAGGTAGGGGCGATCAGTATAGAAGGCATGGTGAAGGGGTATGTTGAGGTGATTCTTACTGATGACACTCGCCTTGTTTACAAGTCTACCGACGTAGTTGAATTAGCTAAAACTCCGGCACAGAAGCCCTTAACCAAGCGAGACCTACCCCGTCTACACCGACAGGTTCGGGAACTTGAGGAATCTATCAAGCAGATAGAGGACTCTGTACTACAGGAGGAAGCGGATAAATGGACAGACAAGTGGGTTATGATTCTCAAGAAAGGGGCGGATTCCTACTACTTCACCAACCCTGGTGAGGATGACCCTTTCCGGCTTAATTACGCCCGGAGAATGGTCTACGGAGTGTACAAGGTGGGTTCTGACACGCTCAGGAAAGGCCCGCAGAGAGACGGGAAGTCTCTCGAAGTCACAGGGTACTCCCAAAATCACTGGGCTAATTGGTGGCACCCAGATCACACCTTGGTAGAACTTCCTGTCAAGAGAGGCAAAGGTTATGTTTGGATTGAGATCACAGAGGAGCGTTACCACGAGTTGGTAGCCATTATTAAAAGTCTCACATTCCCCGAACCAGTCTTGACAACTGAAAATCCCGAGGTAACTTAAGACTATGGGTGAACACGACCTGAAAACTTTTGAAGTCCTTGTGACGATGACCGTGAACAAAACCGTAACGGTGCAAGCCGCCAACGAGAAAGAGGCATTGCAAAAGGGGTGGGACGACGCGGTTATTACTGACGAAGACATTCCCGACCATATCGAGGCAATCGAAGCCACAGAGGTGAAGGCATGAAGTAACTCACATACCAGATTTCCTCTGATCCGTACCCTCCCAAACGGGAGGGTATTTTCATGTCTTGACAACTCAAAATTACGTGGTACATTCTTATTATGGACGCAAGAACAAACCTGCTCAAACGTATCGTAGAAAACTCCGACAGACTTACTCAGTTTATTGAAGGCCGCTCTGAAGTATCGGACTCCCTGATTGAGGATGCCAGAGAAGCTAACACGCTAATCAGCGAAGCCAGAGAGCTTTTGGCAGACGTATTCAAGAACCAGGCTCGACTAGAGGAGCTTAGAGCCTCCTTAGAGGAAGACATGAGTTGGGAGGAGCTTGCCGAACTCCAGTCCCTGGTTCCCTACATTGACGAGAGTGACCTTGAACTGATGGAAGCGGCAGGAGTTCCGGAGCAGGTGCTACTTAATAACGTAGTGGTCACCGATGAGGCTATTGAGGGCTTTTCACGGATTAGTACGAAAGAGGAAGCTAAAAATCTTAATGCCTTGGGTCCGTATATGACTCTTATGGAGCGGCTACATGTAGGGGAAGAGTTCAGTGAATTCAAATACTACACCGTTCACGGAGCACTAGCTTCGGCACTAGGAAACGTAAGAGCAAAGGAAATCTACGCCGCATACCAAAAGGCCAATGTTCAAAGTACAGAGCAAGCATTGTAGCACCTGCATTTACCGTAGGGAATCTAGCCTTGACCTTAAGAGACTTGAGGATCAGGTTAGAGACCCCCACGGCGGATTCAAAGCGCACAGGGTATGCCACCACTCCGATGACGTATGTTGCCGAGGATTCTGGAACGCTCACAAAGATGAGTTCCCACTTGGACAGATCGCTCAGCGGTTAGACGCGGTCGAATTCGTAGAGGTAGACATTCTCGCACCAGGCAATACGCAATTATAAAATTTTATAATTGCGTATCTTGACAACTCAAAATTCAGGGGTAAATTAAAAACATGAACAAGATCACCAAAGCCAGTCGGTTTGACTTCCTTACCCGTGCAATCGCTATGATCGAACGCTACCCCCAATGGGAGCCGAGAGATGAGCCAGGACACTATATCTGCGCCCACCCCCATTACGGTAAAATTACCGTGACTCTCTCGGCATGGACTGGGGAGATGATTTACACCGTATTCACCCAAGTGCAGTTCCCTGACGCTTGTGGGTATGTCCGCAACATGAGCAAATCAGGTAAATGGAACTGCCATCTTTCTGACCCTAACACAGTCCTTGAGTTCCTGGAAGACGTTTTAAGCTGGTATGAAATACCTGACCCTCTAATCCCCTCTATTGTGCAGGAAAACGTTCTAAAAAAGCTAGGTAGTCCGCGTGACCGCAAGACTGTGAATGACCTAGTACGTGAGACCTCCTTAACCATTGCAGAGGCTGATTTAGCCTTAACAGGATTGGAGACTATGGGGTACGTTAAATCCCATAAACGAAACGGCGACAGAATCTACAGGAGACTATAACCAAAATGAAAATCACCATTGAACACACCGACTTCCTTATCTGCCCTACAGCAGGCACAGGGATCACCGCCTTGATCGCCGCCAATAAAAAGGCAGAGGATTTTATCTGGGCGAACTCACAAGGTAACTCCCTCCGAACTGGGTTCGGTCTAACCCTCTACATTCCTAACGATGAGGAACCGGAGTACCTAAGAAAGATCAAAGCAAAGGGCCTCGACTTCTATCACGTTCATGTCTAGCCCTGTCCAGTACCGAGAGTTCAGCCGTCTCAAAGAAGCAAAGGGGTACGCCCTGTCCTCAGGGCTACCCTTAGGTAAACGTGTGAACGATGCACGGTTAAGAAAGCTACTCTCTCCTTACTTTGTTGGTAAGTTCTCGCCCTATCATTACACCGAGATCACCCTCGACCGTTCCTAGGATACTTTTAGATCGGCTCAGGCGTGTATAACAGATAGGCGCACTATTCCCTAGGTAGGGGCGCACACGCGCCCTGCGCCCGCCTAGCGCGGTGTATAAAGGTGTCTCCCACCAACCTTGACAGATGATGGATCGTAGGGGATACTGAAGGCATGAGTATCACAGTACGACTCTGGAGTGACGAAGACCTTGCCAAGACCTCTACCGATGATTGGTTATTGACCGTACTAGCCAACGGGAGCGCATTTTCCGGCCTTGCTATACAGGCCCTTAATAGGCACCAAGAGAGATTGAAAACCTACGTCTGTAACTTCCCTGAGGAAGATCGTGACCCTGACATAGAAGGTGAATGGGAGTCTCCAGAGCCTGTAACAATTCGGGCGACTTCCCCTACTGAATTGAAGCGGTTTATTGAAGCTGAGTACACCGTACTACCTGAATCCATTTTTGAGCAGAAAACCGATTTCATTCCCGTACGCCTAGAGTCTTACAAGCTCGACCGTAAGATCATCCTAGAAAGCCAGATTGAGCACTACTGTAGACTTTACAATATTCGCACAGGGGATACAGTTCAGCATAAACCTTGCGACGTTGACGGGAATCCCCTGTGGTCTCTTGACGACTGGCTCGAAACTTTCACCGAAGGCGATTATTGGGAAAGCAACGCAATTCCTACCAACATTGACGAGGTATTTGAAATCCTTACAGAGCTTCTTGAGCAGATGGGGTTTGAGGTCACTCACGTACAGTCTGCTACAGAGTGGCAGATTGGGCTAGACCACCCGTCAGACATGCCCTATTCAGTTGCAAGTAATATGCTCGCAGATATAGGCGGTTACCTGCCTGCTGAGGGAGTGTCTGCTTTCTAGCAGACACCAACCTTGACATTTCAAAAATCACAGGTACATTAAAATCATGGAAACGGTAAAAGAAATCACGACCCTACCCGCAAACGTCGCCCTGCTTAAACCTGAGATTATTCAGGCTAAGCTACTTGAAATCGAGGCCGCGATCAAAGCTATTCGGAAAGACCTAGACATGGAGGAAATGACTACCTTGACCCTAGTTACGGAGTCCTGTCGAACATGGAAAGCGCGCTGGAGTCCTGACATTGAGGGTGCTATGTCTGTGAGCTTTTACTTAGATGATCCCTCCCACCAAGAATTCACCTACAACCGGGTCACCTACAACGTGAGTCATTTCACAGTTAAAAAGAATTGGGAAGGGAAGTTCTATTTGGAAATGGGGTATATGCGGAGGGACTTCACTCCAAAAGCGGCAAGAGAATTCCGGGAGGAAGTTATGCCTATGGTTGAGCGTGTCTGGGAGATATTCAAAAATGCCCATACTAAGGACGAAGTAAGGGAAACCCTACACCTTGGGCCTTATATGGCACGGGTTGAGGAGATACGTGCAGGACTTAGCACCGCCGAGCGATCCTTATACCTTACTACCCGGAAGGCAAACGACCTGTCCACGCCCACCAGTCTTGACACCCGCCGAGTATAGGGGATAATAAAGTTATGAGCAAGCCAGAAAGATCAATAACTACAGCAGAAATGTTAGCAAAAGGTATCAACTTGCACGGTTATACCCTGACTAAAATACAGCGAAGAGCCCTAGAAAGCCGCGAGGCTAAGATTAAGGAACGTAACGGGCGGAAGACTGGGCACTACCGACCGTGTATTGGGTGTTACGCAGGTATCCGAACTGTGGATCAGGGAAGTGTCTACTGTACTCGGTGTATCAAAAAATCGAGTCCTCAGTCTTGACAACTCCAAAACAGCAGGTACAGTTTAGTTATGGCAACAAAGGCACGATACGCGAAAGGTCATTGGATGGTAGGGTTCCGAGTATTCACCCGCTCCCACTTAGTTAAGGTTAAAAGCGGGGAGGTAGCTGAGCGAGTTTACAACCAATTACCTTGCCCACAGCGGGAGAAATGGGTCATAGACCCCGACGACTCGTTTTACCGAGACGTTCCTGTGAAATCAGAGAATGATGCGGTGCGGTTGTTGCTGGAGAAACTAGAGGACGTAGATACGTATTCATAGAAAACTAGGATACTTTTGATTCGGCTCAGGTGCGTATAACTATTGCCTGAGCCTTAACCTATAATGCACTTACACGCCCCCACGTCCGCGCCTAGCGTCGTGTATAAAAGGTGGCGGTGCCTGTCTTGACAACCTCTAAAACCTGGGGGATACTAAACCTACCGGACAACTCCGGAACGGATCAGAAAAATGGCAAGTCAAATAGAACAAAATGACCACATCGTATACAACTCCAAAAGCGGCAAACCCTGGCATGAGCTAGGAATCCCCCTGCCTGGACTGGGCACTTCCATGGAAGTTATGAACGCTATGCCTGAAGCCAATCAGGAAATTTTGAAGGTTCCTCAAGTGAATTGCCGGATTATCACCGACACGTTCAACTCCGGTAAACCTATCACCGCCGCAATGCTCGAACCAGTTGAGGGACTTTACCAGACTGTCACTCAAAACACCAACCTAGTCCTAGGATCGGTAGGATCAAAGTATGTACCCCTGCAAAATCGGGACGCCCTGGCAGTTATTGACAACCTCACCAAAGACCCGAACGGTCCGAAATACGAAACCGCCGGTATCTTGCAAGGGGGACGTAAATTCTGGGCACTCGCCAAAATCCCCGGCTATATCACCGTAGCCAATCAGGACGTAACCAACCTGTTTATCCTGATTTCAAACTCACATGATGGAAGTTCAGCGATTGACCTCCGGTTGACTCCAATTCGAGTAGTCTGCAACAATACCCTCACCTGGGCACTCAGTTCTAAAGAGCAAAAATACTTGAAAGTCCGTCATACGGTGGGAGCTAAGCCCAAACTGATTGACGAGGGTAGGACTCTGGGTCTCATTATGGAAGCTGGCCCGAAAATTCAAACTCTGTATGATGCAATGGCGAATTCTAACCCGACCCAGGCCCAACTTGAGGAGGTATTAGAGCGTCTAATCCCTGCCACCAAGTCAAAACGGGATCAGGTTCAACGGGAGCGGATTCTGGACAAATACAATGGCGATATGATCGGCTACGAAATGGCAGGGGGTAAAAATGCCTGGAGTCTATACAACGCATATACGGAGCTTACAACGCATGACAATACAGCGAACTTTGACGATGATAAGAAGTTGCGGACCATCCTCTTTGGGGGAGCGGTCAAAGCTAACGCCGATGGCCTGAATATCATAGCTGAAATTATGGGTCTGGAGGAACTACTCCCAGCCTAGTGAGATTAGGGGGAGGGAACTCCCTCCCCCTGTCTTGACAATCCTCATACAGAGGGTAGAGTATGAATATGGAAACAACTCCCACCAAAACTTTCACAATCACCAGCACTCGAAACTTAGAGGTACGTGCCTACCTCATGTTAGACCTAGACGTTGAGAACTGTGAGGATGATGAGGACAGAGATGAGGTGTATGATGCCTATGCGGGGCTAAGCGGAGACCTCTGGACCGATTGTGACTACTTAATCACTCCCTCAGGTTACGCGTATAGTTTCGTATGCTTACTTATAGACGGACATGATTATATTGTCTGTCAAGATCACGATAGTCAGGAACATGACACTCCAGGACTTTACGGGTTTGAGGACTTGACCGATGACGATTTACAGGCCCTCTCGAACTTTGCCCAGGACTTAGTATTTCACAACCTCAATAAGAGGGGATATTTGAAGGAACTGAGTAGAGACTTAACTTTTGGCGGCCCGTGGCTTAAGGCACTGGAATCACTAGCAAAATCCGAGAACGCGTACTACGTAGGTTATAGGGGAGGACGGGGCTACAGCTACGGAATTTACAAAGTATCGCCCGCCTGTCTTGACAATTCTCACATAGAGGGTACTGTATGAATATGGGAACCAACTCACCACTATCCACCATCCTCAAAAAATGGGCATGGCTATACGCCGCGTCTTGGGGGTCTGCTATGACCTCTGGAGACCCTGGAGCGGTCATGTACACGTTTAACGAGAACTTCACAGTCAATGATGAGAATCACCGCAATGAGGCATTAGAGTACGTTGATAAACAGATTGAGATAGTTAAGAAAGACCCCCGCGATTTTGACCCTGATGAGCTTACTAAACTCAAACGACTGAAGTCCTGTCTGAGACGTGCCAATATCACCGGACAGGTTACACCTCCAACCAGAAAACTCCCGGGATTCGTATTTCAACAAATGGGAGACAATGGGCTAGACGTAAAACTCACCAAAGCCTGTATAGAATCTTGTGCTCATGGTGGAAGTTGTGACGCCGATTGCAGGGAATGGGCTACGGCCCTAACTAAGAACCTCGCCCATCTATCCGACGACTTTATTAAGTCCCTGGTAACTCATTACCTCTTTGAGTCGTTCGCAGACAATCCTGAGGACTTTGAGAGTCGTGAGGACAATTTAATGAGACTCATTTGGATCGCCGCTGGGGACGCCGACCAAGAGGGTAGCACCTGGGTATATTTGACTACCGATTCATAAACCAGGATACTTTTGATTCGGCCCAGGCCCGTATAACTGAAAATCAAGCCTGGGCACATTATATACACGCCCGCCCCGCCCAGGCATATCCGCAATAAAAGGGGTCGCCGCCTGTCTTGACAGGTAGGGGATTGTAGGGGATACTGGAGACATGACCAAACGTCATTTTGAACTATTCGCCGAGGCTTTTCGAGTTCAGCGGGTTACGATTCTAAACCAACTCAAAGCCCCCAACCCTGAAGTATCCCGCCTTAATGGTCGGTTATTTCAGCTTGACAACGATATAGATGATTTTTGCACTATTGCCAAGACTATGAACGCCCGGTTCGACCCTGCCAAGTTTAGAGCCGCGACCCATTCAGACAAATACCCCCAGGACTAAGACAATGACCGAAACCCCTACTAAACCCGAAACCAAGACCAAACGGATTCTAACCGTTGAAATTGAATACGACCAAGACCTAGAATGTCCGATTGGAGAGTCTGGAGACACCAAAGAACGGTTCGTATCATTCAACCGTAGACACAAAGCCTATGCCGACCCGTCCGAGTGGATTGCCGGACTAAACCGCCATGGTGAAGTTATATTCACCCCTGAGGGTTTTGGACTTCGCCGCCAACTCGAAACCGGGACGGCCTTTATCCTGTCCTACTTTGAGCACGGGTCAAGCGTTTGGTCCCTCCAAGGGGCTGGACCGCAATGTCAATGGGATACTGCCGACGTCGCCGGGATTTACTGGCTACCCTCAGACGTGCCCAAAGATCGCCGCCGGGAATATGCTAAAGCCGCAATGGAAAGCTATACCGATTGGTGTAACGGTAACGGGTACGGGTACACAATTACCGACCAAGCTACAGGCGAGATGCTTGACTCATGCTGGGGATTTATAGGGGATAAACATGCCTCAGACTCTATTTTAGAAGCTATTCAAAACGTAGCCGGGGGTTCAGATTTTGAAGTTATCTGGGCGGGTGATGCTAAGGGTTTAGCGGAGTATGGAAAGCTGGGCCGATTGACAGAATACGAAGACCCGGAGGATGACGATTAGAGACCAAAACTCAATTATAAAATTTTATAGTTGAGTGATTTTTAGGTTCAAAATAGCCGGTCAGGATACTTTTAAATCGGCTTAGGGAGTCAACTTACGTGCCTGTGAATCAGGCACGTAAGAGCATTTTAGACCCTCAAAATCCTGTCAATACCGACCCGTTCAAAACAGGTAAAAATACCGGGGACAGGTACCCGAAATAGCTGATATAGTTCCGTTGTACTTGACTAATTCAGAAAGTCAAGACAGGCGAACAAAATGGAAAACAACCAACCCGAAACGACCGCGACCCCTACCGACCTCCTAGCCAATTTCAAAGCTGAGATACTGGCAAAATTCAAAGGTCAAGAGCCCAAAACGTTTGGACAGATAGGGGACGATATTGGAGGGTATTTACCCGACGTCCGGCAAAGCCTAACCGAGTTAGTCCAGGCTAAACAGTTGAGTTATGAGACCATAGACGGTATAGAGTTTTGGTCGGTACCCTGGACCCCAAAATTCCAACCCTGCCAAATAGTCCGGGATACTCGAACCACGGAACGGTACTACGTTATTCGCGGGGACGTTTCCCCATCGGATAATATAGTCACACTCGCCCCGGTATCTGGAGACCCTTGGACGTCTATAGACTCAGACGTATTAGAGCTAGTTGGCACGGTTGAACCCTTCCAACTTACAGACCCTACCGATATTCCATCTTGGACAGTTGAGGGAATCCCTCAAGTTTATGACGTGCCAGGGTACGGACTCTTAACCGTATTCAAAATTAAGGGTCATACCCCAGAATTCAGGTCATGGCGAGATAACACAATAACAGGACGGGACGCCTTATATTCCCATCTTCAGGACATGAGAGACTTAACAAAATTTTATAGTGAATTAGAGCTTGGGCATGATTCCCGGGTGATGGTCCGAACCGACCCGGTATTTAATGCCCTCCAGTTCCTAAAACTATTCGAGATAGACCCCAAGGATACTCTATTCATTTTGGGCAGGTATCTCAGTTGGTCAGATACCTGGCGATCAGTCGTCCTAATGTCTGCCCATCATTTCGCAACGTCTCCAGACATGACCCCAAAAGCGGAGTACGTAAGTATAGAGTTCAACCCCGTTGGAGGACAGTACACTTTTGGGGTTATTCTGACCGCCCAACGTTCCGACCCGTCCGAACCTTGGACCGTCTCAGTTGGGGGACATAGTTAGTGCCACAAGTAAAGCATATTGGGGGAGGTCAGTACGTTGTAAAAGGTCAGTATATCGGGACAGATTATGACTATCCCTACGCCGCTAGACTCTTGGGCTACGGACTCAGGAGACGTGGGGAACGTTGCGCCCATAGGGGAACCGATGGCACCATAGACTGTCCCGACTGTGGAAAGACCGTTTCCCAGTTCCTGACAGAATCCGCCGACATTTTAGACAGACACGTATAACACTCGAACCAAACAACCAACCCAAAGGATAAACCAGAATGAACAACAACCAACCCGAACAACCAGAAATCTACTTCACTCCCGGACAGGTAGTCAAAGACTCAGACGGGAAACTTTATACAGTTGTACACGGTAACGACTGCCAAAGCAATATAATGACCGTCCGGCCTTGGGAACCTCCCTATACGTCCGACGATTTACCTGCTACCCGTTTTACTCTTACAGACCAAGAGCTTACGATAGAGCAGATACTCGAACAGGTACACGGCCTGTCTATCTCTGCTGAGTTCGTACCCTGGAGTAAATCAAAGTACAAAGAACCAACCAAGCTAGACCCGGAACCAAGACCGGGCCTGTCCTGGACCGTTACAATATCCCGCAACGGACGTTACGTCATAACTACCGACTATAAACAAGGGGTAGGGCATATTCCAAATGATTGGGGGAACTCCCGTAAACCCTGGGCCAGTAGGGAACGGAACCGTACAACGGAAAGCGGAAAGTACCCGGTATATAAACCGTCCGACGCCCAAGCCGGATACGACTTTGACCGGAATTGGGTACCAAAGTCTAAACCCCTACCTACTCCAACGCTAGCAGAGGTTATGTACTGTCTAGTCCTGGACTCGAACGTACTTAATGCCGGAGGTTTTGAAAATTGGGCTAGTGAATACGGTTATGATACTGATTCAATCTCATGTAAACAAATGTATGAGATTATGATTAATCAGGCCCTAGTATTAAGAGGTGGGGGTCTAAACCTAGACCAACTGTCCGAACTATTCCAAGACTATTAGATCAACCAAACAACCAACCCAAAGAGATAACAAAATGAACAACCAACCCGAAACCAAAACATACGTCCTAACCCTCACCCTCCCAAATACTGGCAGGTTTGAAGACATTCTAACCGAGTATCGAAAGACTCCAAACCTATCATGCAAGATAGGCGAGACACAGTACACAAAGCCGAACAGGTATGAGCCCGATGGAACCATACAGGCCAAAGTAGAGTCCCCTAATCCGGCTAAAATCCAACTCCCGATTATTCAAGCCGAGTTCTTAAAAATCAACCAAGAGCTAGAACTACTCGCCCCTATGCCAGAGCCTAACACCCAAGAGGATTGGCTAGAGATATACAAAGAGCTAACAAGTACCCTCCCGTTCAAACTCCCAAACAGTCAGAGCCAAAGACAGTTTCAACCGTTCCCAACCGTCAAAGGATAAACCAGAATGAATTTTTATAGTTACAATTTTAGTAGAAAGCCCAAAGACAGAATACCCCTTGGTGCTATTGGATCACTAAAAGGAGACCCTGAAGCGGTTGATAAATGGTTACAGAAATCATACGCCAAAACAAAGAGACAAAGAAAACGTAAGAAGTTAGCAGACTCTATAATGAGCGAGGTAGCAACCATAAGGATAAACCAGAATGAAAGACCATAGAAAGTTACAACCCGGCGGATACTTCAAAGTAGGGGCGACTATAGTAAGAGATAGACAGATCGCGGGATACCGTGCTCACAGACAAAGAAAGAGCGCAGGTTTAGTCAGGCACCCCAACGACCTCCAAAACAAATTCCTTCAAAGATCACGCCGGGACAGTTCAAGCGGATATAAAAGTTTATATCTGTATAGAACGTTTGAATCACTCCCCCATCTAGTACGTAGAGACCCACCAGGACATAAAGAGTCCCGAACAACTCGAACCGTAGTAATAGACGGTAGAACGTATACCTATCACGGTAAGAAACTAACAGACAGAGAAAGAAGAGCGTTTAGAGCCCTCAAAGCCGATAGAGCTAACAGCCAAAAGGATAAACCAGAATGAACACCAACCAAAACCAACCAACCCACAAAGACCCGTTCGAGTTAAAGAGTGATAGAGCCGGGAGTTATTACATAGAACTAAACGGACAGGTCCAACCTTTTGGAGCGTACTTCTTTAATAAGAGAAGTGATTTAAAACGACTAGTACAAAGAGCCGTCAAGACGTTAAACCGGGAATACTGGAAAGCAAACAATAGAGCCGTAATAGAAGTAGCCCCAACAACTCCAGGAGAAAGAAGATACGCATTAGTCGTTTGGGAGTTTAGGGAACTGGACTATGGTAGGGTGAATATCACAACGGACTATAACCCGGATACACTAGAGCCCAGGGTTAACTATTTCAAAGGAGTTCGGATAGTCAACCCCAAGTATACAGAGCCAAACAAAGAGGTAACGCAGTGAAACTAAAACATAGGGATATTCCCACAGATCACCCAGTTAAGCCGATTAGGTCAAACAATAAGACCCCTAACCGTATGACGTGCAATAATTGCGGGTTATCTTGGGATGATGGAATACCAACCAGTTGGACCCCTGCCCCGTCTGGAAGATGTCCTTTTGAATACTTCCATCTATATAACCCACCAAGAGCGTAGGAATAAAAGTAAGAAGGAAAGGAATATAGGTAGGGGATGGTTTATTAGACTGTCCCCTGTATTATTTGGGGTGAGACGTCTGGGAGTAGTGTATGGTGATCGTAGAGCCCAAAGAGATGGTACCAGGGTATCTCGAACTGTTATGATTAAGTATCCCAAGTATGTTAGATTATGCCGTCGCGGTGCACTCCGATTCACTCACAACCAAGACGTCCTGTAAAATCTCCAGATAAAATGACCCCTGTCAAAAATCCCTGTACTATCCCCTGTATGAGCCCTCCCTAATGGCAGATCAGAAACGTACCGATAACATAGCTATGAGCCCCGTACACTCGTTCCCCTGTCCTCCCCCGGTTTATTCCCCTAACTCACTCTATGAGACCCCTACGGGTCAGGTATACGCGTACACTAGATATAGACGTGAGTTCTATGCCTGGAGACTGGTACTCCCAACGTTTGACCCGTCCCCCGTTTCACGTCTACAGCTACTCGAACTAGCCAAAACTCAATTATAAAATTTTATATCTGAGTGATTCTTAGGTTCAAAACTCCCCAGAATGTGGACCAAAATAAAATAATTCTGTCCCTGTATTGACATGACCTAGAGTATGAGGTACTGTTTGGTTATGAGAAGCCTAAAACTATTCGCCGGACTTGTTACCCTCGCCGCTTGCATCGCCTACGTTGGGCACGTCGGTAGTACGCGGATGCAAGGAGTTATTCAAAGAGTTTCAAAGGACCTTTATTCAAACGACGATCAAACAAAATACTTTGGAGGACAAAGATAATGTAATACTTCACCATCGGCCCAGGGTCTGGAGTGTACTAACGGGTGGTACGCATACAGACCCACCCCCTTTTTGTGTACCCTCGTAGTGTCTCCTACAAGATAAACTGTAATTTCCAATAAAAACTTGCGCTCGTGTACATGGAATCCTGATCTGCTATAACAACTCACCGCATACAAGACCCCTCTTCTTTTATTAATGTTTCATTATTCCGTTGTAGTATTTCTGCATGTACTTAGGGTATGTTGTTTATATGGCTCCACGTTTATTCGGAATTGATTTCTACTTGGTCTCAACTGACCGGTTGATTAAAGCGTTGCAATCACTACCTAGCGGATGCAGTGTATGTGGTGGCCCTATCAACGGTGTTCTTTGCATCTACTTCTACGGGCATCAAGTAGGGACGATTAGTATTAGAGCTAACGCGATTGTAGTTGAGTATTCGTCAGTAGAGTTCATTGACAATCGTGATGACTCTGTGCATGTTTTAGACGGAGATCGACAGGAGTTTTAGTTTATGACTATTAGAGAATACGCACAGGAATACATTAGGCAGTACACCGCTAAATGTAGGGAGATCAATTTAAGACCGGGAGCATCTATGAAAGATACAGAGGATATTGCAGAGCCTTTATTTAACAGCATCGTACCGGAAGAGTTTAGAGAAGGAGTGATCTACGAGCTTAGTCGCCCAGTGCCTCCTAACCTTCCTTTAGGTTCAAAAAGTACGCAACTATAAAATTTTATATTTGAGTGATTGCTGTTTGCAGGGGTATAGAGGTAAGGTATTTATATGGCGAAACGTTATATCCGCGCTCTGACTCAGAGTCTTGAAAGAATGTTGTGTGATCTTGAGAGTCCTCAAACTATCTCTTGTTATACGGTAGCAAAAGATAAGGCTGGATCATCGTACTGGAACTGGATCGGTAATGGAGGTCCATCGTTAGTTTACGCATTAGCTTATGGACACGCTGATGTCATCGAGTTTGCTGACGATCATTTCCCAACTATCTTTGAAGTTGAAAAAGCTGAGGCGGTGAAACTATGAGTAAACACGTAGCAGGTAAGACTTATCTTACCGACGTTCGATCTATGTTCGTGAAATCGCGTGACCTAAAATTCCTGCGATCTCTACGACCGGGTGCGGTTCCTGATGTAGAGCTTACTCCCATGATGCAGGAGCTTACAGTAGAGGCGGTATTTGAATACGATCCTTTAGAACGGCATCGCAGTTCTCTGGTGTTTGAGATTGAGCGTAACTCGTTTTCATTCGCACAGCTTCAAGGTATTAGCACCAGGACTCACACTTTAGCCGGTCGTCCTATGAAGATCACTAACGTTGAATTTTATGACACTGGCAGAGTGCATGTACGGTTTGAACAAGCCGGTAATCCTCTGGAGTTGTTCGAGGGGTCGGTGATCTGATATGGGGAAGATTACTAAGAGCGACATAGCAAGATGGGTGTTGGAAGACTGCGTATCTTGCATCAGGTGGTGCGGGTTTCAGGTCATAGACTATGGACATATTAAAAACAATGATCTTCATTATCGTTGGACAATCAAACCTGGATACAGGAGCGGAGAACCGGAAATATGGGAAACCCTACTTACGTCCGATCAACTAATTCGAGCAGTGTGTAATCACATAGCATCGAAAGAGGATGCAATGGCTAAGCTCCTTAAATGGAACTACCTTACCAGCCTTGTAGACTTGGACAGTCCTACGTGGAAATGGGAGAAGGTAGAGGGAGCAAGGCTTTACTATAAGGTTTTAACTAAACCATTATCCTTACGGAGCCTGTACTGGTGGATTCGTAACCCTAGAGTAAAATTTACTCCGGCTATGGTTGTCAAAGAGTGCCTGTCTAGGGGAGTAACCACCACCCAACTTATAGGGTTTAATAACTACGAAGGGTTTGAGAAACAATTATGAGTAACAGCCCAGTCGTCATAACGTGGAAGGACACTGCCACATGCTGTACAGCAAGCTCCTCCTACCCTGATAGCCCTGAGGTGGTCATTACACTGACTCCTGTCTTCTACAACGGTAGACCGGCTATACGGGGCGTTGTTGATTACCCTGGTAACAAAGAGCCTATGAAGTTTACGTATGGTAACGAGTTTTCATTAAACGAGGTGAAGGAGATGACTGAGGGGTTGTATCGAAGCGTTCTCTGTAGGTAAGGTGCTTATATGAAACTGAACGCTGATAATCAGTTCCCTGAAGTACATGACGAAGACGAAAGTGTTCGATCTTTGTTGAAAATCATAGAAGTCATGGGAGGGAGTATAGCCCACGTCTCTAAATTACCTGACGAAAGAGGCCCTAGTTACGGGTACTCCCTTGTGTACCAGATCACAGGATTTAAGTGCTTTGATGAGCGTCCTAGCCTTCGCATGGATGAAGGGTCTAAAGTCTTCCACCACACTCCTTTCTCCATAACTAACAGATTGTGGGAACTGCTTAAGCACCGTATTAAGGCAATGCCATTTGAGGATATTGTTGAGATGCTGGAGTTCGTCAGGGATTGCAATCTGGAAGAGTTGCTGTACGACGGTGCCAGGGAAAGGGATTCCTTCCTGCTCGACGCGGCTATAGTGGCGTTGTCTAACGGGTACGACGCAACCGATTTCTTCCCTGATTTGAAACGATACCGAAGGATGTCCTTGCAACGCTAATGGATCACACTAAATTCGACGATGTACTTCTTGAGGCACGGTTAAAAGGCTTGCGTGTCTCTCCAAGCGCGATAGCTGACCATTTTGAGAAGTCAGTGCAGAACCTGACCGGTTGCACTCAGGGAGAGGCTACTGAAGTTCTGGCCGATCTGAATAAGATAGCACCTTCTACTAAGCACTCGTTGAAAGACCTGGCTTCTAAGTACCTTACTTATCGAGCTAACGGGGACTCACACGGGGAGGCGATTGAATCATGTCGAAAATTCTAACCCTCCTACTAGGACGTGTGCGCGTTGTTCATTGTAGAGTAAGAGAGTCGGCCAATCCAGGCGATGCTTTTCTTACCCTTATGACCGGGGTGAATAGTTGGTTACCTGATCTTTGTAAGTTTAATGATCGGCCTGCTTACTTAGTAGGCTCCATGCTTCGAGTCGGTTTCAAATACAAGTGGCAGGCTCAGGTGTACTTCCTTATCTACGACAGCAGGAAAACTTACCCTCTTCGCACCTTTCTACGCAAAATAGACCGCTTTTTCAGCGATTTCAGGTTCAAATAACACGCAATTATAAAATTTTATAATTGCGTAATTGCCTTTTTAAGGGGCTGAGAGGTACTATGTTCCCATGCCCTACAGCTTAGAAAAAGGATTACTGTCCGCAGACTTCAAGAACTTCCAATTTGAAGGAGCACTCGACTACACTGTGGAGGCAGTATTGAACTATCTCCACGATGATATGACTGTGCCCAAGCATTTGATGATTGCGTTGCTGATACCTAGCCAAGGGGTGCTGTGTGAGGATGACCATTTAGGGTTTATCTGCGCGTATTGCGGCCATGTGTACGACATTAAGTTAGCCGTCCGATCTTACACCACCCCTATGGTTCCTGACGGGTATGTGAACATTAAGAACGGCGATCCTCATGTATCTCTGCAAGGGATGTCTCACAACCTGTGCCTGGTGTGTAGTGACTGCGCCACTGTAAAAGCAGATTGTCCTTCTATACCCATCTACGTCAGGAGCCTGGAAGACCATGGAGAACCTTGGACGTACGAAACCCTTCCTCCTCCAGGAGTCAAAGCTATGAGCGAGGCACAGTTCTCCAGTATACAGTTGGGTCACCTTATACAACGAGTGCTCATTGCTGAAAAGGGGTTGCCGATTCCCACTCCCCTACCTTGACAACCTGCTAGGGCGGGGGTACTATGTTTATATGGGAATGATCGTCCACCACGCAGTAGTAATCACAGGCTCCAAGAAAGTCCTTGACAAAGTCTTAGAAAAGGTGAGTAGCTTAAGTCTGGATGCGTACACCACAGGAGTCATACGAGGCACTAACGGCTACGATTCCTTTATGGTCGCTCCTTCGGGCAGTGCTCAGGGTTACGATCAGTACGAGGAGCATGTGAACAGTATCGACAAGCTACTAGGGTGGATTGAAAAAGAAAGTCTTAGCCTAAGGTACGTCTATACCACCTACGGAGAAACAAGACACTGCCGTATGTACCCCGGAATTTTTACAAGTCATTTTGATTAACAGTAAGGGAGCTTGTGATCCACTCATGTATCCTGGTAGTATTGGTACATGAGTGAACCCAACAATATGCCCGACTGGATGGAGAAGCAATTTGATAATGCAGACGCCGCAGTCAGGAACTGGGGCAAGGACAAACGAGAAGCCGCTGGGATACCAAACACTATGGATCAATCACCAAAAGAAATCAACATTTACCACTCGACCTACCAACTGGTCACCGATCAAATCTTGTCTCACCTACGCACCTGCGCCTTAATAGGTAAGACAAGAGCGTTCTTTCCTATGAATAATTCTAACCACTTACTACGGGCTTTAACTGAGGCCGAGGTACAAGCGTTGTTTATAACCTTGGAATCTTTGGATTACGTCTTAAGCCGTGCTAATAGTTCGGGAATAACGGTACACATTCCAAAAGCCTTACAATCCGGTTCTTACGTTATCGCTCGCTTCGATCCAGACACTCCTACGATTGAGAAAGGGTTGCACCTACTCGACCACCATGAAGGATTGATGCTCGACACTGAACGTCCCACGGTTGTTCGACTGCTACACGAAAGTTCCAAAATTGAAGAAAAGACCGAGAGTGAGGATACGGTTACGTACGAACTTGTAAGGGATTATGTCTTCGAGCAACTTAATACGTGCGCCAGACTGGGAGTGAAAACCACTATATTCCGATCCTATAAACAACTTCTTTCCGGATCAGAAACTTGTCCTTTGTACATGCTGGACTCCCAACAAGAAGAAACACTTCTTAAGGAGCTTATCTCCTGTGGGTATGACTTGGCGGAAAGCAAGGATGGAGGTTACCTTCTAGTGACTATCCCTGAAGAGCCGGTACGTAAGTCAAAACAAGAGACTTCAGCAGAGCAGGATGATCCGGGTGTGGACGTATCCAAACTAATGAGTTTCACCGGATTCAATACAGTTAAAATGACTGAGGAAACTGCCGCTGATTTTGAGAAGAACTTGTTGGAATTGCGGCCTAAGTTACTTGATGCACTTTTTCAAATGGCCGATCAGGTACTGAAAGATTTCTTTGAGGGCACTATCCCTACTTCTACTGTTCAAGAAAAGGAGGGAAAATAATGGAACAGTATCTGATTACCGCCTGGGGAAACGAAGTACAACTCTTCTTCAAAGAGTTCAACGAGGTAGAGTCTCTACAATCCCGCGTTGACCGGTCCGGTACCGAAGCATGGGAAGATTCGTTAGATGCTAAAGAAGCAGTTGATGCAATGTTTAAGGCAGTGATGTCCGGTAAATTCAAAGTGGTCGAACTTGTTGATTGCCCTACCGTCGAACAGGCCCGTGCATTAGTGGAAGGGGAGTAATGGGACGTACTCCTACTAAAATAGAACGGGAAGTTTACAAAGCAATCTCAGCATCTCTTGTCGAGTTCGGCTATCCTGACTGCACTCCTGCAATGATTGAAGACGCCCATGAGACCATGTTAAGAGGAGGAACTTACGAAGACGCGAAGCATGGGATTATTTCTGCCTTTGCGATAGAGGAGCTTAAGAAAGTTAGCGAAATGGGTATTCCCATTGAAGTCCCGGTAAAAGACGAGGAAGAGGATGGCTAATTTCTCCGTCGGTGACTGGATAGCTCCAGAAGATGCAGTAGGTAAGCTGACTAATTGCCGGATCGCCAAAATAAAAACCCTTTACGATGAGGAAAACACCGGGTTCGCTGATCTCGTTATGTATGCTGGGGACGGTACAAAATTAGGAAGGGTGTCGGAACCGTTTGACGGTCCAAAGACCTTCGAGCCTTTCTGCGAGTTGGACGGCTGGGTTCCTATTGAGAAACCCAAGTTCCCCCTTACTAGGGCAGGATGGGGATCAGAGCTTTTTCTTAAAGGAGGGGCACAATGAACTGGTTTGGAGATGATGGCTCATTTAAGAGAGCAATTCAATCTCTGCTCGATGACGGATGGGTATGGACGGAAGGTAAGTCCTCGCTGAGAAAAGAGTATACGTGTGAGGTCTTAAGGAAGCCCAATCTGTACCGGCTAGACATTGTTCCCTATGGCCTAGTTATTGAACGCTACGATCCCAGCAACATCGCACCGATGGCGTACATTGAAAGAATATACATTCCTACAAGCAGTATGAACGAGGCCGCCTCAATATCAAACTCCATTATAGAAAGCAAGCCTGAGGATAGTGGTTGGTGACCTGTCTTGACATCCCCCATTTATTGGGGTAAGTTATTGTTATGGATCATTCCACCCCAGATACCGTTACAAGTGCGCTCTTCTACGTTGCTTACACAGAAGAAATGACCCCTTACCAAGGAGACGACATTCTCCTGCTTTCTGTGGACGGTCGAGAAGTTCGTCTAACCGTAGAGAGATTTGCCTCAGACGAAGGGATTATCACTTGTAAATTAAAAAACGGCCTTACACTTCTCCTGCCTAAAAGCACTTGGCTACATCTAATAGGACGGCGCACATTTAAGATCGACGACCGGTCTGATAAAGAGATTGTATACTCAGAAGGTCGTATGCCTATGGAGGGAGACCTCCTGCTTAGTAACTCGGTAAACGGAGTGCGATACTATGTCAAGGTACTACAAGACGTCCTGCACCCTAGTCAAAGGGCCCTTGTGCAGGGAGAAGAGCGACAGGTTCATTTATGGACCGGTTACAAAGGACTACGGAGATCATAATGACAAAAGAAGAAGCATGGAAAATTATCGAAGAGAATCGAAACTGGAATTACTCACAGGTATCGCCGTCCCTCGCCTTTAGTGGAGTCAGAGTGCCTGCGGATGATGTCTACGACGCCAAGCGTGAAGCACTTAGAGTAGCATGGGCTGTCGTAGGCGGCCAAATTACTCCTAAAGAATAGGATTTTGAACCTGAAAATCACTCAATTATAAAATTTTATAATTGAGTGATTGCTGTTTTAGAGGTCTTAGAGGTAAGTTATTGTTATGGATCATTCAGCCTCTCCTGTACACGTACTGAACGCACAAGTAGTCAACGACGACTACATATACATAGGTGGTCACTTCTTAGGGGGGTTCGCCCCACTTCTATTCTCTTTAGGAATTAGGAATGGTGACACTCTTAGCCTGGTAAGGCCCCCTAAAAACGACAGCCACGCCGAATCCTCCCCGGAAACTGCTGTAACTGGCAAGGAGGTTGCAGAACTAAAACTTTCAAAGACTGAAGGATTTACCGTAAGTAACGACCGCCCAATTACTCTCGATCCTAAAAAGAGGTACGTGATTGTGGAAGTTCCTAAGAGCCACTTGACAGCCGACGAGATCGCTTTTTGGACAGAGCAATGGGAAAAAGAACCGTTCGATCTTAAAGACGCGCTTCTTCGGGAGGGCTGGATGAACCTGGAACCTGGCAAGTACCACAAGGTATTTATAGTGTTAGGAGACGGCCCTGGTGCCCTTTCCTATAGAGTGACCATTAAAGAAGGCTGTGTAACCATTACACAGCGCGACACGAGGTTAGTACCAAATCTGGTGGGGTCGGTTGAAATCCCAATGATCGACGACCAATCCACTTACGATTTTGTTACTCAACTTTTCAAAGGGAGACAGGTTGTATGATCCGTAAGAAACTTCAAGAAATGCTCGAACACGCAGAGGAGACTTCTCGCTTGTGTGAAGCTCTTATCGCTACTACCGAACAGCAGTTAGAGGAAAGCAAAAAGCGGGACAAGTATATGCGTAATGTTCATGCCGCCGCCGATCAGTTGGTCAAAGAAAGCATGGAGATCGACGGTAAAATGGCGGTACGTTTGCCGGTCTTTACCGCACTTCAGAAAGCACTTAAAGGAGAAGAATGATTACCTCACTAAAACAATTCTCGCCGTCGTCAGGGCTAAGAATAAAGCTCCTATCAGACACACCTGACTTTAAGGTGATGGTAGAGGATTACCAAAATGGGAGTTACTACCTCAAGACAGAAGTGAACTCCTTACTCAGTATCCAGCCTATCGAGACTGCCCCTAAAGACGGATCACATGTTATAGCCTTGTTCCTTGATAATAAGAAAGGATGGATTCCCATTGGAGTCAAGTGGTTGGAGTACCCAGGATATGAAGGATTTTGGTCACTGCTAGTTGCAGGCAAATACGCAGAGGACTCAGAGGTGCATCCTACGCACTGGCTACCTATCCTAGACTTCCTGAACGCTACACAACTGGGAGGCCCACTGTGAGCGCAGGAGGCTGGATAGGAGTCGATCTGGACGGTACCTTGGCCGAATACAGTGGATGGAACGGCATTGGTCACATAGGGGCTCCTGTGCCTGCTATGGTTGAGAGGGTGAAAGCATGGCTGAAGGACGGTGTTGAGGTTCGCATATTCACAGCCCGCGCCGGAGACTATGAGCATTGGAAGTGGGCCAGGGAAAAGGGACTCCTAAACGATCCTGAATACTGTGAGGCATTTGCCCAAGTTGATGCCATATACAATGCGATAATCAAACCTATTGAAAGTTGGTGTGAGTTACACTTTGGACAACAACTTCGCGTGACAGCAATGAAGGACTTCGGAATGATTGAACTATGGGATGACAGGGCAGTCAGTGTCCAGATGAACACCGGCAAGGATTTACGTTCCTAAGGGATATGAAGAAATGACTACACACGAATTAGCTAAAGAACTACTGAAAATGCCCGACGTACCTGTCTTAGTGCGTAGCACTGAATACGGCTACCCTGAGGTCGTGAACGGTGCATTTATCGTCAAGGCAGGTGATGACTCAAAACACCTTGTCGGCCTAACTCCCCATACACGCATTTGCAGGTTCAAGTCGTCAGGAGGGTATTCAGGATGAGCACTGAAGAGTACACCTACATCGAAGACACCGATCACTCCTACAAGTGGAGTAATAGTGGTCATTTACTGCTAAGAATGTGGCTCACCGAAGAGTTCCTGTGCGTGTGTGCTGGGGAATGGCTTATCATAGGGTACGTGCTTCAGAAGCCTACCGTAGAAATTTGTAGGGCCATGAACTCCGCATACTTTCTAGGACTAGCCGAAGGGCAGAGACAAGGGCGTGTTGCGAGTAAGAAAGAGTTTAGGGACTTCCTGGGCATTAAGGATAATTGACAGAACATGCTAACTTTCACAGAAATACTCCCGGGGCTGTTAGACGGGAAGAGCTACTTAGACGTGCCGAATGATCTCATTATTCACATGGAGGAAGGGCCGGAAGGGAGAATAGTTCACAAAATCTCACGGCCTGTAGGTAATTTCAGTAAAACAACGAAGGTAAGCAGGACTCTTACAAAAACGCAAGTCTATCACCTTGATAGAAATGACTTTACTGTCCCAAAGTTTCGGGAGGTGACGGGGTGATAACTTTCTGCGCCATTTTGCAACTGTTTATCTTAGGAGTGGCTTTTATACTTGGATCGAAATGCGCGGAAGGAGACTCGGCCGCCGCTGAATTAGGGTTCGTAATTGTAGGATGCGCGGCAACGTTTACGTTCCTACTACTGGCTATTGTGGAAGGGGGAGCTAAATGAGCAAACATCGTAGTCAATGCGATAGGTGTCACTCAAAACACGCTGACAAGGGTAGGGCTCTCGATGGACGGAGAGCCTACAGGTGCAAGAACTGTGGAAAGACATGGACTTGGGGCAACCAAGGCCGCGCACCTAGATATAGTAAACAGCGCACAGGGTATCAATTCAAAGACACAGGTGCAGGTCAATGAAAGCTCTTCTAACACTGCTATGGGTACTCCTATGGGCAGGAGCTATTCTCGTCCCCATTCTTTGGCTGAGCGAAAGCCTGTTAAAAGGGTCATCCGAACAAGCGTTGCAGAAAATACAGCGTGAGAGCCGCCGTTGACAATTTAAGAACTAGCAGGTAGAGTCTAACTAATGAGCAATACAAAACCTCGTCAGGTAACGGAGATCGAAGTCCATTCGACCTGC
>Ga0209066_10000204_pt1 | contig 91304 bp, 94 predicted proteins | sample All_14_2_FD_187198 | JGI IMG/M metagenome (GOLD analysis project Ga0209066, IMG submission 187198) | Freshwater microbial communities in response to fracking from Pennsylvania, USA - Allegheny Zone_MetaG_DW_15 (SPAdes) (version 2) ...
CGGGCCCCCATGGGCACCGCCCATCTGATATCGAAGGCCGACGGCAACGACAAATTCCTGGCCTATCGTCTGCTGTCGCCCTATCCGCTGGTGGTGACTTCGGCGGTGTCGCGCAATCGGGCTCTGGCCCAGTGGCAGAGCGGTGTGAACGGGGCGGTGCTGTCGGTGGCGGTGTTGTCGGTGGCGCTGTTCCTGCTGGCCTGGACGGCTGATCGCGGCATGGCCCGCATTCGCCGCCGCCAGGGCGAATTGGCGGTCGAAGTGGCGCGCCGCACCCACGGACTGGAAGCGGCGCGGGCGCTGTCGGATGTTCGTGCCGCCAGCCTGGACCGGTTGAACGGCCAGTTGCGCGACTTGCTGGGGGTCATCACCCGCGATCTGCAAGAGCCATTGACCGTCTTGCAGGACGAGGCGGGGCGGTTGGCCACCGATCTCGGTGCCCAAGGCGGGGCCAATCCGGAAGAGTTGGATTATGTTCTGGCGGCCATTGCCCGCCTGTCGGCATTGCTGCGCGACTTTCAGCACTTCGTCGCCATCACCAGCATGTCGGCCAATGCGCAAAAGGTCGATCTCGGCGGTTTGGTGCGGCTGGCCGTCGACGACATGGAACGGCGCTTCGGTCCGGCGGTATTGTTGGTCGAAGCCGATGCCTTGCCGATCGTTTGTGTCGATGGCGGCATGATGCTGGAATTGCTGGCGCAGGTTTTCACCAACGCGGTCACCTATCGGCGGCGATCGCAGGCCGCTTTGGTGCGGATTCACGCTCAGGCCGCGGCGGGTGGCTGGCGGCTGGAAATCGCTGATGACGGGCCGGGCTTTTCATCCGAACAACTCAGCCACGATCCTCAGGTGTTCGATACCGGGCTTGGCCAGACGGCGGATTCCACCGGCATCGGTCTGGCCATCTGCCGGGTTATCGCCCAGGCCCATGGCGGAGAATTGTGGTTAAGCAACGGCGCGCAGGGCGGCGCCGTGGTCAGTATCAGCCTGCCGGAGACTTAGTTTTTCTCGACCCGGCCATATAGGCCGCGATCCCAACGCAGGTATTGGGTGCCGGTATCGATGGTGCGCCAATTGCCGATGATCTGGTCGGTGGCGAAGACGGTGTCTTCGTCGCCCCATGACCAGCCGATGGCGCTCCAGCCCTTGTCAGTCCAGGCGGCAACCACCAGGGGAAAGCCCTTCTCGGCTTCCCAGCCGGTCTTGGTGACCATCACCACCAACTCGGCGCGACCGTCATGATCCAGGTCGAAACGCCCGGCACGGACGGAATCACGATCAAAGGCCAGCGGATCCTGGGTCTGGAAATAAGGCCGCCAATGGGTCTTGACCAATCCGACGATGTCTTCGCGACCGCTGTCGCCGATGGGCAGCAAGGCGATCTGACCGACCGGACGCGGCAGGTCCTCCTGCGCCAGGGCAGGGGGGGAAAGCAGCAAGGTCAGGGCGATCAGGGCGTGTGCGTGGCGCATGGTTGGTCTGAAACATAGGAAGGGTGCAGTGCAACGTCAACGTGGCAATTTGCTGGCTTGTCCGCATTTGTGCTATGCTTCCTCTGGGCGCTTATGACGGGATCAGAAAGATGCCGGTTGATCAGATCAACCTGACCGCTTCGGCGCGGGATGTTTTGGTGACGCAGCAAAGCTTGGCCGCCAGCGCGGCGCAGCGTTCGCAGAACCTGTCCACGGGCAAGAAAGTCAGCCGGGTCACCGATGACGCGGTGGCCTTTGCCGCTGCCCGTGCCTTGACCGAACGGGCAAGCGATCTGTCGGCGGTCAAGGATTCGGTTGGCCAAGGGGTTTCCACCATCAATGCCGCCCTGGCCGGGGCCGAGGGGGTGAATTCCCTGCTCGACCAGATGAAGGGCATCGCCACCGCCGCCATCGCCAGCGGCGATTCCGCCGAGCGGAGTGCGCTGGCCACCCAGTACAATCAACTGCGCGGGCAGGTGGATTCCCTGGCCGCTGATGCCGGCTATAACGGGGTCAACCTGCTGTCGGCCTCATCTTCGGCGTTGAACGTGGCGTTCGGTACTCAGGCTGGTGACAGTCTGACCGTCAATGGCCAAAACGTCAGTTCCGCTGGCCTGGGGGTGACGGCGGTGGCCGCCGATGGCAGCGATTTTTCCGCCGCCACCCTGGCCCAGTTGGACAGTGCGGGTGCCACCGTCAATGCCGTTCAATCCAGCCTGGGCAGCAATCTGACCGCGCTGGGCATCCGGGGCGAGGCGGCGGCCAGTCAGGCCGTCATCGCCCAAGCCGGCGCATCCAGGCTGACCGAGGCCGATTTGAATGAAGAGGCGGCCATGCTGGTGGCGACCCAGACCCGGCAGCAATTGGCCCGTGCCGGCCAAGGGGTGTCGCAGCGGGCACAGGAATCGCTGTTGACCCTGTTCTGATGCCACGTCCGCCTCCGGTCAATCCCTTCGCCGCCTATGGCCGCGCCCAAGGCTCGGTCCTGCCCTTGCGGCAGGCTGATGCCCTGGCCTTCACCCAGGCGGCCAATCTGCTGGAAGACTGTCTGCGCAGCGCCGACCGCACCCAGCGTGAGGCGGCGCTGAAGCGCAATCAGCGCCTGTGGACCCAGGTCCAGCGTTTGCTGTCGCGGTCGGATCATCCCTTGCCGGCGGATGTGCGGGCCAATCTGCTGGACCTGTCCCACTTCATCGATCGTCAGACCGTGAAGGCGCTGATCAGCGGCGCCGCCGATGATCTGCGCCCGCTGGTCAAGATCAACCGCGAAGTGGCGGCGGGGTTGGTCGACTGATATTTTTTTGCCGAAAAATAACAGTCAATATATGTATATTGTGTCAGTAATAATGCAAGTTCCGTATTTTTTGTGTTGAAAGTGCCTTCGGCGATGCGATATAGAATATCAACACTGTGAAACCTGCGAGTTCGCCATGAGCATCCTCAATTCCGCCCTGATCGAATTGGACCCCGCCACCGTCAACACCCTGCTGCAAAGCGGCGAGGCCGTTTTGGTGGATGTGCGCGAGGACGAAGAATTCGCCGAGGAACACATCGCCGGGTCGCAGCTTTATCCCATGAGTGATTTCGAGGTGGACAAGTGGCCGTCCTACCCCGGCAAGAAGGTGATCATCTCGTGCCTGGGGGGCGTGCGTTCCGCCGCCATCGGCAACAAGCTGATCTCGGCCGGCCATGGCTGGGTCACCCACATGAAGGGTGGTCTCAACGCCTGGAAAGATGCCGGCCTGCCCACCATTACCCCCTAATGGTTCCATCACCTTGACCTGGGAGGGGGGCGCGCTTACACCAGTAAGGCCCTTTCTCCTGCAAGGTGGTTTTCATGCGCCGCATCGGCCGTATCATCGTCGCCATATTGGCCGCCATCGGCCTGACGGTCCTGTTGCTGACCGGTGGCGGCATCTGGGCCGCCATCGCCTTCAAGGACAGTACCGAACCCCGCCTGCCCAAGGACATGATCCTGTCCCTGGACCTGGAGGCGAAGTTCCGTGAAACCCCCTCGGGCGATCCCTTCGCTGCCTTGGCGGGCGAACGCGCCTATGTGATGCGCCAGGTGATCGCCGCCATCGACCATGCGGCCACTGATCCCAAGGTCAAGGGATTGTTCGCCACCTTGGGCAGCGGCCAGCTCAGTCTGGCTTCGGCCCAGGAAATCCGCGATGCCATCGTCCGTTTCCGCTCGTCCGGCAAGCCCAGTGTGGCCTTCGCCGAGACCCTGGGCGAGGGCAGCAACGGCACGGTGGATTATTTCCTCGCCAGCGGCTTCTCCCAAGTCTGGGTGCAGCCCTCGGGCGAGGTGGGGCTGGTCGGCTTCGCCGCCGAATCCCCCTTCCTGAAAGGCACGCTCGATCTGTTGGGCATCCAGCCGCAACTGGCCGGACGCAAGGAATACAAATCGGCCATCGAGACCTTCACCGAGACCGGTTATAGCCAGCCGCACCGCCAGTCGCTGGAGGCGATCCTCGACGCGTGGTCGGGTCAGGTCATCGCCGGCATCGCCCAAGGCCGGCGCCTGGGCCAGGACAAGGTCAGCGCCTTGTTCGGCAAGGGGCCGTTCCTGGCGGCGGAAGCCCTGTCGGCGGGGCTGGTCGATCATCTGGGCTATCGTGATCAGGCCCTGGCCGCCGCCGGGGCCACCGGCAAGAAGGGCGAAGAGGTGGATATGGCCGCCTATGCCGCCCATCTGCCCAAGGGCAGCGGTCCGCGTATCGCCATCATCACCGGTAGCGGTGCCATCAGCCGGGGCGGCGACGACAGTCCGTTCGCCGACGATGACGGCTTCGGCGCTGGCGTCATCGCCGCCGCTTTCCGCGACGCCGTCGATGATCCGGCGGTCAAGGCCATCGTGTTCCGCATCGACAGCCCTGGCGGTTCCTATGTGGCATCGGACACCATCTGGCATGAAGTGGGCCGCGCCCGTGCCGCCGGCAAGCCGGTGGTCGCCTCCATGGCCGGGGTGGCGGCGTCGGGCGGCTATTTCGTCGCCATGGGCGCCGACCGGGTGGTGGCGCAGCCGGGCACCATCACCGGCTCCATCGGCGTGTTTTCCGGCAAGATGGTGCTGGCCGATTTCTGGCCCAAGCTGGGGGTGAGCTGGGATGGCGTCAAACGCGGTGACAATGCCGATATGATGAGCGCCAACCATAAATTCAGCCCGCAGGCGTGGGAGCGGCTGAACCGCAGCTTGGACGCCATCTACGCCGACTTCACCGGCAAGGCGGCCAAGGGCCGCAATCTGGCGCCGGATCGCATGGAGGAACTGGCCAAGGGCCGCATCTGGGCCGGTTCCGACGCCCAGGCGCGTGGACTGGTGGATGCTTTGGGCGGCTGGGACGTGGCTCAGGCGCAGGTGCGTGAGCTGCTGAAACTGGCCCCCGACGCTGATTTGGATCTGGTCGCCTACCCCAAGCCCAAGGCGCCGTGGCAGAAACTGGCCAAGATGATGGGGGGCGGCGGCGGTCTGGCCGAGGATGAGGGCATGCGCGCCCTGCTGCGTCTGGCCCGCGTCCTGGCCCCGGTGGCGGCGCAGTTGGAAAACGGCGGGACCTTGCGTTTGCCGGCGGGGGCGGTGCCATGACTGGGGCGGCGCCCAAGACGGTGGTGATCACCGGTGCCAGCCGCGGCATCGGTCATGCCATCGCCCGCCGCTTTTTGGCCGAAGGCTGGCGCATCATCACCTGCGCTCGGGCCGAGGCGCCGCCGGAATGCCGCCGCGATCCCAACTGGGTGCATCATATCCCCACCGATCTGGCCGATCCGGCCAGCACCCAGGCCTTCATCGCCGAGGCCAACGTCCTGTTGGACGGTCAGCCGTTGCACGCTTTGGTCAACAATGCCGGCATCAGCCCCAAGACCCCGTACAAGGAACGCCTCGGCGTGCTCAACGGCTCCATCGACGGCTGGAAAGAGGTGTTCGAGCTGAATTTCTTCGCTCCCCTGCGTCTGGCCCGTGGCTTCGCCAGCGCCCTGCACAAGGGCAAGGGGGCGGTGGTCAACATCACCTCCATCGCCGGCCATTTCGTCCATCCCTTCGCCGGCTCGGCCTATTCGACGTCAAAGGCGGCGCTGTCGGGGTTGACGCGGGAAATGGCGGTGGAATTGGCCCAATTGGGGGTGCGGGTCAACGCCGTTGCCCCGGGTGAGATCAGCACGGCGATGATTTCGGCCGAATACGAAGCGCTGGTGCCGCGCATCCCGCTCGACCGCATGGGCAGCCCCGAGGACGTGGCCGGCACCGTGTTCCGGCTGTGCGGCGATGATTTCGCCTATGTCACCGGCACCGAGGTTTTCGTCACCGGCGGTCAGCACCTTTATTGAAACCCTGCCTTCAGGGCCTCACCCAGCAGGCGGAATTCGGCCTTGCGCGGGCTGGACGGGCGCCAGGCCAGGCCGATCCCGCGTGAGCCGGCGCCCCGTAGCGGACGGGTGACCACGTCGGTGCCGGCGAGCACGCCGCTTTTCACCGCCATTTCCGGCAACAGCGTCACCCCCAATCCGTTGGCGACCATCTGCACCAAGGTGGCGAGCGAGGTGCCCAAAACCCCTTCGCCCTTGGCCGGGCCGGGTAGGTGGCAGGCCGACAAGGCGTGGTCGCGCAGGCAATGACCTTCCTCCAGCAACAGCAGATCCTGGTCGATCAGGTCGGCGGCAGACAAATCCGGGCGTAAGGCCAACGGGTGATCCGGCGGACAGGCCAGCATGAAGCCGTCATCGGCAATATGCATGGTCTCGATTTCCGGCGAGGGCCAGGGCAGGGCGATCAGGGCGGCATCCAGGTCGCCGGTGGCCAGACGGTCCAGCAGCCGCGCCGTCAGATCCTCGCGCAGGAATAGACGCAGGGCAGGATAACGCTGGCGCAGGCTGGGCAGGGCATGGGGCAGCAAATAAGGTGCGATGGTCGGAATCACCCCCAGGCGCAGCGGCCCTGACAGCGCCTCGGTCGAGGCGGCGGCCAGATCGGCGATGTCCTCGGCCCCGCGCAGCACGACACGGGCGCGAGTCACCACCTGTTCGCCCAGGGGGGTCAGCATCACCTTGCGTTTGGTCCGCTCCACCAAGGTGACCCCCAGGATGGTTTCCAATTCCTGCAAGCCCGCCGACAAGGTGGATTGAGTGGCCAGACAGGCCTCGGCGGCGCGACCGAAATGCAGGTGCTCGGCCAGGGCAGTCAGATAACGCAATTGGCGTAAGGTGGGCAGCGGGCGCATATCATCGGTTCCATCGATTTCTATTAACAGAATAACTCATTGGATCGATGAATGGAAGACGCCTATGGTCTGTTTGTCGCCAAGCGACGGCCTCCTCCTCTAGCCCTCCCCCATCCCTACCCCCAGGGCGGGGGAGGAGGCTCGCCACTTTTAAGTAATTCTAATATGTGCCCATGGATTGTATGAACCTTTGGGCGTAGGCTCCGGATATCAACCCGTGAAAGGAGATGATCATGGCCAAGAACAAAGCCGCTAAAATCGAGCAGATCGACATCGGCATCGAGGAAAAGACCCGCCAGAAAATCGGCGAGGGGCTGTCGCGGCTGCTGGCGGATACCTACACGCTGTATCTGAAGACCCATAACTTCCACTGGAACGTTACCGGTCCCATGTTCAACACCCTGCACCTGATGTTCGAGGCGCAGTACACCGAGCTGTCGCTGGCCGTCGACCTGATCGCCGAGCGCATCCGTGCCCTGGGCCTGCCGGCGCCCGGTACCTATAGCGCCTTCGCCAGCCTGACCAGCCTGAAGGAAGAAGACGGCGTCCCCACCGCCGATGAGATGATCCGTATCCTGGTCAAGGATCAGGAAGCGGTGGTGCGGACCGCGCGCTCCATCTTTCCGCTGGTGGACGAGGCCCATGACGAACCCAGCGCCGATCTGCTGACCCAACGCATGCAGGTGCATGAAAAGACCGCCTGGATGCTGCGTGCCCTGCTGGGCTGATACGAAAAGGGCGGGGCGCTTGCGCGTCCCGCCCTTTTTCATGGCGACGCCCCTTCAGCGAATGGGCTGAAGCACGTCCATCTTCAACTTCATGGTGCCCTCGGGGTGCAGCTTGCCGCCCTCGCGCACGATCAGCAGGGCGTGACGAGGATCGTCGGCCCGTTGCATGCTGGTGGCCAGCAGGATTTCCGCCACCTTGGCCGCCTGACTGGCGCGGGCTTGCGGTGTCAGGGCGATGTCGTTGCCGGCTTCGTTCAAGGCGGGGGCGGCGATTTTCTGCAAGTCACCGCCCACATCCAGCACCATGGGTCGACCGTTACCGGTCAGGCTGTCGCTCATGCTGGGGTTGATGGTGGTGATGGCCACCCGCTCCAGCTCCACATCCACGGTTTTGCCCTTTTGCACGGTGACCGACAGCCCTTCCAGGTAAAGCGCGGCGGTCGAGCCCGATTGCTCGGCCTGAAGGATGACGCTTGAAACCGGCGGGCTGACACCGACGCCGTCATGGGCGGCGCGGTTGGCGACCTTCTCGGCGACGCGGCTGACATCGAATTTACCGACGCCAAGGGCGTCGATCAGCCAGGAAATGTCATTCATGGCGGTGTTGAAGGCCTGCTTCAGCGAGCGCTGACCAGCCTTGTCGTCGTCTTTTTCGTTGCCATTACTGATCTCGTCGAACAGGTTGCGTTTGGCGCGCAGGCTGTCGGGATCGGTCAGGTCGGGGGTCTTGATCTTCTGTTGCAGCCACGCCTCGGCGATGGTCTTGCTTTCGCTCATCTCGGCGACGATGTTGCGCGCCGGCTCGGACAGATCGACGGCATCGGCCACGGCGGCGGCGCCGCTGCTGGCCTGGACCGGTTGAACCAGAAAGGTGGCGGCCTGCGTCGAAGCGGCGATGGCGGCTTGGGTGCGCTTGGCAATCTCGAGATCGTCGACCATGGACGTGACCCTTCTTGTCAGTCTGCCGAAAGTATAGTCCCGCGCCATTCTGCGCGGCACTGTATTTTGACCAAAACCCAGAAAAAATGCAATGAAAAGGACTCTAGGGGATGGTGGCGCACAGGACCGTCAGGTCGTCGCGCAGGGGCCGCTTGACCCGCGCCAGGAAGGGGGCCAGCACGCTATCGGCGCTGTTGGGCGTCGTCGTCTCGGTCTGCGCCAGCAAGGTTTCCATGCCGGAATTGCCCAGGCGCGTGCCATCGGTCATGGGGTTGTCGGTCAGGCCGTCCGAGGCCAGGACCAAGATGCCGCCGGCGGTCAGCCGCATATTCCTTTCCACATAGGTGGCGCCTTGGGTCAGGCCCAGGGGCAGGCCGCTGCCGTCGCCGCGTTCCACGCCGCTTCTGGCCATTCCGCCACCGGCATGCCTGAACAGCGGCGCCGGCATGGCGGCGGCGGCATAGAGGAAGGTATCGGCTCCCAGATCGATGACGCCATAGGTCATGGCCGCATATTGGCCCTGGGGCAGCAATCCGGTGAGGCGGCGGTTGATTTCCGCCAGGAAGGCGCCGGGCATGTCGGCCAGCGGCGTGCATTGCGCCACCAGGGTGTGCAGGCGAAAGGTGTTGAGCGCCGCCCCCAGGCCATGGCCGGAAAAATCGGCCAGCCACAGGGCCAGGCGGTTGTCGTCGATGACATGCATGCCCCAAAGATCGCCGCCCAGGCTGGACGAGGGCTCGAAATGGGCGGAAACCTGTATTCCCAGCCGTCGTACCGCCTCGGCCAGGACTTGCGGATTGGGCAGCAGTTCCATCTGCATGGATCGCGCCAGCCGGGTTTCCTCGGCCTCGGCGGCCGGGCGGTCGGGGGTGATGGCCGGTGCTTCGGCGCAGATGACGTAAGCCGGTTCCTCGGGATTGGGGCCGGTGACGATGCAGGTCACCTCGTTGCCCATGTCGTTGTATTCCACCGAGGTAAAGGCCAGTCGGCGGGCCAGGGCGATGCCGCGGCCATGGGTGGCGAAGGCGCGCTCGGGCGAGATGTCGTCATAGGCGCGCCAGTCGAAGCCCTTGCCCTGGTCGCGGATGACGAAGCGGATGGCATCGGGGTGACGGTCGACCAACACCTCGACGCTGCGGCTGCGGCCCAGGGGGGTGTCCAACCGCGCCTCGATTTCCTGGCGCCACCGTTTGGCCGCCACCAATTCCGCCTTGAGGTCGAAATCAATGCCCAGATTGCCGTGTTCCACCGCGTTGGTGAACATCTCCGACAGGCCGGCGGCCAGATGGCGGGCCTGCGGACACGACCGCGCCAGCGCCACCGCCAGGGTATGGCCTTCCTCCAGCGTACGAAAGCGGAAGCGGCCCTGTTCCAACAGCAAGATGGCGGTGGTGCGTTTGTCCAGGTCGTCGGCCAGCCGCTGGCGGCGCTGATGGTCGGCGATGGCCGCCTCGGTCACCGACAACAACAGGCGGCGATCCAGCGGCTTGGCCAGATAATAATAGGCGCCGGCCTTGATGCCCTCGCTGACATCCTCGGTTTCGGCATAGGCGGTTTGCATGATCACCGGGATGTGGGCCAGCTTGTCGTCGGCTTTCAGGCGGGTCAGCAATTCCATGCCGTTCATGCGCGGCATGCGGCGATCCAGCAAGATGACGTCGAACGAGCCGGGGTGGGCCTGCAAAATGCCCCAGGCCTGCACCCCGTCCTCGGCCATCACCGTCTCGAAACCGGCGGCGCGCAGATTGGCGACGATGACCTCGCGGTTCATGCGCTCGTCGTCGACCACCAGGGCGCGGGCCGGTGCGTCGCTCACGCTTTCACGCCTGTTCGATGGCGAACAGCGACTCGAAGCAGGCCAGCCGCAGCAACTCGGCCACATCGATGCCGGGATTGCGCAGGCAGACCAACGCCCCCGCCCGGGTGGCGCGGTCGCGCAAGGTCAGCAGCATGCCCAGACCGGCGGAATCCATGTAATCCAGTCCGGCCATGTCCACCACCACCTTGGTCGGCTGGCGGGCCAGAAGCTTGTCGATGGCGCCTTCGAACAGGTCGCGGTGATCGAACAAGAGTTGGTCGGAGAGAACCAGTGTCGGGCCGGAAGGGCCATCGATGATGCGGTATTTCATGTTTGGCCCACCCGTTTGGCGATGAACTCTTCTAGCTGCGCGCTTTGCTGTTCGTCCAGATCGAAGCGGACATGGGTGTTCTGGTCGGTGATGGCGACCAGGCTGCCTTTCCACTGACCGAGCGGCGGCAGGTCGCAGGTGAATTCGCTGCCGCGCGGGGCGGCGAAGGGACGATCGAGCACGCCGGTGCCGATCAGGGCGATTTCCTGCAACAGGCAGGTGCGGGATTCGCCGCCCAAGCTGACGGTGGCGGCGACGTTGAGGGTGTGGCGTTGGTTGGCCGCACGGTTTTCGTCGGCGCCGGCGCTGACGATATGGTCGATGGCCGCCTTCATGGCGCCCAGGCGGTCGCGCATGGCCGAGGCAGAAAGGCGCACTTCGGCGGCACGGCTGCCGGTTTCCTCGGTGGCATCGGCGACGTCGCTGATATTGGCTGCCGCCTGCTGGGTGCCCTGGGCGGCGCTGTGGGCGGCCTGGGCGATTTCCTGGGTAGCGGCGCTTTGCTGATCCATGGCGTCGGAAATGGCGGCGGAAATGGCGGAGATCTGGCCGATGGTTTCGGCGATGGCGCGCAAGGCGCCGACCGCGTCCTTGGTGGCGTGCTGGATCGACGACACCTGACCGGCGATTTGTTCGGTGGCCCGGCTGGTCTGGTTGGCCAGGGATTTGACTTCGCCGGCGACCACGGCGAAGCCTTTGCCGGCATCACCGGCGCGCGCCGCCTCGATGGTGGCGTTGAGCGCCAACAGGTTGGTCTGACTGGCGATGTCGTTGATCAGGCCGACCACCTCGCCGATGGCCGCCGCCTCGCGCGTCAGGCCGGTGACGATTTCCCCGACCTTGCCGGCCTCTTCCACCGCTTCGCCGGCGATGGTGGTGGACTGGCCGACCTGACGGCTGATCTCCGCCACCGAAGCCGACAATTCCTCGGCCGCTGCCGCCACCGAATCGACGTTGCCGGTGGCGGTCTCGGCGGCGCCGGCGGCGGCGTGGCTTTGGCCGCGCACCTTGTCGACGGTACCGTCCATGGCGGCCGAGGCATCCAGCATGGCATCGGCCTGGGTCATCACCATGCCGATGGCGCCCGACACTTCTTCATCGATGGCGTTGGTGAGCGCCAGAATCTCGCTTTGCAGCTTGCGGCGGTTGCGGCGATGCTCGGCCTCTTGTTGGGCGGCGCCCTGGCGCACCTTGAGCGCGTTGCCGCGAAACACCTCGACCGCGTGGGCCAGTTTGCCGATCTCGTCGCGGCGATGCAGGCCGGGAATGTCCACCGCCAGTTCGCCATCGGCCATGCGGGCGGTGATCTCGGTCATCTCGGCCATGGGTTCGATCATCTGGCGGTCGATCAGCACCAGCACGACGATGACCAGCCCCAGGGACAGCATGGCCGAGGCGCCTTGCAGCAGCGCCTGACGGCGCACCGCCTCTTCCAGTTCCGAGCGGTCCTCCATCAAGGTGGTGGCCGATTGGGCCACGCCGACTTGCAGGGATTCGACCAAGGATTCGGTCAGGGTGCGCAAGCCCAGGGCGGCGGCGTCGAAATCATCCTTGAGCGGGCGCCCCATGGCCTCGCCCTGGCGGGCATAGGCGGTGGCCATGGCCTGGCCCGAATCGGCGAAGGGCTCGAAGGCCAGGGCGATGCCTTCCAAGGTGCGCGCCGCATCGTCCAATCCCAAGCTACGGGTGGCGTCCAGGCTGGCGCCATGGTGGTAGCGGAAGTTGGCGATGGCATCCTCGGCCTGGGCCAGGCTATCGGCCAGCAGGGCGGGGTCGCGGGTGGCGGCGATATCGACCAGGATGCCCTGCACCCGTAAAATATCGATCTCGATATTCTTGATTTGCTCGATCAGCGGCAGATATTGCTCGCTGACGGCGCTGGTCGTCGCCTCCATCTGATGATTGAGGCGGAACAGCTTCAGCGCCATCAGGCCGTTGGCTGTCATGCCGGCCAGACTGGCCACCAGGATGACGGCGAAAGCCAGGAAGAATTTGCGGCGCATGGACATGGGGTGACCCGATCAATAACTCGACCGGGCGATGGTGCGGCAATGTGCGTTGCGACGCAACTGCCTGGACCGGGCATAGTTTATAAGCAATCTAAAGTTTGTGCGTAATGCTGTTTTATCTAATGTAGCATTTGCTTTTTCAGTGTGGATTCCGTTAGCTTTTTTTGCGGCCTGTAACAGAAGCATACCAACGGAGGGTGCCCCGGGCCGGAACAGGGAGTGGAACAATGACGATCACGCAAAAGCTTGGCACGCAAAAGCCTGGCTGGTCGCGGCGTGGCGTGCTGGCTGCGGCCGGCGCCGGCGCGGTGGCCGTGGCCTTGCCGCGAGGCGCACGGGCGACGGCGCAGGAAGCCGATGATTTCGCCAAGAAGCTGCTGGGCGGCGCCCAGGCCAAGGCCGGCAAGGTGCAGCTTATCATCAAGGACGTGGCAGAAAGCGGTGCCAACGAACCGGTGCGGGTGCTGGTGGACAGCCCCATGAGCGCCACCGATCACGTCAAGGCCATCCACGTGGTAGCCGACGGCAATCCGTTTCCCGGGGTGTCGTCGTGGTTCTTCACGCCTAAATCGGGCAAGGCCGAGGTGGCCTTCCGCATGCGTTTGGCCAAGACCCAGAACGTGCGGGCCTATGCGGTGATGTCGGACGGTTCGGTCTGGCAGGCGGCGCAAGAGGTCAAGGTCACCATCGGCGGCTGCGGCGGCTGAGGACGGGGGGAACGGATATGAGCACACCGACCATCAAGACCCGCATTCCGGCCAAGGCGAAAAAGGGCGAGATCATCGAGATCAAGGCCCAGATCACCCATGACATGGAAACCGGGCAGCGCAAGGATGCCGGCGGCATGCCGCTGTCCCGGCGCATCATCAAGAAATTCGTCTGCACCTGGAATGGCGAGGTGGTGATCAGCGCCGACTGGCATACCGCCATGTCGGCCAATCCCTTCATCACCTTTTTCGCTTTGGCGGAAAAGACCGGCCCGCTGAAGCTGGCCTTTCACGACGACAATGGCGAAATCTACGAATCCGTCACCGACATCGTGGTGGAATAGGCCAATCCCGGCCCCGGTCGAAACCGGGGCCGGGATTGGATGGGGTACTTACTTCTTCAGATAATCCTTGATCAGGACTTCGGCGATCTGAACGGCGTTCAGCGCCGCGCCCTTGCGCAGGTTGTCCGACACGCACCAGAACGACAGGCCGTTGGCGATGGTCGGGTCCTTGCGGATGCGGCTGACATAGACCGCGTCCTCACCCACGCATTCCACCGGGGTGACGTATCCGCCCGGCTCGTGCTTGTCGACGACGATCACGCCCGGCGCCTTGGACAGGGCGCGGGTGGCGGCTTCGACCGAGACCGGGTTCTCGAACTCGACATTGACGCATTCGGAATGGCCGACGAAGACCGGCACGCGCACGCAGGTGGCGTGGACGTCGATGTTGGGGTCCAGGATCTTCTTGGTCTCCACCGTCATCTTCCATTCTTCCTTGGTCGAGCCGTCTTCCATGAAGACGTCGATCTGCGGGATCAGGTTGAAGGCGATGGGCTTGGGGAACTTCTGCGGATCGCGGGCGTCGTTGACGAAGACGCCGCGGGTCTGCTCGAACAATTCGTCCATGCCTTCCTTGCCGGCGCCCGACACCGATTGATAGGTGCTGACGACCACACGCTTGATCTTGCCCAGGGTGTGCAGGGGCTTCAGGGCGACGACCATCTGGATGGTCGAGCAATTGGGATTGGCGATGATGCCGGACTTGGTGTACTCGGCGATGGCTTCCGGGTTCACCTCGGGGACCACCAGCGGCACGTTGGGGTCCATACGGAAGTGCGAGGTGTTGTCGATGACGACGCAGCCGGCGGCGGCGGCACGCGGGCTGTGAATCGACGAGACCTTGGCGCCGGGCGACGACAGGGCGATATCGGTGCCCTTGAAGTCATAGGTTTCAAGATCCTTGACCTTCAGGATCTTGTCTTCGCCGAAGGACACTTCCTTGCCGACCGAGCGGGCCGAGGCCAAAGCGACCACTTCGCTGACCGGGAAATTCCGTTCGGCCAGGGTCTGCAGAATTTCGCGGCCCACATTGCCCGTGGCTCCGATCACAGCAACCTTGTAACCCATGCTTTTATTCTCCGTTCCGATGTGGAAGCCCGAAGCCGTTACCCGGGGGACGCTTTATCATGCGAAAAAGCCCGCGGGAGCGTCCGCGGGCCTTTTTCGTGCGAATACGACGAACCGGCCCGCTTACGCGGTGGTCTTAGTGCCGGTTTTAGTAGTGGCGACGAAGAACGCCGCCCGGACCATCTGGTCCGGGACGCCAGGGAACGCAGCAAGGCAATGCCGGTTACGCATGGGGTTCTCCATCAACCGGGCATCTTTAGCGCAAGGCGGATGGTGATTGCAAGGGCGATAGCGGGGCTTTTCAAGGCTGGGCAGCAATTCCGTGCTGTCTACCTCATCAGCCGTCACCCCCGCGCAGGCGGGGGTCCAGGAGTCGCGGAAAAGGTGGCGGTGCCCCCCCTGGACTCCCGCCTGCGCGGGAGTGACGAAAGGACAAGGCGGGTGTTTCCCGTATCCCTCAAAACGTTTCCGAGTTGGTGACCTCGACCGCTTGCCAGACCATGCCGAGCACACGGTCGATTTCCTCAAGGGTGGCGTCGTCGGCCAGGGCCGGGATGGGCATGTCGATGCCTTCCTCTTCCAGCAGGTCGCGGGCGCGGCCGACATAAAAGTCACGGTATTCGGCGGTGGTGCGGAAACGGGCATTGAAGGCGCGGTCGGCCTCTTGCCGCAGTGCCAGCAATTCGGCCTGCTCGGCTTCGGTCAAGATGCCTTCGCGGCGCAGCAGCTCGGCCTGGCGGGCTTTCGCACTTTCCAGCCGTTCACGCCAATGGGGGTCGTGATTGGGCATCAGCCGGACGGTGGCGCCCATGATGCTCTCCCTTCGCTTGTCCTTGCGCTCAGGATAAGCCGGGGCGGGCGTCGTGTCACCCCCTTGGGTTTCGTCCCTATTCGTCGTCGTCGTCGTCACGGCCGCCGCGATCGATGACGCCGATCAGCCGTCCCGCCCCCAGCTTGTCGCCGCTATCCAGCTCCATGGCCTTGGCCAGGGCGGCGCGGCCTTCCTCCAGCCGGCCCAGCCGGGCCAGGCAATAGCCATAGGCGATCAACGCCTGCAGAAACAGCCGCGGCCACGGCTCGATCTGGTCGAAATCGGCGTGATGACCCTGCACCAGCCGCCAGTCATGGGGCAGTTGCAGGCGTTTGGCCGCCATTTCCAGCACCGAGAAGGCGTGGGGCAGGGCCTCTTGCAGGCGATGGCGGTAGAAATAGAACTTATAGGCGCCGATGCGGGTGGCCAGAGCCTCGGGCGCCAGCATCAGGGCGTGGGTGACATGGGCTTCTGCCACCCGTTCGTCATGCCAGTCGATGCCGGCGGCGATCAGGGCCTTTTGGGCGGGGTGGGGCAGGTCCAGCGGCAAACCAGCTACGTTCTCGAACATGGGCTCGAGTTCTCCAAGAGGGCGCGGCGGACCGGAATGTTTTAGCGTGTTTTTTTGATGGCGTCGATTCTTGCTTGACGGGGCTGGTGACTCATCCCTATAAACGCGCCTTCCAATTCTGTACTTGAACTCTTGATCTGACAGGTTTGATCCATGGCCCATCATCAGTCGGCTAAGAAGCGCATTCGCCAGACCGAGCGTCGCACCGAAGTCAACGGCGCTCGCGTTAGCCGTATCCGACCTTCGTCAAGAAGGTCGAGCTCGCCATCGCCGGCGGCAATGCCGAGGAGGCCAAGGCCGCCCTCGCCGCCGCCCAGCCCGAACTGATCAAGGGCGCTCAGGCCGGCGTGCTGCACAAGAACACCGCTTCGCGCAAGGTCAGCCGTCTGGCTGCCCGCGTCAAGAGCATGCTGCCGCTGGCCTAAGCCAGCGCCATCAAGGCTCTTTGCCGGTTTTGAAAGACCGCGTCCCCCTGGGGCGCGGTCTTTTGCCGTTGCCTGATCGGATGTTTGGTGCGGATTCCGGTCAACGATGAAATGCAAGGGAAAAATTTTCAGCGTTCTTGTTCCGGTCCGGTTGTGTTGAATCGAGGGCGTCGCTAGAGTCCGTCCCTCTCAGCCGCATTCCAAGAATAGCTGGGAAATCTAGTTAAAATTTGATCTGTTTTTGCTGTCGATTATGGCGGCAATTATTTAATTGGGCATCGCTTTGTCTAAAGAAGTTATCAAAAATACTATTTCTTTGCCGATTGTGTCGGCGATGGTTTGTGAATATGCTGATGGGTGGAAGGTGTGCCAAGCGCCAGTCGCAGCTTTGGGGGCTGTTGGCGTCGAGGCATGTTGTCGGGCGAATCGCGGCAGAAGCTGTGGTGTGTTCCGGTTGGGGGAGGGGAGCAAGGTGCTGTCATTGGACACGCGCGGGTCGCGTGGCGGGATGGTTGCGCCAAGTCTTCACCGGGCGGCCATTGTCTTGAGTCCAATGTTCGGGGACATACGATGATCAACGCCGAATGGGATCGGATCAAAGTGCGCTTGCGCGACGAGGTGGGCGACGCTGCCTATCGGTCGTGGTTGCGCCCGATCACCCTGCATCAAGCCGCCGACGGCATGGTCCGCCTGGGGTTGCCCACACGTTTCATGCGTGATTGGGTCGCCACCCATTATGGCGAGCGCATCCGGGCGCTGTGGGGGGCGGAGAATCCGGCCTTGCACGCCATCGAGATCGTCGTCGCCAACCGGACCGGACTGGAGCCGGCGCCGGCCGCCGCCGCCGCTGCCGCCGCCAAGGCGGTGGCCAGCAATGTGACGCCGTTGCGTCCGCGCCCGGCGGCGCCTTGCGCCCCGGCGGACGTGGATGAGCTGGGGGCGCAGTTGGACCCCCGCTTCACCTTCAAGAATTTCGTCGTCGGCAAGCCCAACGAATTCGCCCATGCGGCGGCGATACGGGTGGCCGAGGCCAGCGCGGTGTCGTTCAATCCGCTGTTTCTCTATGGCGGCGTCGGCTTGGGTAAGACCCACCTGATGCACGCCATCGCCCATCACATCCGCGAACACAATCCGGCGCGGCGGGTGCTGTATCTGTCGGCGGAAAAGTTCATGTACCGCTTCATCCGGGCGCTCAGGTCGCAAGACACCATGTCGTTCAAGGAGCAGTTCCGCTCGGTCGACGTCCTCATGGTCGATGACGTGCAGTTCATCGCCGGCAAGGACGCCACCCAGGAAGAGTTCTTCCACACCTTCAACGCCCTGGTCGACCAGGGGCGCCAGATCGTCATCTCCGCCGATAAAAGCCCGTCCGACCTGGAGGGTATGGAAGATCGGCTGCGCTCGCGCCTGAATTCCGGTCTGGTCGCCGATCTGCATGCCACCACCTACGAGCTGCGCCTGGGCATCTTGCAGTCCAAGGCCGAGCAGATGGGCGCGGTGGTGCCGCAGAAGGTGATGGAATTCCTCGCCCACAAGATCACCAGCAATGTGCGTGAGCTGGAAGGCGCGCTCAATCGCGTCATCGCCCATTCGCAGCTGGTTGGCCGTTCCATCACCCTGGAAAGCACCCAGGACGTGCTGCACGACCTGTTGAAGGCGTCGGACCGCCGCATCACCATCGAAGAAATTCAGAAGCGGGTGGCCGAGCACTTCAACATCAAGCTGGCGGAAATGTCCTCGGCCCGGCGGTCGCGTCAGGTGGCCCGCCCGCGTCAGGTGGCCATGTATCTGGCCAAGCAACTGACCAGCCGGTCGTTGCCGGAAATCGGGCGCAAGTTCGGTGGCCGCGATCACACCACGGTCATGCACGCAGTCAAGAAGATCGAGGAACTGCGGTCTTCCGATCAGGGCTTTTCCGAGGATGTCGAGCTGTTGCGGCGCATGCTGCAAGGGTAAAAGGGCTTTGCCGCCACATTCCCTGTGATATACTGCCGGGCCATTTACGAGGGGTCCGTCCGTCGCCATGAAACTGACCATTGAGCGCGCCCAGCTGCTGAAGTCTCTGGCCCATGTGCAAAGCGTCGTCGAGCGCCGCAACACCATTCCGATCCTGTCCAACGTCAAGCTGGAAGGCCGCCCCGGCAGCCTGAGCCTGAACGCCACCGACATGGACCTGGACATCATCGAGACGGCGCCCGCCGACGTGTCGCGTCCGGGGGCGACCACGGCGCCGGCCCACACCTTCTATGAGATCGTCCGCAAGCTGCCCGACGGGTCCCAGGTGGAAATCGAGCACGATGCCGATACCGGCCTGATGACCCTGCGGTCCGGGCGGTCGAAGTTCACGCTGTCGTGCCTGCCGGTCGAGGATTTCCCGGTGCTGTCGGGCGGCGAACTGCCGTTCACCTTCTGCCTGACCGCCGCCGAGTTGAAGGCGCTGGTGGACCGCACCCGCTTCGCCATTTCCACCGAGGAAACCCGTTATTACCTGAACGGCATCTATCTGCACGCGGCGACCACGCCCGGCGGCGAGGTGCTGCGCGCGGTGGCCACCGACGGCCATCGTCTGGCCCGGGTGGAAGTGACTCTGCCCGAAGGTGCCGCCGGCATGCCCGGTGTCATCATTCCGCGCAAGACCGTGCAGGAAATGCGCAAGCTGATCGACGAGACCGAGGGCGAAGTCACCGTGTCGCTGTCGGAAACCAAGCTGCGCTTCGCCTTCGCCGACGCGGTGCTGACCAGCAAGCTGATCGACGGCACCTTCCCTGATTACGAACGGGTCATCCCCGCCGACAACGACAAGCAACTGGACGTGGACGTCAAGTCCTTCGCCCAGGCGGTGGACCGCGTTTCCGCCATTTCCACCGAGAAAAGCCGGGCCATCAAGCTGTCCTTGGAAAAGGGCACGGTGACGCTGTCGGCCTCGAGCCCGGAAAACGGCAGCGCCACCGAGGAAATCGAGGCGCAGTACGAGTCGACGCCGTTGGAAATCGGCTTCAACTCGCGCTACCTGCTCGACATCCTGGGGCAGGTCGAGGGCGACAAGGCCTGCTTCTCCATGGCCGACGCCGCCAGCCCGACCGTGGTGCGCGATGGCGTCAACGCCGGAGCCATCTATGTCCTGATGCCCATGCGGGTGTGACCGGCGACAGCGTGGACCAACCTGAACTGTCGTCGCGTCTGGCGGTGCGCCGCCTGACCTTGACCGACTTTCGCTGTTACGTCCGCATGCGCACGGAAACCGACAGCCGCCCGGTGGTGCTGACCGGCGCCAACGGGGCGGGCAAGACCAATGTGTTGGAGGCTTTGTCTTTCCTGGCCCCGGGTCGGGGCATGCGTCGGGCCGCCTTGGCCGAGGTCGGACGCCACGGCAGCCTGTCGCCGGCCTGGGCGGTGGCGGCGGTTCTCGACGGTCCCGCCGGGCGGGTGGAAATCGGTACCGGGCGCGAAGGCGCTTCCGAGCGCCGGACCATCCGCATCGACGGCCAGCCGGCCAAGGCGCGTAATCTGGCCGGTCTGGTTTCGGCCCTGTGGCTGACCCCGGCCATGGATCGGCTGTTCATCGAAGGTGCCGGCGGTCGCAGGCGTTTTCTCGACCGGCTGGTGTTGGGGCAGGATGATGGTCACGCGGCGCGATCAGGCGCTTACGAACATGCCATGCGCGAACGCTCGCGGCTGTTGCGGGCCGGCGGTGCCGATGGCAAGTGGTTGACGGTGCTGGAAGAGGGCATGGCGCGCCACGGTGTGGCGGTGGCCAAGGCCCGGGTGGCGGCGGTGACGCGTCTGGATGCGGCTTGCCGGTTGGGCATCGGCGCTTTTCCCGCGGCCCATCTCAGCCTGGGCGGCGAGATCGAGGATTGGGCGGCGACCCTGCCCGAGGCCGAGGCCGAGGAGCGTTTCCGCCAAGCTCTGGCGCGGCTGCGTGGGCGTGATACCGCCGCCGGCGGCGCCACCTTGGGGCCGCACCGTTCCGATCTGGCGGTGCGCCATGGCGGCAAGGATATGCCGGCGGGGCAATGCTCGACCGGCGAGCAAAAAGCGGTTCTGGTGTCCATCGTCCTGGCCCAGGCCCGTGTGAGGACCGAATTAAGCGGCTTGGCGCCGCTTTTGCTGTTGGACGAGGTGGTGGCGCATCTGGACGAGACGCGGCGTCTCGCCTTGTTCGACGAACTGGCCGGGCTCAATGCCCAAAGCTGGATGACCGGAACCGACGAATCCATGTTCGCCGGTCTGGGTGACAGAGCACAGTTTTTCCGGGTGGCCGATGCCTCGGTCCAACCCGCAACCTAAGGAAGCATCATGACCGAGCCCGTGAACCCCAACCCCACTGCTGAAGAATATGGCGCCGATTCCATCAAGGTATTGCGCGGCCTCGACGCGGTGCGCAAGCGGCCGGGCATGTATATCGGCGACACCGACGACGGCTCGGGCCTGCATCACATGGTCTATGAAGTGGTCGACAACGCCATCGACGAGGCCTTGGCCGGTTACGCCAATCTGGTGGAAGTGGTGCTGAACGCCGACGGCTCGTGCACCGTGCGCGACAACGGCCGCGGCATCCCCACCGACATCCACAAGGAAGAGGGGGTTTCCGCCGCCGAGGTCATCATGACCCAACTGCATGCCGGCGGTAAGTTCGACCAGAACTCCTATAAGGTGTCGGGCGGTCTGCACGGCGTCGGCGTGTCGGTGGTCAACGCGTTGTCCGAATTCCTCGATCTGCGCATCTGGCGCTCGGGGCACGAACACACCATGCGCTTCCACATGGGCGACGCGGTGGCGCCGTTGAAGCTGGTCGGCCCGTCGGACAAAAGCGGCACCGAAGTGACCTTCCTGCCCAGCACCACCATCTTCACCAAGACCGAATTCGACTTCGCCACCTTGGAACACCGCCTACGCGAGCTGGCCTTTCTCAATTCCGGCGTGCGGCTGTGGTTGCGCGACCAACGTCATCCGGAAGAGGTGGTGACCGAGCTGCATTACGAAGGCGGCATCGAGGCCTTCGTCCATTATCTCGACCGCTCGAAGACCGCCTTGCATGCCCCGCCCATCGCAGTGGCGGGGGAAAAGGACGGCATCACCGTGGAAGTGGCGATGGAATGGTGCGACAGCTACCACGAGACCCAGCTGTGCTTCACCAACAACATCCCGCAGCGTGACGGTGGCACCCATCTGGCCGGTTTCCGCGCCGCGCTGACCCGCACCATCAACACCTACGCCAACGAATCGGGCATCGCCAAAAAGGAAAAAGTGGCGTTGAACGGCGACGACATGCGCGAGGGGCTGACCTGCGTGCTGTCGGTCAAGGTGCCCGACCCCAAGTTCAGCAGCCAGACCAAGGACAAGCTGGTCAGCTCGGAAGTGCGCCCGGTGGTGGAGAACGTGGTCGGCGAAAAGCTGGCCGAGTGGTTCGAGGAACACCCGCAGGAAGCCCGCAAGGTGGTGACCAAGGTGGTCGAGGCCGCCGCCGCCCGCGAGGCCGCCCGCAAGGCGCGCGAACTGACCCGGCGCAAAGGCGTGCTGGACATCGCCACCCTGCCCGGCAAGCTGGCCGATTGCCAGGAACGCGACCCGGCTTTGTCCGAATTGTTCATCGTCGAGGGTGACTCGGCCGGTGGCTCGGCCAAGCAGGGGCGCAACCGCGCCAATCAGGCGATCTTGCCGTTGAAGGGCAAGATCCTGAACGTGGAGCGCGCCCGCTTCGACAAGATGCTGTCCTCGGCGGAAATCGGCACCCTGATCGCCGCCTTGGGCACCGGCATCGGGCGCGAGGATTTCAACGCCGACAAGACCCGTTACCACAAAATCATCATCATGACTGACGCGGACGTCGACGGTTCCCACATCCGCACGCTGCTTTTGACCTTCTTCTTCCGCCAGATGCCGGAAATCATCGAGCGCGGTTATCTGTACATCGCCCAGCCGCCGCTTTATCGGGCCAAGCGCGGGCAATCCGAGGTCTATCTGAAGGACGAGCGGGCGATGGAGGAATATCTCCTCGACGGCGGTCTCAACGACGCGGTGCTGCGCCTGGGCAGCGGCGCCCAGGTGGGCGGCGCGGATCTGCGCGCCTTGGCCGAAACCGCGCGGACCGTGCGCAATCTGGTGACGCCCTTGACCCGGCGTGCGCCCTTGAAGCTGGTCGAGCAGGCGGCCATCGCCGGCGCCTTGTCGCCGGCGCTGCTGACCGACGCGGTGGCCGGGACGGCCATGGCGGAAACCCTGGCGGCGCGCCTGAACGGCCTGGAAACCCAGTTGGAACAGGGCTGGCACGGCACCTGGGCGGAAGGCGAGGGGCTGTGCTTTGCCCGCACCTTGCGCGGCGTCACCGAAACCCACACCCTGGACGCCGCCATCATGCGCTCGCAAGAGGCACGCAAACTGGCCGAACTGGCCGTTACCTTGCGTGAAAGCTTCTCCATCGCCGCCAGCCTGCTGGTGAAGGAACGCGAAACCCGCATCGACGGCCCGGTGGCGTTGGTCACGGCGATCATGGAGCAGGGCAAGCGCGGCATTTCCATCCAGCGCTATAAAGGCTTGGGTGAAATGAATCCGGAACAGCTGTGGGAAACCACCTTGGACCCGCAGGCGCGGACCTTGCTGCAAGTCAAGGTCGCCCATGTGGACGAGGCGGAAGAGGTGTTCTCGACCCTGATGGGCGACGTGGTCGAACCGCGCCGCGACTTCATCCAGACCAATGCGTTGAAGGTGTCCAATCTGGACGTGTAGTATTCTGATGTTTCACAATAAATGCAGAATCGTCAGGCAAGGTGAGGGGGTGGTGACGCCCTTCTCATTTTCCTTCAAAACGTGTACTTTCCTGCGGGAGTTCGTAGGGGAGACAGGCTTTGCCAGACAGCGCGCCTCGGGTCTTTATCAGTCATGCCTTTGAAGACAAGCAGAGATTTGTCATTCCCTTCGCTACTGCGCTTCGAGCGCACGGGATTGATGCATGGGTGGACGCTTGGGAAATCCGGCCCGGCGACAGCTTAGTGCAAAAGATTTTCGATGATGGTATCGACAAAGCTGAAGCTGCCATTGTCGTTCTCTCGCCAACGAGCATAACGAAGCCCTGGGTCCGTGAAGAACTCGATGCAGCCTTCATCCGGCGTGTTGAGGGCAAGCTTCGTTTGATTCCTTTGGTTATTGAGGATTGCGCTATCCCTGACCCGCTACGCCATCTCCTCTACGTAAAGATAGCGAATCTGCATTCCTTCGGCGGTGAAGTCGAGAAACTCGTCAGGGATTTGTTTGATTTACCCTCGAAGCCTCCATTAGGGCCGAAGCCGTCGTACTTAAACCTAAAGGCAGGACTTGGTATGGCGCTGCCGGGCCTCCTTGATGCGGATGCCAACGTGCTCCAGGCCATTGGTGATATTTATCTGGAAGGGGATTTTGGTCCAGTCGACCGGAATGAGTTATCCAGGCGTCTGGCGACCCTAGGCTTGTCGTCGGACCTATTGGACGAATCTCTAGAAATTCTCGAAGGCGATGGTTTCGTTAGTGGCACCCACACGATCGGTCAGAAATTCGCCCTCTTGGAGTGGACACACCGAGGGGCTGATCTGGTGCTACGGTCCCGCTTTAAGGATTATCCGGCTCGTGAGCGCATGGTTTGCATCCACGTCGCCAATAACCCTCAATGCCAGAACACATCGGTTGCTAAATCCCTCGACCTCCCCATTGTCCTCGTCGATCATATCATCGAACAACTGGCGGCTCAGGGGCTTGTAAAAACGACTGGTCGCTTACTCAGTGGCGCATTGGTTGTTATTGAAATTTCAGCCCGGCTCCGACGGATGTTGGCTTGAATGGCGACGCTAGTAGAGGCGGGTTAACCCTCATTTAGCGGAATCTTACATATCGGCAAAATCACCGCATGAAAAAGGAGGGGGGCGACACCCTCCTTTTTCTTTCACCGCATGGCGAACAATTCCTGATGGAAGCGCCGTTTCACCGCCAAGCCGTGATCCGCGAAATCCTGGCGCAGGGCTTGTCCGAACCCCGCCGGACCGCAAAACCAGATGCTGGCCTCGCGCCAGCCGGGCACCAACTGGCGAATGCGGTCACCGTTCAGGCGGCCATCACGGCCATCGACCAGCACATGCAGGCGGATGCCGGCGGCCTCGGCATCTTGGCTTAGCCGGGCAATGGCCTCGGCATCGTAATCGGCGGTGGTGTGGAACAGGTCGATTTCCTGACGCTGGTCCGGGCGGCTGGCGGCCAGATGTTGCATGCGGGCGATGAACGGGGTGATGCCGATGCCGCCGCCCACCCAGATTTGCCGCGGGTAAGAATCGTCGAAGGTGAAGCAGCCATAGGGGCCCTCGATCTTGACCTCTTGCCCCACCTTTAGCGTCTGGCGCAGACGTTGGGTGTGGTCGCCCAATTCCTTGACGACGAAGCGGATGCGGGGTTCGGCGGGGTTCCAGGCCGAGGCGATGGTATAGGGATGGGCGCCTTCCGCTGTGTCGGAGGTGGCGAAGGCGAATTGCCCGGCCTTGTGCCCGGGCCAGCCCTGGGGGATGGCGATTTCGGCTTCCAGCACGCGGATGTCGGGGAAGTAATGCAAGGCGGCGATGCTACCCTTGACCTGCCGGTCCACCGCCACCCGGCGCAGCAAGACGATGACGGCCGCCCAACTGCCATAAGCGATCAGGGCCGCCATGATCAGGCCCAGGGGGGTGGTCCAATAGCTGAATTTGGTCAGCACCACCGCATGGAAGGCCAGGGCCAGATAGGCGACGGCCAGCAGGCGATGGGTCTTGAAGAACAGGCGATAGGGGAAGCGCTTGAGCAAGGCCAGCACGATCAGCAAGGCGGCGGCATAAAACACCCATTCGCCGACGCCTTCGGCGAAGCCGCGCCAGGAATTGAAGGTCTGCTCGATGAGCGTGTCGGGGATGGGGCGCGGGCCGCGCTGCGGACGCTCCAGCCAGCCCCAGCCCACCGCCCATTTGGTTCCCTGGGCCCACAGCCAGTGGATGATGGCGGCGACCAGACCGGTGATCCCCAGCCACTTGTGCAGGCGGTACATCTTGTCGAGGCCGCCCAGCCACTTTTCCGGCCAGCGTGGGCGCAGGGCCAGGATCATGGCCACGCTCATGGCCGCCATGGCGATGATACCGCTGTACTGCACCAGAAAGCCGCGCAGGGCGAAATAGCTGTCGGCGCTGAAGATTTGCGGCTCGATGGCCAGCCAGAGGGTGCTGGGCAGCAGCAGCAGGCCCCACAGCGCTAACCGAATGTTCTGCACGTTCCCTCTCCCCGGATTGATGACGTCGAATATTCCGGCGCTGCCGGATATCGGTCACCTTAGGCGACGATTGTAACGCGCCGATGTCGGTGGTCGCTACCTTCGGTAACGGAAGGTTTCAGCGTCAGCATAGAGGGGGGAGGCTGAACCGGGGCTGAACCAAAAAGGCCGCCCGGTGTCAGGCGGCCTTTCATCACCGTGTCCTGAAAGATTCAGGCGGCCTTGCTGGCGATCACCGTGGTGAAAACCGTGAGGGCGGCATCGTAGACCTCGATCAGGGGGGCGTTACCATCCTGGCTGGCGGCGGCGCGCAATCCCTGGATTTCCGCCTCGGCTTCCTTGGCGGCGGCAAAGGCTCCCTCACCCTTCAGTTCCTTGCTGCCCAGATTGAAAAAATCGTTGGTTCTGACCCGGGCTTCGGCCTGACGCTCGGCGCTGCTGACGCCCTGGCTGGCAACGATAAGGCGGTCGAAAAAGGCTTGGGATTTGCTCATGTCATTCTCCATGGCGCGTCATGTCGTTTATTGCGACAGACACACCGATCAGGCACAACATCATTGTATGCCGTCAATGACAGAGTATACGGTAAATATGCTTAGTACTATTAAATATAATTGTGCCAATTATTTGTATGCTTTGCCACAATTGTCGGAAACTAGACAATTGTTGTGTGGGTTATTTTTTTGGAAATGTGTGTTTTTGATGTGTTGATTTTGGTGATTTATTTTTCAGTGATGATCGGCGGATATTTGTGATTTCCCAATTTCCGCAACAGAGCTGAGCCGGGCTTCCGCTCTTCGGTGCTTCCCCAATGAATTGGGCCCCGTTCTCGCGAACGGGGCCCATCCTCAGCTTTTCAGATCTCGAGATTAGGAGGCGGTCGCCCCCGTATTCTTGGCGATGATCTCGTCGGCTACCTGCCTCGGCACCGGTTCATAGCGCGCGAACTCCATGGTGTAGGAGGCGCGGCCCGAGGTCATGCCACGGAGATGGCCGATATAGCCGAACATCTCGGACAACGGCACGATCGCTTCGACGGCGATGTTGTGGCCGCGTTCCGACTGGCCCTGCACCATGCCGCGACGGCGGTTGATGTCGCCGATGATATCGCCCAGATAATCTTCGGACGAAACCACTTCGACCTTCATCATCGGTTCGAGCAGCACCGGCGCGCAACGCTTGATGCCTTCACGGAAGCAGGCCTTGGCGGCGATTTCGAAGGTCAGCGCGTTGGAATCGACGTCGTGATACTTTCCGTCGACCAGGGTCGCGCTGAAATCGATGGTCGGATAACCGGCCAGCACGCCGTCTTCCTTCTGGAGCTCCAGGCCCTTACCCACCGACGGCACGTATTCCTTGGGGACCGAACCGCCAACCGTTTCGTCGATGAACTTGAAGCCCTCACCGCGTTCTTGCGGCGCGAAGGTGATCTTCACTTCGGCGAACTGGCCGGAACCGCCCGTCTGCTTCTTGTGGGTGTAGGTGTGGGTGAAGCTCTGGGTGATGGTTTCGCGATAGGCGACCTGCGGCTTGCCCATGTTGCCTTCGACGCCGAACTCGGTCCGCATGCGGTCGAGGGTGACTTCGAGATGCAATTCGCCCATGCCGCGCAGGATGGTCTGACCGGTTTCACGGTCGGTTTCCAGGCGCAGCGAGGGATCGGCGCGGACCATCTTGCCGAGCGCCATGCCGAACTTCTCTTGGTCGTTCTTGGTCTTGGCCTCGACCGAGACGCTGATCACCGGCTCGGGGAAACGCATGCGTTCCAGGATGACCTGGTTCGAGGTATCGCACAGCGTGTCGCCGGTTTCGGTTTCCGACAACGACACGAGCGCGACGATGTCACCGGCCCGGGCCTCTTCGATCGGATGGGGTTCCTTGGCGAACATTTCGACCATGCGGCCGATCTTCTCGCGCTTGCCGCGGGTCGAGTTCATGACCGAGGCGCCCTTGGTCAGCACGCCGGAATAGACGCGGATGAAGGTCAGCGCACCATAGGCGTCGTTGATGACCTTGAACGCCAGGGCGGAGAAGGGCTCGTCGTCCGAGCAGGTGCGTTCGCCATTGGGTTCACCGTCGACATCGACGGTCTTGATCGATTCGACGTCGGTCGGGGCCGGCAGCAGATCGACGACGGCGTCGAGAACCTGCTGAACGCCCTTGTTCTTGTAGGAGGAGCCGCAGAGGACGGGGGTGAAGGCGCTGCTGAGGGTGCCCTTGCGGATGCAGGCACGCAGTTGATCCGGGGTCGGGTCTTCGCCGCTCTCCAGATAGGCCTCCATCAAGGCTTCGTCCTGCTCCAGCGCGGTGTCGACCAGTTCCTGGCGGAGCGCCGGAATGGCGGCCAGGCTGTCGAGGTCTTCCTTCACCGTGATGTTGAGCTTCTGGGCGAGGTCGTCGGTGACCGGCCAGACTTCCCACTGGGCGTCCTTGTCGTCGGTGAACCAAACCAGGGCCTTCATCTCGACCAGATCGACCATGCCGCGGAAATTGTCTTCCGACCCCAGCGGCACCTGGTAAACCAGCGGGCGGGCGCCCAGGCGGTTACGAATCATGTCGACGCAACGACGGAAATTCGCGCCGGAGCGGTCCATCTTGTTGACGTAGCAAAGGCGCGGCACGTTGTAATTGTCGGCCAGCCGCCAATTGGTTTCGGATTGCGGCTCGACGCCGGCGACGCCGTCGAACACGACCACCGCACCGTCGAGGACGCGAAGCGAACGGTTCACTTCGATGGTGAAGTCGACGTGGCCGGGGGTGTCGATGACGTTGATCTTCTTGTCACGCCAAAATGCAGAGACGGCGGCGCTCTGGATGGTGATGCCGCGCTTTTGTTCCTGCTCCAGATAGTCGGTCGTGGTCGACGACTTCAGGTCCTTGGTGTCGTGAATGTCGACGATCGTGTGCTTGCGACCGGTGTAATAGAGAATGCGCTCGGTCGTCGTGGTCTTGCCCGCGTCGACGTGAGCGATGATCCCGATGTTGCGGATGTCTTCAAGTGGGGTGGAACGGGCCATAATTATTCCAATGCGTTAAGGTCGAACACGACTCGGTTGGTGCGAAACTTACGGAAATATCTTCCGTTCCACAACCCAGCCGAGGTGGCTAATGCGGATTTAAAGATGGTGCAAGTGGTATTTTGGCGACATGGGGGTGGTGCGCGCTCCGAAATCGTCGCGGATCGAGCCATCTCTTCCGCCAAAGTTACCTAAGTTTTGTTACCCTATATTGACCTCTGAAATGCTCAAGGACCTAGCGAATGAACGCTAAGCCCTTGAAAAGCTTGGTGCCGGTTGCAGGGTTCGAACCCGCGACCCCCTGATTACAAATCAGGTGCTCTACCAGCTGAGCTAAACCGGCGCGGCGTCCAGACGACGCTAAAGGCGATGGGAAATTAGTGGGAAGCGGGCGGCACTGCAAGGTCTTGATCGCGGGCCAGTTCGTAAAGCGAGATGGCGGCGGCATTCGACACGTTCAAGCTTTCCACCAGATCGCTCATGGGCAGTTTGACCAGATGGTCGCAATGTTCGCGCGTCAGCCGGCGCAGGCCTTCGCCTTCCGCCCCCATGACCAGGGCGATCTTGCCGGACAATTTGGCCTGGGCCAGGGTTTGCGTCGCCTCGCCAGCCAAACCGGCGGTCCAGAAACCGGCCTCCTTCAACTGCTCCAGGGCGCGGACCATGTTGGTGACGCGGACCAGCGGCATCACTTCCAGCGCGCCCGAGGCCGATTTGGCCAGGGTACCGGTTTCCTCGGGGCTGTGGCGGTCGGTGACCACCACCGCCAGGGCGCCGAAGGCGGCGGCGGAACGCAAGATGGCGCCCACATTGTGCGGGTCGGTGACCTGATCCAGCACCATCACCACCGCGTGATCACGATTTTGCGCCAGCCGGCCGATGTCCTCGATGCCGGGACTGTCCAGGTGCTCGGCCAGAACGGCGATCCCCTGGTGGACGGCGCCGGGGGGGAGCAGGCGGTCCAGTTCCTGCCGCTCGGTCGTTTCCTCACCCGGCAGCGGACGCAAGGCACGCGCGCGCTGAATGGAGGCCGCGTGACTGCGCAGCGCCTCCACCGTCAGCACGATGCGGCGGATTTTCCGCGCTTTGTTGGCCAGGGCCGCTAACACCGCGTGCGCGCCATACAGCCAAAGCTGGTTTGACGGCAGTTTGGCGGGACGTTCGCCGCCTTTGGCCGGGTCGCGGCGCGGGGCGGATTTATGGCGGGATTCCCGGTGGTTCATGGTGTCTCCTTCGGAACAATCATGTAGCCTTACTTTTTCGTGTTGACAAGGCCGCGAAAATTCCCATATTTCGGCTCTCCCGTTGCCGCGGTGTAACAGCCAGCGACGGTGTGGAGGGGTGGCCGAGCGGTCAATGGCAGCAGACTGTAAATCTGCCGGGGTAACCCTACGTTGGTTCAAATCCAACCCCCTCCACCATTCACTTCCGGGCCGGGCGATGGACTTTCGGGTCTGCCGCGAGGTGTGGGGCGCTTGCGAAGCGGGTGTAGCTCAATGGTAGAGCAGAAGCCTTCCAAGCTTACGACGAGGGTTCGATTCCCTTCACCCGCTCCATTGAGGCGCGCCTTTCTCGGGTAAATTTCGGCACGACCAGCGCGGCTTCAGCCGCCGATCAGGTGGGTTTAAAATGGCTAAGGCAAAATTCGAGCGTAATAAGCCTCACTGCAATATCGGCACCATCGGTCACGTCGACCATGGCAAGACCTCGCTGACCGCTGCCATCACCAAGGTGTTGGCCGAAACCGGTGGCGCCACCTTCACCGCCTACGACCAGATCGACAAGGCGCCGGAAGAGAAGGCCCGTGGCATCACCATCTCGACCGCTCACGTCGAGTACGAGACCGCCAACCGCCACTACGCCCACGTCGATTGCCCTGGCCACGCTGACTATGTGAAGAACATGATCACCGGTGCGGCGCAGATGGACGGCGGCATTCTGGTGGTGTCGGCCGCCGACGGCCCGATGCCCCAGACCCGCGAGCACATCCTGCTGGCCCGTCAGGTCGGCGTGCCGGCCCTGGTGGTGTTCATGAACAAGTGCGACATGGTCGACGATCCGGAACTGCTGGATCTGGTCGAGCTGGAAGTGCGCGAGCTCTTGAGCAGCTATGATTTCCCCGGCGACGATATTCCGATCGTCCGTGGTTCGGCCCTGTGCGCCCTGGAAGACAAGCAGCCGGAAATCGGCCGCGACGCCATCCTGGCCCTGATGGCCGAAGTCGACAAGTACATCCCGCAGCCGGAACGTCCGAAGGACAAGCCGTTCCTGATGCCGATCGAAGACGTGTTCTCGATCTCGGGCCGTGGCACCGTGGTGACCGGTCGCGTCGAGCGCGGCGTCGTCAAGGTGGGTGAAGAAGTTGAGATCGTCGGTATCAAGCCGACCGTCAAGACCACCTGCACCGGCGTGGAAATGTTCCGCAAGCTGCTCGATCAGGGTGAGGCCGGCGACAACATCGGCGCCCTGCTGCGCGGCGTGAAGCGTGAAGACGTGGAACGCGGTCAGGTTCTGGCCGCTCCGGGTTCGATCACCCCGCACACCAAGTTCACCGCCGAGGCCTACATCCTCAACAAGGAAGAAGGCGGTCGTCACACCCCGTTCTTCACCAATTATCGCCCGCAGTTCTACTTCCGCACCACCGACGTCACCGGCATGGTTTACCTGCCGGAAGGCACCGAAATGGTGATGCCGGGCGATAACGTGTCGATGACCGTCCAGCTGATCGCCCCGATCGCCATGGACGAAGGCCTGCGCTTCGCCATCCGTGAAGGCGGTCGTACCGTCGGCGCCGGCGTCGTCGCCAAGATCATCGAGTAATAATGTGAACAATCGGTGGCCAGCGCTGTTGCGTTGGTCACCGACTGGCTGTATAAGGCGTGGCTTCGGCCAAGCCCGACCGCGCGAAACCCAGGTTTTTCCTGGATCGCATCGGTTGCAGGAGTGTAGCTCAACTGGTAGAGCACCGGTCTCCAAAACCGGGGGTTGGGGGTTCGAGCCCCTCCACTCCTGCCAAGCCGAACGTTCATTTTAAGGCGCCCCGGCGCATCAACCGAATAAGAGTATGATGGCTAAGACGTCGCCAGCCCAATTTGTAAAGCAGGTGCGGCAGGAAGCCGCCAAGGTCACTTGGCCCAGCCGCAAGGAAACCACGGTTTCCACCATGATGGTCTTTGTCATGGTGGTTTTAGCCGCTGTCTTCTTCCTGCTGGTGGATCAGGTGTTCGCCACCGCCGTCAAGTTCGTCTTCGGTTTGGGAGGCTGAGTATGGCGACCGCCCGCTGGTACGTGGTTCACGTTTATTCCGGTTTTGAGAAGAAGGTTTCGCAGTCGATCCGCGAACAGGCCGAGCAAAAAGGCATGGCCGAGATGTTCGAGCAGATCCTGGTGCCGACCGAAGAGGTGGTTGAAGTCCGCCGTGGCACCAAGGTCAATGCCGAGCGCAAGTTCTTCCCCGGCTATGTGCTGGTGAAGATGGAATTGACTGACGATTCCTGGCACTTGGTCAAGAATACGCCCAAGGTCACCGGCTTCCTCGGTGGCAAGGGTCGCCCGGTGCCGATCACCGAGCGTGAGGCCGAGCGGATCATGCAGCAGGTGCAAGAGGGCGTCGAACGTCCGAAGCCCTCGGTGGTTTTCGAAGTGGGCGAGCAGGTTCGCGTGTGCGATGGCCCGTTCACCTCGTTCAACGGCATGGTGGAAGAAGTCGACGAAGAGCGCGCCCGCCTCAAGGTGGCGGTGTCGATCTTCGGTCGCTCCACCCCGGTGGAATTGGAATACGCCCAGGTCGAGAAGGTCTGAGGCATCAAGGTTTCGGAAGGCGCCGTCGGCCAGTCATGGTCGGCGGTATCTTCCGTTTTCGCCGTGGGGATGGTCCCCAAGGCGTGAAAAGCGGTGGGAGGCTCGAGCCATGGGCCGGACCACCAGCTTCTGTCGACCAGAGGTAGGGTAAAATGGCAAAGAAAGTCATTGGCTATATCAAGCTTCAGGTGCCGGCCGGCAAGGCCAATCCGTCGCCGCCGATCGGTCCGGCGCTGGGTCAGCGCGGCCTGAACATCATGGAATTCTGCAAGTCCTTCAACGCTGCCACCCAGCAGTTGGAAGCCGGCATGCCGATTCCGGTGGTGATCACCGCCTTTTCCGACCGCACCTTCACCTATGTCACCAAGACCCCGCCGGTCACCTACTTCCTGAAGAAGGCCGCCGGCATTCAAAAGGGTACCACGACGCCGGGCAAGGCGACCGTGGGTCAGGTGACCATGGCTCAGATCCGTGAGATCGCCGAAAAGAAGATGGTGGATTTGAACGCAGTCGATATCGACGGCGCCGCCAGCATGATCGTCGGTTCGGCCCGGTCCATGGGCCTCAAGGTGGTGGAGTAATCCCATGGCCAAGCTCGGTAAGCGTCTGAAGTCCGCCTATGAAGGCGTCGACTCCAACAAGTTCTACACCCTTGAAGAAGCGGTGAAGCTGATCAAGTCCGGTGCCAAGTCCAAGTTCGATGAAACCATCGAAGTGGCCATGAACCTGGGTGTTGATCCCCGTCACGCCGACCAGATGGTCCGCGGCGTCGTCGAGCTGCCCAACGGCACCGGCAAGACCGTGCGCGTGGCCGTGTTCGCCAAGGCCGACAAGGCCGAGGAAGCCCGCAAGGCCGGTGCCGACATCGTCGGTGCCGAAGACCTGGCGGAGCAGATCCAGGGCGGCATGATGGATTTCGATCGCTGCATCGCCACCCCCGACATGATGGGTGTCGTCGGTCGTCTGGGTAAAGTCCTGGGCCCGCGCAACCTGATGCCCAACCCCAAGCTGGGCACCGTCACCCCCAACGTGACCGAAGCCATCCGCGCCGCCAAGGCCGGTCAGGTGCAGTTCCGCGTTGAGAAGGCCGGTATCATTCATGCCGGTGTCGGCAAGGCCTCGTTCGACGAAGCCAAGCTGGTGGAAAACATCAAGGCTTTCATCGACGCCATCAACAAGGCCAAGCCGGCCGGCGCCAAGGGCACCTACGTCAAGAAGGTGTCGTTGAGCTCGACCATGGGCGTCGGTGTCAAGCTGGACATCGCCAGCGTTAACGCGTAAAAGTTAGCGCTTTTCAAAAGTTACCCCCGTTTCGGCGGGGGGAACGGGGGTTTCCGGTGACGGAAACTCCCAACCTGTCCGAGACCGTCGGTGCGATGAACGGCTTGCCGCTCACCGCTTAAAGGGAAGTTCCCCGCCCACGCAGACAGAGGTGAACCCGTTTCAAGCCCGTTTTGGGAATGTTTCGGCTGAAAGCTTCTGGGACAGGCCACCGGTTTTATCGACGGTTCGCCGTCGATGAGACCACAGGGCAATGTTCCGGCGGAATGTCCGCCGGATCGCTGTTTGGAGACGAAAGTGGACCGGACACAAAAGAAAGAGTGGGTCGGGTCGCTGCATGGAACTCTGGAAGGGGCCGGTCTGGTCGTCGTCACCCATTATTCGGGTTTGACGGTTGCCGAGATCACCGCTTTGCGGGGCAAGATGCGCGCGGCTGGCGCCAGCTTCAAAGTGACCAAAAACCGTCTCACCAAGCTCGCCCTTGAGGGTACTGCGTACGAGAACATCGCCGATCTGTTCACCGGCCCGACCGCTATCGCCTTCTCGGCGGACCCGGTCGCCGCCGCCAAGATCGCTGCCGAATTCGCCAAGACCAACGACAAGCTCAAGATCCTGGGTGGATCCTTGGGCGGTCAGCGTCTCGACGTTGCCGGCATTCAGGCTCTGGCCACTCTGCCGTCCTTGGACGAGCTGCGCGGCAAGCTGCTTGGCATGATCTCCACGCCCGCTACCCGTATCGCCGGTGTGCTGCAAGCCCCCGCTGGCCAGTTGGCCCGGGTGCTCAAGGCCAAGGCGGACAAGGACGCCGCGTGAGCGTTTAAGTAAACACATCCCAGAACTCAAGCTGAATATTAGGAGTATCAAATGGCTGATCTCGCTAAGCTCGTTGACGAGCTGTCCGCCCTGACCGTGCTGGAAGCCGCCGAGCTGTCCAAGCTGCTGGAAGAGAAGTGGGGCGTTTCCGCCGCCGCTCCGGTTGCCGTCGCCGCTGTTGCCGGTGCCGCTGCCGCTCCGGCCGCTGAAGAGCAGACCGAATTCGAAGTCGTTCTGACCGAAGCCGGTGAGAAGAAGATCAACGTGATTAAGGAAGTCCGCGCCATCACCGGCCTGGGTCTGAAGGAAGCCAAGGACCTGGTCGAAGGCGCTCCGAAGACCGTCAAGGATGGCGTGTCCAAGGACGAAGCCGAAAAGATCAAGAAGGTTCTCGAAGAAGCCGGCGCCAAGGTTGCCGTCAAGTAATCGAGGCCAGTCAGGTCTTGTCATAGGGCCGGGAGCGGTGACGGAAAACGTCGCCGCTACCTGGCCCAATGGCGCTTATACGTGCCTACGGGCACTTAAATAAGTGACGTTAAATGCCCCAAGCGCTGGCAACAGCCGGGCGGAGACATTATTTCCGCCATATTCCGTGGGCAGTCATTCGTTTGTTTTTTTCCCGGGGACGGGATTTGACCCGTCCCTCGGCCCTAAATCCAGGGTCGAAACCGACATGAGGACGAGGAGCGGCAATGGCTAAATCCTACACAGGAAGGAAGCGTGTTCGCAAAAGCTTCGGGCGCATTCCCACCGTGGCCCCGATGCCTAACCTGATCGAGGTACAAAAAAGTTCCTACGATCACTTCCTGCAAATGGAGACATTGCCGGAAAAGCGCACCAATGTCGGCCTTCAGGAAGTCTTCAAGTCGGTTTTCCCGATCAAGGACTTTTCCGAACGCGGCACGCTTGAGTTCGTCAAGTACGAGCTGGAACAGCCCAAATACGACGTGGAAGAATGTCAGCAGCGCGGCATGACCTTCGCCGCGCCGTTGAAGGTGACCCTGCGCCTGGTGGTGTGGGATATCGACGAAGACACCGGTGCGCGGTCCATCCGCGACATCAAGGAGCAGGACGTCTATATGGGCGACATGCCCCTGATGACGGCCAACGGCACCTTCGTCATCAACGGCACCGAGCGCGTCATCGTCTCGCAGATGCACCGTTCCCCGGGCGTGTTCTTCGACCACGACAAGGGCAAGACCCATTCGTCGGGCAAGTACCTGTTCGCCGCCCGCGTCATTCCCTATCGCGGGTCGTGGCTGGACTTCGAGTTCGACGCCAAGGATCTGGTCTATGTGCGCATCGACCGGCGCCGTAAGCTGCCGGTGACCACGCTGCTTTACGCGCTGGACAACAACGCCACCCAGGATTTGCGCGCGTCGCGCAAGGCCGACAGCCGTCCGGTCGACCTGACCGAGCTGAAGGGGATGACCTCCGAGGACATCCTCAACTATTTCTACGAAACCACCGTCTATACCCGTGGCCCCAAGGGCTGGAAGACGGCTTTCGCCCCCGAACGCATGAAGGGCATCAAGCTGGTCTATGACCTGATTGACGCCAAGACCGGCGAGAAGGTGGCCGAGGCCGGCGCCAAGATGACCCCGCGTTTGGGCAAGAAGCTGCGCGAGCAGGGCGTCGAGGATATCCTGGTGCTGCCGGAAGATCTGGTCGGCCAGTATGCCGCCGAGGATCTGATCAACGAAAAGACCGGCGAGATTTATATCGAAGCCGGTCACGAGCTGACCGCCGCCGTGCTGGCCGATCTGGAAAAGCTCGGCGTCACCGAGTTGCCGTGTCTGGCCATCGACCACATCAATGTCGGCCCGTACATCCGCAACACCTTGTCGGTGGACAAGAACTCGTCGCGTGAAGAAGCGCTGATCGACATCTACCGCGTCATGCGTCCGGGCGAGCCGCCGACCTTGGAAACCGCCGAGGCGTTGTTCCAGGGTCTGTTCTTCGACGAAGAACGCTATGACCTGTCGGCGGTCGGTCGCGTCAAGATGAACTCGCGTCTGAACTTCACCGAAAAGGACGTGCCCGATACGGTGCGCGTGCTGCGGCGCGACGACATCCTGGCGGTCATCAAGATTCTGGTCGAGCTGAAGGACGGCAAGGGCGAGATCGACGACATCGATCACCTGGGCAACCGTCGTGTCCGTTCGGTCGGCGAATTGATGGAAAACCAGTATCGCGTCGGCCTGCTGCGTATGGAGCGCGCCATCCGCGAGCGCATGTCGTCGGTGGACATCGATTCGGTGATGCCGCACGATCTGATCAATGCCAAGCCGGCGGCTGCCGCCGTGCGTGAATTCTTCGGCTCGTCGCAGCTGTCGCAGTTCATGGATCAGACCAATCCGCTGTCGGAAATCACCCATAAGCGCCGTCTGTCGGCCTTGGGCCCGGGGGGCTTGACCCGCGAGCGCGCCGGCTTCGAAGTCCGCGACGTGCACCCCACCCATTATGGTCGTATCTGCCCGATCGAGACCCCCGAAGGTCCGAATATCGGTCTGATCAACTCGCTCGCCACCTATGCCCGCGTCAACCAGTACGGCTTCATCGAGGCGCCGTACCGCAAGGTGATCGACGGCAAGGTGACCGACGAAGTCCAGTACATGTCGGCCAACGAGGAAGGGCGCTACACCATCGCGCAGGCCAACTCGACCCTGGATGCCGAGGGCCGGTTCGTCCACGATCTGGTGTCGTGCCGTCAGGCCGGCGAATTCGTCATGGTTCCGCCCGGCGAAATCACCATGATCGACGTCTCGCCCAAGCAATTGGTGTCGGTTGCCGCCGCGCTCATTCCGTTCCTGGAAAACGATGACGCCAACCGCGCCTTGATGGGGTCGAACATGCAGCGTCAGGCGGTTCCGCTGATCCGCGCCGAGGCGCCCCTGGTGGGCACCGGCATGGAGCAGGCGGTGGCGCGTGACTCGGGCGCGGCGATTACCGCCAAGCGTACCGGCATCGTCGATCAGGTTGACGCCACCCGCGTCGTTATCCGCGCCACCGAGGACATGGCGGCGACGGAATCGGGCGTGGACATCTACAACCTGTTGAAGTTCCAGCGTTCCAACCAGAACACCTGCATCACCCAGAAGCCGCTGGTCAAGGTGGGCGACATCATCCGCAAGGGTGACATCATCGCCGACGGCCCGTCGACTCAGCTGGGCGAGCTGGCCTTGGGCCGTAACGTGCTGGTCGCGTTCATGCCCTGGAATGGCTACAACTTCGAAGATTCGATCCTGATCTCGGAACGTATCGTCCGTGACGACGTGTTCACCTCGATCCATATCGAGGAATTCGAGGTCATGGCCCGCGATACCAAGCTGGGTCAGGAAGAAATCACCCGCGATATTCCCAACGTCGGTGAAGAAGCCCTGAAGAACCTGGACGAGGCGGGCATCGTCTATATCGGCGCCGAGGTCAAGCCGGGCGACATCCTGGTGGGTAAGGTCACCCCCAAGGGTGAAAGCCCGATGACCCCGGAAGAAAAGCTGCTGCGCGCCATCTTCGGCGAAAAGGCCTCGGACGTGCGCGACACCTCCTTGCGTCTGCCCCCGGGCGTGGCCGGCACCATCGTCGAAGTTCGCGTCTTCTCGCGCCGTGGCGTCGAGAAGGACGAACGTGCCCTGGCCATCGAACGGTCGGAAATCGAACGTCTGGCCAAGGACCGTGACGACGAACGCGGCATCCTGGAACGCTCGTTCATGGCCCGTCTGCGCCAGTTGCTGGTCGGCCAGAAGGTGGTTTCCGGCCCCAAGGGCGTCAAGGCCAACGCGGCCCTGACCGAGGAAATGCTGGCCGAGCTGCATCTGTCGGCGTGGCGCAACATCGCCGTCGAGGACGACGCGGTGATGAGCGACGTCGAGCAGTTGAAGCGCGCCTTCGACATGGCGGTCGAGCGTCTGCAGGACCGCTTTGAGAACAAGGTGGAAAAGCTGCAGCGCGGCGACGAATTGCCGCCCGGCGTGATGAAGATGGTCAAGGTGTTCGTGGCGGTGAAGCGCAAGCTGCAACCGGGCGACAAGATGGCCGGTCGTCACGGCAACAAGGGCGTCATCTCGCGCATCATGCCGCTTGAAGACATGCCTTATCTGGAAGACGGCCAGCAGGTCGATATCGTCTTGAACCCGTTGGGCGTGCCGTCGCGCATGAACGTCGGTCAGATCCTGGAAACCCATCTGGGCTGGGCTTCGGCCGGGCTGGGCCAACAGATCGGCCGCGTGCTGGAAGGCTATCGCCACAACACCGCCACCGTCGAGGACTTGCGCGGCACGCTCAAGAACTTCTACGGCGACGACATCTACAGTGACGAAATCGCCGACCTCAAGGACGACGAAGTGCTGGAACTGGGCAACAACCTGCGTCCCGGCATTCCCTTCGCCACCCCGGTGTTCGACGGTGCGCGCGAAAGCGACATCTGCGACATGCTGGACAAGGCGGGGCGTCATCGCTCCGGTCAGGTCACCTTGTTCGATGGCCGTACCGGCGATCCCTTCGACCGCAAGGTCACCGTCGGCTACATCTATATGCTGAAGCTGCACCACTTGGTGGACGACAAGATCCACGCCCGTTCCATCGGCCCGTACTCGCTGGTCACCCAGCAGCCGTTGGGCGGTAAGGCGCAGTTCGGTGGCCAGCGCTTCGGTGAAATGGAAGTGTGGGCGCTGGAAGCCTACGGCGCGGCCTATACGTTGCAGGAAATGCTGACGGTGAAGTCGGACGACGTGTCCGGCCGCACCAAGGTCTACGAAGCCATCGTCCGCGGCGACGACAATTTCGAGGCCGGCATCCCCGAATCCTTCAACGTGCTGGTCAAGGAACTGCGCTCGCTCGGCCTCAATGTCGAGCTGACCCAGCGCGATTTCTAATCATATCCGGGGCGGATGGGATTTTCCCGTCCGCCCCACCCCAGCTTTATGCGGGAGTAGGTCATGAATGAATTGATGAAGATCTTTGGTCAGGCCAGCGGTACCCAGGCCTTCGACCAGATCCGTATTTCCATCGCCTCCCCCGAGCGCATCCGCTCGTGGTCGTATGGCGAGATCAAGAAGCCGGAAACCATCAACTACCGCACCTTCAAGCCGGAGCGCGACGGTCTGTTCTGCGCCCGTATCTTTGGCCCGATCAAGGATTACGAATGCTTGTGCGGCAAGTACAAGCGGATGAAGTATCGCGGCATCATCTGCGAAAAGTGCGGCGTCGAAGTGACGCTGGCCAAGGTCCGGCGCGAGCGCATGGGCCATATCGAGCTGGCCAGCCCGGTCGCCCATATCTGGTTCCTGAAGTCGCTGCCCAGCCGTATCGGCCTGCTGTGCGACATGACGCTCAAGGACCTTGAGCGCATCCTGTACTTCGAAAACTACGTGGTGGTCGAGCCCGGCCTGACGCCGTTGAAGATTCGCGAGCTGCTCTCCGAAGAGCAGTACATGCGCGCGGTCGACGAGTATGGCGAAGACAGCTTCACCGCCAAGATCGGCGCTGAAGCCATCCGCGACATGCTGTGTGCCATCGATCTGGAGTCCGAAAAGGACAAGCTCAAGATCGACCTTAAGGAAACCACCTCGGAAGCCAAGCGCAAGAAGCTGGTCAAGCGTCTGAAGCTGGTGGAAGCCTTCATGGAATCGGGCTCGCGTCCCGAATGGATGATCCTGGAAGTCATTCCGGTCATTCCGCCGGAACTGCGTCCGCTGGTGCCGCTGGACGGTGGCCGTTTCGCCACCTCGGATCTGAACGATCTGTATCGCCGCGTCATCAACCGCAACAACCGCTTGAAGCGTTTGATCGAACTGCGCGCCCCTGAAATCATCGTGCGCAACGAAAAGCGCATGTTGCAGGAAGCGGTTGACGCCCTGTTCGACAACGGTCGCCGTGGCCGCGCCATCACCGGCGCCAACAAGCGTCCGCTGAAGTCGCTCTCTGACATGCTCAAGGGCAAGCAGGGCCGCTTCCGTCAGAACCTGTTGGGTAAGCGCGTCGATTATTCCGGTCGTTCGGTCATCGTCGTCGGTCCCGAACTGAAACTGCATCAGTGCGGTCTGCCGAAGAAAATGGCGCTCGAGCTGTTCAAGCCGTTCGTCTATTCCAAGCTGGAACTCTATGGCATGGCCACCACCATCAAGGCGGCCAAGCGCATGGTGGAAAAGGAACGTCCCGAGGTGTGGGACATCCTGGAAGAAGTCATCCGCGAACATCCGGTCATGCTCAACCGCGCGCCGACCCTGCACCGTCTGGGCATCCAGGCGTTCGAGCCGGTGCTGATCGAAGGCAAGGCCATTCAGCTGCATCCGCTGGTTTGTACCGCCTTCAACGCCGATTTCGACGGTGACCAGATGGCCGTGCACGTTCCCCTGAGCCTTGAGGCCCAGTTGGAAGCGCGCGTGTTGATGATGTCGACCAACAACATCCTGTCGCCGGCCAACGGCAAGCCGATCATCGTGCCCAGCCAGGATATCGTTCTCGGTATCTATTACATCACCATGGAACGCGACGAGCAGCCGGGTCTGGCGCTCAAGATCACTTCGATCGACGAGTTGAAGGTCGGCATCGCCGCCGGCACCTTGTTCTTCGTCGATCGTCAGCTGCCGACCAACGTGGTCGACACCAAGGATCTCGACGCCCTGCTGGCCAAGATCGCCAACCGCGATATCACCGCCCATCGTGCCGTCCGCGTCACCAGCCGTGAAATGCTGGAAGCCGGCCTCAACCGTCGTGACATTCGCGTCTACAACATCGACAAGCCCGGCACCCCCTTCGCCTCGACCGATGTCGATGCCATCGAGAAGGCGGTCAAGGACGGCAAGGCCGTGCTGTATCGGGTGCCGGTGTTCCGCGACATGAAGGAAATCGACGCCGCCCTGGCCGACAAGGTGCTGACCCTGCATCAGCACATCAAGGCCCGCTACAACAACGTCGATCAGGATTGCAAGCCGATCGTCGAGATCGTCGAGACCACTGCCGGCCGCATGATGCTGTCGGAAATCCTGCCGCGTAACCCCAACGTGCCGTTCTCGTCCATCAACCGTCTGTTGACCAAGAAGGACATCCAGAACGTCATCGATCTGGTCTACCGCCATTGCGGCCAGAAAGAGACGGTGATCTTCGCCGACCGCGTCATGGGCCTGGGCTATTCCAACGCCTTCAAGGCCGGTATTTCGTTCGGCAAGGACGACATGGTGATCCCGCCGGCCAAGGAAGTGCTGGTTTCGGAAACCGAGGCCAAGGCCAAGGAATACGAGCAGCAGTACCAGGACGGTCTGATCACCCAGGGCGAAAAGTACAACAAGGTGGTCGACGCCTGGTCCAAGTGCACCGACGACGTCGCCGACGCCATGATGAAGGAAATCAGCCGCATCGAGCCGGGCCGCATGGTCAACTCGGTGTACATGATGGCCCATTCGGGTGCCCGTGGTTCCGCCGCCCAGATGAAGCAGCTGGCCGGCATGCGCGGCCTGATGGCCAAGCCGTCGGGCGAAATCATCGAGACCCCGATCATCTCCAACTTCAAGGAAGGCCTGACCGTGCTGGAGTACTTCAACTCCACCCACGGCGCCCGTAAGGGTCTGGCCGATACCGCCTTGAAGACGGCGAATTCCGGTTACCTGACCCGTCGTCTGGTCGACGTCGCCCAGGACGCCATCATCGTCGAGGAAGATTGCGGCACCATCAACGGCCTGACCGTCTCGGCGGTGGTCGAGGGCGGTGAAGTGATCAGCCCGCTGGCCGAACGTATCCTGGGCCGTACCGCGTCCCGCGATATCGTCGATCCGGCCACCGGTCGGGTCATCGTCGCCGCCAGCGAACTGATCGGCGAGTCGGAAGTCGAGCAGATCGACGAAGCCGGTATCGAAGTGGTCAACATCCGCTCGGTGCTGACCTGCGAGGCCAAGGAAGGCGTCTGCGGTTGCTGCTATGGCCGCGATCTGGCCCGTGGCACCCGCGTCAATGTCGGTGAAGCGGTCGGCGTCATCGCCGCCCAGTCCATCGGCGAGCCCGGCACCCAGCTGACCATGCGCACCTTCCACATCGGTGGTGCGGCCCAGCGCGGCGCCGAGCAATCGGCTATCGAAGCCACCGGCGACACCACGGTTCAGCTGTTGAACAAGAACGTGGTGACCAACTCGTCGGGCGCCAAGATCGTCATGAGCCGCAACTGCGAATTGTTGCTGCTGGATGCCGGCGGGCGCGAACGTGCCCGTCACCGCGTCCCCTATGGCGCCAAGCTGCTGATGGAGGACGGCCAGAAGGTCACCAAGGGCACCAAGATGGCCGAGTGGGATCCCTATACCCTGCCGATCATCACTGAAACCAACGGTATCGCCCATTTCGTCGATCTGGTGGAAGGCTTGTCCATCCGCGAGGTGGTCGACGAAGCCACCGGCATCGCCAGCAAGGTGGTGGTCGACTGGAAGCAGCAGCCGCGTGGTTCCGAACTGCGCCCGCGCGTCGAATTGCGTGACGACAAGGGCCAGCCGGTGACCCTGCCCAACGGCCTGGAAGCCCGCTACTTCCTGTCGGTGGACGCCATCTTGTCGGTGGAAAACCAGTCCAAGCTGCATGCCGGCGACGTGTTGGCCCGCATTCCGCGTGAAGGCTCGAAGACCCGTGACATCACCGGCGGTCTGCCGCGTGTGGCCGAGTTGTTCGAAGCCAGGAAGCCCAAGGACCACGCCATCATCTCCGACATCGACGGCCGCGTCGAATTCGGCAAGGACTACAAGTCCAAGCGCCGCATTCTGGTGGTCCCCGAGGACGGTGATCCGATGGAATACCTGATCCCCAAGGGCAAGCACGTGTCGGTGCAGGAAGGCGACTATGTGCGTCGCGGCGATTCGCTGATGGACGGCAACCCCGTTCCGCACGACATCCTGCGCGTCATGGGCGTGGAAGCCCTGGCCCAGTATCTGATCAACGAAATCCAGGAGGTCTATCGTCTCCAGGGTGTGAAGATCAACGACAAGCACATCGAGGTGATCGTTCGCCAGATGCTGCAAAAGGTCGAGATCACCGATCCTGGCGACACCACCTTCCTGGTCGGTGAACAGATCGACCGTCAGGAGTTCGAGCACGAGAACCGTAAGGCGATCAAGGAACAGGGCCGCCCGGCTTCGGGCACCCCGGTGCTGCAAGGCATCACCAAGGCGTCCTTGCAGACCCATTCCTTCATCTCGGCGGCGTCGTTCCAGGAAACCACTCGCGTTCTCACCGAGGCGGCGGTTTCCGGCAAGGTCGACACCCTGAATGGCCTGAAGGAAAACGTCATCGTCGGTCGCCTGATCCCCGCCGGTACCGGCGCGGTGATGAACCGTCTGCGCGAAATCGCCGCCAAGCGTGATCGCGACATGCAGATCGAGGCCGAAGGTGGTGAAAACCCGGCTTTGCCGGCTGGGGGCGCAGCAGCCCCGGTGGCTCCGGCTGAGTAAATCTCGATCATCACAATCGTGATGTAGAAAACACCCCCTTCACCGTTTGTGGTGGAGGGGGTTTTTCTTTGACGGTCGTCGTGGCACGGCGTTTAATTATCAACCCGGCATTCCGGGGAAGGGGGGATTGGGTGGCCAAGTCGTGGCGCCGTCGGTTGCGGCCAAAGTTTGTACTATTGCTGCTGTTCGCCCTGTGCTTTGCCGGTGGGGTGGGCGCCACCGGGGCCTTGGTGATGGCCGATTATCGCGACAGCCGCGCCGCCGCCGAGGCCGCCACCCGTCACCAAGCCCGGCTGTTGCAGGAATTCGTTGCCCGCACCTTGGATGCCACCGAATTAATGGTGCGCCGTCTGGGCGACCAGTTGACCACGCCGCCGGTCGGATCATTGAATGCCGAGCAAAATGCGGCGTTGCGCGCCGCTCTGGCGGCGTCGCCGCATCTGGCCAATCTGGTGGTTGTCGATGGTCGGGGACAGGTGGTCACCGATGGTTTGGCCAAGCTTCCCGCCGCCACCTCGTTGGTTCATCACGAATGGGTGCGGGCGGTGTTGGGGGGGGAGACGTCCAGCCTGTCTTTGTCCCAGGCCGGCTTGGATGAGGCCAGCGGCAAGGTGGTGTTCTCGGTGTCCCTGGCCTTGCGTGACGTCAAAGGGCGGTTGCTCGGTGCCGTCGCCGCCCTGGTCGACATTCAGACCCTTGCCGCCTTGATCGATGAACAGGACATGGCGGCGGCCCGTCCCAGCCTGGCCTTATATCGTATGGATGGCGCCTTGCTCGCCGCGCATCCGCTGAGTGCGGCGGATATGGGCCGCAACATGTCGGGCTTGCCGCTTTTTTCCACCCATCTGCCCGAAGCCGCCAGCGGTACGTTTGCAACCAGCCCCAGCGAAGGGGATTTGCGCATCGTCTCCTATCGCACTATCCCCGGTCGCAATCTGGTGGTTTGCGCCAGCGTCAGTCAGGATGAGGCCATGGCGCCGTGGCGCCAGCGGTCGGGGGCGACCCTGATCACCGCCGTCCTGGTGCTTGGTCTGTTGGCGGCGCTCAGCCGGGTCATGGCACGGGAAATCCGACGTGATCGCATGGTCAACCAAGCCTTGCGTGCGGCCAACCGCGATCTCAGCCGCTCCAATGCCGACCTTGAGCAATTCGCCTATGTGGCGTCGCATGATCTGAAAGAGCCGCTCAGGAACATCGCCAGCTATGTGCAATTGCTGCAACGGCGCTATCAGGGCCGGCTGGACGAGGATGCCGACGCCTTCATCGGCTATACCGTCGACGGCGTGCGGCGCATGCAGATGATCATCAACGAATTGCTGGTCTATTCACGCATCGGTACCGGCCCATTGACACGTGGGCCGGTACAGACCGGGGTACTGGTCAGCACCGCCTTGGCCAATCTGAAGGCGGTGATCGCCGAGGCCGGCGCCGTGGTCGAGGTCAAGGGACCGTTGCCGGTTGTGGTGGGCGATGCCGGCCAGCTTTCCAGCGTGTTTCAAAATCTTATTTCCAACGGGCTGAAATACCGGCGTGACGATATTCGCCCGGAACTGACGGTTGCCGTCGCCGAGCAGGGCGAATTCTGGCGCTTTTCCATTATCGACAATGGCATCGGTATCGACCCGCAATATCACCGACAGATTTTCGAGCTGTTCAAGCGCCTGCATGCGCGGGATCGTTATACCGGCACCGGCATCGGTCTGGCGGTATGTCAGCGGGTGATCGAGCGCCATGGCGGTGAAATCTGGGTGGAATCGGTGCCGGGGCAGGGGGCGTCCTTCCACTTCACCCTGCCGAAAAACTGAGGGCTCAGCTTTCGCTATCCAGCGCGTCGATGATGCCGCGCAAGGTGACCTGATCGGCGCGGGTGGCGTTGACCGCTGGCGGCAGACGCACGGGGAAGGTTCCGGATTCCGGCGCGGCGGAGCGGTTGATGGCCACCGGGAAGGTGCCGTACTGACTGAGGTCGAGACGGGGGGGAGCTGGCTGTGGGGGCGGCGGTTCGGCGGCGGCCAGGGTCAAGGTGGTGGTCGCGGTCTCGTTCTGCGGGCGCGCTTCGGGGCGCAGTTCAGCCAGGTCAATGGTGGGGCGATTCAGGCTTTTGGCGACCTGCGCCGCCTTGGCCATGGAACGGCGAAAGCGGCTTTCGACGCTGGCGTACAAATCGTCCACCGATTTGGCCTCGCCGTCGTCTTGATGGTGGAACACTTCCGGGTTGGCCTTGGCCGCTTCGGGCAGGATGCCGGCGGCGGAGGTCTGCTGATCGCCGCCCATTTCCTGCAATACCTTGAGGGCGCCGCCGGCCCCGAGAAAGTGGGCCAGATACAAATCGTGGGTCGATGCCTTGCGGCCCAGCTTGGCCTCCAGCACCTTGCCGTTGTCGGAGGCGTATTCTCCCGCCATCAGCGAGGAAATACGCGGGTCCTTGCGCAGGTTCAGGATTTCCGCCTTCAATTCCTTGTCGGCCACATTCCACTTGCCGTCACGGCCTTTGGTGATGGCATCGGCATAATTACCCAGACCGTGATCGGCGCCATGCTTCTTCACCATTTCCAGCCAAGTGCCGGCGGTGAACTGGTAAAGCCCCATGGCCGACGACCTTTGGCTGGCGGCGTTGGGGTCCATGCGGCTTTCGGTATTGGCTTGGGCCAGCAGGTAGTCGAAGGGAACACCGGTCACCTCCGCCGCCGCCCGGATCTGGCGGGCGACACGCTGATGGCGCGATTCGGGCGCTTCGATCAGCACGGTCGGGGGGGCGGTGGTCATGGGGGCTCCGATGTGGAAGGCGCTTACCGAAAAGAGTCTAACATTAAATGGTTACCAGGGGTTTGATGGCAAGGGTCCGCGTGGTGGCGGTTCGACTCTTTCTCTTGACGTGGGGGGTGCGGATAAATAGGATGCGGCGCTCTCGGAAGACTGGCTGCGGGATTGTGTCCGTTGCCTGTTGCACCGCGACTATCTGAAACACTTTGGTGACGCCAGACGGGTGGGCGACCGGCATCCGATGGAGACCCCGATGCATTCGCATCGGATGGTTTTCGTCTTTCCGGTAACCCGATGTTTGTGCCTCAGGGAATGAGTAAAGAATGCCCACGATCAACCAATTGATCCGTAAGCCGCGCCAGCCCTTGGCGACGCGCAATAAGGTGCCGGCTCTGGAAGCCTGCCCGCAGAAGCGTGGTGTTTGCACCCGTGTTTATACCACCACCCCGAAGAAGCCCAACTCGGCGCTGCGTAAGGTTGCTCGCGTGCGCCTGACCAATGGCTTCGAAGTGACCAGCTACATTCCCGGTGAAGGCCATAACCTTCAGGAGCACTCGGTGGTGATGATCCGCGGCGGCCGTGTGAAGGATTTGCCCGGTGTTCGCTACCACATCATCCGCGGCACTCTGGATACCCAGGGCGTCAAGGACCGTAAGCAGCGTCGTTCCAAGTACGGCGCGAAGCGTCCGAAGTAAGGATTAGAAGATATGTCCCGTCGTCACGCCGCCGAGAAGCGCGAAATCAACCCCGACGCCAAGTATGGCGATCTGGTGGTAGCCAAGTTCATGAACTGCCTGATGTTCGATGGCAAGAAGTCGTCGGCCGAGGCCATCGTCTATGGTGCGCTGGAAAAGATCCAGTCCAAGACCGGCCAGGATCCGCTGCAGGTGTTCCATGATGCCCTCGACAACGTCAAGCCGGCCGTGGAAGTCCGTTCCCGCCGCGTCGGCGGTGCCACCTATCAGGTGCCCGTCGAAGTGCGTACCGACCGTCGTCAGGCTCTGGCCATCCGCTGGCTGATCGATTATTCGCGCAAGCGTTCGGAAACCACCATGATCGACCGTCTGTCGGGTGAACTGCTGGATGCAGCCAACAATCGCGGCGCTGCCGTGAAGAAGCGCGAAGATACTCACCGCATGGCAGACGCCAACAAGGCGTTCTCTCACTACCGCTGGTAATAGAGAAGGCAGCATGGCCCGAACAACGCCTCTCGAGCGCTATCGTAATATCGGCATCATGGCTCACATCGATGCCGGTAAGACGACGACGACCGAGCGTATCCTCTACTACACCGGAAAGTCCTATAAGATCGGCGAAGTGCACGAAGGCACCGCCACCATGGACTGGATGGAGCAGGAACAGGAGCGCGGTATTACCATCACTTCGGCCGCGACCACCGCGTTCTGGAATGATCACCGCATCAACATCATCGACACCCCCGGCCACGTCGACTTCACCATCGAAGTCGAACGTTCGCTTCGCGTGCTCGATGGTGCGGTTACGGTGTTCGACTCGGTCGCCGGCGTCGAGCCTCAGTCCGAAACCGTGTGGCGTCAGGCCGACAAGTACGGCGTGCCGCGCATTTGTTTCGTCAACAAGATGGACCGCATTGGCGCCAATTTCTATCGCTGCGTGGATATGATCATCGACCGTCTGGGTGCTCGCCCGCTGGTCATGCATCTGCCCATCGGCGAGGAAAGCGGTTTTGTCGGCATGGTCGACCTGCTGCGCAATTGTGCGGTGATCTGGAAGGACGAATCGCTGGGCGCCCACTTCGAGGACGCCCCGATTCCCGACGATCTGGTCGAGAAGGCTGCCGAATACCGGGCCCAGCTCATCGAAACCGCCGTCGAAATGGACGACCGGGCGATGGAGCTGTATCTGGGCGGTAAAGAACCCAGCCTGGACGTGCTCAAGGCCTGTATCCGCAAGGGCACCCTGGCCCGCGTGTTCGTCCCCGTGCTGTGTGGTTCGGCGTTCAAGAACAAGGGCGTGCAGACCCTGCTCGACGCCGTTGTCGATTATCTGCCGGCGCCGGTCGACATTCCCGCCATCAAGGGCGTGAAGTACGGCACCGAAGACGAGATCGCCAAGCACTCCACCGACGACGAGCCCTTCGCCGGTCTGGCGTTCAAGATCATGAACGACCCCTTCGTCGGCTCGCTGACCTTCGTTCGCGTCTATTCGGGCGTGGTCGAGGCCGGTTCCTACGTGCAGAACACCGTTAAGGAAAAGCGCGAGCGCGTCGGTCGTATGCTGCTGATGCACGCCAACTCGCGTGAGGAAGTCAAGGAAGCCCGCGCCGGCGACATCGTCGCTTTCGCCGGTCTCAAGGACACCACCACCGGTGATACCCTGTGCGATCCGACCCCCAGCGCGCTGGTGATCTTGGAACGCATGGAATTCCCCGAGCCGGTGATCGAAGTGGCGGTGGAACCCAAGTCCAAGGCCGACCAGGAAAAGATGGGCATGGCCCTGGCTCGCCTGGCCGCCGAAGATCCGTCGTTCCGCGTTTCCACCGATGCCGAATCCGGTCAGACCGTGATCAAGGGCATGGGCGAGTTGCACCTGGAAATCCTGGTCGATCGCATGAAGCGTGAGTTCAAGGTGGAAGCCAACGTGGGCGCCCCGCAGGTGGCCTATCGTGAAACCATCTCGAAGGCCGCCGACGTCGATTACACCCACAAGAAGCAGACCGGTGGCTCGGGCCAGTTCGCCCGTGTCAAGATCCGCTTCGAACCGGCGGAGAAGGGCGAAGGCTTCGTCTTCTCCAACACCGTCATCGGTGGTTCGGTTCCCAAGGAATACGTGCCGGGTGTGGAAAAGGGTATCCGGTCGGCCATGGATAACGGCGTTATCGCCGGCTTCCCGCTGATCGACTTCAAGGCCACCCTGACCGACGGCGCCTACCACGACGTTGACTCCTCGGTCCTCGCCTTCGAAATCGCCGCCCGCGCCGCCTTCCGTGAAGGTATCGCCAAGGCCGGTCCGAAGCTGTTGGAACCGATGATGAGCGTCGAAGTCGTCACCCCCGAAGATTACATGGGTGACGTCATCGGCGATCTGAACAGCCGTCGCGGCCAGGTCAATGGCATGGATCAGCGCGGCAACGCCCGCGTGATTTCCGCCATGGTACCGCTGGCCAATATGTTCGGGTACGTAAATACTCTGCGCTCCATGTCGCAGGGGCGCGCCCAGTACACCATGACCTTCGACCACTATTCGGAAGTTCCGAACAATGTGGCCGAAGAAATCCGGGCCAAGCTGAACGGCTGATCCCTTCCGGTGCACTCTCCCCGAGGCCCGTTCGCGGGTTTAGGGGAGGTCACTAAATCGTTGAATCGTGTGGTGATACCGAAGTTCGCAGACGATGCGCACTTCGGTATCACCACACTGGTCAAACCTATTTCGAGGACGGAGTAGAACCCATGGCTAAGGCGAAATTTGAACGCAATAAGCCCCACTGCAATATCGGCACTATCGGTCACGTCGACCATGGCAAGACCTCGCTGACCGCTGCCATCACCAAGGTGTTGGCCGAAACCGGTGGCGCCACCTTCACCGCCTACGACCAGATCGACAAGGCGCCGGAAGAGAAGGCCCGTGGCATCACCATCTCGACCGCTCACGTCGAGTACGAGACCGCCAACCGCCACTACGCCCACGTCGATTGCCCTGGCCACGCTGACTATGTGAAGAACATGATCACCGGTGCGGCGCAGATGGACGGCGGCATTCTGGTGGTGTCGGCCGCCGACGGCCCGATGCCCCAGACCCGCGAGCACATCCTGCTGGCCCGTCAGGTCGGCGTGCCGGCCCTGGTGGTGTTCATGAACAAGTGCGACATGGTCGACGATCCGGAACTGCTGGATCTGGTCGAGCTGGAAGTGCGCGAGCTCTTGAGCAGCTATGATTTCCCCGGCGACGATATTCCGATCGTCCGTGGTTCGGCCCTGTGCGCCCTGGAAGACAAGCAGCCGGAAATCGGCCGCGACGCCATCCTGGCCCTGATGGCCGAAGTCGACAAGTACATCCCGCAGCCGGAACGTCCGAAGGACAAGCCGTTCCTGATGCCGATCGAAGACGTGTTCTCGATCTCGGGCCGTGGCACCGTGGTGACCGGTCGCGTCGAGCGCGGCGTCGTCAAGGTGGGTGAAGAAGTTGAGATCGTCGGTATCAAGCCGACCGTCAAGACCACCTGCACCGGCGTGGAAATGTTCCGCAAGCTGCTCGATCAGGGTGAGGCCGGCGACAACATCGGCGCCCTGCTGCGCGGCGTGAAGCGTGAAGACGTGGAACGCGGTCAGGTTCTGGCCGCTCCGGGTTCGATCACCCCGCACACCAAGTTCACCGCCGAGGCCTACATCCTCAACAAGGAAGAAGGCGGTCGTCACACCCCGTTCTTCACCAATTATCGCCCGCAGTTCTACTTCCGCACCACCGACGTCACCGGCATGGTTTACCTGCCGGAAGGCACCGAAATGGTGATGCCGGGCGATAACGTGTCGATGACCGTCCAGCTGATCGCCCCGATCGCCATGGACGAAGGCCTGCGCTTCGCCATCCGTGAAGGCGGTCGTACCGTCGGCGCCGGCGTCGTCGCCAAGATCATCGAGTAGTCCTTCGGGATCGCTTGACTGGGATTTCGGCGTCCGGGTAACCGGGCGCCGATTTCTTTTTGGCGGGCCAGAGACTCTTCTTGCACCTGCTACCGAGTCTCTGTATAAAACCGCCTTCGGCACTACGCCGTTCCCGCAAGAGCCGCTGTACACGGCTGACTGCGGGAGGTTCTTTGAACCAAACCGAGTTTCACTGATCGGCGTCTCGACAGCGGGGCGCCGATCCGATTTAACGGATGACGTGAATATGGAAAGCCAGAACATCCGTATCCGCCTCAAGGCGTTCGACCATCGCGTGTTGGATCAGTCCACCCGCGAGATCGTCAACACCGCCAAGAGGACTGGTGCGCAGGTGCGCGGACCGATCCCGCTTCCCAGCCGGATCGAGAAGTTCACCGTCAACCGCTCCCCGCACATCGATAAGAAGTCGCGTGAGCAGTTCGAAATTCGCACGCATAAGCGTCTGTTGGACATCGTTGACCCGACCCCGCAGACCGTGGACGCGCTGATGAAGCTCGACCTGGCCGCCGGCGTCGACGTCGAGATCAAGCTGTAAGGACTTAATGATGCGATCCGGTCTCATCGCCCAGAAGGTCGGCATGACGAGGATCTTCACCGAGGACGGCACTCACGTGCCCGTCACCGTGTTGAAGGTCGACACCGTTCAGGTGGTCTCGACCCGCTCTGTGGAAAAAGACGGCTACACCGCCGTTCAGCTCGGTGCCGGCACCGCGAAGGTCAAGAACGTTGCCAAGGCGCAGCGTACCACCTTCGCCAATGCCAAGGTCGAGCCGAAGAAGAAGCTCGTCGAATTCCGCGTTGCCCCCGAGAACGTTCTCGAGGTTGGCGTGGAGCTGTCGGCTGCCCATTTCATCCCCGGCCAGTTCGTGGATATCACCGGCACCACCATCGGCAAGGGTTTTGCCGGCGGCATGAAGCGCTGGAACTTCCGCGGCCTCGAAGCCACCCACGGCGTGTCGGTCTCGCACCGCTCGCACGGTTCCACCGGTCAGCGCCAGGACCCCGGCAAGGTGTTCAAGGGCAAGAAAATGGCCGGTCACATGGGTGACGAGCAGGTCACCACTCAGAACCTCAAGGTGGTTTCCACCGATGTCGAGCGCGGTCTGATCCTGGTTAAGGGTTCGGTTCCGGGTTCCGAGGGTTCCTGGGTTCTGGTCAAGGACGCGGTGAAGCGCAAGCTGCCTGAAGGCGTGCCGTTCCCGGCCGGCCTCAAGGCCGCCGCCGAAGCCGGCGAGTAAGGAATCACGGCGATGAAGACTAAGGTTATCAGCCTGGACAATCAGAGCGTCGGCGAGATCGATCTCTCCGACGACGTGTTTGGCCTGGCGGTTCGCAACGATTTGCTGCACCGCATGGTCAGCTATCAGCTGTCGAAGCGTCGGTCCGGCACTCACAAGACCAAGGGGATCAGCGAGATCTCCGGTACCACCAAGAAGCCCTTCAATCAGAAGGGTGGCGGTCGTGCCCGTCAGGGTTCTCTGCGTTCCGCGCAGTTCCGTGGCGGCGCCACCATTTTCGGCCCGGTCGTGCGTTCCCACGCTTTCGACATGCCGAAGAAGGTGCGCAAGCTGGCCCTGAAGGTTGCCCTGTCGGCCAAGGCCGCCGAAGGCAAACTGGTGGTGCTGGACAACGCTACCGCCGCCGCTCCCAAGACCAAGGCTCTGGCCGCGCAGTTCAAGGCGCTGGGTTGGGCTTCGGTTCTGGTCATCGACGGTGCCGTTGACGGCAATTTCGCCCTGGCGTCCCGCAATATCCCCCATGTGGACGTGCTGCCGGAAGTCGGCGCCAACGTGTACGACATCCTGCGTCGTGACACCCTGGTGTTGACCAAGGACGCTGTCGCCGCCCTGGAGGCTCGCCTGAAATGAGCAAGGTCATCGTCTCGAAGGAACGGATGTTCGACATCATCCGCGCGCCCGTGATCACCGAAAAGGCGACCATGGGTTCCGAGCACAATCAGGTCACCTTCAAGGTGCCGCTGAACGCTTCCAAGCCCGAGATCAAGGCCGCCGTTGAAGGCGTGTTCGGGGTCAAGGTCACCGCGGTGAATACCCTGGTGGCCAAGGGCAAGGTCAAGCGCTTCCGTGGCCGTATCGGCGTCCGCAATGACGTCAAGAAGGCGGTCGTGACGCTGGCCGAAGGCCAGTCCATCGACGTGACGACGGGAGTCTGACGCCATGGCTTTGAAGAACTACAAGCCCACGACTCCGGGCCGTCGTCAGCTGGTGACGGTTGACCGCTCGGAATTGTGGAAGGGCAAGCCCGAAGCGGCGCTGACCGAAGGTCTGCGCAAGAAGGGTGGCCGTAACAATCTGGGCCGCATCACCGTCCGCTTCCGTGGCGGCGGGCACAAGCGCCGCTATCGTATGGTCGACTTCAAGCGCGACAAGTTCGATATGCCCGCCACCGTGGAACGGTTGGAATACGATCCCAACCGCACCGCCTTCATCGCCCTGGTGGTGTATGAAGATGGCGAAAAGCGCTACATCCTGGCCCCGCAGCGCCTGGCCGCCGGTGATATCGTCATCTCCGGTGAAAAGGTCGACATCAAGCCGGGCAACGCCCTGCCGCTGAAGAATATTCCGGTCGGCACCGTTGTTCACAATGTCGAGCTGAAGGTCGGCAAGGGTGGCCAGATGGCCCGCTCCGCCGGTACCTTCGTCCAGCTGGTCGGCAAGGACCAGGGCTATGCCCAGCTTCGCCTGTCTTCGGGTGAACTGCGCATCGTCCGCGGTGAATGCATGGCCACTGTCGGCGCCGTTTCCAACCCTGACCAGCAGAACGTTTCGCTGGGCAAGGCTGGTCGCAAGCGTTGGCTGGGCTTCCGTCCGCACGTCCGTGGCGTTGCCATGAACCCCATCGACCACCCGCATGGTGGTGGTGAAGGTCGTACCTCCGGGGGCCGTCATCCGGTTACCCCGTGGGGCAAGCCGACCAAGGGTAAGAAGACGCGTTCCAACAAGAAGACGGATCGGCTCATCATGCGCCGCCGTCAGGCTCAGTAAGGAGGGACGGGAATGGCTCGTTCCGTATGGAAGGGTCCGTTTGTCGACGGGTACCTGCTCAAGAAGGCGGATAAGTCGCGTGCCAGCGGCCGCAACGAGGTCATCAAGATCTGGTCGCGTCGCTCCACCATTCTGCCGAACTTCGTGGGCTTGACCTTCGGCGTTTATAACGGCCAGAAGTACATCCCCGTTCTCGTTACCGAGAACATGGTTGGTCACAAGTTCGGTGAATTCTCGCCGACCCGTACCTACTACGGTCACGGCGTCGACAAGAAGGCGAAGAGGAAGTAAGCCATGGGCAAGAAGCCTGCTGAGCGCGTTCTGGCGGATATCGAAGCGAAGGCGTTCTCGTCTTCCATCCGCACCAGCCCGCGCAAGCTCAACCTGGTGGCTGCGTCCATTCGCGGCCTGAAGGCGGAGACCGCCCTGCACCAGCTCACCTTCTCCAAGCGCCGCATCGCCGGTGTGGTGAAGGTGGTGTTGCAGTCGGCCATCGCCAATGCCGAGAACAACCACCAGTTGGACGTTGATCGTCTGTATGTGGCCGAAGCCTATGTGGGCAAGGCCATGGTGATGAAGCGCTGGCGTGCCCGTGCTCGCGGTCGTGTCGGTCGGATCGAGAAGCCGTTCTCGAACCTGACCGTCATCGTGCGCGAACGCGAAGAAGCGACCGGGGAGTAAGACTATGGGTCAGAAAGTCAATCCGATCGGCCTGCGCCTCGGCATCAACCGCACCTGGGATTCCCGTTGGTTCGCCGACGGCGACTACGCCAAGATGCTGCACGAGGATCTGAAGCTGCGTGATTACCTGCGCAAGAAGCTGGCTCAGGCCGGCGTGTCGCGGGTGATCATCGAGCGTCCGGCCAAGAAGGCCCGCATTACCATTCACACCGCCCGTCCGGGCGTGGTGATCGGTAAGAAGGGTGCCGACATCGAAGTGCTGCGCAAGACGCTCAGCAAGATGACCGGTGGCGAAGTTCATCTGAACATCGTCGAAATCCGGAAGCCGGAACTGGACGCTCAGCTGGTGGCCGAATCCATCGCCCAGCAGCTGGAACGTCGCGTGTCCTTCCGCCGCGCCATGAAGCGTGCGGTGCAGTCGGCCATGCGTCTGGGCGCCCAGGGCATCCGTATCAACTGCTCGGGCCGTTTGGGCGGCGCCGAAATCGCTCGCATGGAATGGTACCGCGAAGGCCGCGTGCCCCTGCACACCCTGCGCGCCGACATCGATTACGGTATCGGCACCGCCAAGACCACCTACGGTACCTGCGGTATCAAGGTGTGGGTGTTCAAGGGCGAGATCCTGGCTCATGATCCCATGGCTCAGGACAAGCGCGCCGCCGGCGAGTCCGCTCCCGTCGACCGTCGCTGATTTGAGAGGGGAGAGAGATGCTTTCGCCCAAGCGTACTAAGTTCCGTAAGCAGCATAAGGGCCGCATCCATGGCGATGCCAAGGGCGGTTCCCAGCTGAATTTCGGCGCCTTCGGCCTCAAGGCCATGGAGCCGGAGCGTATCACCGCTCGCCAGATCGAAGCGGCCCGTCGCGCCCTCACCCGTCACCTGAAGCGTCAGGGCCGGGTGTGGATCCGGATTTTCCCGGACGTGCCGGTTTCGACCAAGCCTGCCGAAGTCCGCATGGGCTCCGGTAAGGGTACCCCCGAATTTTGGGTGGCCCGGGTCAAGCCCGGTCGCGTAATGTTCGAGGTCGATGGCGTGCCGGAAGATCTGGCCCGCCGTGGTTTTGAACTGGCCGCTGCCAAGCTGCCGATCAAGACCAAGTTCATCGTTCGTATCGGGGAGTAAAGTCATGGCGAACAAGTCCAGCGATCTGCGCGCCAAGACCGACGATCAGCTCAAGGAATCGCTCCTGGCGCTGAAGAAGGAGCAGTTCAATCTGCGTTTCCAGAAGGCCTCGGGCCAGCTGGAAAACACTGCCCGGGTGCTGACGGTGCGCCGCGAAGTCGCGGCCATCAAGACCATTCTCGGCGAGCGCCTCCGCGCCGCCAAAGCCGCCTAAGGAGCGTTACTAATGCCGAAGCGCATTCTCCAGGGCGTGGTCGTCAGCGACAAGATGGACAAGACCGTGGTGGTCAGCGTCGAACGGCGCGTCATGCACCCGATCTACAAGAAGTTCATCCGTCGTTCGAAGAAGTATCACGCCCACGACGAGAACAACCAGTTCAAGACCGGCGACACCGTCCGTATCTTGGAGTGCCGTCCGATCTCGAAGACCAAAACCTGGGAAGTGATCGTAGAGCAGGCCTAAGGCCGGTTCTGACGATATCAACCTGGAAAAGAAGGAAAACTCGACATGATCCAGATGCAAACCAACCTGGACGTCGCCGATAATTCGGGTGCCCGCCGGGTGCAGTGCATCAAGGTTCTGGGCGGTTCGCACCGCACCATCGCCAATGTGGGCGACGTTATCGTCGTCTCCATTAAGGAAGCGATTCCCCGCGGCAAGGTGAAGAAGGGTGACGTGCATCGCGCCGTCATCGTCCGCACCGCCAAGGAAATCCGCCGGGCTGATGGTACCGCGATCCGTTTCGATACCAATGCCGCCGTGCTCATCAACAAGCAGGGCGAACCGATCGGCACCCGTATTTTTGGCCCGGTCACCCGTGAACTTCGCGGTAAGAAGTTCATGAAGATCATCTCGCTGGCTCCGGAGGTGCTCTAATGGCCGGTCTTAACGTCAAGAAGGGCGATCAGGTTGTCGTGATCGCCGGCAAGGACAAGGGCAAGAAGGGCGAAGTCATCGCCGCTTACCCGAAGGAAGAACGCGTGGTCGTTCAGGGTGTGAACAAGGTCAAGCGCCATGTTCGTCCCTCTGCCGCCAACGCGGGTGGCATCGTCGAACAGGAAGCCGCCCTGCACGTGTCCAATGTCGCCCACGTCGATCCCAAGGATGGCAAGCCGACCCGCGTCGGCGTGAAGGTCCTGGAAGACGGTCGCAAGGTCCGCGTCGCTAAGCGGTCCGGCGAAGTCATCGACCGGTAATGGGGGAGCAACAGACCATGACCGCGCGTTTGCGTAATCACTACGACACCAAGGTCCGCCAGGCCCTGCAGGAGGAGTTCAACTACTCCAATCCCATGCAGGTGCCGAAGCTGGAAAAGATCGTCATCAACATGGGCGTGGGCGAAGCTGCCCAGGACGCCAAGAAGATCGACGCCGCCATCGCCGAAATGACCCTGATCGCGGGTCAGAAGCCGGTGGTGACCAAGGCCAAGAAGTCCATCGCTCAGTTCAAGCTGCGCGAAGGCCAGGTTGTTGGCTGCAAGGTCACCTTGCGCGCCGAACGCATGTATGAATTCCTCGATCGTCTGATCACCATTGCGCTGCCCCGCGTCCGCGACTTCCGCGGCGTTCCCGGCAAGAGCTTTGACGGCCGCGGCAATTATTCGCTCGGCCTGAAAGAACAGCTCATTTTCCCGGAAATCAACTACGACAAGGTTGATGCGACCCGGGGCATGGACATCATTTTCGTCACGACGGCCAAGTCCGATGCGGAAGCCAAGGCGCTTCTCAAGGGCTTCGACATGCCGTTCGCTGGCTGATGGGAGTTAGCAGCAATGTCTAAGATCAGCTCTGTCGAGCGCAACAACAAGCGCGCGAAGCTGGCCAAGCAGATGGCAGGCAAGCGCGCCCGCCTGAAGGCTCAGGTCATGGACCGCGAGGCTTCGCCGGAAGAACGTTTCAATGCCGCCTTGAAGCTGGCGGAAGTTCCCCGCAACTCGGCCAAGAATCGTGTTCGCCTGTTGTGCGAACTGACCGGTCGTCCGCGTGGTAACTACCGTAAGTTCAAGATTTGCCGCAACAAGCTGCGCGAGCTTGGGAATCTGGGTCAGATTCCTGGGCTGGTGAAGTCGAGCTGGTAAGGGAGGCCATACAATGTCTATGACCGATCCGCTCGGCGATATGCTCGCCCGCATCCGCAATGGTCAGCGCGCGAACAAGTCGTCGATCACCTCGCCCGCTTCCAATCTGCGCGTCAACGTGCTGGAAGTCCTGAAGCGTGAAGGCTACATCCGTGGTTATGCCAAGTCCGAAGTCCGCGCCGGCGTGTCCGAGCTGACCATCGAACTGAAGTACCACGAGGGTAAGCCGGTGATCACCAAGATCGCTCGCGTCTCGACCCCCGGTCGTCGCGTTTATTCCAAGATTTCCGATCTGACCCGCGTGGCGAATGGTTTGGGCATCTCTATCCTCTCGACTCCTCGCGGCGTCATGAGCGATACCGAAGCCCGCACCGCCAATGTGGGCGGTGAAGTTCTCTGCCAGGTGTTCTAAGGAGGGACTGACAGATGTCGCGAGTCGGCAAATATCCCGTGCCGGTGCCGTCTGGAGTCACTGTCCAGATCGCCGGCGCCGAATTCATCGCCAAGGGCAAGCTGGGTGAGTCCCGGATGCCCCTGTCGGACGAAGTTGAAACCACCATCGAAGGCTCCGAAGTTTGGGTCAAGCCCAAGTCGGATTCCAAGCGCGCGCGCATGATGTGGGGCACCACCCGCGCCCTGATCAATAATTTGGTCAAGGGCGTGTCCGACGGCTTCACCGTCAACCTGGAGATCAACGGCGTGGGTTACCGCGCCGCTGTCGAAGGGAAGAATTTGAAGCTGGCCTTGGGCTATTCTCATGATATCGACTATCCGATTCCGGATGACGTCACCATGAAGTGCGAAAAGCCCACCTCGATTTCCATCACTGGCCGCGATAAGCAGATCGTCGGGCAGCTTGCGGCGGAGATCCGGTCGTTCCGTGGTCCCGAGCCCTACAAGGGCAAGGGCATCAAGTACTCGACCGAGACCATCCTGCGCAAGGAAGGCAAGAAGAAGTAAGGGGCTCTGCCATGATGACGCCGAAAGAATTGTTCGAGCGCCGCAAGCGGCGCGCCCGGGCCAGCATCGCGAAGAAGTCGGGTGGACGTATCCGCCTGTCGGTTTTCCGGTCTGGCAAGAATATCTATGTCCAGGTTATCGACGACGTGCAGGGCAAGACCCTGGCGGCTGCTTCGACGCTCGACAAGGAGCTGAAGGGCTCCTTGAAGACCGGCGCCGACACCGCGGCGGCTGCCGCTGTCGGCAAGCTGATCGCCGAGCGGGCCAAGGCGGCGGGCATCACCGAGGTGGTGTTCGATCGCGGCGGCTACATCTATCACGGTCGGGTGAAAGCCCTGGCCGAAGCGGCCCGCGAAGGCGGCCTGTCGTTCTAAGGGAAAAAGACTATGGCACGTACTCCCAATTCCGAGGGAACCGAACAGCGTCGCGGCCGTGGCCGTGGCGGTGAAGGCGGCGAACGTGACGGTCGTGGTCGCGGTCGTGGCGGCCCCGAGGCCGCCCGGCCCGAGCGCGAAGAGAACGAATTCGTCGATAAGCTGGTCCACATCAACCGCGTGGCCAAGGTGGTCAAGGGCGGTCGTCGCTTCGCCTTCGCCGCCCTGGTGGTGGTTGGCGACGCCAAGGGTCGCGTCGGTTACGGCTCGGGCAAGGCCCGTGAAGTTCCCGAAGCCATCCGCAAGGCGACCGAACAGGCCAAGCGCAACATGATCAAGGTGAACCTGCGTGAAGGTCGCACCCTGCATCATGACGTCACCGGTCACTTCGGTGCCGGTCGTGTTGTTCTGCGCGCCGCTCCGGCCGGTACCGGCATCATCGCCGGCGGCCCGATGCGCGCCGTGTTCGAGACCATGGGCGTGGCCGACGTCGTCGCCAAGTGCCTGGGCACCTCGAACCCGCACAACATGATCAAGGCGACCTTCGACGCCCTGGTGTCCTTGAACAGCCCCCGCTCGGTGGCTGCCAAGCGTGGCAAGAAGGTTGGTGACATCATCGGCCGCCGTGATGGCGCCGCTGCTGCCACCGCCGCGTAAAGGAGGCTGGAATGGCTGACAAGAAGACCGTTCGCGTCACCCAGGTGCAAAGCCCCATCGGCCGCGAGGGCGACCAGCGCGCCACCCTGATCGGCCTGGGTCTGAACAAGATGCATCGTACCAAGGAGCTGGAGGATACTCCGGCCGTCCGTGGCATGATCCGCAAGGTTCAGCACCTGGTTCGGGTTGAAGACTAATCTTTCGTTCGGTCCCCGCCTCGGCGGGGACCGGATACGAGGAATGAAGAGATGACGAAGCTCAACGATCTGCGCGACAACGAAGGCGCCCGCTACAAGTTCAAGCGCATCGGCCGCGGCATTGGTTCGGGCAAGGGCAAGACCTCGGGCCGTGGCGTCAAGGGCCAGGGTTCCCGTACCGGTGTCGCCCTGCAAGGTTTTGAAGGCGGCCAGATGCCCATCTACCGCCGCCTGCCCAAGCGCGGTTTCAAGAACATCAACGCCAAGGAATTTGCCGTGATCAATCTCGGCAAGCTCCAGGCCGCCATCGATGCCGGCAAGCTCAACGCCGCCGAAACCATCACTGCCGACATTCTGGCCGCTGCCGGTCTGGTCGGTAAGATCGGTGACGGCGTCCGCCTGCTGGGCCGTGGCGAACTGACCGCCAAGGTGACCATCGAAGTCGCCGGCGCCTCTGAAGCGGCGGTCGCCGCCGTGGAAAAGGCTGGCGGTTCGGTGAAGGTTTCCGGTGCGGAAGCGGCCCAGGGCTGATTAGCCCTCGGTTTTTCCGTAGCGATCCTTTATAAAGCGCCCCAGGGCCCCCGGACCTGATGCCAAAAGCCAGGCAAGGGACTGGGGCGCTTTTTTCTTTGTGAACTGGTGCCGCCGGATCAATCGGCTGGTGCCGTCGGGTAACACCATACCGGAGCCTTTGGCATGGCCTCTGCTGCCGAGCAGCTTGCCGCGAACCTGAATTTTGGCGTTCTGGCGAAAGCCACCGAACTCAAGAAGAGGATCTGGTTCACCCTGTTGGCCCTGGTCGTTTATCGACTGGGCACCTGGATTCCCATTCCCGGCGTCGATCCGCATGTGATGGCGGAAATGTTCAAGCAAAGCGGCAGCGGTCTGCTCGGCATGTTCGACATGCTGGCCGGCGGCGCCTTGCAGCGTATGACCATTTTCGCCCTGGCGATCATGCCCTACATCTCGGCCTCCATCATCATCCAACTGATGACGACCATCGTCCCCAGCCTGGAAGCGATCAAGAAGGAAGGCGAGTCGGGCAAGAAGAAGATCAACCAGTACACCCGCTACCTGACCGTGGTCATCGCCACTTTCCAGGCCTACGGCATCGCCGTCGGTCTTGAAGGCATGAGCGGTTCCATGGGCTCGGCGGTGATCATGGACAATCATCTTCTGTTCCGCTTCTCCACCGTTGTCACCCTGGTGGGCGGCACCATGTTCCTGATGTGGCTGGGCGAGCAGATCACCGCGCGCGGCATCGGTCAGGGCACCTCGCTCATCATCATGGCCGGTATCGTCGCCGAATTGCCCAGCGCTTTGGCCGGTACCCTGGAACTGGGTCGGACCGGCGCCCTGCCGGTGCTGCTGATCATCTTCCTGCTGATCATGGCGGTGGTGATCATCGCCGGTATCGTCTATTTCGAGCGGGCCCAGCGCCGGATCATCGTCCAGTATCCAAAGCGCCAGGTCGGCAACAAGATGTTTGGTGGCGAATCCAGCCATCTGCCCTTGAAGCTCAACACCTCGGGCGTCATTCCGCCTATCTTCGCCAGCTCGCTGTTGCTGATGCCCATGACCGTGGCGCAGTTCTATGCCGGCGGCGGCGGTCCCGAGTGGCTGACCACCTTCACCGCCCTGATGGGCCGTGGACAGCCGTTGTATCTGGGCATTTATACCGCGCTGATCGTCTTCTTCGCCTTCTTCTATACCGCCGTGGTGTTCAATCCGGTGGATACGGCCGATAACCTGAAGAAGAACGGCGGCTTCATCCCCGGTATCCGTCCGGGCAAGAATACCTCGGATTATCTGGATTATGTCCTCACCCGTCTGACCGTGTTGGGCGCCATCTACCTGACCGCCCTTTCGGTGTTGCCGGAACTGCTGATCTCGCGCTTCTCGGTCCCGTTCTATTTCGGCGGTACCTCGCTTTTGATCGTGGTGACGGTGACCATGGATACGGTGTCGCAGATTCAATCGCATCTGCTGGCGCATCAGTACGAAGGTCTGATCAAGAAGTCCCGTCTCAGGGGGCGTCGCGGCTGAACCCGTTAATAATAAAGGGGAGAACAACAAGATGAATCTGGTTCTGTTGGGGCCGCCGGGCGGCGGCAAGGGTACTCAGGCCAAGCGCCTGATGGACAAGTACGGTCTGGTGCAATTGTCCACCGGCGACATGCTGCGCGCCGCCGTCGCCTCGGGCTCGGATATCGGCAAGAAGGCCAAGGCGGTGATGGATGCCGGCCAACTGGTGTCCGACGACATCGTCATCGGCATCATCGATGACCGCCTGGACCAACCCGACACCAAGAACGGAGTCATCTTCGACGGCTTCCCCCGGACCGTCGCCCAGGCTGAAGCCCTGGATGCCATGATGGCCAAGAAGGGCAAGCAGCTGGATTTCGCCATTGAAATCCGCGTGCCCGACGCCCCCATCGTCGAACGCATCACCGGGCGCTACACCTGCGCCAAGTGCGGCGCCGGCTATCACGACAAGTTCCAGCAGCCGAAAGTCTCCGGAACCTGTGATTCCTGCGGCGGCACCGAGTTCACTCGGCGCGCCGATGACAATGCCGAGACCGTGAACAAGCGCCTTGCCGCCTATCACGATCAGACGGCCCCCCTGCTGCCCTATTATCAGGCCAAGGGGAATTATCATCTGGTGGATGGTACCCAGGATATCGCCGTGGTCACCACGGACCTGGAAGTCATCCTCGGAAAGGCCGGGTGAGATTGCGGATGGATGGATGGAGAGTCCCGTTGACTCTTCATCGATTCACCCTATAATCGCGCACCTTCGGTTTCCCCCATCCGGGCGAGGCCCGGATTGGTTTTATGTGTCGCCGTGGCGGATTTCCGCCGTGGTTCGTGTAACGACTTGGCGTGGGCAGTGGGCGTTTGGCCGCTTCCCAGATCACCTGTGTGAAGGAGTATCCAGCTTTGGCCCGTATCGCTGGCGTCAATATCCCGACCAACAAGCGCGTTGTCATCGCGCTGACCTATATCACTGGCATCGGCCGGACCAAGGCTGCCGAGATCTGCACCAAGCTGAGCATCCCCGCCGAGCGCCGGGTCAATCAGCTGACCGACGATGAAGTCCTGAAGATCCGCGAAATGATCGACAGCGATTACACCGTCGAAGGCGATCTGCGTCGTGAAGTTGCCATGAACATCAAGCGTTTGATGGATCTGGGCTGCTATCGCGGTCTGCGTCATCGTCGTGGCCTGCCGGTCCGTGGTCAGCGCACCCATACCAATGCGCGTACCCGCAAGGGTCCGGCCAAGCCGATCGCCGGCAAGAAGAAAGCCACCCGGTAATTTAGACCGACGTAAGCTAAGGATCACCTCACATGGCAAAGCCTGCTGCCGCTCGTCCGCGTCGTCGCGAGCGCAAAAACATCACCTCCGGTGTTGCTCACGTGAACTCCACGTTCAACAACACCATGATCACCATCACCGACGCCCAGGGCAACACCATCTCGTGGTCGTCCTCGGGTATGCAGGGCTTCAAGGGCTCGCGCAAGTCGACCCCGTACGCCGCCCAGGTGGCTGCCGAAGACGCTGGCCGCAAGGCCATGGAACACGGCATGCGCACCCTGGAAGTGGAAGTCAAGGGTCCGGGCGCTGGTCGTGAAAGCGCCTTGCGCGCGCTGCAGGCGGTGGGCTTTTCCATCACCTCGATCCGCGACGTCACTCCGATCCCGCACAACGGTTGCCGTCCGCGCAAGCGTCGTCGCGTCTGATCGGGTATTTGTTTCAGTGTTGCCGTCATCTTCCCCGCGATGCGGGTGAAGGTGGCGGTTGCGCCGTTCCGGACCCATTGGTCCTAGCATGAGGTCACGCTCGTGATTCAGAAGAACTGGCAGGAATTGATCAAGCCCTCCAAGCTCCAGGTCGAGCCCGGTGCCGACGCTGCCCGCGTCGCTACCGTGATTGCCGAACCCCTCGAACGCGGCTTCGGCATGACTTTGGGCAACAGCTTGCGCCGCATTTTGCTGTCCTCGCTTCAGGGTGCCGCGGTTACCGCCATCCAGATCGAGGGTGTGCTGCATGAGTTTTCGTCCGTTCCGGGTGTGCGGGAAGATGTCACCGACATCATCCTGAACATCAAGAATTTGGGCCTGCGCATGCATGGCGAAGGGCCGAAGCGTATGCAGCTGCGGGCCTCCGGCCCCGGCGAAGTCAAGGCCGGCATGATCGAAGCGGGTCATGACATCGAGATCATGGACCCCGATCTGGTGCTGTGCACCTTGGATCAGGGCGCCAAGCTGAACATCGAATTCACGGTGGAAACCGGCAAGGGCTATGTGCCGGCGTCGCAGAACCGCACCGAGGATTCGCCCATCGGCCTGATCCCCATCGATGCCATCTTCTCGCCGGTGAAGAAGGTCGCCTACAAGGTGGAAAACACCCGCGTCGGCCAAGTCACCGATTACGACAAGCTGTCCATGGTGCTGGAAACCAACGGCGCCGTCACTCCCGATGACGCGGTGGCCCTGGCCGCCCGCATCCTGCAGGACCAGTTGCAGCTGTTCATCAACTTCGACGAACCGACCCATGTGGTCGAGGAAGAGAAGAAGGACGAACTGCCCTTCAACAAGAACCTGCTGCGCAAGGTGGACGAGCTGGAATTGTCGGTTCGTTCGGCCAACTGCCTGAAGAACGACAACATCATCTATATCGGCGATCTGGTGCAAAAGACCGAAGCCGAGATGCTGCGCACCCCGAACTTCGGCCGCAAGTCCCTGAACGAGATCAAGGAAGTGCTCTCGCATATGGGTCTGCATTTGGGCATGGAAATTCCCAATTGGCCGCCGGAGAACATCGAGGATCTGGCTAAGAAGCTGGAAGAGCCTTACTAAGCTCTGAGATTGATCGCGTGACCGTGGGATGCCCACGGTCACGCGATTGTTTATTTTAAGGACCAATCCGGTCCGCCCCGAGCGTGCTTCCTTTCAGAGGGCGCTTCGGGAGTGCCATCGGTTCTCGCCCGGCGAGGCCAAGCTCAAGGAGAGTGTCATGCGTCACGGAATGTCCGGTCGTAAGCTGAATCGTACCAGCTCGCATCGTAAGGCCATGTTTTCCAACATGGTTACTGCCCTGCTGAAGCACGAGCAGATCAAGACCACCCTGCCCAAGGCCAAGGATCTGCGTCCGATCGCCGAAAAGATCATCTCCCTGGGCAAGTCGGGCACCTTGCACGACCGTCGCCGCGCCTTCGCCATCCTGCGCGACGACGCCGTGGTCGCCAAGCTGTTCGCCGTCATCGGCCCGCGCTACAAGGATCGCAACGGTGGTTACACCCGCGTGCTCAAGGCCGGTTTCCGTTACGGTGACTGCGCCCCGATGGCGGTGATCGAGCTGGTTGACCGCGATCCGGCGGCCAAGGGCACCGATTCCGGCCCGACCGCCGAGAAGAATGCCGAATCCGAGGAATAAGCCCCGCGGATTTCACGATAAAGGCGCCGTGCGAACGGCGCCTTTTTTGTTGTCGGCGATCTGGGCGCTCAAGAGGGCGCGTTATTGCGCGGCGATGCGGGCGGCGTTGGCATTGGCGGCGGCACGGGTGTTGGGGCGGCCCATGGCGCTGACATTGGCCTCGACCGTACGGGCCAGAGAGTTGAGGTCCATGCGTGAGGTGACGTTACGGGTTTTCAGCCGCTCGGCGAAGGCCTTGACCGTATCGGGGCTGCCCGGTTTGCCGAATACCTGGGCGAAGCTGGCGCGGCCCAGACCCTGGTAGCATTTGGTCATCAACACCGCGCCTTGGAACAAGGACAGGCTGAAGCCGCCCAGCAAGGTGGTGCGGGTGGCTTCCGAGATGCTGCAAAAGGCGGCGGTCAATTCGCGCTTGTCGTTGTCGGACAATGGTCCCAGGGCATTGCGCACCTGCGGGTCGTTGAGGGTCTCCCACCAAAAATCGTGCTCGCGCGAATTGTTCTCCACCAGGATCGGCTCGGGGGCTGGGGGCGCGAGCGCCTTGACCGTGCCCTTGCCGTTGGTGCCCTTGCTGTTGGTGATGGGGGTGCCGCCGGCGGCGACCACTGCCGCGTCCACTTCGTCAGCGGTCTTCAAATCCAAGAGCGCCGGACCCAACTCGCGCATCTTCGCCGCCGGCATGGGGGCGTAATGGGCGACCAGCGGCACTTGCCATTCGTGGATCAGATATTCGTTCATGGCGGCATAAAGCCGGCCCGCCTTGCTGGCCGCATCATTGGGGTCGCCGCCCAGGCTTTGACGGAATTGGCGTTTGGCGTGGGTGCGCACGATCATGGCGATGATGTCATGCACCGACCGACCGCAGCGCAGGCGGACGAAATCGTCATTGACCAGACGCCCCTTGTCGTCCACCAGCAGATGATCGAAAGCCTCGCGCCGTTTGCGGAAGATCAGCAGGCAGCCATGCAGCATGTCGGGACTGGCTAGCACTGCATCATAGAATGCGTCGCCCTTGAACTCGCGGAAGGCGGGAATCAATTCGCGATAGACATCAGCCACCGGACCCTTCAGGGCCTCGGTGATGCGTTTGACCGCACTGTTGTGGTCTATCTCGCTCAACGCACACCTCTGGAAGCAATTCTGCTCCCCCCCGACTTGGACGGCCCCATCCCCTCCTAAAGTCGCAATTGATGATAATGAGCGATAAGCTCGGGCAAAGCAAACGACACAATGTGACAAAGCCGCAGAATGCGTGGGGTTGACTTCCGGGGGCGCTTGGTCCCATGGTCACCACACTGTACCGAAGGGGGGTCTCGACGAGCGAGGCTGAGAGGCCGGGGCTAGTGCCGGCGACCCTTTGAACCTGATCCGGGTCATGCCGGCGAAGGGATCGGACCGCAACTCCGCCATTCGTCCAGCATCCCCGTCCATTTTGAAGGCGGAACACCATGCTCGACAATCCCGAGTCGCTTAAGGTCACCACCGGCGCCTTGCCCGGTTCACGCAAGATCCATGTGGAAGGCTCGCGCCCCGATATCCGCGTGGCCATGCGCGAGATCGACCTGGAGCCGTCGGCGGAAGAACCGCCGGTGCGTGTCTATGACACCTCGGGGCCCTATACCGATCCGGCGGCACAGGTGGATATCACCCGGGGCTTGCCGCAAATCCGCCGCCCGTGGATTTTGGCGCGCGGTGACGTCGAGGAATATGAAGGCCGTGCCCACAAGCCGGAAGACGACGGGCTGAAGCCGGGCGAGGTCATCGGTGTGCCGGTATTCGACCGCCAGGGTCTGCGTCCGCTTCGGGCCAAGGCCGGGCAGGTGGTGACCCAGATGGCCTATGCCCGGCGTGGCATCGTCACCGCCGAGATGGAATATGTGGCCATCCGCGAAAACCTGCGCATCGCCGAGGCGCGCGCGGCGGCGGAACGTGACGGCGAGGATTTCGGCGCCGATATCCCCGATCAGGTGACGCCTGAATTCGTCCGCGACGAAATCGCCCGCGGCCGCGCCATCATCCCCGCCAATATCAACCACCCGGAAACCGAGCCGATGATCATCGGCCGCAACTTCCTGACCAAGATCAACGCCAATATCGGCAATTCCGCCGTGGCGTCGAGCGTGTCGGAAGAAGTGGAAAAGATGGTGTGGTCCATCCGCTGGGGCGGCGACACGGTAATGGACCTGTCCACCGGGCGTCATATCCATGCGACGCGGGAATGGATTTTGCGCAATGCGCCGGTGCCCATCGGCACCGTGCCCATCTATCAGGCGCTGGAGAAGGTCGACGGCAAGGCCGAGGACCTGACTTGGGAAGTGTTCCGCGACACCTTGATCGAGCAATGCGAGCAGGGCGTCGATTACTTCACCATCCATGCCGGTCTGCGTCTGGCCTATATCCCGCTGACCGCCAAGCGGGTCACCGGTATCGTCAGCCGCGGCGGCTCGATCATGGCCAAGTGGTGTCTGGCCCATCACAAGGAAAATTTCCTCTACACCCATTTTGAGGATATCTGCGAAATCCTTAAGGCCTATGACGTGGCCTTCTCGTTGGGCGATGGCCTGCGTCCCGGCTCCATCGCCGACGCCAACGACGCCGCCCAGTTCGCCGAGTTGGAAACCCTGGGCGAATTGACCAAGATCGCCTGGAAGCACGATTGCCAGGTGATGATCGAGGGGCCGGGCCATGTGCCCATGCACAAGATCAAGGTCAATGTGGAAAAACAGCTGAAGCTGTGCGGCGAGGCGCCGTTCTACACCTTGGGGCCGCTGGTCACCGATATCGCGCCCGGCTACGACCACATCACCAGCGCCATCGGCGCGGCGATGATCGGTTGGTTCGGCACCGCCATGCTGTGCTACGTGACGCCGAAGGAGCATCTGGGCCTGCCCGATCGCCAGGACGTGCGTGAAGGGGTGGTCACCTACAAGCTGGCCGCCCATGCCGCCGATCTGGCCAAGGGGGTGCCGGCCTCGCGCGAGCGTGACGACGCGCTCTCCCGCGCCCGCTTCCAGTTCCGCTGGCGCGATCAGTTCAACCTGTCGCTGGACCCGGACAAGGCGTTGGAATTCCACGACCAGACCTTGCCGGCGGAAGGCGCCAAGGTCGCCCATTTCTGTTCCATGTGCGGACCCAAATTCTGCGCCTACAAGATCAGCCAGGAGGTAAGAGACATGGCTGCGGAGCAGGGTATGGAGCAGATGAGCGAGAAGTTCCGCAGCGAAGGCGGCGAAATCTATAAGGCGGAAAAGCCGGCGGCGGAGTAAGTCGCCTCAATGAATGGTGCGAAGCTCCCCCACGGGAGCTTCGCCCATCTCGCCCATGGCGGCGATGATGGCGTCGCTGGTGGCCGGGCAGATGGTTTTGTCGGTGTCGGGAATCTCGATCTCGATGAAACTGGTGCCGTTGCCATCCTTGCGCAGTGATGGCATGAAGCCGGACTCCCGCAACAGCCGCAAGGCGCCCTCGGGCTGTTCCAGGGCGGTGATCACCGCCTGGGTCAGCGGGTGGGGCAGGGCCGGCAGCACATCGAAATACAGCCGACCGATGCTGACGTGATCACCCTGGGCGATATGGCGCAGGATCGTTTCCGCCCGCGCGGCCACCGCCATCATCACCCGGCGCGGCTGGGCGTGCGCGGCATCGGCGTGCAGGGAACGGCACAGATCATCCAGGCCGTGGTGCCAGTGCGGATTGCGTAGGATGATCGCCACTAATTGGCGGGACATGTATTCCACATCGTCGTGGCGGGCCATCGTCTTTCTCCGTCGGTACCTGAAGCTGATACGGACGATGACGGCAGGTCAGGCGATGGATTTATGCTGGCCCTTGACCTCGTACATGGCGTGGTCGGCATGGCGCAGCAAGTCGCCGGCGCTGCGCCCGTCGAAGGGGTAGCAGGCAATGCCGATGGACAGGTCGACACGTAATTCGGTGTCGCCCCAGTTCAGCGGTTGGCGGGCCGCATTGCGGCATTGTTCGGCGATGCGGCTGGCAGTGGGGGCGGGCTCATCCAGATCGGTCAGCAGGATGGCGAATTCGTCGCCGCCGATGCGGGCCACCGTGTCGGTTTGCCGCAACTGGCTGGTCAGGCAATCGGCCACGTGGCGCAGCATGGCATCGCCGGCCTGATGACCCTTGCTGTCGTTGATGGGCTTGAAGCCATCCAAATCCACATAGAGCAGGGCGAAGCCCTGGCCCTGGCGTTGCGCCCGCATCAGTGCCTGATCCAGCCGATCCTCGAACATGGCGCGGTTGGGCAGGCCGGTCAGCATGTCGTGATGGGCCAGATGGCTCATGCGGGCTTCGCTTTGCCGCAGGGCTTCTTCCTTTTCCCGCAAGACGCCGAGCAGGAAGTTGAAGCCCTTGGCCACCTCGCCCACCTCGTCATCGCTGTGGATGGGCAGCGAGCGGATTTCCTGCTCGCCACGAGCCATACGGTGCAATTGCCGCGCCGCCTGGGTCAGTGGGCGGAACAGGCGCGGCAGCATGATCAGCAAGACGGTGATGACGGTGACCGACACCACGATACTGCCGCGGATGACCAGGGTCATGATGTGCTCGACCGGCTGCAAGGCCTCCACGGTGGGGAGGCGGGCGACCAGGAACCAGCCCGGCGTCGGCACCGAGGCGATGGCCGACAATTCCTCGATACCCTTGAGGTTGGTGGTGATGCCGGTACCGCGAAAGCCGGCCATGGCCCGGTCATGCAGCGGGTTCAGCCCCGGTGCCGGCAGCGGCTTCAGTGCCCGATCGGAATCGGTGGCGGTGATGAACAGGCCATCGCGCGGATCGACCAGCAGAAAGCCGCCGGTTTCCCCCACTCTCTTTTCCGCCAGCTGATAGAGGAAATTGGGGGAGTTGATGGCGCTGGTGCCGGTCAGGATGGCGGTCACCGCACCGGCCTGATCGCGGACCGGCACCGCCATGGTCAGCACTGCCGTGCCGTCTTCGCCGTGGCGGTAGGGCTTGCCGATATGGGCGCCGCCGGTGGCGGGAACCGCCTTGAACCAGTCGCTGTCGACAATGGAAACAAGTGGGAGGTCGGGGCGCGAGGTGGCCAACATGGCGCCATCGGACGCCCGGATCAGATGCAGGCCTTGCGAGAAGAACGGCAAGGCGGCGTGGCGCTCGGTCAGCCAGGCATTCAGCCGTTGCGGCCCGGCCAGTCCGGCCATCGGCAGGCCATTGGCCAGATTGGTCAACAGCTCCAACCGCAACCGCACTTTGTCTTCGACGTCGCGGGCGGCGTATTCGGCGATGGACAATTGATGGGCCGCCGACAAAGCGACCACGTCCTCGGTCAGCAGAGTGCGCAGCATGGTGAAGCGGGTGACGAAGCCCACGGCCACCATGATCAGAGCCAGGGTCATCAATTTGAAGATGATGCTGCGGCTTAGGCGTTTCAACCTGGCCGCCACTCGGTCAAAGCCCATTTCGGTCCCCTTGTGCGTCTGCACACATGGCCACAGGCCATGCCGGGTTGTCAAAGGGGTGTGCTGATAATTAGCCGAAAACGGCAGTATTTTTGCGGATGGATAGGGCCTTTACCCTAGGTTTGATATGGTTTTTGGCCGCCTTGACAATTAATATACGACCGGTCTATTTTAAAAATCATGAACAGCACTCACCCCCGCCGGCGTGGTCGCCCCCCCAAGGTGGCGCCCGATAATACGGATACACGCACAGCCCTGGTTCGCGCCGGGGTGGAATTGCTGACCGAGCAGGGATTCGTCTCCACCGGCATCGATCAGGTGCTGAAGAAAGTGGGGGTGCCCAAGGGCTCGTTCTATCACTACTTCGCCAGCAAGGATGATTTCGGCTTTGCCGTCATCCATGCCTATGGCGCCTATTTCGCCGCCAAGCTGGATCGCTGGCTGGCCAATCCGGCCCGACTGCCGCTGCAAGGTCTGGCCGATTTCGTCGCCGACGCCAAGGCCGGCATGACCCGGTTCGATTTTCGCCGTGGCTGTCTGGTCGGCAATCTGGGTCAGGAACTGGGCGGAAGCCACGATGAATTCCGCCGTCGCCTCGAAGCCATCATGACCGATTGGCAGGCCCGCGTCGCCGCCTGCCTGCGCCAGGCCCGCGCCGCCGGCCAGATCAAGCCCGACGTCGATTGCGAGCGCATGGCCGAGTTCTTCTGGACCGGGTGGGAAGGCGCCATTTTGCGGGCCAAGCTGACCCGCTCGACCCGGCCCATGGACGTGTTCGCCGAAACATTTTTCACGCTTCTGACGGAGTAGCCCCATGTTCAAAGCCATCCTGATCGAAAAGGACGATGCCGGGTATCGCGCCGGCGTGACCGAACTGGCCGATGATCGCCTGCCCGAAGGTGACGTCACCGTGCGGGTCGCGTACTCGACCCTCAATTACAAGGACGGCTTGGCCATCACCGGCAAGGGGCCGGTGGTGCGCAGCTTCCCCATGGTGCCGGGCATCGATCTGGCCGGCACGGTCGAGACTTCGTCCCATGCGGGGTACAAGCCCGGCGATCAAGTGGTGCTGAACGGCTGGGGCGTGGGCGAAACCCATTGGGGCGGGCTGGGGCAAAGGGCCCGGCTGAAGGGTGATTGGCTGGTGCCGTTGCAGGCGCCGTTCACGCCTGCCCAGGCCATGGCCATCGGCACCGCCGGCTATACCGCCATGCTGTGCGTGCTGGCCCTGGAAAAGAACGGCATCACCCCGGAAAAGGGCGAGGTGCTGGTCACCGGTGCCGCCGGCGGTGTCGGCTCGGTGGCGGTGGCGGTGCTGGCCAAGCTGGGCTATTGCGTCGCCGCCTCGACCGGGCGCCCGCAAGAGGCAGACTATCTGAAATCCCTGGGCGCGGCCGAGGTGATCGACCGTAACACCCTGTCGGCACCGGGCAAGCCCTTGGCCAAGGAACGCTGGGCGGCGGCGGTGGACAGCGTCGGCAGCCACACCTTGGCCAATATCTGCGCCCAGATGCGGTACGGCGGCGTGGTCGCCGCCTGCGGTCTGGCCCAGGGCATGGATTTCCCCGCCACTGTCGCCCCGTTCATCCTGCGCGGTGTGACCCTGGCCGGGGTGGACAGCGTCTATCGCCCGCGCGACCAGCGCATTCAGGCATGGCAGCGTCTGGCCAGCGATTTGGACGTGTCCAAGCTGGAATCCATCACCACCACCATCGGCCTGGGGCAGGTTATCGAAACCGCCGGCCAATTGCTGTCCGGTCAGGTGCGTGGCCGCGTCGTCGTCGACGTCAATTCGTAAAGGGGGAAAGTTCCGTGACCGACAGTAAACCCATCAGCCGCTTCGCCGTGCCCAAGCTGGCCGACCTGCCCGCCGATATCCGTTCTGCCATCGAGGCGGTGCAGGAAAAGGCCGGTTTCGTCCCCAACATCTTCTTGGCCCTGGCCCATCGGCCCGACGAGTTCCGCGCCTTTTTCGCCTACCACGATGCCTTGATGGAGCGCGACGGCGGGTTGTCCAAGGCCGAGCGCGAGATGATCGTGGTCGCCACCTCGGCCGCCAATCAGTGCCAATATTGCGTCATCGCCCATGGCGCCATCCTGCGCATCCGGGCCAAAAACCCGCTGTTGGCCGATCAGGTGGCGGTTAATTACCGCAAGGCCGATATCAGCCCCCGCCAGAAGGCCATGCTGGATTACGCCATGAAGGTGTCGCAAGCCGCCTGGGGAATCAGCGAGGCCGATCATGAGGTTTTGCTCGGCCATGGTTTCAGCGATGACGATATCTGGGATATCGGCTCGATTTCCGCCTTTTTCGGCCTGTCCAACCGGTTGGTCAATATGGGGTCCATCCGCACCAACGAGGAATTCTATCTGATGGGGCGGCTGCCCAAGGGCTAATCGGCCAGATCGACCACCACGGCGCAATGATCGCTGATCGCCGGCTGGCCGTCCCGGGTCAGCCGGTCCAGGTCGACGCGCCAGGTTTTGGGCGGACGTCCGCGTCCGGCCCACAGCAGGTGGTCGATGCACGGGCCGTCGGGCTGGCCGGTCAGGGTCGATTGCGGCGGTTGCCCCAATTCGCTGCGGCAATCGCGCCAGCCGGTGGCGTTCAAGGCAAAGCTTTCGATGGGGGCATTGAAATCGCCGCCGATCAGGGCGGTGCCCGGACGCTTGGTCACCTGCTGGGCGGCGGCCAATTGCCGTTGCCGCAGATCATTTTGCGCCAGATGGGTCAGATGCAGGTTGGTCACCGTCAACGGCCCGGCGGGGGCGTCGATTTCCACCACCAGGGCGGCGCGTTCGCCGTCGTCGGCATGGTCGGGCAGGGGGATGGACAAGGTCGAGCGGATGGGAAAGCGCGACAGCACCGCCAGTCCCGACCGGCTGTCGGCGCGGATGCCTTCGATGTTACGCGGCTTTTCCCGTAAGGCCAGATTGGCCACATGGCAGCCCAGGCGGGCAGCAATGGTGTTGCCGGTGTGCAGGCCGAGGGCTGGGGCGTCGAGGACTTCCTGCAACAGCACCACGTCGGGGCGCAATTCGGCCAGGGCTTCGGTCATGGCGGCCAGACGGGCGCCATAGGCACCGTCGCCTTTCCAGGTGTTCAGACTGATGACGCGCATGATCCCTCCAGGGTGAAGCGCTGCAACAAGGTGAAGACACTACCGTCGTGCTGGCGCATCAGGCAGATCGAGGCGATGCGCAAGGGCTCGGCCTCGGCCTCGGCCACCAGCGGGCGCAACAGCGCCTCGGCCATGGGCGCCTCGGCCTCGTCCAGTCGGCGGGTCAGGGTCATGTGGAAGCGGTATTCATCGAAGACGTAGGGATAGCCCCAATGCTCCAGCAAATCCCGCTGACGCGGCGACAGGGGCGCGGCCAGCCGCTTGGCCAGTTCACCCGCGTTCAAGGGGGCGCGGAAGGAATCGAGACGGCGCACCGCCTCGGCCGCCAGGGCCTGAATGGCGGCGGAATCCTGGCCGGGTCGTAGGGCATAGAAGCCATGCAGGCGGGCCAGGACGGGCGGGGCTTCGTCAATGACGGCGGATTGGCTGGCCAGGGTCGCGCATGCGGCCCGCAACTGATCTTCCGTCTGGCCCGGGGCCAGACGGAACGGCGCCTTCAAGGTGGCGTGAAAGCCGTAAACCCGCGCCTCTGCGGTCAGATCGGCGGGCAGGGCGCTCAGCCAGTCCTCACCCAGGCGGGCCAGGGCGGTGCCGTCCTCGGGGATGACGTAAAGGGCATAGCGTGTGGTCATGGCGCTTCGGTCTTTCGCGTCGGCGGGCGGCGTTCTCTTACTTGGCCTTGTGCGGATCGGGCAGTGAACGTTGTGTGACAGCTATCCGGATGACTAGACCTATGCGGGATTGGTCCAAAGATCAGGTGCCCGGCTCGAACACCAGTTGCACACGGTCCGAGGCCCAACGCGCCACGGTGTATTCCACCGGCCTGCCGGTGGCGTCGATGTTGATGCCTTCGCTCATCAGGATCGGTTTGTTGGGCGGCTGTTGCAGCAGATGCGAATCGCCCGCCCGCGCCGTGCGGGCGGTGACCCGGGTGGTGCGGCGGATGGGGTCGGCGATGCCGTAATGGGCCAGGGCCTGGGTGAACGAGCCCGATTGCTGATAGATGGCGGCGATATCGGGAAAACGGCCCTTGGGGAAGTAATGGGCCGAGACCGACATGGGGCGGCCATCGGCCTCGGCCAGACGTTCGATCATCACCACGGCGCTGCCCTTGCGGATTTCCAGCGCCTTGGCCACCGCCCCTTCCGCCGGCACTTCCACCACCCGAACCACCCGGCCCGAGGCCTCGCGCTTGTTGGCGGCGATGTTTTCCGAGAACCGGGTGCGGCGGCGCACCTGATATTCGATGACGCTTTCCTGCACGAAGGTGCCGCGCCCCTGTTCGATGCGCACCAACCCCTTTTCCCCCAGGGCGGCGATGGCCCGGCGCACGGTGTGGCGGTTGACGTCGAACTGGCCGGCCAATTCGTGCTCGGTCGGCAGTTTGTGGCCGGGCGCCACCTTGCCGGCGAGGATGTCGCGTTCCAGGGTTTCGGCGATTTGCCGCCAAAGCGCGGTGCCGGCACCGCGGGACAGGTCGGTCGTCGTCATGGAAGTTTCACCTTGTTGCGCTTGAAAGATCAGGGCCGATAAGGGCATTGTGGCGTCAGAACATATAGATGTCTAGACCTTTTTCGGATTTGTCCATGCTCGCGCAAACCAAAGATACAGATTCTCGCCGCCAATGGATGGGGGTGTTGGCCAAGTCGGATGAAGGCCACCTCGCCCATTTGTGGGCTGACCTGCAAAGCCTGCCCGCCTGGGATTACCTGCGCCGCCCGGAAGTGGGGCTGGTGATGGTGCGTGGGCGCATGGGCGGCGATGGCGGCCCGTTCAATCTGGGTGAAATGACCGTCACCCGCTGCTCGGTCCGTCTGCAAAACGGCGTGGTCGGTCATGCCTGGGTGGCCGGGCGCTCGGCCCGCCATGCCGAGATGGCGGCCATCGCCGATGCCCTGATGCAGGACGAGGACTGGCGGGCAACGGTCGATGAAAAGCTGTTGGCGCCGTTGCAGGCCCGGCTCGATCACGACCGCGCCACGGATGCGCGCAAGGCCGCCGCCACCCGTGTCGATTTCTTCACCATGGTCCGCGGAGAGGATTGAACCCGTGAACGCACTTGCCCCCCAGACCGGCCTGTTGCCGGGTTTCACCGATCCGGTCGCCGATTCGCAAAAGATGTTCCGCGCCGTGCTGGAAGCCATGTCGCGTCCCGGCACCATCGTCACCGCACCGGTATTGCCGGTGGCGCCGCAGCCGGTCAATCCGGTGGCCGCTGCCCTGGTCCTGGCCCTGGTCGATTACGAGACGCCGCTGTGGCTTGACCCCGCCGCCCGCCAGCCGGGTTTGGTCGAGTATGTGCGTTTCCATTGCGGCTGCCCGCTGGTCGAGGCGCCTGCTCAGGCTGTCTTCGCCCTGGTCACCGACGCCAAATCCATGCCGCCGCTGTCCGCTTTTCATCTGGGCAGCGACGAATATCCCGACCGCTCGACCACGGTGATCGTCCAGGTACCGCATCTGGATGGCGGCGAGTCCTGGCGGCTGAAAGGGCCGGGCATCCGCGATCAGGCCATCCTGGCTGCCGGTCAATTGCCGGCGGCGTTCAAGGCCTGGGTTCAGGACAACCATGCGCTGTTCCCGCGCGGTGTCGATCTGTTGTTCGCCGCCCCCGGCCAGTTGGCCGCGCTGCCGCGTTCGACCCTGTTGGAGGGTTAGGTTATGTATGTGGCGGTGAAAGGTGGCGAAAAGGCCATCGACAATGCCCATGCGCTGCTGGCCGAGGACCGGCGCGGCGATGAAGCCATCCCCGAGCTGACGCTGGCCCAGATCGAGCAGCAATTGGGCTTGGCGGTGGACCGGGTGATGACCGAGGGCTCGGTCTATGACCGCGATCTTGCCGCCCTGGCCTTGAAGCAGGCCCAGGGCGATGCGGTCGAGGCCATCTTCCTGCTGCGCGCCTATCGCACCACCTTGCCGCGCTTCGGCGCCAGCCTGCCGGTGGAGACCGGGGCAATGGCGATCCGCCGGCGCATTTCCGCCGCCTTCAAGGATCTGCCCGGCGGTCAGGTGCTGGGGCCGACCTATGATTACACCCATCGCCTGCTGGATTTCGCCCTTGCCGCCGAAGGGGCGCCGCGTCCGGCGGTGGAAGGCGCCGAAACCGGGCTGGAGCCCGCGCCCCGGGTCACCGACGTGCTGCATCAGCAAGGCCTGATCGAGCCGTCGGGGACCGGTGCCGACATCCCTGGCGACCTGACCCGCCAACCGTTGAACTTTCCCGCCGGGCGCGATCTGCGTTTGCAGAATCTGGCACGCGGCGACGAGGGCTTCATCCTGGCCCTGGCCTATTCCAGCCAGCGCGGCTACGGCAACACCCATCCCTTCGCCGGCGAAATCCGCATGGGTGAGGTGGCGGTGGAACTGGTGCCGGAAGAACTGGGCTTCGCCATCGACATCGGCACCATCACCGTGACCGAGTGCCAGATGATCAACCAGTTCAAGGGCTCGAAGGATATCCCGCCGCAATTCACCCGCGGCTACGGCCTGACCTTCGGCCAGGGCGAGCGCAAGGCCATGGCCATGGCCCTGGTCGACCGGTCATTGCGGGCGGAAGACTTGGGCGAGCAGGCGACCAACCCGGCCCAGGACCAGGAATTCGTCCTCTATCACTCGGACAATGTGGAAGCCTCCGGCTTCGTCCAGCACCTGAAACTGCCCCATTACGTCGATTTCCAGTCGGAACTGGAAATGATCCGACGTTTGCGGCGCGAAAACGCGGAGGCCGCCCAATGAGTACCGGCTACAACTTCGCTTACTTGGATGAACAGACCAAGCGCATGCTGCGTCGGGCCATCCTGAAGGCGGTGGCCATCCCCGGCTATCAGGTGCCGTTCGGCAGCCGGGAAATGCCGCTGCCCTATGGTTGGGGCACCGGCGGCATCCAGGTGACGGCGGCGGTGATCGGCGCCGATGACCGCTTGAAGGTCATCGACCAGGGCGCCGACGACACCACCAACGCCGTCTCCATCCGCCGCTTCTTCGCCCGCACCGCCGGTGTGGCGACCACCGAGAAAACCCGCGAGGCGACGGTGATCCAGACCCGCCACCGCATCCCGGAAACGCCGCTGTCCGACGGCCAGATCATGGTCTATCAGGTGCCGATCCCCGAGCCGTTGCGCTGGTTGGAACCGCGCGAGACGGAAACCCGCAAGATGCATGCCCTGGCCGATTACGGCGCCATGCATGTGAAGCTGTACGAGGATATCGCCCGCTTCGGCCACATCGCCACCACCTATGATTATCCGGTGCTGGTGGGTGGTCGCTATCTGATGCGGCCCTCGCCCATCCCCAAATTCGATAATCCCAAGATGGACATGTCGCCGGCGCTGCAATTGTTCGGCGCCGGGCGGGAAAAGCGCATCTACGCGGTGCCGCCCTATACCTCGGTCAAAAGCCTGGATTTCGAGGATCATCCGTTCGAGGTGCAGCGCTGGGATCAGGCCTGTGCCCTGTGCGGCGCCACCGAATCGTTTTTGGACGAGGTGGTCACCGACGATGCGGGCGGGCGCATGTATGTGTGTTCCGACAGTGATTATTGCGGCGAACGGCGACAGGAGCAGGGACAATGAACGATCACCCCCTGCTGCGGGTCAGCGGCCTGACCCATATGTACGGCGCCCGTGTCGGCTGCCGCGACGTGTCGTTCGAATTGTGGCCGGGCGAGGTCATCGGCATCGTCGGCGAATCGGGATCGGGCAAGTCGACCTTGCTGTCGTGCCTGTCCACCCGCCAGCGCCCGACCACGGGTGTGGTGGAATACGATACCACCGACCAGGGGCTGGTCGATGTCTATGGTCTGTCCGAGCCGCGCCAGCGCATGCTGATGCGCACCGATTGGGGCATCGTCCACCAGAACCCGCGCGACGGTCTGCGCATGGGGGTGTCGGCGGGGGCCAATGTGGGCGAGCGGTTGATGGCGGTGGGGGCTCGCCATTACGGCCAGATCCGCCAACAGGCCGGCACCTGGCTGGACAAGGTGGAGATCGACCCGACCCGCATGGACGACCAGCCGGCGACGTTTTCCGGCGGCATGCTGCAACGCTTGCAGATCGCCCGCAATCTGGTCACCCATCCGCGTCTGGTGTTCATGGACGAACCCACCGGCGGCCTGGATGTGTCGGTGCAGGCCCGCCTGCTCGATTTGCTGCGCCGTCTGGTTACCGATTTGGGGCTGTCGGCCATCGTCGTCACCCATGATCTGGCGGTGGCCCGCCTGCTGGCCCACCGGCTGATGGTGATGAAGGGCGGCGAGGTGGTCGAGCACGGCCTGACCGATCAGGTGCTGGACGATCCGCACCATCCCTATACCCAGCTTCTCGTTTCTTCGGTGTTGCAGCCATGATCCTCGTCAGCGACCTGTCCAAGACCTATGTCCTGCATACCCAGGGCGGTATCAGCATTCCGGTGTTCCGGGAGGCCCAATTGTCGGTGGAAGCGGGGGAATGCGTCACCTTGCACGGCCCCTCGGGCTCGGGCAAATCCACCTTGCTGCGCTGCCTGTACGGCAATTGCAAGGCCGATGCCGGAGCCATCATGGTCCGCCACGGCGCTTCTTATGTGGATGTCGCCAGTGCCCCGCCGCGCGCCATCATCGACGTGCGCCGCCGAAGCATGGGTTATGTCAGCCAGTTCCTGCGCGCCATTCCCCGCGTCAGCGCCCTGGACGTGGTGGCCGAGCCGTTGCGGGCCACGGGGGTGGGGATGGAACTGGCGCGGGCCAGGGCGGCGGACCTGCTGGCCCGCCTGCGCATCCCCGAACGGCTGTGGCATCTGGCCCCGGCGACGTTTTCCGGCGGCGAGCAGCAGCGCGTCAACATCGCCCGCGGCTTCGCCAGCGACCACCCCATCTTGTTGCTGGACGAGCCCACCGCGTCGCTGGATGCCGCCAACCGCGCCGTGGTGGTGCAATTGATTGAAGAGGCCAAGGCCAGGGGCGTCGCCCTGGTCGGTGTTTTCCACGACGACGAGGTGCGCGAGGCGGTGTCTTCGCGTATCGTCACCATGCAGCCCGAGGTTTCGGCATGAACGAAGAACTGATCCTGACCAATGCCCGCATCGTCACCGAAACCGAGGTGTTCACCGGTTCGCTGCACGCCATGGGCGGACGCATCGTTGCCCTGGCCAAGGGGCCGAGTAATGTGCCCGGCGCGGTGGATTGCGCCGGCGATTACGTCATCCCCGGTCTGGTCGAACTGCACACCGACAATCTGGAAAAGCACTTCACCCCGCGCCCCGGCGTGCGCTGGCATTCCCGCTCGGCCTGTCTGTCGCATGACGCGCAGATGGCCGCCGCCGGCATCACCACCGTCTACGACGCGGTGTCGCTGGGCGACATGATCGAGGGCTCGGCCCGCCAGGCCAATCTGGAGGCCATGATCCACACCCTGGGCGAAGTGGCGGATGAAGGCTGGTTTCGGGCCGAACACCGCCTGCACCTGCGCTGCGAGGTGTCGTCGCCGAACATCCTCGACTCGTTCAACGGCTTCGTCACCGACAAGCGGGTCGGCATTGTCTCGCTGATGGACCACACGCCGGGCCAACGCCAGTTCGTGCACGAAGACAAGTACCGCGAATATTACATGGGTAAATACGGCTTCAACGCCGAACAGATGGAAGCCTTCACCGCCAAGCAGCAGGCGGCCAGCGCCCAATATTCCGACCCGCATCGCCGCGCCATCGCCGCCGCCTGCCAGGGCCGCGAGTTGATCCTGGCCACCCATGACGACGCCACCAGCGACCATGTCGAGGAAGCCGCCGGTTTGGGCATCCACTTTTCCGAATTCCCGACCACGGTGGCGGCGGCGAAGGAATCGCACCAGCGCGGCATGAAGGTGCTGATGGGCGCCCCCAATCTGGTGCGCGGCGGCTCGCATTCCGGCAATGTCTCGGCCTTGGAACTGGCGCAAAAGGAGTGCCTGGACGTGCTGTCGTCGGATTACGTGCCGTCCAGCCTGATCCATGCCGCCTTCATGCTGCATCACGGGGAACTTGGGTGGGATTTGCCCGCTGCCTTGGCCCTGGTGGCCAAGAACCCGGCGGATGTGGCCGGCCTTGCCGATCGCGGCAGCATCGATGTGGGCAAGCGCGCCGATCTGGTCCGCGTCGCCGATACCGGCGACATGCCGGTGGTCCGGGCCGTGTGGCGCCAAGGTGTGCGCGTGTCATAAATCATTTTCCCCGGCTGCGGCGAAAGGGTAAAATCGCCGTAGTCGGGGAAATGGTTTTTGGTCATGCGTCAATTCAATGTTTTTCATCTATTCATTGTTTGTTTGATGGTTTTCGTTTCTGTGCCTATTGCCTCTGTGGCGGCACAGACCACCCAAACCCCTGCTTCTTCTGCACGAATTGTGCGTATTCAGTTGAAGTGGACGCATCAATTCCAGTTTGCTGGCTTTTATGCCGCGCTTGAGCAGGGCTATTTTCGTGAGGCTGGGCTGGATGTGCGGTTGTTGCCCGGCGGCCCCCATATCGATCCGGCCCAGGTGGTGGTGGGCGGCGGGGCTGAATTCGGCATCGGCAATTCATCGCTGCTGATCAATCACGCCTGGGGCGCTCCGGTGGTGGCGGTGGCGGCGATCTTGCAGCATTCGCCCTTTGTCCTGGCCGCCATTCCCAGCCTGGACGAGCCCAAGGCCTTGGCCGGCCGGCGGCTGATGCTGGAGGCCCATTCCGCCGAATTGCAGGCCTATCTGCATCTGGCCGGGGTGGACATGACCCAGGTGCGGTTGATGCCCCATAGCGGCGATATCCGCGATCTCGGGCACAAGGTGGATGCGGCTTCCGCCTATAGCTCGGACGAAACCTATACGCTGCTGACCGACAAGATCGAGCACCAGATATTCAATCCGCGTTCCATCGGCATGGATTTCTATGGTGATACCTTGTTCACTTCCGCCCGTCTGGCGGCGGAGAACCCGGATCTGGTGCGCGCTGTGCGTCAGGCGGTGATCAAGGGCTGGTATCACGCACTTGAACACCCCAACCAGGCCATGCGCCTGATCAACGACAAATATGCCCCCGACATCGATCCGCTGAAACTGCGCTACGAGGCCGAGGAAATCCGCCGGCTGATGGATGCCGACGTGGTCGGCATCGGTTACATGAACGTCAAGCGCTGGGACGGCATCGCCGCCGCTTTCCAGCGCGCCGGCCTGATCGCCACGCCGGTGGATCTGGCGGCTTTCCTGTTCGACGCCGAAACCGAGCCCGATTTGGGCTGGGTTTACACTGTCCTGGCGGTGGGAGGGATTTTTGTCCTGGTGGTGGCGACGGTGGCGGCGCAAGTGGTGCGGCTGAACCGGCGACTTCGGCGCGAGATCGAGGAACGGCGGCGGCTGGAGCAGATTTTGACTCATCAGGCCATGACCGACCCGCTGACCGGTTTGTGCAATCGCCGCCAGTTCATCTTGCGCGCCAACGAGGAATTGCACCGTGCCCGCCGCACTGGTGCACCGCTGGCCGTGCTTTACCTGGATATCGACCATTTCAAGACCATCAACGACAAGTATGGCCACGGTCTCGGCGATCAGGTGTTGGTGACGGTGGCCAGGGCCTGCCGCGACGCCCTGGGGGGTGAGGATTTGCTGGCGCGCATGGGCGGCGAGGAATTCGCCGCCGTGCTGCCCGGTCTGGACAAGGTGGCAGCCCAAATGACGGCGGAAAGGTTGCGCCGCTGTCTGGGGGAGGTGGTCACCCGCAGCGAAGATGGTCGGCGCATCACTATAACTATCAGTATAGGTGTAGCCACATTGGCTGATGACGATGGTGATATGCTGACGGTGTTGGATCGCGCTGACCGGGCACTTTATCAGGCAAAGACCTTAGGTCGGAACAGGTCGTATTTTATTTGATATTACTTAAAGTTTATCTTTAACTTTTTGTTATGGGTGTCTGTTCATAGTCCAGGAATGCCACCTGCAAAGCGGGGGCATGTGGTGTCACGCGACCGGAAGAAATCCGGTGAAGGGACAAAGGATGAGCACGCTCATACCCAGGGCGTCGTTGGTGACCGGAAGCCTGCCTGCCGAGCAGCAGGAAGATTTGTGGTGCCAGAGTATCGCCCCCATGCTGGAATCCCGCTCGTGCCGCCAGCCGGATCAAGCCGGCAAGGCGCCGGAGATTCATCAATATCATCTGGGTCGTTTTCTCTATATCGACACCATCTTCAGCCGCCGAACCTTCCGCCGTGACCGTGGCCTGATGGCCCAACACGACGATGCCGATCATCTGAGTCTGCAACTCTTCATTGATGGTCGCAACCAGGTTGCCAATGGCGGCATCGATTACACCATCGTTCCCGGCAAGGTTTACGGCGTCAATCTGGCCTATTCGGTCGAGGCGGTGGCCGAGGATTCCGACGCGGTGGTGATGGTGTTGCCGCGCCAGCTGGTGTTGGACGAAGTGCCGCATCTGGCCGATTTGCGCGGCCAGCTCTTCGCCGACAATTCGGTGTGCAATCACCTGCTGCGCGATCACATGCTGTCGCTCAGGCGCCTGTTGCCTTCCGCCAGCATGGACAGCATTCCGGCTTTGACCCAGTCGCTGTTGGGGTTGCTCGACGCCTTGATGGGGCACGGCGACACTGGCGCCGCCCAGGTGCAGACGGCCATGTTCGCCTCTATCTGTCGCCATATCGACAGCCAGTTGAACGATCCGGACCTTGGGGTGGAGTCCATCTGTGCCAAGTTCCGCTGTTCGCGCGCCACCCTTTACCGGTTGTTCAAACCCCATGGCGGTGTGCGCGAACACATTCAGCGTCGCCGGCTGATGGCCTGTTTCAAGGCTATTACCGGGGCAAGGCACACGCATCGCGGTATTTTCGATATCGCCTTGGATTTCGGCTTTATCTCGCCCAGCCATTTCAGCCATCTGTTTCGCAGCCATTTCGGCATGAGCCCGAGCGAGGCCCGGGACATGGGGGCGCAGCGGTGCGGGAAAGGTCTGGATTTGGCAATGCCCAGTGGCGGCAGCGCCGTCGAGGATGCCGAATGCATGTGGCGCTGGGCCAAGTCGCTGACCGCCAGCGCCGCCTGGCGATAAAAAGGCTCCCGCCGCCGGGGCGGGGGCGGGAGCCTTATCCGCCGCAGCCAGGGTGCCGCCTGACTGCCGACGGCGGATCAGAACAGGCCAAGCAGGCTCCGTTCGCTTCGCCCGGCCAGATTGACCGGCGTTTCGACCAACGCCCAGCGTGCCGCACGGGTGATCAGATAGGCGTCGTCGACGTTAAGGTCGTCATCTGGTCCGTGGGCCGGAAGCCCCAGGGCGTTCAACGACCGGCGCAAATCGCCCAGGCGTTCGACCAGTTCCTGTCGTTCGGGGATCGACGGTGCCGATTGTGCCAGCAAGGTCGCGCCCTTCATCTGGGCAAAGGTCTTTTCCGCCTGGGTCAGGCTGTTGCCGGCGATTTGGATGATATCCAGCGCGCGGTCGGCGGCGACCGGTTTTTCCCCGGCCCGTTCGTCCACGACTGTCTTGGCATTGGTATTTTGCATCGACAGCAATGTATCCCGTGTCGACGGCGTCAGCTTGACGTCGGTGGCCATGATTTTCCCTCCATCCCCATGGAACCCCATTCCATGCCACCCACTCTACGCCGCCGGAAACAGTGCTGATTGTCTGTGCGTCCACGGATGATGTCGCATTCGTCTCAATGTGTTAGATGTCGTTGGCAGGAATTTCGCCGAAGCCGTAGCGTTGATAGAGGCGGTAGACATAGGCGCCGAAGCTGCTGGCGATGCAATGCAGGCCGTCCAGGGCCATGCTGGTTTGAACCAGCGATCTTTCGATGGCCTGGGCATGGCCGAAGATGCTGCCCCAGCCGTGATCGATGCGGTGGATATGCAGGCACAGATCGGGGTGGCTGGTGCCGTTGACGGCCACCGCCATGTCGATGGCCGAGCGCACCACCACCGTTTCGCCATGCAATAGATCGTAGATGGCGTCGAAGACGGTGTTCTTGCAGGTCGGCCCGTCCAGGCGGGTCAGTTCCAGATTGCCATCGGCATCGGCATCGACGAACCGGCGGTCGCCGGCGGGAAAGCGGCAGTGGGGCGGCAGGCCGGAAAGACGCAGCCAGGCATTGTTGCCGTCGGCTTCGCAGACGGCGATGACCGCGTGAGAGGATTGCTGATATTCGGCCGGAGAAATCTGACCTTCGCCGCAGGCCTTGGCGATGTCCAAGGTGCCGGCGGCGATGAAGTCCAGGTCACGGCGCAACTGGTCGAAGCCGCGGGCCAGGGCGCGCCGCTCGCCCGCCTGGGGCGTGCCCTGGGCGATCAGGGCCAAGCTGCGCATGCGGCACAGCAGGTTCTCGATGGCATCCATGCCATTCAGGGCCGCCTGGACCACCCCCAACTCGGCGGGGGCGGGTTCGGCGGTGAAGTAATCGGTGGCCATTCTGCCGGACTCCCCCATCCAATAACGCGTTCTGCGTCGAGGGAGTCTACAAAATCGCCGCGGATGGCGGTTGTTCCTGCGTCTCCGCAGATTGTCGCCGATGTCTCAGATGAACAGCTTGCGCAGGCGCGACGAGGCGATGTCGATCAGCGACACGGTGACGATGATGATCAGCATGACGGCGCAGGTCTCGGCGAAATAGAAGCCGCGGATGATTTCCCACAACACCACGCCGATGCCGCCGGCACCGACCATGCCGACCACGGTGGCCGAGCGGACGTTGGATTCGAAGCGATAGAGCGAATAGCTGATCCACAACGGCATCACCTGGGGGATGATGCCGAAGACGATTTCTTCCAGGGCATTGGCGCCGGTGGCGCGGATGCCTTCCACCGGGCGGGGGTCGATGGCTTCCACCGCTTCGGAAAACAGCTTGGCCAGGATGCCGGTGGTATGGACGAACAGGGCCAGCACGCCAGCGAACGGCCCCAGGCCGACAGCGACCACGAACAGCATGGCGAAGACCATTTCGTTGATGGCGCGAAAGGAATCCATCAACCGGCGCACCGGCTGGTTGACCCAGGCCGGCGCCACGTTTTCGGCGCATAACAGGCCGAAGGGCACGGCGCAGACCACCGCCAGGGCGGTGCCCCAGATGGCGATCTGCAAGGTGACCAGCATTTCTTCCAGGTAATAGCGCCAGTCGGCGAAATTGGGTGGGAAGAAATCGGCCATGAAGGTGCCCATGTTGGCACCGTCGGTGATCAGGGCCCAGGGCCGGATTTCCGCCCCCGACCACGATGCCGCCAGCACGGCGAAAATCAGCCCCCACACCAGCAGCTTGGCCAGGGACTGGCGCGGCGGCGGTGAAAGGCGGGCGGTATCAAGGGCGGTGGACATGAGAGGCGTTCCTGACAGATGGACATGGAAACGGGCGGCCCCGGCATGGGGGCCGCCCGATAAGGCAGGGATTCTACTTCAAAGCGGCCATACGCTTGGTCAGATCGGCCAGCTTGGCGTCGATTTCGGCCAGCTTGGCCTTCTTGTCGGTTTCGCTCATGTTGGCGTCGCCGGCGATCTTGTTGCGGTTCTTGAACAGTTCAAGCTGACGGATGGGCAGCAACTGGTCGTTGGACGACGGCTTGAACGGCGCCCATTGCAGGGCGGCCAGGGTCTCGATTTCCTTCTTCACCTGATCCTGGCTTTTGGTCGGGGTGGCGACGCCGTAGGTCAGGAAGAAGGTCTTGATCTTGTCCTTGGAATCCTTGGTCAGATCCTTGCGCCAGACGATGGGGTCGGCGGGGATCAGGGGCGAGGTCCAGATCACCTTGAGATTGGCGAACTTTTCCGGCTGACGGGCCTGAACCAGACGCAGGTTTTCCGAATTGTTGGTGGACACGTCCACCTGCTTGTTGGCCACCGCCATGGCGTTGGTTTCGTGGTTGGCGTTGATCACCCGCTTGAAGATCTTCTTGGGGTCGTCGACACCGTTCTGGGCGAAGACGTAATAGCCCGGCACCAGGAAGCCCGAGGTGGAATTGGGATCGCCGTTGCTGAAGGTCAGTTCGGCCGCGTTCTTCAGCACGTCCTGGACGCTGTTCAGGGTGCTGTCCTTGTGCACCAACAGGTGCGACCAATAGCCGGGATTGCCTTCGGCATCCACCGACTGGACGAAGATTTCGCCTTCAGCGCGGTCCACCGCTTCCATGGCCGATTTGTTGCCGAACCAGGCCACCTGCACCTTGTTGAAGCGCATGCCTTCGATGATGCCGGCGTAATCGGGGGCGAAGAACGCCTTGATCTTGAAGCCGGTCTGCTTCTCCATCTCGGCCAGGAACGGCACCCATTCCTGCTTCAGGTTCTGGCTCGATTCGGTCGAGATGATGCCGAAATTCAAGGTTTCCTGGGCCAGGGCCGGGGCGGCGAACAGGCTGCCCAGGGTGGCGGCGGCCAAGATGGTCGCGGAAATCTTCATGGGTCGGTTCCTTCGGTTGCGGTAAGCGGGAAAAGAATGAAAATCAGCCGGCGGCGGCGGCCAGGGCCGCGGTTGCGCCGGTGACGAAACTGGCCGAGCCCTGGATGCCGGCCCCCAATTCCTCGGCTTGGGCGCCGTAAAGGTCGCGCAGCAAGGCCGGCGTCAGCGCCGCCGAGGGGCCGTCATAGACCACCACGCCCTTTTTCAGGGCGATGGTGCGCGGGCAATAGCGGATGGCGAAATCCACCTGATGCAGGCAGACCACCACGGTGGTCTTGTCCTCGGCATTGATGGTGGCCAGGGTTTCCATCACTCGGCGCGATGATTCCGGGTCCAGGCTGGCGATGGGTTCGTCGGCCAGGATGATTTCGGCCCGCTGCACCAAGGTGCGGGCGATGGCGGCGCGCTGCTGCTGGCCACCCGACAAGGTCGAGGCCCGCTGCCACGCGGTTTCCGGAATGCCGACGCGGGTCAGGGCGTCGAAGGCGCGTTCGCGGTCTTCCAGCGGAAACAGGCCCGACAGTGACCGCCACAGCGGTAGCCGGCCCAGCGAGCCGGTCAGCACGTTGGTCATCACCGGCAGCCGACCGACCAGATTGAATTGCTGGAAGACGAAGCCGACGCGGGCGCGGGTGCTGCGGATGTCGGCGGCCAGACGACCGCAAGCCTGGACCGGGCGGCCCAACACTTCAATGCTGCCGCCCTGGGGGCCGGCATCGCTGACCGCCAGCCCGGCCACATGGCGCAGAAGCGTCGACTTACCCGAGCCCGAGGCGCCGATCAGGGCGACCATCTCGCCCGGATTGATATCCAGGCTGACGCCGTCCAAGGCTTTGCAGCAATTGAAAGTCTTATGGAGTCTGGTCACCTTGATCGCCGGAACCATCACCTTGGCGGCTTTGGTCATACCCTCACCTCGGATTGAATACGTTCCGACGGAGCATAACGATCAACCGCGTCAGTTTTATTGAGGCTTGGTTTCCGTTTTATGAAAATAAAGTTGTTACCAATTGCGGATATGTATAGAGGCAGACCTAGACAACATCGTCCGGTCATCCAGGATGATACTTGTCAATGAATTGCTCGGCATTGAGTGTGCGGAAGTCGGGTAGCGCCTGCTTCAATTTGTCGTGCGGCCAGTCCCACCAAGACAAACTCAACAATTGCGCTTCGGTTGCCACAGTAACCCGTCGGCGGATGGGTTTGGCCGGCACGCCGGCGACGATGGTATAGGGGGCGACGTCGTGGGTGACCACCGATCCGGCGCCGACCACCGCGCCGGTGCCGATGGTGATGCCGGCCATGATGATGGCGCCGTGGCCGATCCACACGTCGTGGCCGATGCTGACCCGGTGGTCGCGGCGCCAGTCGAAAAAGGCCAGATCGTCGTCACCCAGGCCGTAGGAACTGGCGCGATAGGTGAAATGGTGGATCGAGGCCCGTTCCAGCGGATGATTGCCCGGATTGATGCGGACCATGCGGGCGATGGAGACGAATTTGCCGATTTCAGCGTAAATACAGTCGCCATCCTCCATCATATAGCTGTAATCGCCGAACGCGGTTTCACGCATCTGGGTGCGGGCGTGCACGGCGGTATAGGCGCCCAAGGTGCAGTTGCTCACCTCGGCGGCTGGGTCGATCCACGGATTTTCGCTCAGGCTCATCGTCGTCTCCATCACGGTTGTGTCCGTGATAAAGCCGGTGGCGGCGGCGTTGTGTGACCGGATGGTGAAATTGGCTTAATTGTCTAGACAAGTGGCGTGAACGTCGATTCTTGCGCGCCGGCGTGCTAATGCATCGGCCATGGATAAGATCGACGACCAATTACGCGCCTTGGCGCTGCCTTTCGACAAGGGATTCCTGGACATGCCGGCGCGGGCCTTCTGGCTGCGGGCCGAGGCGTCCCCCCATTTCACCGCCTGGAGCGGGCAACTGGAGTGCCAGCAAGGCTTCCGCCCGGCCTTCGACCGCTTGCAGGCGGCGGGCTTCAAGGCGGTCGAGCGGCTGGCGGGCGGCTATCCTTTGGGCCTGTGTCTGTTGACCAAGCACAAGAGTGAAAGCCGGGCCTTGATCGCCCAAGGGCTGGATCAACTGGCCCCCGGCGGCGTGCTGGTGTGTTGCGGCGCCAATGCCAGCGGCGCCGCCAGCCTGGAAAAGGAAGCGGCCAAGCGCTTCGGCCTGCTGGGATCGCTATCCAAGCATCAATGCCGGGTGTTCTGGCTGGAAAAAGCCGAGGCCGCCGATTGGTTGGCCGAAGGGGCGCCGCGTTCGGTGGCGGAGACGGCGCTGGTGGCTCGCGCCGGCTGTTTCAGCCCCGACCACGTGGACCGGGGCTCGCGGCTGCTGGCGGCGCATCTGCCGGCGGGTTTAAGTGGCCGGGTGGCCGATCTGGGTGCCGGCTGGGGCTATCTGAGCGCGGAAATCCTGAGCCGCTTCGACGCCGTCACCGCCGTGGATCTGTACGAGGCCGAGGCCATGGCGCTCGACGATGCGCGGACCAATCTGGCCGGGTTCGGTGAGCGGGCCAGTTATCACTGGATCGATGTCTGCGCTGGATTGCCCGAGGTGGCGCCCTATGACTGGATCGTCAGCAATCCGCCCTTCCACGAAGGGGCCAAGGCCGATCCGGCCATTGGTCAGGCCTTCATCACCGCCGCCTGGAAGGCCATCCGTCGGCGCGGCAAGTTCCTGCTGGTGGCCAACCAGCATTTGCCCTACGAAGCCGAATTGCGTCGCCGTTTCCGTGAAGTGGAACTGGTCACCGTCGCCGACGGCTTCAAAATCTATCTGTCCACCAACCGTCACGACCGCTAATTTTCGTTCATTCATCCGTCACTCCCGCGAAGGCGGGAGTCCAGAGGGTGCACCTCCACATTTTCCGCGACTCCTGGATACCCGCCTGCGCGGGTATGACGAAGACAGGGCGTCACTACTTAAGGAAACATCATGCGTCTGGTCCGTCTGATCGCCAATCTGGGCTATGGCAGCCAAAGGGACATCCGCTTCCTGTTGCGTGATGGCCGGGTCCGCCATGCCGATGGGCGCGAACTGGTGGAAAGCGACAAGGTCGAGCACGACGACATCCGCGTCGATGGCGAACCGTTGGACCCGCCCGCCGGGCTGGTGATCATGCTGCACAAGCCCGCCGGCTATACCTGTTCGAGCAGCGATCCCGGTCGCATCGTCTATGAATTGCTGCCGCCCCGCTTCATGCACCGCAATCCGGTGCTGGCCCCGGTGGGGCGGCTGGACCGCGATACCACCGGCCTGTTGCTGCTGACCGATGACGGCAAGTTGCTGCACCGGTTGACGTCGCCGCGTCATCACGTGCCCAAGACCTATGACGTCACCCTGGACCGTCCGCTGGAAGGGACCGAGGCCGAAATCTTCGCCAGCGGCACGCTGATGCTGCGGTCGGAGAAGACGCCGCTGGCGCCGGCGCAA